>Ga0126381_100005505_pt1 | contig 13947 bp, 8 predicted proteins | sample PanSoiMetPlot_28_FD_96465 | JGI IMG/M metagenome (GOLD analysis project Ga0126381, IMG submission 96465) | Tropical forest soil microbial communities from Panama - MetaG Plot_28 | ecosystem: Environmental > Terrestrial > Soil > Tropical forest > Bulk soil | place: Panama | collected 2016-02-17
ATCTAGTCTCTCTGCTCGAAGACGCTCGGCGCGATGTTCCCGACACCCTGCGCGACGCGATGGTAGAGCGGTATCTCGCCTCCTTCCCGCGTCTCGACCGATCGGCTTTTCTCGACTCCGCGGCGATCCTTGCGGCCCAGCGCAACTGCAAAATCCTCGGCATCTTCACCCGCTTGTGGAAACGCGACGGCAAGCCCGGCTACCTCTTACACATCCCGCGGGTCTGGCGGCTGCTCGAGCGTGAATTGCAACATCCGGCGCTAGCACCGGTAGCACGTTGGCTCGACTGTCATCTGCCGTATCCAACTCGGCAGCTTCCCGGCGAGCAGGCTTTTGCATGATCCAGCCGCCGCGCACGGCAATGGTGCTGGCCGCTGGGCTCGGAACGCGGTTGCGGCCGCTGACAGCAACTCTTCCGAAACCGCTCGTCAAGATCAATGGCCGGACCTTGCTTGACCATGTGATCGACTGTCTGGCGCTGGTTGGCGTCGAGCGCGTGGTCGTCAACGTTCACTACAAGGCCGAGATGATCGTCGAGCAACTCGCCGGTCGCGATCACCCGCACATCGAGATTTCCAAGGAACCGCAGCTCCTCGGGACCGGCGGTGGCGTGTTACAAGCCCTGCCGCTGCTGGACGATCCCTTCTTTGTTGCCAACAGCGACGTCTTCTGGCTCGACGGCAAAGAATCTGCATTGCAACGGCTCACGGCGGCCTTTGCCCTCAACGATATGGACGCAGCCTTGCTGCTGCAGAGGACGGTCACCGCGGTCGGCTATGAGGGCAGCGGCGATTATTTCTTGGACGCGTTCGGAAAGCCGTACCGGCGCGGTGAGCGGGAAGTCGCTCCCTACCTGTTCGCCGGGATCCAGCTCCTCCGCCGTTGCTTGTTCGACGGTATTTCAGACCGCGTCTTCTCGCTCGTCCGGGTCTACGACCACGCCGAGAAAGCCGCTCGCTTGCATGCCATCGTCCACAATGGTGAATGGTACCATATCGGCTCTCCGGAAGGGCTGGCGGTGACTCGCGAACGCCTCTCATCGCGCCGCATCGAGCGGTAGTTCGCTGCTGGCGTGCCGTTGCACCGAAAGAACCCGCGTATCGCCACAATTCCGGTGATTATTGTCGCCCTCAGGGCCGCGAGGCGTATGTGCCGTCTCGGCGTGACGCCAAACTCGCGTGAATAGCAGCTTTCGACCTAAAATCTACACGATCGCCGCGGACCGGCCGTTTCTCGCAACGCTGGCCGCCGGGCTTCTCGATCTCGCCGGCGATGACCCATTACAGCTGTCGCGCTTTACGGTCCTGCTGCCGACCCGGCGCGCTGTGCGATCGCTGCGCGAGGCCTTCTTGCGCGCTTCATCCGATGGAAGCGGGGCGGAGGCCCCGCTGCTCCTGCCGCGCGTGCGGCCAATCGGCGATCTCGATCCGGATGAACTCTCGCCAGGTGAGGCCGCCGAGGATGACGCCTTGGTGGTGCCGCCGGCTATTCCCGAACTGCGCCGGCGGCTATTGCTGACCCAACTGGTTCTGCGCTGGGGCGAATTGCGCGAGGAAGAGACGCTGTTGCCGGGGCAGGCGGCCGCCCTTGCGGTGAGCCTGGCGCGTCTTCTCGATCGTGTCGCAACAGACGGGGCGAGCTTCGAGGAAATCACCAACCTCGTTCCGGACAATCTTGCGGAGCATTGGCGGACGGTTCATCGCTTTCTCGAAATTCTGCCCCAGCATTGGCCGCAAATCCTCGATGCGGAGGGGGCACTCGACCCGGCGGAGCGGCGTAATCGCTTGCTGGCGCGTCAGGCCGAGATTTGGCGCCGCTCGCCGCCAAAAGACCCGGTCATCGCCGCTGGATTGGTCGGCGGCGTTCCTGCAATGACGGAACTGCTGTGCGTTATTGCTGCTCTCGATCGTGGTGCGGTCATCCTCCCGGGCCTTGATCACGATTGCGATGAAGTCGAATGGCGAGCGATCGAAGCGGACGAATCGCATCCGCAATATCTGATGGCGGAATTGCTTGGAGCGCTCGAACAGGCCCCGGTGGATGTTCGCGACTGGCCTCCGTCGGCTGCCCCCGCGCGCGCGTCTGGCTTCGAGGCACTCGCTGATCTGCCGCTCTTCGCTCGGCTGGCGACTGTTGAGACGGCCCAGAGCCGCTACGAGACGGCGCGAGCGCGGCGGGTGCGGTTGATCGGCGAGGTGCTGCAGCCGGCAGCGACTACCGACGCCTGGCGTCGCCTGCCGTCGCAAGCCGCGGACACCCTCGACGGAGTGAGCCGCTACGACTGCGCGAGCGCGCAGGAGGAAGCGATAACAATCGCACTGCTGCTTCGACGAAAGCTCGAAACACCGGGCGCCACCGCGGCTCTCGTCACTCCTGATCGCGAACTCGCTCGGCGGGTCGCCGCCGAGCTGCGGCGCTGGGACATCGAGATCGACGATTCGGCTGGTCTGCCGTTGAACCGCACGCCGCCCGGCGTCTTCTTGCGTCTCGTCCTCGATCTTGCTGCGTCCCGGCTGGCGCCGGTCCCGTTGCTCGCGGCCTTGAAGCACCCGCTTGCTGTGGGCGGGCTCACTCCGGCCGCGTTCCGTGATATGGCGCGCCAGCTTGAGCAGGCGATCCTTGGTCCGCGACCCGCCCCCGGCTTCGCAGGTCTCAAATCTGCCCTCGCTGATAGCAGAGGCGCCCTGCAGCGATTTGCCGATCGGCTCGAAACCTGCCTCGGGCCATTACCCGAGCTGCTCGGTGCCGAGTCGGTGCCGGTCGCGCGGCTTGCCGTCGCGCATATCGAGGCGGCCGAAAGGCTGGCGGCAACGGCCTCCGAGACCGGGAGCGAGCGGCTCTGGCGCGACACTGCGGGCGAAGCGGCAGCGCGCTTCTGCCACGAGCTTATCGACGCTGCGCGCGACTTCCCTCTCATGGCCGGCAGCCATTATCCGGCGCTCTTCGAGGCATTCATCGCCGGGGCAGTCGTGCGTCCGGCTTACGGTCGTCATCCGCGCCTAGCGATCTGGGGGCTTCTCGAAGCGCGTTTGCAGCACGCGGATCTGCTCGTCCTCGGCGGGCTCAACGAAGGCAGCTGGCCGGGTCCCGCGGAACTCGACCCGTGGATGTCGCGCCAGATGCGACGCGAGTGCGGCATCGCGATGCCGGAGCGGGTGATCGGACTGGCGGCGCACGATTTTGTCCAAGCAATGGGGGCGCCCGAAGTCGCGCTTACTCGCGCGGCGCGGAGCGAAGGCGTCCCGACCGTGCCGTCACGGTGGCTCTTGCGGCTCGACGCAGTCTTGCGTGCGGTCGGCCTCGACGCCGCGTTCGCGCCTGATGAGACGATACGACAGGCGGCAGAGCTGCTCGATCGCGCAGACCAGTATCGACCGTTGCCCACCCCGGAGCCGCGCCCGCCGTTTGCTGCGCGGCCACGAAAGCTTTCCGTTACGCAGATTGAAACGTGGCTGCGCGATCCCTACGCGATCTATGCTCGCCACATTCTCGGTCTGCAGCCGTTGGAGGAGCTCGACGCGGATCCGGGAAGGGCAGAGCTCGGAAACGTGATCCACCGGACGTTGGAAGAATTCGTTCGCCGATACTCGAAGGGTTTGCCCGAAACTGCGGAGAGCGAGCTCCTGGAGATTGGCAGGGAGCAATTTGGGCCGATCATGTCGCGTCCTGGCGCCTGGGCGTTCTGGTGGCCCCGCTTTGAAAAGATTGCACAGTGGCTCGTGAGTCAGGAGCGAGCGCATCGCGCCCAAGTCTCTGAAAGTTTCAGCGAGGCCCAGGGCGCTTGGACGGTCCACTCGACCGGCGGGCCCTTCGTGATCACCGCGAAGGCGGATCGCATCGATCGGCTCGCCGGCGGCGATCTTCTCTTGGTCGACTACAAGACCGGCAGCGTGCCATCGCCAAAAGCCGTGCAGGCAGGCTTTGCGCTGCAACTGCCGCTCGAAGGCGCAATCCTGCGAGGTGGCGGGTTCAACGACATCCGCGGCCCGGTCGCAGCACTCGAATATTGGCGGCTGAACGGTGGCGAACCTGCGGGTGAACGCTGCGCGATCGACGCGGGGGACCCGGGCACACTGATCGACCGCGCGACGGCGCGCATCGAGGCGCTCATCGAGCGTTTCGACGACCCCTCGACACCCTATCTCGCGGTTCCATCGCCGCGTTGGGCACCACGCTTTTCTGATTATCGGCACCTCGAGAGGATCCCCGAAAGCGGGGCCGAGGAATGAGAGGCTTCCAAGATCCGGGTGGCCCACAGCGCCGCGCGGCGAGCCCACACACCTCGGTCTGGGTCTCTGCATCAGCGGGCACCGGCAAGACGCGGGTGCTGATCGACCGGTTGCTCTGGCTGATGCTCGAAGGCACCGATCCCTCGCGGATCCTGTGCCTCACCTTCACTCGCGCCGCCGCCGCCGAGATGGCGAACCGGCTCAACGAGGAGCTGGGCCGCTGGGCGACATTGCGCTCGGGAGCACTCGCGCAGACATTGCAAAGCCTTACCGGGTTTATACCCGACGATGCCGCCATTGCCCGGGCCCGACAGCTCTTCGCGCGCGTTCTCGACACGCCTGGCGGGGTCAAAATCCAGACAATCCACGCGTTCTGCCAGGCTTTACTCGGCCGCTTCCCGCTTGAGGCTGGGGTGCCGGCCGAGTTTGCCGTAATGGACGAACGCAGCGCCCGCGAGACCTTGGTCGAGGCGGCTGAACGCGTCGTAATCGCCGCGCGTGACGGCGGTGATCCCGAACTCACCGAGGCACTTTCCGTAATCGCCCGTCATGCGCCGGAAGAGCGCTTTGGGGCTTTGATGGCGATGCTCGCCGACGCTCGGAGTAAGCTCCGGCAAGCGCTCAGGGGCGGCTACGCGGCCTTGCGAGATCAGCTCTGTGGAGCGCTGTGTTTGCCTACCGCCGTCACCGAGGAACAACTCGTCGCCGATTTCTGTGCCGAAGGCGGCGGTGACGAGGCCGAGCTGCGCGCGGCTGCAGCAGCGTTAGCCACGGGCTCCTGTACGGATCGCGAGCGCGGCGCCATTCTCGCTGCATGGTGCAAGGCTCCGCAAGAACGCCATAGAATGCTCGCGATCTATGCCGGCGCGTTTTTGACGGCGGAAGGCGAGATCCGCAAGATTTTGGTGACCCGGAACGCGGCAGACGCCGCTCGCTGCGACGTCGGCGGAATCCTGTCTGCGGCAGCCGAACGAGTTAAAAGGTTTCGCGAGGCTCGGGCGGCGGCCGCAGTTCTCGATGCCAGCTGTGCATTGGTCCGAGTAGGTGGCGCGCTGCTCGACGCCTATGCGAGGCGCAAGCGCATGCAAGGGGTGCTCGACTACGATGATCTCGTGTCGAGCGCCCGCGAACTTCTGCGCCGCCCCGGCATCGCGCCATGGGTCTTGTTTAAGCTCGATGGCGGTCTCGATCACATTCTGATCGACGAAGCCCAGGACACAAATCCTGAGCAATGGGACATCGTCGCTGCGCTGGCTGAGGAGTTTTTTGCGGGCGAGGGCGCTCGAGATATCCTTCGCACCGTTTTTGCTGTCGGCGATGCGAAGCAGTCTATCTACAGCTTCCAACGCGCCGATCCGCGTGCCTTTTTACGCATGCGAAGTCATTTCGAAACACGCATCACCGATGCGCGCGGAGGCTGGCAGGTAGTGCCTCTCGAAATCTCCTTCCGCTCGACCGAGCCGGTATTGCAGGCGATCGATGCTATTTTTCGCCGCAAAGAGGCTCGTGACGGCGTAGCGTCGGACGGGAGCGAGATCCGTCATGTCGCCGCGCGCGCCGGTCACTCGGGAGTGGTCGAGCTGTGGCCGGCGGTGGTCCCTCACCCGGAGGAGCCTCCGGACCCCGCAGCGTTGCCAATCATACGGCAGCGGATGACGGAGCCTCGCACCCGGGTGGCGGCAGCGATTGCCGCGACGATCGGGCGTTGGCTCGAGGAGAAAGAAAGGCTCGAAGCGCGTAACCGCCCGATCCGACCGGCGGACATCATGGTGCTGGTCCGACGACGCAACGAGTTCGTCGGCGATCTTGTGCGCGCACTCAAACAGCGCAACATCCCTGTCGCCGGAGCCGACCGTCTGATCTTGACGGAGCAGCTCGCCGTGCAAGACTTGGTGGCGCTGGGCCGGTTTCTGTTGCTCCCCGAGGATGATCTCACGCTCGCCACGGTGCTGAAGGGCCCGTTATTCGATATCGACGAGGAGGCATTATTCGAGCTCGCCTATGATCGCGGCGGCGAGAAACTGTGGCACCGGTTGCGCGCTCGTGCTGCGAAGAACGCGAAGCTGCGGTCCGCGGCCGAACGGCTTTCCGCGCTGCTCGGGCGCGCGGATTTTGTCCCGCCTTATGAACTCTACGCCGAGATCCTGGGCGCGCAGGGCGGTCGGCGGGCATTGCTGGAGCGCTTGGGTATCGAAGCCGAGGATCCGATTGAGGAATTCCTCGGATTAGCACTCTCTTACGAGCGCGAGCATGCTCCCTCACTCCAAGGATTTCTGCACTGGCTCGCGTCCGGGGATACGGAAGTCAAGCGAGATTTCGGCGCGCGGCAGCATGACGAAGTCCGCATTCTCACTGTTCACGGTGCAAAGGGGCTCGAGGCGCCGATCGTCTTTCTGCCCGATACGATGCAACTGCCGACCCCGCCGGATTCGCTACTGTGGAGCGAACGAGACGGGCTGCCGCTGTGGTGTCCCAGACGCAACCTTGCGGTGCCCTTCTATTCCGCCGAAAAACAGGCACTCCGCGCGCGTCATATGCAGGAGTACCGGCGCCTGCTCTACGTCGCGTTGAGCCGCGCGCAGGATCGGCTCTACATCTGTGGCTGGCAGGTCCGCGAGACCTCAAGAGAGGTCAACTGGCACACACTGTGCCGCGCCGGCCTTGCGGAGATCGCTAACCCGTTCGCGTTCGACACGACCGCACTAATTGGTCGCGACGGTTGGTCGGGTGAGGGGCTGCGGCTCGCCGCCCCTCAGACCATACCCCCGGTACGCGGGCGCCTCCCGGAGCCGGCATCCGTCGGGCGATCCGTACCGGAATGGGCAAAGAGACCACCACTCCCGGAACCAGATCCGCCCAAGCCGCTCGCGCCGTCGCGGCCGGCCGGGACCGAACCGCCAACTCTCTCGCCGCTTGCCGGAGCCCGCCGGGACCGCTTCAAACGCGGGCTCCTGATCCATCGACTTCTGCAAAGCCTACCGGAGCTGCCGGTCGAGGAACGCGATGTCGCGGCACGACGCTTTCTCGCGCTCCCGATCCACGGGCTGTCGGTGGAGGAGCAGCACGAAATCGGGCGCGAGACTCTCGCCGTCTTGAGCCAGCCTGATTTCGCCGGGCTGTTTGGACCGCGTTCGCAAGCCGAGGTGCCGCTCGTCGGGTTAATCAACGGCCACGCCGTATCGGCACAAATCGACCGCCTCGTCGTGACCGAAAAGCATGTGCTGATCGTCGACTACAAGACTCTGCGCCCGCCGCCGGCGATCGAGCAGGAGGTTGCGCCCGTCTACCTGCGCCAGTTGGCGACTTACCAGGCGGCGCTCGCTAAGGTCTATCCCAACCATGAGATTCGATGCGCCCTCCTATGGACGGAAGGCCCGCGGCTGATGCCGATCAGCTCCGAAATCCTTGCGGGGTACGCGCCTTGACGTCGCATTTTCGGCTCCCCTAATCTTTCCGACGCGCAACCGAAGGAACACCAGATGAAGCCGATCGCCGTCACCGACAGCAGTTTTGACGCCGATGTGCTCCGCGCGGGCGGCCCGGTTCTTGTCGACTTTTGGGCCGAGTGGTGCGGTCCATGCCGCACGATCGCCCCGTTTCTCGAGGAACTGGCGACCGACATGGCCGGGAAGGTGACCGTCGCCAAACTCAACATAGACGAGAATCCGCAAACCCCCACGAAATACGGAGTGCGGGGTATTCCGACGGTCATCCTCTTCAAGGGCGGCCAAGTGGCCGCGACCAAGATTGGCGCGCTCCCGAAGAGCAAACTCTATGAGTGGGTCGAATCCGTTTTGTGATCCGCCGCTAACCCGCGCCGCCGACCATGGCGACCCGCGATGAATCAAGGGCGGGTGTCCCCAGAACGAGGTGAATGAGCACGCGTCGCCCAATCGCGATCGGCGGAGATTGGGCACTGGTGCGGCTCTCCTCGGGGGAATATCTGTGCGTCGACACGAGCTCCTTCGAGGCGATCGGCTATATACTCGCCTGGGAACACGAAGCTGACGTCATTCGCGTATTCCGAACCTTCCTGACGCAGCACTCCGTCGTACTCGACATCGGAGCCAATTTCGGCCTCTACACCGCGCTCAGCGGCAGCATCGTGCGCAATCACGGCCGCCTTTATGCGTTCGAAGGCAACCCGCGGGCGTTCGAGAGCCTGCAACGCACGATTGTTGCCAACGACTTGTATTTCAATCCAAACGTAATCGCGGCAAACGTGTTGGTGTCCGACAAGAGCGGCCGCGGGGTCCTTCACTACTCGGCAAACCTGCCGTCGGGGGGAACGATGTCGGATGTCGAGCTGACCGGCGGCATGCAGCGCACCGTCGAAGTCCCGATGACCACAATCGACGACTTCTTGCCGGCAGACCTCGGTGTCGATCTCGTCAAAATCGACGTCGAAGGGCACGAGCCGCTCGTCTTGCGCGGAATGGAACGCACGATCGCGCGATCGCCAACCATCCGCATCATCATCGAATTTGCCGACAACCTGTTGGCCCAGACGGTAAATCCCAGTGATTTCATCGAATCCATCAGGAGCCTCGGGTTTGGTATCTGTCGCGTATTGCCGGGCTTCAAGCTAAGGCTGGTGCCTGTCGGGGAAGTGATCAGCGGGTTCAATTACTGCTTGCTGACCCGAACCCCGGCAGAAGACGTCCGGACGGTGGACGAGCGCCGGAGGTTTTGGCCGATCCGTCTGAAGCGCTGGCTTCACCGCCATCCTGTCAACCCGGGACGCTACCGCCGCATCTGGGGCCGCTGGTAAAACGACATGCCGGGTTCCAAGAGCGTCATTGCGGGATACCCCCGGTGCAGCGGACGCCGGGGTGGCGGTCCCGTCTAGCGCGCCACGCCGGCCTGGTGCGCCAAGCGAACCAGAGCGTCTCGGCCCGCCAACATGTCGTCGAGCGATCCGAAGGCATTCATATAATGCCCGGTGAAGCCCTTTCCCTCGATGGCCTGAAGCATCGCCACGAAATCGAGGTCGCCGTCGCCCGGATTTAGATGCACTTCACGGCCATTGCGGAAGCAATCGGCGAGCCTGACCTCCTCAACTCGCGTCATATCGAGCATCTCGACGAAACCCGCGACCCCCTCCGGAACGAGATGTGCGTGATTGACCGTAAACGAGAGCTTGAATGCGGGAGATTGGATCTGATCGAAATAAAACTGCCACTCCTTGCTCGTATGCGCGAGGTAATGGATCTCGGCATCCGGCGGTTCTTTGTTGAGGTTTTCGAGCAGAATTAGGGCGTTCTTCTTTTCCGCATAATCGACGAGGCGTTTCAGCCGCTCTAATCCCGCGGTCATCCGCATCTCGCTGTCTGAAGTAAAATGATAACCAGCGTGCACAACAATCCACTCCGCGCCGAGCTTGCCGTAGATGTCGACATAGGCCCAAAGGTATTGATCGACAGCCTCGCTCACGTAGGGCGAGTATTCGGCGACATTGACCGCCGAAAGCGTGTGAAGGCCGAGATGAATACCGTGGCGGTAACACGCGTGCCGAACGCTCGCGGCACGCGCATCGTCGAAACGGGCCAAAGCGTTTTCTCCGGTGTCCAGCTGGACGTCGATATACCGGACACCGTGGGCCGCAGCCCATTCGACCGCTTCCTCTATACGGAGACGACGTCCGACATCGATCCCAATCCTGTCCTGCAATGTCATTTCATTGCCCTCCCAAGACTGAGTGATCGCAGCGTTTCGTCTCGATCGACAAGGCTGAGCTGCAACGTATGGACATGATCACCCGCAGATTGCGATAACCACGTCCCCCACTTGTATGCTGGCCGCTAAGGGCCAGAATCTGTCAATGCAGACAACGAACGACATCCGCTCCGCTTTTCTCGACTATTTCGCGCGCAACGGCCACGAAGTCGTTGCCTCGAGCCCGCTCGTGCCGCGGAATGATCCGACATTGCTGTTCACCAATGCCGGTATGGTGCAATTTAAGAATGTCTTTACCGGCCTCGAGAAGCGGTCCTACCAGCGCGCCACGACGGCGCAGAAATGCGTGCGGGCCGGCGGCAAGCATAACGATCTGGAAAATGTCGGGTATACGGCCCGGCATCACACCTTTTTTGAGATGCTCGGGAATTTTTCATTTGGCGATTACTTCAAAGAGCGAGCGATCGAGCTTGCATGGAACCTGGTCACACGCGACTTTGGGGTGCCGCCTGAGCGTCTGCTGGTAACGGTTTACGCCGAGGACGACGAGGCCGCCGGGTGGTGGGAGAAAATCGCCGGACTGCCCCAATCCAAGATTATTCGCATCCCGACCTCAGACAATTTTTGGGCGATGGGCGATGTCGGACCTTGTGGTCCATGTTCGGAGATCTTCTACGACCACGGCTCGGGCATCCCGGGGGGGCCGCCGGGTAGTCCCGACGCTGAGGGAGATCGCTTTGTCGAGATCTGGAACCTCGTCTTTATGCAGTTCGAGCAGCTGAGCAGCGGGGAGCGCGTGCCGCTCCCCCGTGCTTCGGTCGATACCGGGATGGGGCTCGAACGGATCGCTGCGGTATTGCAGGGCAAGCACGACAATTACGATATCGATCTCTTTCGCGCGTTGATCCTTGCGTCGGCTGAAGCCTCGGGCGTCGCGCCGCACGGACCGCACGCGGTCTCACACCGCGTTATTGCCGATCACCTGCGCGCGTCGGCGTTTTTGATCGCCGACGGCGTATTGCCGAGCAAAGAAGGGCGCGGCTACGTGCTACGCCGGATAATGCGCCGCGCCATGCGCCATGCGCATTTGCTCGGCTGTAAGGATCCCCTGATGTGGCGGCTGGTGCCGACTTTAGTGCAGCAGATGGGGGCGCACTTTTCCGAGTTGCTACGCGCGCAACCTCTGATTACGGAGACGTTGCGACTTGAGGAAACCAACTTCAAGCAAATGCTTGATCGAGGGCTACGTCTCCTCGAAGACGAGACGGCGCGCCTCGGCCTGCGCGAAGCGCTGCCCGGAGAGGTCGCGTTCCGGCTCTACGACACCTACGGGTTCCCGCTCGACCTCACCGAAGATGTGTTGCGCGGGCGGGGCCGCACCGTGGCGGTCGAGGGCTTTTCGGCAGCGATGGAGCGACAACGCGAGGAAGCGCGTAAAAGCTGGGTCGGATCGGGCGAGGCAGCGGGCGAGGCGGTATGGTTCGCGCTGCACGAAGAGGTCGGTGCGACGGAATTCCTCGGCTACGAGACCGAAAGCGCCGAGGGGGTGGTACTGGCAATCCTGCGGAACGGCGACCGTGTTGAGAATGCCACAGCCGGAGACGAGATAGCGGTGATCGTCAATCAGACGCCGTTTTACGCGGAATCAGGCGGCCAGGTCGGCGACACCGGCGCCATTTTCTCGCCCGCTGGCGCCGAACTCGCCGTGCGCGAGACCGTCAAGAAGGCGGGCGATCTTCACGCTCACTTCGGCGCCCTCAGGCATGGGACGCTGAAGGTCGGTGATGCGGTCGAATTGCGAGTCGACGGGGCGCGCCGGCGGATGCTGCGCGCCAACCATTCGGTCACGCATCTATTGCACCAGGCACTGCGGCAGCGTCTCGGTGAGCATGTCACGCAAAAGGGCTCGCTCGTCGCTCCCGACCGCTTGCGGTTCGATTTCAGCCACCCGAGATCGCTAACCCGAGACGATGTCCAGGCGATCGAGGCGACAGTCAACGAGCGGATCCGGGCAAATAGCGCGGTCCGAACCCGACTGCTGACGCCGGATCGTGCGGTCGCCGAAGGGGCGCTTGCGCTGTTCGGTGAAAAATACGGTGATGAGGTGCGTGTCGTCGCGATGGGCGGCGCCAGCGACGAAGACCGGCCCTTCTCTGTTGAGCTGTGCGGCGGCACCCATGTCAGCCGGACGGGCGACATCGGGCTCTTCAAGATCATCGGCGAAATGGCAATCGCTTCCGGAGTCCGGCGCATCGAGGCTTTGACCGGCGCCGCGGCCGAAGCCTACCTCGCTGAGGAAGAGGGCCTTTTGCGCGAGGCTTCGGCGGCGTTGCGCACGACACCCGCTGATCTGCCGGCACGCATCATCAACCTCATCGAAGAGCGCCGGCGCCTCGATCGCGAGCTCTCGGAGGTGCGCCGGGCGCTCGCCAATGCCGGCCCAAGCAAGGCGGCCGCCGAGAAACGCATTGGCGACATTGCCTTTGACGGCCGCATCGTTGACGGCGTTCCCGGACGCGAACTCAAATCGCTCGCTGACGATTTGAAGCGGCGGATTGGCTCGGGTGTCGTTACTGTCGTATCGCGCTCCGATGGGAAGGCGGCAACGATCGTTGTCGGCGTGACGCCGGATCTGACGGACCGGTTTGATGCGGTCGAGCTGGTCCGCCTAGGCGCGGCTGCACTGGGCGGCCGAGGCGGCGGCGGCCGCGCCGATATGGCGCAGGCGGGCGGTCCGGAAGCTGCGCGCGCCGATGCGGCATTGGTGGCCGTAGAGCAGGCAATCGCAGCCAAGGCGTAAGACGCGGCCGATTCGGTGAGTCCGCTTCGCCGGCCGCTCGCCTGCGCAACTCCGGACGCCTTGGGTTGGGCCGGATTCTTCGGGAACCAGAAATTTTGACGCGTCTTTGACGCTTTTTGCATGATGCGGTCCGGATGAATCGCGTCGCAGCCCCTTGCCTTTGCCTGCTCATCGCCGCGCTGGGACTTGCGGGGTGCGCAGGGTCTCCGGTCCACCTTGATCCGCTCAATGTCGACGGCCGTGATGGCGGTGGCCCGACCCCGACCTATCCTATGTTGATGCGGATCGGCGCCGCCGCCCGCTCCGGCGGCGATCTGCCGAATGCCGTGGGGGTCTACCGCCGCGCTGGCGAAATGGCGCCCCAGGATCCCGCACCGTTGATCGCCGCGGGGGATGTGCTGCTCCAGATGGGCGTCGTCAACGAGGCGATCGTGAGCTACAATGCTGCGCTGATCAGACCCGGCGACACTCAGGGTGCGCAGATCGGCCTTGCCAAAGCGTTTTTGACGAGCGGCAAGCCCGAGCTTGCACTGACGCCGCTCGCAAAAGTGCTGGGGGAAAACCCCGACGATCCTAAATTGCTCCTTCTCCTCGGTGTGACACGGGACCTCGCCGGCGAGCACAGGGAGGCTCAGGCCTATTACCGCAACGGTCTTGCCCGCGCTCCCGGGGATCCCGCGTTGACCCTCGACCTCGCGTTGTCGCTTGCTCTCAGCGGCGAATACCGCGATGCGATCGCCATCCTCCAGCCGCTGGCGATGGCTGCGACGGCATCGCCGCGAGAACGACAGACTTTGGCGCTGATGTACGGGCTCGCCGGCAACGTTGCCGAAGCGGGCCGGCTTGGCCGCATCGATCTCGACGACGCCACAGTCGAACACAACCTCGCCTATTACCAAACCTTGCGGGAACTCTCACCCGAAGCCAGAAGCCGCGCGATCCTGTCCGTCGGCCGTGCAACAAGTGTGGAGAGAGCGGGGCAACCGGCAACTTAGGCCCGGCACGGCGCGCAACTGCCGTCCCTATTGGGCTCCGACACTCGGTGCCGCCCCGGGTGGTCCGACCGCAGGTCCACCAGTATCGCTTCCGCCAGTGGTGGTAGTGGGCGCAAACGGCGAAGCAGTCGGCGCCGGCGGCTGTTTCACCCGATCGGTGAGATAACGCTCGACCGCACCGACCGCAGGCATCGCGGCGGCCGGTGCAAGCGTGCGGCCGCTCACAAGATCGGCCGGGCTCGCCACC
>Ga0126381_100005508_pt1 | contig 13943 bp, 7 predicted proteins | sample PanSoiMetPlot_28_FD_96465 | JGI IMG/M metagenome (GOLD analysis project Ga0126381, IMG submission 96465) | Tropical forest soil microbial communities from Panama - MetaG Plot_28 | ecosystem: Environmental > Terrestrial > Soil > Tropical forest > Bulk soil | place: Panama | collected 2016-02-17
ATAGCCGGAACTATTGATCCCGCAACGCAGATCCGGCGCTTCGCTGAATCAGATGTCGACGCTATCTTGATGAACTTTGGCATGGTGCGCAGGCTAGCCGACTCCATGCTCGTAGAAAGTCCTCCTGGTCTCATTCTTCGTCTCGACTGGACCAGCCTTTGGACGGCCGCCGAATCTCGCAGAAAACTCGTGAGTCGGACGTTGGGAACTGTTGCCGACGCAGTCTGTTGCGGTGCTGACGCAGTCCTGACTTATCTGTTTATTGGCACAGGCGATGCTCAATTCGAGAGCGATGAAATCGGCCGCAACGCAGCCATCGCGCGTGAATGTGAAAGGCTCGGCGTGCCACTGATTGTCGAGTCTCTAGCGCGGGGTCCGCAAATAGACAATCCGCGCGCACTGGAGTGGATGAATCTGCACACACGAGTCGCTGCCGAAATCGGTGCCGATCTTATCAAGACGGAATACACCGGAGATCCGGCTTCAATGGCGGAAGTCGTAAAGAACTGCCCCATCCCTGTAATGGTGCTCGGGGGTGCGCGGCAAGGTTCAGACGAAGACGCGCTCGAGATTATTGCCGGAGCTGTGGCGGCAGGTGCTGCTGGCGTGTTTTTTGGCCGGAATGTCTTTCAATCAAACGGCATCTCTGAATTTCTGCGGCAGGCTCGGCGCATTCTGGACCACGCAGCAGCTCTCGATCAGGTTACAGCTCGGCCTGGGGATTAGAAAAGACAAGTTGGGTGGGCGAATCGCGGGGCTGACGAAAGGTGAATGCTTATCTTGATTGTGCCACGTTGAGCTTCTTGGCGTCGGAAGTAGAGGCCGATGTATTGTCCGGGAGGCAGTATGTTCCACAGCGTCAACCGACGTGAGTTCGTCAAGTCGCTGGCGAGCACGCTTATTGCACCACTTCTTGCGGGACGGGCCACCGCGGGTGTGCCCGAAATTCCTTCCTCGGCCGCAGAAGCAGATTATATCCATATTAAGTCGTTCGACTACTCCGGAGTCCACCTGCTCGATGGCATGCTGAAGAAACAATACCAGGCAACCCGCGATTACTATTTCAATCTTCCCAATGACGATCTTCTGTTGGGTTTCCGCAAGCGAGCAGGCTTACCGTCACCGGGAACGGAATTACCTGGCTGGTACAGTCATGACGTCGGTAACGCGCTGGGGCAGTGGCTCAGCGCCATGGCTCGGATGTATAAGGCGACGGGAGACAAGCCCATCCTCGACAAGGCTACCTACCTTATGAGGGAGTGGGCAAGGACCATCGAACCCGATGGCTATTTCTACTACTCACGAAAACCTATTCCCCCGCATTACACCTACGACAAAACCCTCTGCGGCCTCGTGGACCTTTATCACTATGGCGGCCAGGAAGACGCTCTTCCGCTGATGGAAAAGATCACCGGTTGGGCAGACCGGAATCTGGATCGCAGCCGCACGAATCCCACCAAGGATGATCCAGATGCGGGCCATGGCATGCCCGGGCAAGGCCCTGAGGGCCCAAGGGAGTGGTATACCTTGTCTGAGAACCTCTATCGTGCGTACCAGCTGACCGGGAACTCCACGTACAAGACCTTCGGCGACCTGTGGCGCTACCCAAACTATTGGCAAATGTTCACTGGCACTGAAGAGCCTAAACCTTACTTGCTCCACGCCTACAGCCATTGCAATTCCCTGAGCAGTGCAGCTATGACGTACGCGGTAACCGGCGATCCCGAATATCTGAAAACCATCGTCAACGCTTACGACTGGTTTGAACGGACGCAATTCTACGCGACCGGAGGATATGGCCCTTGGGAGCACTTGCAGGCCCCTGACGGATCGCTCGGAAGGTCACTGGAGTTCACAATCGCAAGCTTCGAAACACCTTGCGGATCCTGGGCCGGTTTTAAGTTGGCAAAGTATCTGATGCAATTCACTGGCGAGGCGAAGTACGGCGACTGGATCGAAAAGCTGGTGTACAACGGCATCGGAGCAGCGCTTCCGATGTCAGACCACCGGATCGGACCGCCACTCAACTCCTTGCCCGGGCCATTAGCCGCCGCCATATCGAGAATGCCGAGCCGCGGCCAGACCTTCTACTACTCCGACTACAGCCTCGGCGGTGGCCGCAAAGTCTACGCCGGGGAGTCCTTCCCATGCTGCTCGGGAACGTACCCGCAGGCCGTGGCTGATTATCACGACCTGATCTACTTCAAGGACCCAACCAGTCTCTATGTGAACCTTTTTGTTCCTTCGCAGGTTACGTGGGATCGCGATGGCAGTGACGTCAAGGTCGAGCAGGAGACGACGTATCCCGAGTCAGACACGACGACGCTGCGAATTGATGCGGCTGGAAATGGCGTGTTCAACGTGAAGTTCCGTGTGCCGCAATGGAGCGAAGGACTGTCGATCGAGGTGAACGGCTCAAAGCAAAGCGTCGCGAGCAGGCCCGGGACCTGGGCCACGGTCGAGCGGAGATGGCAGGCTGGGGACGTGGTGAAAGTGACCGTGCCGATGCGTCCGAGACTCGTTCCGGTTGACCAGCAACATCCGAACCGGGTTGCCGTAGTGGTTGGCCCGGTGGTTCTTGTCCGGGAAATTGAGTCAAGTTTGCCGGTTACGGAGCGAGACCCTTCGAAATGGTTGAGTTCGAGAGGGGCGCTTGAGTACCGCGCCTCGTCGCAGTTCGGGTCGTTTGTTCCGTTTTACCGCATCGGCGCAGGCACGCCTTACGGGATGTACTTTGATCTCGAGACCCGCGGATGAGTTACAAAGATGCCCAAGAGAGCGAGAAAGGGACTGAATGAATCGAGGCATCCATAAAAGATCGATATATAGGTCGGCGCTCTTTCCGCCTAGCGTTTTGGCAAGTGCGAGGCCGTCCTTAACGGCAAGCGTTTCAATTGACGCTGCCCAGATCCGCCACACGTTCAACAGCAACGTTGAGTAGGACAGCGGCCGGATCATTTACGGCGGAGTTTATGAGGAGGGCTCAAACTTTCAAACGAGCAGAGATTTAGGAAAGACGTTCTAAGCGCGGCACACGGCTTGGGTGTTCCGATTTTGCGCTGGCCTTGAGGAAATTTTGCCTCGCTCCGCGTTCTGGGGGATTCGCTTCCCGTTGCGGGGGGTGCCTGGGCGGCAGGTTCCGCGGCGAGTGCAGAAGCAGCGAGGCTCGGCGGACGGCAGTCCTTGCCCGGATCACCGAAAAGATTTTAGGACCGGAGGAGAAGACACTATGGGTTCCATTAATCGACGCGGCTTCGTAAAAACGGTCGTGGGCGCGTCAATAGCCCCCTTTGTCAAGGGCAGGGCTTTTGCAGCGTCTCTCGCGGCTTCTGGAGAAAAGCAGTCGGGAGCGTTGATCCGTTTGAAAACTTTCGACTACAACGGAGTCCGTCTCCTCGATGGACCGCTCAAGAAGCAGTACCAGGCCACGCGCGATTACTATTTTAACTTACCAAACGATGACCTCCTGTTGGGCTTCCGAAAGCGCGCAGGTCTGCCGGCGCCCGGAACCGAACTACCTGGCTGGTACGGCCAAGACATCGGCAACGCCCTCCCGCAGTGGCTCAGTGCGATGGCTCGCATGTACAAAGCGACGGGAGACCAGCCCATCCTTGAGAAAGCTTCATACCTGATGCGCGAATGGGCAAAATGCATCGAGCCCGATGGGTATTTCTACTACTCAAGAAAACCCTTTCCTCTGACTTACACGTACGACAAGACCGTCTGCGGCTTGGCGGACCTTTATCACTACGCTGGCCAGCAAGAAGCGCTCCCAGCCCTAGAGAAAATCACCGGTTGGGCTATGCGGAATCTTGATCGCAGCTGCCCAAATCCCTCTGCGGAACATCCGGACGCGGGCAACGGGCCGCCAAGTACTGAGGCGAACCGCTTGACGCCACTCGAGTGGTACACCTTGAGTGAGAACCTCTATCGAGCGTACCAATTCACGGGCGACTCTAGGTACAAGACCTTCGGCGACGTGTGGCACTACCCACATTATTGGGGCATGTTCACCGGCAGCGCGGAACCCACACCCTATGGTTTCCACGCTTACAGTCATTGCAACTCACTGAGCAGCGCAGCCATGACCTATGCAGTGACCGGCGATCCCGAATACTTGAAGACGATCGTCAACGCCTACGATTGGTTCGACCGGACGCAACTCTACGCAACCGGCGGATACGGCCCGACCGAGAGGTTGCAGGCGCCCGACGGTTCGCTTGGGAAGTCGCTCGAAACAACCATCGCAACTTTTGAAACGCCATGCGGTTCCTGGGCCGGGTTCAAACTGGCAAAGTATCTGATGCAATTTACCGGCGAAGCCAAGTACGGCGACTGGATCGAGAAGATGGCCTACAACTGCATCGGGGCTGCGCTCCCGATGTCCAACGTGCCGCGCCGCGGAGAGACCTTCTACTACTCTTCCTACAAACTCGGCGGCGCGCGCAAAGTATACGCTGGAGATGACTTCCCGTGCTGCTCGGGGACCTACCCGCAGGCGGTAGTTGACTACCACGACCTCATTTACTTTAAGGATTCAACCGGCCTTTACGTGAACCTGTTCGTTCCTTCACAGGTCACTTGGGACCTTGAGGGCAACCACATCCAGGTTGAACAGGCAACGAGTTACCCCGAATCGCAAACTGCAACTCTTCACATCAATCCGACAAAGAGCGCCGCGTTCAATCTGAAGTTCCGAGTGCCGCAATGGTGCGAAGGACTTTCGGTCGAGGTCAATGGTTCGAAGCAAAACGTTGCAGCTCGTCCGGGAAGCTGGGCAATCCTCGAGCGGACGTGGAACCGCGGAGACGTTGTAAACGTACGCATCTCCATGAGTCCGAGGTTCGTCCCGATTGACAAACAGCACCCGCACCGGGTCGCAGTCGTGGTGGGTCCGGTCGTTCTTGTACGAGAGAACGAGTCGAGCAGCGCGGCCATGGAACTAGACCCCTCGAAGATTCTGCCTTCGGGCGAGCCACTTGAGTACCGCGTTCCGGCGCAACCGGACCGGCCGTTGGTGCCATTTTATCGAGTTGGGGAAGGAGCCTTGTACGGAATGTACTTCGATCTTCCAACTTAATGTTCGAATTCGTACTGCGAATCGCTAAGTCGCGGCGCGTGAAGTTCGCTGAAAGGGAGCGGCATAAAGACTTTCCGGCTATGTGTCTAGTATCGGGGGGCTCTAGAAGAAAGCACGAATCGACGAATGCGAATCAGTTTGTTAAGGGGGACAAAATGTTCGCAAATAACTTGCCGTACCAGTTTCTCCGAGGCATGTTGTTCGTCCTCTGTTTTGGCGTACTCGTCAGGTGTGTGTTTTTCCTGCCAGGCACAGCCTGGGGCCAAGGCAGCGCTAATTCTTCTATCATAGGGACTGTCCGCGACCCTTCGGGGGGGCCGGTTCCTGACGCCCAAGTCACCGTCACTCAAACCGACAGAGAGTTTTCGCAGACCGGCAGGACGGCTGCCGACGGAAGCTTTGGGTTTTCGATATTGCCAGTGGGCCCCTACCGCCTCGAAGTCAAGAAGGACGGGTTCGCCACTTATCTTCAGACTGGCATCGTGCTGACGGTCAGTCAGACAGCAAACATTCCCGTTGGCTTAGTCCTAGCGGCGACTTCGCAAACCATCGAGGTAAACGCCACCGCCTCGCCTGTGGACACCACCACGGGAACGTTATCCACCATAATCGACCGAGAACAGGTGGCGTCTTTACCCCTGAATGGGCGCAACCCAGCCGAGTTGGTCTTTTTGGCGCCGGGCGTCGTCAACATGTTAGGGAACGGGGAGACTCCGCCAGCGAACCTCCAGTTCAGCTATCCCGCCGGCATCGGAGCTTCTTTGCTGTCGGAAGGTGCCCAGTCCCCAGTTGTGAACGGGTTACGTCCAGGGGGTGTCTATTTTTCGCTGGATGGAGCGAACAATACCGATCCTTATACCGTCACCGGCGGCCCGTTTCCGAATCCCGATGCAGTGCAGGAATTCCGCGTATTGACCAGTGGATATGGGGCCGACTATGTTTCGGCTCCCGGGGGCGTGGTCAACATCGTGACCAAGTCGGGCACGAATCAGTTCCACGGAAACCTCTTCGAGTTTTTTCGCAATGGCGCCTTGAACGGCCGCAACTACTTCGCCGCCAAGCAAGACGGTATCAAACGTAATCAGTTCGGTGGGACGGCCGGCGGGCCGATCCGCAAGGACAAACTCTTCATTTTTGGATCGTACCAAGAGACCAGACTACGCAACTCTATTGGTGGTAACATTCAATTTGTACCCACCGACGCGGAACGAGCCGGAAACTTCTCCGCCATCCCCATTCAGCTCAAGAACCCCTTTACGGGAGTTCCTTATGCGGGCAATCAGATTCCTCTGAGCGACTTCAACCAAATCACCTCAGGGATCCTAGCGCATCTGCCTCACTCGACTGCGCCCGACGGCCGCGTCGAAGTCGTTTTCACTTCGCCCGAGGACGAGCATCAGGCTACGCTGAAATCAGACTATGTGCTGGGGAAACATAGCTTCATGGTGCGTTATTTGCTGAGCGACTTCAATGAGCCCAATACGCCGAGTGATAATTGGTTGGCGGGTAACGTCCTGGGACAGGGGTTGCATTACCGTTGGCAGGACGCCACGATCGGACACAACTATACGAGCGGCCAATTGGTCAACGAGATTCGTTTTACCTTCCTGCGCAATGGATATCACTCCACTTCTGGAATCCAACAGAACATAAACAGCCTAGGCGGCAACCTGAGCCAAACCGAGAACCACTTCATGGAGAGCACTGGGGTGGGAGGATTTTTCGCTCTCCATAGTCAGAGTTCGGAGACTTTTCCCCGCACGACTTATTTTGCGTCGGACCGTTTGCATGTGCTACGGGGACGGCATCAGCTTTCCTTCGGGTTCGAGGTTGAACGTCTACAGGCCAAGGAGACCACTGACCATCTGCAATCCGGCGCCTTTCAGTGGGGTTCACTCCCTCCTTTTTTGCCTTTCACCAGTGGATATGCCCTGAGTGATTTTGTGCTGGGTAAGGTTACGCAGTTCCAGCAAGGTGATGGCCTGCTGGTCAAGATACGTGGCACGCTATGGGGTTTCTCCGCTACCGACGAGATTCGGGTGACTTCCCGGCTCAATTTGACCCTGGGCATACGCTGGGATCCCTACTGGCCGTTCCACACGTTGAACGGGCGCATGATCTGCCTTGTTCCGGGGCAGCAGTCAACGGTATTCACCAAAGCACCTAAAGGACTGTTATTCCCCGGGGATACAGGATGTAATGCGTCCGGAATCGGCTCGGATTTGACTACATTTCAGCCGCGCATCGGCTTCGCTTACGCCCTAAATGGGAAAAGAACGAGCGTCATCCGGGCCGGCTACGGGATGTACACGACGCAATTTCCCATGCAGATGTACTTGCCTTTTGGGCAGACGACTCCCTATAGCCGAACTTTTAACGAGTTTATCCCACTCAGTATTTCTAGTCCTTGGCAAGGCACTCCACCTTTTAGTCCAGGCCAACCTGGGGGTGATCCCTTTGCCAGCGGTTTTCGCTCAAACGTCACCTCGCTACCCAGCGACACACCTTTCACGCTGCCTGTGTCGGCGGCCGCCTTCGGTCACCACTACAAGTTGGGGAATGTCCAGAAGTGGAACCTGACTTTGGAACACTCGTTCGCAGGCAACACTGTGGTGCGTGCCTCTTATGTGGGGGACAAGGGAACCCACCTGCCCCTGGGCGTTGAGGCAAATCCGGCGGTGTACATACCCGGCATTTGTGGGAACCCGCCCTCGCCTTGCTCGACTCCAGGAAATACGAATGCGCGACGACTATATGCATCCAGCGGTTTGAGTAGTGTGCTTACCGCGCAGAGCTCTGGAAATTCCATTTACCACGCTCTACAGGTGGGTGTGGAGCGGCGGCTCGCCACCGGCGTGAGCTTCAGTTCCAACTACACTTGGAGCAGGGCGATCGACGTCCAGTCGCAGAATCCTATAAACAACCCCTGTTGTACTGCTTTCTTCGATATCGTGTCGGATCCATTTAATGTAAATGCCTTCCGCAGCGTGTCAGACTTTAACGTAACCAATAGTCTCTCTACCTCGGTCGTTTGGCAGTTGCCCTCCTTCGCGCATAGCGACAACTTCTTCCTGAAGTGGGCTGTCTCCGGTTGGCAGGTTTACGGCATCTGGCAATGGCAGAACGGTCAACCCTTCTCGATCTATTCTGGCATGGACAATTCTCTGAGCGGGGTCGGCTGGGACCATGCCGATGTCGCTCCGGGCGTTTCTCCAAATTTGGACACCGACCGGTCCCACGCGCAACTGGTCAAGGAGTACTATAACGTCGCTGCTTTCAAACAGAACGCTCTCGGCACTTTCGGGAACAGCGGACGGAATATACTGTACGGGCCGGGGTTCAATAACCTTGACATGGGACTAGCGAAGATATTTCCCCTCGGGCAAGAGAAATATCACCTCATGTTCCGCTCGGAGTTCTTCAATGCCACCAATACGCCACACTTTAGATTGGGACCGCAGCTTCTGCCATCACCGCAGATTGGCCAGATTACTTCTGCGCTCGACCCACGAATTATCCAGTTTTCGCTGAAGTTTGACTGGTAAGCCCGCTCGGTAAGAAAGCGGGGATCTGAGGTGAATGGTTTGTACTGAAGTCGGAGAGCGGAAAAAGCATCTTGGGATGCTAACTGCGCTTTTCTTCAGCCCGCTGATCATACAGCGCGAGCTTTGCTTAGACGCACAAGGTGGTGTGTCGCCTTTGGGGGGCCCATGCGCAATAGATGGAAAGGATTTATCGTCCGGAACCTGGTGATCTTGGCCCTAGGCTATGTGGTTTCAATCGTAGGTGCGGCAGGGCAAAAGAGTCAGGCTCAAGAGACTCCGACCCAAGCAGTACCCCCTGCATCCCTTCAGGAAAAATTCGAGCGGCTTCAAGCTCTAGTCCAGGACAAGCAAGACGAGGAAGCCAATTTGCGGCCGACCATGCAGGTTATGCAAGGCTTTGGACCTCTGATGCAGGAGCATAAGTTCAGCGAGGCCGAGGCACTAGTGGACCAAGCATTGAAGCTCGCAGCTGAGGCTGCACCGGCAGACCAAAAGGTGCCATCAGGGGATGCAGCAATAATCGCCTATGGGGCTCGCGACGCTGATGGACGGCAACAGATCTTTATCGTCAAACCAGATGGCACCGGGAAAAAACGGCTGACCGAGGAGGGGAAACAGAATTTCTTCCCTGCCTGGTCACCTAACGGTAGGAAATTGGCTTTTGCTTCAGATCGAAGCAGCACCTTACAGATTTGGACCATGAACGTCGATGGGAGCAGACCGAGGCAGCTCACAACTGAGGGTGAGAATATCGTCCCCACTTGGTCGCCCGATGGCAAGCGCTTAGCGTTTGGATCCAAGCGGACGGGGCATTTCGAGATTTGGGCGATGGACTCTGACGGCAAAAATCAGAAACAACTCACCTCGACTGATGCAGCGGTTTGGAACAACGCTGCAGCGTGGTCGCCAGACGGTCGTCGGATTGCTTTTTCTTCCACAAGAAACGGCCACTATGCAATCTGGGTAATGGACCCGGACGGCGGTAACCTCACCCAGCTGACGACTCCATACGGGGACAGGTATCCTGACAGCAACGCCCCCGCGTGGTCCCCCGACGGTACCAAGATCGCATTCTGGTCCGGACTAGAGCACAGGTACGGAAACATCTGGGTGATGGATGCCGATGGCACCCACCGGAAACAGTTGACTGACCAACCGACCGGAATCAACTGTGACGAGCCAGAATGGTCGGCGGACGGCACGAAAATCATGTTTGCCAGCAACCGGCCAGGTAGCGAAGGAATCGGAAACTGGATTATGGACGCGGACGGGAATAATCAGAGAGTTCTCGTCGTCAATACATCCCAGCGGGGCCGCCCTGCGTGGCGGCCAGTCGGTGGACAGCGCTAATGGCGCGAAAGAACCTCGATTGAGTGGAGACCGAGTTAGCAGGTGCGAAGCGCAAGAGGCGCAAGGCCTACGACCACGCGCTCGAGGTCTACAAGAAAATGTTGAGCGCTGTACCCGGACTGAGAGGCTGGAATCGCAGCTACGGGAGGCACTTTAATGCAACGACGGCAGTTCTTGTATCTTTCCGGACTCCTTGCACAAACAGCTCACGCTTGGAGCTTCGAGGGTGGGCAGGGCATACCAACATGGAACTCTGGTACAAAGGGCATATCAACTTCAGAATATCAGGACAGCGCGAAACAATATCTGGCCAAACTGATTCGAACTAGGAAAGAGGTAGACGACTGGTTGGCCGGGCGTGAATTTCCTTTTTCGAAATACGACAGCGAACTGGGCTATCTCCATCGGGATCGGCGCTTCAAAGAAGGGATGGAGGGAACCATCTGTACGTATACCTATGATCAAACGGGTGCTCGCCATACGATCATGCACGCCGACAAGCCCTGTCGGATTAACACGTACGGAAATAGTTTCACTTCTTGCGAACAGGTGAGCGATGGGGAGAGTTGGCAGGAGGTGCTGGCTGCCTTTCTCGGCGAGCCAATCCGGAACTACGGCATAGGGGCTTATTCTGTGTATCAGGCGTATTTGCGCATGAGGCGCGAGGAGAGCCGGAATCCCGCGCCGTACATCATCCTCAACATATTCGGTGACGATCACTTTCGAAACCTGATCAGCTATCAAGTGATTGCGATGGGGAAAATCTGGCAGCATTTTTGTCCACCGGTGCCGCATGTGGTGGTTAACCTTGAGACCAGCAGGGTTGTTGAGATGAGCAATCCGTGTCCTACGCCGGAGTCTCTCTATAATCTGTGTGACCTGGACTGGGTCTATAAAACATTCAAAGATGATTTCGTGCTGAAAATCCGGCTGGCTCGAGAGATGGAAAAGCTCCCTAACGCAGGCGATTTGACTGCCGACCCACTCTTTACGCAGGCAGCGATCCTTGCGACCACGCACATCGTCGAAAAGGTGGAGGAGTTTGCAGCGGCTAACAACAAGAAAGTTCTTTACGTTCTTTCCTACGACCCGTTCAAGGTCATGAAAAGACTTCAAGGGGAGAAACGCTTCGACCAGAGCTTTGTGGACTTTCTAGAAGCCCGCAAACTGCCCTACGTCGATTTGTTGGAAGCACACGTTGCGGATTACGCTCAGTTCAAATCCAGCGTCAAAGACTATACTTTCAGCTACTACGTAGGCCACTACAATCCTCTGGGAAACGTATTTTGCGCCTTCGCCATGCGGAAAAAGCTGGTCGCGATGCTGGACCCGAAGCCTGCACCCTATTCGGGACCCTATCAGTCTAGTGCTTAACTCGGCACGCCAGACTGAATATGGGCTAAAAGACCTGTTTGAGGGGATTCGAAAAGCCCTCCGGTTAGAGGACGAAAGGAGAGGCTCTATCATCAATCATATTGATCGACGACGATTTCTCCAAAATCTGGCAGCGGCGAGCGCTGCCATTTCGAGTCTAACCGTGAAAACCGATGCTGCCGGGCCGTTAAACCTGGCCCCGGGACTGGCCACCGTGCCCGCCGCCCAAGGGGATGTCAAAGGTCACACGCTGGTCAGCGAGTTCGATTGGAAGCAGATTCGCTGGAAGGTCTATGAAGACTTGCAGACCCGCGACGGAGCACTCGTATTCGTATCCGCCCAGCACCATAAGGAAGTGCTGGCCAAGAGTGCGGAACTTACTTCGGCCGAAGGTTTGACAACCTACTTGGGTTTGTCCATGGATGAGATTGTGGGAACGCCAACCGATTTGCTGGCCCGCCGCATCCTGGAAAAAGGCGGTGACCCCGACCCGGAGATAGTTCAATCCGCCGTCCCGCCCTTTGTAACTCCAATGCCGACGGCCCAGAATCACGATTTCTGGACGAATGGCACCTTTATCGGAACCAAGGAGTGCTGGGACACGCAACTATTACAGTACAACGGCAGCACCGACACCTTCATTTCCATACAGTACTGTCCAGAGATCATGAGTGCTGTCGCAAAGAAGCGAGTGCTAGACGGCCTAGTTGGGGGCTGGTTGCCTGTTATCCGCAAGGTCTTCCCGCTCGAAGACGGAAGCTATTGGGAGATTATCGGCTTTCCTGATGTCGAACGGCGGGAGCGCTTCATCGTTCACACCTGGCACCGGGCCGTACACGTGGAGCGAGGAAGGATCTCCAAGGTCTTCTATCGGCACACCTATCGGCCGTACCCGCCGAGTCGTCAGAGTCCGAAGCCGGAGGAGTTCTATCGGGCTCTGCTGGCTTGCGCTGAATACTGGGAAGCGAACTTACGGGAGTGCATTTCTGCTAACCTCCCCCAGCAAGATTGGGTGGACATGGCCAAGCATGCGTTTGTCAAGGAGCTCATGGCACGCCCCGGAGGGGTCTATCCGAAGTACGGGGTCTTGGGTAGGCCATATGCGGCGTCTGGATTGGACGGGTCTCCCATTACGTTTACGAATGCCGTCTACGTCAATCTGGAATGGGGGCGCTTCGAGACCGTGAAATCGTTCGTCGAAAACTACTTCGACGAGTTCGTGGAACCGAACGGGGTCCTTAATCATAGAGGCCCAGAGACGGGCCTGTATGGCCTCATTCTCGCGTTGCTGGCTAAGTATTACCACTACACTCGCGACCATGCTTTGCTGCTCAAATACCGCCCGAAGCTTCAGGCGATCGCCGCCTTACTCATCGAATCCCACGAAGCGAGCCTGCGTTTGCCGCCGGATGATCCCGGCCACGGTTTGATTAGTGGATGGTGTGAGTCGGATTCCTGCTTGTACCCCGACCCTGCACGATTGTGGCAACCCTACTTCAGCAACAGCGCGTTCGCTGTGCGGGGATTTAGGGATCTTGGCCGCGTTTGGCAGGAGATCGCCAGAACCGCTGCGCAGCCGGGCATGGAAAAAGAAGCTAGCGGTCTAATCAGCCGAAGCGACATATTAAAAAGAGATTTGATCGACGGAATCGAGCGTTCCATTCGCAAGGACATGACTCCTCCTTACGTGGGATCGCTGCCTGGAATGAAGTACACTTTTGAAGAAGCCCGCCAGCTGGACCCATGGCCACAGCAGTACGCCATACGCGCCTACGCCGAGTTGCTCATCGCGGATATGCTCCCGCCGAACCTGGCGAACCTTGTCATTGATTGCCTCCTTGCCTACGGAGGAACGACGCTTGGGGTTGTGGGCTGGCGTCAAGAAAAAGACCGCTTCATGATGGGCTTCCTCCCTTACGGCTACGCGCAAACGCTACTTCGCTTGGAACGAACCGAGGAGTTTCTGTTGTTTCTCTACGCGCATCGCTATCACTGCCACGCGCGCGGTCACTGGACAGCTGCCGAATTCGCTGGAATCGTACGCGAACCAGACATGCACGCGTCGCCTTACTGCACTCCGACTCAGCAGGTAGTGCCCCTGCTCATTCGCTGGATGCTCGTGCTCGAGGATTCGGATGAGGAGCGCCTGTATCTCGGCCGGGGAGTTCCGCGTGCCTGGGTCATCTCCGGCAAGGAGATAAAGATTCAGCAGGCCCCGACGCGCTGGGGACGAGTCAACTTCGTCATGAAAGCGGAGCCCGAGGTCAAGAGGGTCGTGGCCCAAGTGGACCTTGCCGCGGCGGGCGCTCCAAAGGAAGTCCAAGTCAAATTCCGTCTTCCTGCCGAAAACCCCTTGAAAACTGCAATGGTCAACAGTCAGGCGGCAACATTTTCGGGGCTGCATGGAGATTGCGTGACGATTGAAACGGGGAAGGAGAGGAGCTTCGAAATCGTGGCGAATTTTGCTTGATATTAATTGACCAAACGGCGCCTCCCGCCACTGTTGCTCCTGTTCCAAGAGGGCCCCATTTGCAAAACGATCGGCGCACAGGACGAAAGGAGGGGTTCTATAATCCATCATCTTGATCGGCGGG
>Ga0126381_100005509_pt1 | contig 13941 bp, 13 predicted proteins | sample PanSoiMetPlot_28_FD_96465 | JGI IMG/M metagenome (GOLD analysis project Ga0126381, IMG submission 96465) | Tropical forest soil microbial communities from Panama - MetaG Plot_28 | ecosystem: Environmental > Terrestrial > Soil > Tropical forest > Bulk soil | place: Panama | collected 2016-02-17
CATTCGTTCGTTGGAGACATCTCCGCCGTCGGGCTGGAAGGCGTGTTCTGCGTGGACCGGTTGCTGCCGGATGTGAGCCTCACCGGGAACAGGCTCACCGCGGCGCTTGGCTTCCTGGGCAAGGGACAGCAGTTGGCGCCCCGCCTGCGGGCGGAGGCGGTGCGGCGCGGCCAGCCCGTTCCACGGATCCGCCTGCCGCGGCGTTCCTCAAATTGGCTGGTGACCCGGCAGCGTCGGACGGGTGGCGCGTCGGCACGTGGGACGGTGCCGCAAGCACCAGTCATTGGCCGAGTCGCGACTGCCGAGTTAGATCCAGTAAGTTTGAGATCTCATTCGCGACGACATCGGGCATCTCAAGACCACACAGGTGCCAAGCTCGCTCAGCAGGACCGCACGGCCTCTAGGGATGCGCCGTACGTCGTCAAGCTGCTTGGCTTGATCTACGCGACGTCCTTTCCGCCGAGTAGGTAGCAGGTCGGTACGCGTACCTCGGACGGCTCGTTGGCCTGGCTGGTCAGCGCACCGCCAGCTAGCCAGCCGTGCCATGCCACATCTGCTCTGTGACGGTCAGCATGCTGCTGGTCAGGTCGAGGTCTTCGACGGGTCCACGGAGATTGCTGCCACTCCTTGCGTGAGGGCCTCGACATCGCCGTTCGCGGCATCGAAGCCCGCGATAACCTCGTCCCCGGCAGTCGTCCCCGCGGTGTTCCACGGAACGACACCACCCAGCGCACGCACCTCGTCCGGGTAGTCAAGCGCGATACGCACCGCGATCGCACCGCCAGGGGAAAACCGACAAGGCAGTAAGCGTCGACACCCGCATCGTGGATCGCGTCGTGCAGGGCCGCGCCCAGCGTGGGCAGCCTCCCGTCCGCCGGCGCGCGTACGGAGAGGCGATGTCCGGGCACGTCGAAGATCACCACGCGGAACCCGGCTAGGTGTCGCGCGATTCCGGTCATTTGGTCAGCCGAGGCGCCGAATCCCGGCAACATGACAAGTGTCAGAGGGCCCTGGCCGTGTTTCTCCCAGCCAATGCCTGAATTGGTGTGTGGCATCGCGATCTTTTAGGCTCGGCGAAGTTTGTCGCCGTCAGCGCTCACGTCGTGGGGTCGGTGTCGTGGATGCAGGCATTCCCTCGAAACTGTTGGCGCCGGCCCGGACCAACTTTGCGGTCTCCAGTGGGTTGCGGCTCTTCAGGGGGCCCGTTGAGCCGAGCGGACAAGTCCTCCCGGGAATGCCGTCGCCGCCCGAGTTTGTACACGCGGGGATACTCCCGCTCAGTCCGCCTGCGCGGCGTGGATCGCGGTGAAGGCCAGGAGAGGTGTGGCGGTCTGCGGCGGGTCCTCGAGCATGGGCGAGTGTCCGACACCGGGGAGCAACTCAACTTTCGCGCCCGGAACGGCGCGGTAGTCGGCGGCGGATGAGGACCGCCATCTCCGGTCTTCATCGCCGAAGATCACCAGCAGCGGCTTGCCGATGACCGTCAGCCGGTCCGGGAGCGCCTGCTGCTCCAGGTAGTCGCGGGACGCCTGCATTGTCGCGGTGAACGCGTGGTAGGTCATACCGCGCACATCGTCCACGAGCTGTTGTGGAATCTGGTAGCCCGCGTGGCTGAAACCGATGGCGAACCCCTGTGCGATGAAGGCGTCCATGCTGGGTCCGGTGTTAATGAGCACGAGCGCGGTCACCAAGTCGGGTCGTTGCTCGGCGAGGGCAGTGGCGACCGCGCCGCCGCTGGAATGACCGACCACGATGGCGTGCTTAACGCCGAGTCGGTCCAGTGCCACGCCGACCCGGCGTCCCTGGTCCGGGATCTCGTAGCCGCCGACCGCCGGTTTGGCTGACCGGCCATGCCCGAGCAGGTCGATCCGGATGACGCGATGGGACTTGGCCAGTGTCAGAACCAGCGGGTCCCACGAGCGGGTCGAGGAGGCGGACCCGTGGATGAGCAGGAGTGCGGGGGCGTCGCAGGGGCCGTCCTGGCACACGTAGATGTCGCCGTCGTCCAGGGGCAAGGTCGAATCCTCAGTGGCTACGGCGTCGCCTTTCAGGTGCGGTTCTGCGTCAGCAACAGTCATGACCCCACTGTCGCTGCCGGTGCGAGCCGGTGGCTTGGACAAATGTTCCCCTTAGGCGGCTCCGGCCCCAAGACCCTCAGCCGGTCTCAACCTCACCCCACCCGCAGAGGTCGCCGCGGCGCGGCACCGGCTGCGGGAAGACGAGCGGCTGGTGGACCGGGCCAGCGATCAGGAGATCACCGCGTTGCTTGGGGCGTGGCCGGTCGGCCCGGACCGGCTGATCGTGCGCTGATGGCCCTACTGGGCTGCGCCGCGGCGAGGTCTACGGGCTGCGCCGCTGCGACGTTCACCTGATGGCTGACTCGCGGGTGCTGGGATGCGAGACGGCCTGGGCGCACCTGCACGTGGTCCGGCGCGACAACCCGAACGGGGCGTGGGCCAAGTCACGGCGGCAGCGTGTCGTCCCGCTGGACTTCGTGACGGTGCAGGCTTTCGACGCCTGTGAGTTCGACCGGCTCGCCGTTGCTGTTGCCATCGAGACCTCCGGTGATCCCGCCGAGTTGCCGCATCAGTGAGAAGACGTCGACGACGCCCCAGATCTCAGCGATTCGGCCGGCGGTGAAGCGGACGATAAAGATCTCGTTGTAAGTGATGAACTTGCCGGTCGGTGCGAGGGCCCGGTACTCGCCCTGGTGGGTCCCGGTAACCGTGTTCCGGTATACGACCTTGTCCCCCTCTGCGATCACATCCTCGACCGCAACGTGAATGTCGGGGAATGCGCGAAGGAGCACCGCCCACACCTGCTTGAGTGCCTGCGCCCCCGTCGCATGGGTCGGCACTGGCGCGTGGAACAGCACATTCGGGTCAACGACCTCGTCGATCGTCTTCCAGATGAGCTCCACATCGCCGCTGTTCGTGGCGTCATGGAAGCGGCTGAACGTAGCTCTGTTGCTTATTGCCCGTGCTGTCGACATAGGCGTTCTCCTCGAATCGATACGAGCATTCGGGTCGTTGAACGTGGTGGGTGGCGGACTTCCGCCCGCCTACATGTATGTCAGGGGTTCGCGGATGACCCGTTGATCCCGGCCGGTCAGCAGCAGGCGATGTTGGGTGTCGCATAGGTGTGGGATGAACTGGCGGTGGCTGCGCCGGCCGCCGATGTACCTGCGAACACGGCGAACAGTGCGACCGCGGCGATCGTCGCCGCGCGGGTTGAGGCGCGTCGGTAGCGCCACCGCGGCGTGCGGTCAGTCGTTGATGGAGGCATGTGATTTCCCGTCTGCTTGTGTTACGTCTCTGCGGTGCCCGCGATGAAGCCACTGTCGCCGCCGGTGCGCGCCACTGTCTTGGACGAATGTTCCGCTCAGTCTGCCGGCGTCGCATTGGGCGGTGCAGTTCCAGCGCGGCTTACGACCTCGGGGCCAACAGAAGCCGAAACGGCACTCACCAGGCTCCCCTTCATCAGCCATACGCATCGACGAAGCAGCGGCCCTTCCCATCACCGACGGTTGTGTTATCCGCCCGGCTCGATCGGTACTACGCCGCCTCCGAATCCCTCCCGGCCAGCCATCCACTTCCCGAGATCACCGGTTATAGGACGCCGCACTCCGGCGACACTTCCGAAGGTCATTGGGCCGGGGAGGGTCTCCCGAGTTCCCGCCGCCACCCTCTGAACGTTCCGCGCCCGTTCGGGTCGGTCGCTCACCCCCTCGCCCAACCAAGATGAACAGCCTCTGCTGATCTTGGAAGCAGCGACGCTGCTCATGCCGCACCAAGTGCGCCGGCGCCCGTCACTATCGGCACGCTCATCAGCCATTGAGCTTGGTCGGTTCTGTTGACCGAGTAGTGGGCCGGCTGTGCGGGACGCCGGTGGTTACTTCAGGCGGCCGGCGTTGGCCCTGCCGGCACGGTCCGTACGTCTTGACGGTCCCAGTGCCGGTCCGCGCCGGAGCGTGCGGTCGACGACATCGGGATGGCGCAAGCTGGCGAGCGTGCGGTCTACTCGGAACGTGACAATCGCTAATGGCCGCGTTCGCCACCCGTCACTGGGCTCCGAGTTGGCGATGAAGTCGGCCATGCGACGTCGTCAATGGCGAGCCACGGCGCGACGGCAACGGCCGCGGGCGTAAGCCCGGCGAACGCCTTGACCTCGCGGTGGAGGTGGGATTGGTCGACGTAGCCGCTCTCGGCGGCAACGCTGGCGGCGGCGTGACCTGCTGCGAGAAGGTGGGCGGCGTGGTTGAACCGCACGAGTCGGGCGGCGCGTTTGGGTGTGATGCCGAGCTGGGACTGGAAGCGGGACCATAGACGCTTGCGGCTCCAACCGACCTCGTCCGCCAGGCCGTCGACCCGCACCTGTCCCCGGCTGGTGAGCGTGCGCCGCCACGTGTGGGCGACCTCCGGATCGGCCGGTGGGCGGGCGCCCAGCCGTCGGCTGAGGATTTCCGCCGCGATCGTGAACCGTTCGTCCCACGACGCGGCGGCGCGCAGCCTGCTCTCGGCTCGCCCGGCGTCGCGGCCCCAGACCTCCTCGAGGGATACCATCGTCCCGCTGAACTCGGTCGAGGCGCCGAGCACCGCAGCCGCCGTGACCGGCTCCAGCCGGATCTGGAGGCACTCTCCGACCCCCCGGCCGGCTACCCGAAGATCGCCGGGGAGGAGTCCGATGATGACACTGCCGCGCTCCTGCCGGCAACGGGTGTAGTAGGCGAGGCCTTCTCCCTCGCTTAGATCGACGAGCAGGGTGACGGATGGTTGCGCAACCATGGCGATGTCCGCGAATGCGGCGGCACGGTGCCGGAACCCGGCCATGCTAATCCCGGCCAGCCGACCTGACGGGCGCGGGAGTGCGACCTCCAACGACGCCCAGTCGGGGGTTGTCCCGGTCGCCGCCACGTGACCAGTCTAGGCCTGCGGGCTCGCGGGCCGGGTGTCAGTGGCCGTTGCTGTGAACCTCAGCATGAGTTCGCTGGTCGTCTCGGGCGCTTCGAACATAGGGATGTGTCCGACCCCGGGCAGCAGCTCGACCCGCGCGGTCGGCACTGCGTCGTACTGGTGTGCCGACGACGGCTCCCAGCGGGGGTCGGACCTGCCGAAGATCACCAGCACCGGGACGTCGAGGGCCGCGAGACGCTCAGGCACGCTGCGCTCGGTGATGTACTCGGCGTTGCGGCGCAGCACCGTCCTGAACGCGCGGTACGTAGTACCCCGTAGGTCGGCGACCACGTCGTCTGGGACGTCCACGGGACGAGCGCACGTCACGCTAATCCCCCTGCGGATCATCGCGTCCGAACGCCTCGGCCACAGCAGCGGGCCGAAAGGCGGGGCCAGCAGGACCCGAAGAAGAATTGGCTGCGGAAGAAGCGCATCGAGGCTCGGGCCGCTGCTGATCAGCGCGAGCGACCGCACCAGGTCGGGGCGCTGTTCGGCAAGCGCGGTGGCGACGTAGCCGCCGCTAGAGTGCCCGACCGCGGCGACACGACGAAGGCCGAGGGCGTCGAGCACCGCCGCCACCCGGTCTGCCTGGCCGGGCACGTCGTATGACCGCGCGGGCGGGGACTGGCCGCAGCCCGGGAGGTCCACCCGGATGACGTGATGTTGGCCGGCCAATGCCGGAACTACCGGGCCCCAGGAAGCGCCCGAGGCCCCCGATCCATGGATGAGCAACAGCGGCAGCGCCTCCCGCAGGCCGTCGTGGACCACGTGCATCCCATGCGGGTGCTCAGCGTCGTACTCACTCATACAGGGATGATGCATGGGCTGCCGGCCATCGGTCTTGGACAAATGTCGTCGTGGAGTTGACGACCGCCGGTCTCCGCTCCAGCGAGCGCTCGAAAGCCGGGTGCGAGTCCGGTGGAGTCCGGCGGGGTCCGGCTGTCTACGGCTGCCGCTGGAAGCATCGCGCCGAGCGAATAACAGGTCGTAGATCACCGGCGGAGCGGACAACCTGAGCCAATCACATAGCCATCAACTTGAGATCGGCGAGGAGGTCGGGCAGTACGGACTCCTCGTTTACAGCCAGCCATGTGCGAGCATCGCTGAGGCCGGTGCCGGATCCCATGACGTCCGCACAGCCTTCCCGGGAGCGCGGCTGCATAGTCGGCGTCGAGGCGGGAGACCGCGTACTCGTAGTCGGAGGCGGACATGCGCCAGCCTGTGGCGCCAGCGGCGATGATGCGACCTGCGATCGCGACTCCGGCCAGTCGAAGTCGCCGTGGTAGCGAACCGGGTTCCCGGAGGCGAGCAGTCCGTGAATCAACACTCATGCCGACCGTGGCCGGATTGCCGGTTAGGCATACCAGCGGTGCGTTGGCGAGTTCCCCAACGTCAGTAAGCTGGGCGATTCCCTGCGCGAGCGGTACGGCATCGGGATCGGCGACCTGGCCGAGGACTAGCTCTCACCTGGTCGCTGTCCCGGCTCAAAGGCGGGACCGACGAGGAGTCGCGCGGCGAGGACAGCGACCCAGCCCAGCTCGGTAAAGAACTCCAGCCGCTGAAGGAAGCCGTACGGCGAGCCCGGGTCGCTCGACACGTAGGCCACGGCTCCCAGGACCTGGGACACGGCCACCAGGATGATCGTGGCGATCGAATAAAGCGCCCAGGAGCGGCCACCAGGAGCCTGCGCGAAGCGGCGGGCCAGCACAATGCATGCTGCGACCATCGGGGGATCTCCGAAGACACCGCTCAAGAGAGAATGCAGGAACCCGTGCAGCGTCGAACCCGCCGCGACCCCCGGCGGATAGCCGAGACCAGGATCGGTAGGAAAGATGGCCAAGCCGATCAAGGAGACACCCACGACGGCGATCAAGATGGGCCCCCAAGCCGAACCCCTGCCCGGGTTGAGGAACCGCCGCAGCCCGACCGCGAAGCACAACAGGCCCGCTCCAAGGACCACGAAGGCGATGGTCATCACCCACCCATGCGGGCCAGGCGCCAGATCGCTCATCGGGTGGTGCCAGGCGTGGTATCCGGGTCGAGTCGCCCCCTCGACGAGGACGACGACGACGTAAATGAGCGGACCAACGAGGCCCGCCGCAAGCAGGAAACTGACCGCCAGCGGCTGCCCCTCGACCGCCGGCGCGTGAATCGCGTCGTGGCCCGATGTGGTGCTCACGGATGGCCTCCTTCGCCTCGTGAGCCGGGCTCCCGGCTCTTTGCCAGGGCAGCATCGCAAGCGCACCACCCGGCTGTCTTGGAGGAAAGTTCCGCCTCTCGTGATCAGCGCGGCGGCCATCGGCACTAGCCGTTGCGCTGGCTTGAGTCAGCCACCGCGACCAGGCCGCCGCCCCGCTTACCGGCATCCGAAGCGACGGCCACGATGCACCCGAACCGTTGCGCGGCCATCCGGCGGATGCTCTGCTGGCACACCGAGAAGGTACCGACCAGGTTGATGGACAGCACCCGCTGCCAGTGGTCCGGCGTGATGTCCAGGGCGCGGTTGGCGGTGATGATTGCAGCGCGCGAGATGACGTTGTTGATCCGGCCGTACCTCGTCGATGCGGTCGGAACATCGCCGCGACCGCCGGTTGTCCGCGATGTCCAGCACGGCGGTGCTGACCGGGCTGCCACCGTCCAATCCGGCGCGGCCGAGGTGACGGCGGCACTGTCGAGGTCGGTCAGCAGCACCGTCGTGCCGAGGTCGTGGAAGGCCCGTGCGACCTCGAGCCCTATGCCGCCGCCCGCGCCGGTGACCAGCGTGACCCCTCCCGTGAAAGGAGCCCGGCGCGAAGCAGGACCAGGTGCCGCGTGGGACGGTGACGGCAGTATCCATTGGTGTTACTTCCAATCTGGCGTTGCGGGTCAGCCGGCGGACACCGGCATGTCGATGGATGCGCAGTTTCAGGCGGACGGGTGATCGAAGCCGCGTCAGTTCCAGCGGCCGCTCCTCGGTTGCGCAGCGGGTGTGGAACCGGCAGGCCGAAGGTGGGATGCACCGGCGAAGGAATCTCTTCGTCTCCGAGGGCCGGGCCAGGCTCCGCACCGTACTGCCGCGGGCAACAGCTGCGGGACGCTGCGCAGCAGTGTGCGGGTATTCGAGTGCGTAAGTCGTGCGTAGATCTGGTCGCACCGATACTCGTGGCGCTGACTACCAGAAGGGAGCATTTGTCCAAGACACCTGGCTGGGAACCCGGCGAAGCTCATAGTCGTGTCTGACGGGGCAGGAGACAGCGCAATGGCCCGCTGGCGGGTACGGCTTCCTGTTCAGGCACGTCGGGCTGGTGCCGGCTGGACGGGTTGCGTGAGCTGGGCGATGGCTAATGGCCATTCCTCCGGCGGTTCGTGGCCACCGTCCTAGCCCGCGCATCGGCCCGGAGCCAGCGAACACCACGATTGGCCGCGTGTCCATGGGTCTTGCCGCCATGACCGATACAGGTCGGACAACGGTGCCAGGACCGAAGGCACATGCGGGGAACGGCCTGACTTTCGTTGAAGGCGCACGTGAGCGACAAGGAGAAATGATGGTTGGCCACTTCAAACGTAGGGTCCGTGTGCAAGCACTGGCCGGCCTGTCCGCCGCAGCCTTCGTGGTAGCCGCGGTGGGTCTGCTGCCTATCCGCGCGGGTGCCGTCACCTCTGGCCCCCGCCAGGCCGCATCGGCGGTGACACCGGACGTGAGCGGTCCGGTGCCGGGCCCGATACCGGCCCAGTCACCGGCGTTGGGTTCGGAAGTCTCCTCGGTCACTCCGGCCGTGCTGGCTGCCTTGGGTTACACCCAGCAGGAGTTCTTCATCTCCGCGAACGCCAACGCCTACAACTTCACCGGTCCACCGTCCTCGGATGGCCGCTGGAGGGTAGCGGTCGTGCCCGGATCGCGAGCCGCCTACAAGACCCGCATACAGGTCATAGCGCCCAACAATAAGGACGCGTTCAGCGGCACGGTGGTGGTGGAGTGGGACAACGTCACCCCCGGGTTCAGCAGCCTGCCCGACTTCCTCTACGACCATGACCAGCCGCTCCAGGCCGGAGATATCTACGTTGCGGTGACCGCACAGTTCGTCGGGGTGGAAAGCGCCAAGCTAAACAACCCGTCCCGGTACGGCAGCCTAGCGCAGCCCGGTGACAGTTACTCCTACGACATCTTCTCGCAAGCTGGATGGCGGTCCGGGACGACTACCGGCAGCTCTTGGGTGGCCTGAAACCCCGGTTCGTCATTGCCGACGGCGAGTCCCAGTCTGCCGACCGGCTGGCCACGTACGTGAACGCCTTCGCCGGCATGTACAACGTCTATGACGGATACCTGCTCCACAGCCGGGCTGCCATGGGAGCCCCGCTGCAGGAAGCGCCGGCGATGGCCTCGGTGGCCGTCGGCCCCAATGGCGAACTGGCGCCAACGCCGCTGCCGGACGGCAACCTTGGTTTGGCGGACGTGCCGGGTCCGGCGATCCTACAGACCCGCACCGATCTTGCTCAGCCGGTGTTGCTGGCCCAAACCCAGTCCGACGTGTACGGGCCGCCTAACGGTGTGCTCGGCTACGGCCCGGCAACACAGCCGGACTCCGCTGACTTCCGGCTCTGGGAGATCGCCGGTACCGCTCACGCTGACGACTGCGTCGCGAATGTCTGCGGCAGCGACACCGGGAACGCCGCATCGGCCATTGTCCGCTTCGATGACATGCTCAACCCACCCGACTCCTTGAACTCGTTTCCGCGCTGCGATTCTCCGATCAACACTGGCGAGCAGGGCTATGTGATGGAGGCGGCACTGGCCCAACTCGCCCGCTGGGTCGAAACCGGTGGCGTCAACGGTGGCATCCCAGCGAACTCTCCCGCGTTGTACGCCGGCCAGCACCCGGGCGAGGGGCCCAACACCGTTCCCCAACTCGACCCCCAAGGCAACATCATCGGCGGCGTCCGTACCCCGGCTGTCGACGTACCGGTAGCCACCCAGACCGGCCTAACCAACTCGCCGATCTACTGCCTGTTCGCCGGCACCTCGACCCCGCTGACCCAAGCCCAACTGACACAGCTCTACCCGACCCACCAGGACTTCGTAACCCGCTGGTCCACCGACACCCAGCGACTGGCCCACCAGGGTTACCTCACGCCCCAGGCCGCTACCAACCTCATCGTGGCCGCAACACGATCCTCAATCGCACGGTGCGGCGGCGCTTCCAGCCGCCACACCGGCAATCCCGCCCGTGTCGCCGGCCTCTCCGCGGATCGACGTCACGCCTGGTCACAGCCACGACGCTGACTACGCGTACTGGGTGCAGATCACGAAGGGGTGGCTGCGCCGTAGACGCAACGAGGGTGTCGAGGAGCTGCGCGTGAAGGGCCCGGGCGGTGCGGGAGTTTCCAAGATCACTGAAGACACCGATCTCGCGGAGCTCTCCGAGGCGTTGCACAAGGTGCTGTTTCCGAAGCGCGAGAGCCGACCGGCCGACGTCGACGACATCGCCCTCTGATCGCAAGCAGAGCCGCACCGCGCGGTCGGTTACCTACCGCACCGTCCGGAGCTCATCGCGCGGGTGGCGGGTCCACGGTCACATCGCAGCCGTTTTCCCGCGCTGGCGCCGCGCCGTCTACCCGATTGACCGGGGCTTCGCCGCACGCACCGCCCCGGGCGGCGCGGCAACCCGCGATCAGGTCAGCAGCCACCGCCTCCGCCGGTACCGGGACCTGTAAATCCTGCGTTGGAGCTCTAAATTCTGCGCGTCAGGAAGCTGGCCCTGGGCTACCTCTTCCAGGCCGCTGATCGAGCGCGGCCTCGAGTTCGGGGCGCTCGTTTGCGGCACGCCAGTGCGCCTGGCCGAGATCGGTGGCGTCCAGCAGCGCGGGCAGCATCGGCAAGAGCACGGCGATGAGAAACTGACCGACTTTCGCGCCGGGCACTCAGTCCCGACGGCCGCCTGCTGCTGATAGCGACCGAAGGCACCGGCGCTGTGGTGGTCATCAATGCGGTTGGCGAGCATGCCAGCCTCGCCGTTGTCGACGTACATACAGCGCTGGCTGACCAGCTAGCGCTGCTGGGGTGCTTGCCCGCTGGCCTGTTCCCGCGTGATGTGGCGGCCAACCCAGTCGGCAATGCGGTCCTAGTTGCCAATTTCGCGTCAAGCCAGCTGGAGTCGGTAGACGCCGCTGACCTGCCCTAGCGGCTTGGCCGACGGGCCAGTTCGTGCGAGAGTTTGGCGCCTGACTTGGCGCAGACCGCTGGCTGACTAGCTGCCGGTGACGGTGCCAGTGCCCGCGCGGGCAAGGCTGCGGTATTGCGCCAGGAAGTCAGTGACCTCCGGCTGAGATTCGGTCGGTACAGCGCTCTTGGGCAGGACGATCGCGCGCGAGCCCAGCCGGGTAGTGATGATCCACGAGCTTGCGTTCGCGCGGATCTCGGTTACGTACTGCCACGCGAACTGAGCCGAGTTCCCGTCCTGCGCATAGCCGATGTGGTCATCGGTGAGCGTGACATCGACGGGCGTCGGCGCGGTCCGCGCCTTCCGGCTGGCGCTGATCAGACTGCGGATCAAGACGATCTGCGGGAACGTCAGCGTCCCGACGCCGGCAATCGTCAGCAGCATGCCCCCAGGGGTCGGCAAAGTCTTGAAGGGTGATGCTCGGACTGCCGGGGAGCGGATGAAAATTGCGCCCCGTGCCAGGACGGCGAAGGTGCAGGCTGTGGTCTTGTCCGGCGCACAGCCGGTACTGCCGCTGCTCATTGAAGGTGACGCGCATTCCGGGTGTGCCGCGCTGTCATGGCCCCGCAGTTCGTCGGTCACTGCCTGCGGTCGAGGTGCCAGCGGACGACGGCGAACTCGTGGTTGGTGGCCGGCTCGAGGCGTGCCCGGTAGAAGCGCTGTTGTGTTTCCCGGATCCGTGCGGACCGCTGGGCCATCGGGTTCGCTCTGATCAATTTTTTTTTCCAGCAGCGGCTCGATGTCGCCGGCGGCGCGGATGATCTCGGGCGTGGCGTACCGGTCTTCGCCTCGCAGACGGATGCGGATCGGCTGGCCGTTGGCCAGGTTGAGCTTCCAGTTCCCGCCCCCGGGGGTGAGCAGCGAGTCACCGTCGGGGACGTAGCTGACGGGCAGGCGGTAGGTCTTCCCGGTCTGGCGGCCGGTGACGAAGAGCAGCATCAGCCGCCGTCCGAGCGGGGTCGGGAACGGCAGTTCGAGGATCGCTCGCACGAGGACGTTCACGATCCGCATGATCCGGGCCCGGTTCCGGCGGCCGGTCGGGCGGGGTTGGGTCGTTGTCACGGTTGAGGTTCCTTCCAGGCCCGGGGCTTCATTTGGGCTGCGCACGGAGTTGCGCAGGGGGCCGGGCCAGGCTCGGAGCCAACCTCGGCCGACGCTGCACACGGGGCTGGGTCACGGTTGCCGCCCACGTTGGCGACGAGCCGTTCGAGCAACCCCGCCAGTTGAGCGATGTCGGCGTCGGGGATGCCGGCCCGCAGGCGCGTGTCGAAGGCAATAGCGGTATCCCGCAGCCGCTGGAACGCCGCTTCGCCCTCCGCGGTGAGCTCGATCACGTGGATCCGGCAGCTGCCGGTACTCGGCGGCACGAGCGACGTCTGCCTGGAGCCGGGCCTCCTCGGCGGCGAGCGCACGGATCTGGGCAGTGTGCTCGGAGACGTACGCGGCGGTCCGTGCGTCCAGCTCGCGGGCAGCCGCGACCAGCGATTCGTCGACGGCGGCCTGCTCTGCCATCAGCTGGTCCAGGCTTTCGGTGCGAAGTTTGAAAACGTCCTCGGTTTCCCTGATCTGGCTGGTGAGCCAATCTTGTTCGGCCAGGAGAGTGTTGCGGTTGGTCGTTGTGTGCTTGGGTTGGAGGCACACGTAACACTGGTCAGCCGTCGTGGTGCGCCCGGAGTCGAGATCGTTGCCGCAGAGTGGGCAGACAATGAACTCGATGTCGACGAGCCACTCGTCGGCGACGATCGCCTGGGTCAGTCTCGCCGACTGGGCTTGAAGCTGGCGGTGCAGGTCGCGCAGATCGTCGAGCTGGCCGCGAAGCTTCGTGATCTCGCTGGCGATCTGATCTCGTCGATTCCGCAGGGACAGGCTCTCAGTCCGTTGGTCGCCGACCTCCGCGACGGCGACCGCGTCGATTGCTTGCGCGGCTTCATGAGCTCGCACGTTGGCGAGTTCTACTTCACGTTGAGCGATGAGCGCGGTTAGCGCCTCGTCGCTGGCGAATAGGGTGTCTGCGAGGAATTTCTCGATGATCTCGGCCGCGCGGTCAAGGGCTTCGAGCCGGAGTTGCACTCCGCGTAGCCGTGCAGTCAGCCGTGCGGTCTCGACGTCGTAGTAGCCGTAGACGAGTCCGAAGACCCACTTGCGTTTCTTGTTGCGCCAGTGGTCGAGGGTGACCGAAGACCTGTGAGTCGAGTTCGTCGCCAGGGATGATGCAGTAGGACAGCCAGTCGGTCATCGTGACTGGAGATTGTCCAGCCGATGGGTCGGTCGCGACAGCGGATTCGGTGCGGGCGTTCGGGACGCTCACGGCAGGAATCCCGAGGCGGTCGAGCGGCACTATACCCCGCGGCGAGCCGGTGGGCCGCGTGGTCAAAACGGATGAGCTGGGCAGTGCGCTTGGGAGTGAGGCCAATCTGAGACCGGAACCGAGACCACAGACGTCTGCGACTCCAGCCCACCTCGGCAGCCAGTAGGTCAACTCGAACCCGCCCCCGGCTGGCCACCATCCGCCCCCAGCAGAAGGCAACTTCCGGGTCGAAGACTCTTCTTGCGTCGCGGCGTCGAGCCAGCGCGACCTCGGCGATCGCGAACCGGTCGTCCCATGACGCCGCAGCGCGCAGTTGCTCTTGCGTTCGCACGGCATCGCGCCCCCACAGGTCATCGAGGGCGGCCACCGTCCCGCCCAGCTCCGCAGAACCGCCGGCACCGCGGTCTAATAGCAAGCCTGAGCGGCGGCGAGGCCTGGCAGCGGTCATGACCCCCGGCCGCCGGCCGTGGCAGCAGGAACAGGC
>Ga0126381_100005510_pt1 | contig 13940 bp, 14 predicted proteins | sample PanSoiMetPlot_28_FD_96465 | JGI IMG/M metagenome (GOLD analysis project Ga0126381, IMG submission 96465) | Tropical forest soil microbial communities from Panama - MetaG Plot_28 | ecosystem: Environmental > Terrestrial > Soil > Tropical forest > Bulk soil | place: Panama | collected 2016-02-17
ATGCTGCGCGCCTATCACCGCGGCAACCACATCTACATCGAAGTCGAGGACGACGGCCGCGGGATAGACTACCAGCGCGTGAAGCAGAGCGCCATCGAGCGCGGATTGGTTTCTGTGGAAACCGCCGACCGGCTTACCGAACGCGACATGCGCGAGATGCTTTTTCATCCGGGATTCTCGACCGCGCCCGTCAAAACCGAACTTGCCGGCCGCGGCGTCGGTCTTGACGTAGTGCGCGCCAATTTGAATACCCTGAACGGCGAAATCGAGATCCAAAGCATCGCGGGCCAAGGCACAAAATTCACTCTAAAGGTTCCTCTGACGCTGATCATTTCGCCGGCGCTCTTTGTCCGCTGCGGCTCGACCAACTTTGCTCTGCCTCTGGCGGTCGTCGAGGAAATCCGCCGGCTCCGCGCCGACGAAATCGAGGATGTTGGCGGCAAATTGCTGACCAAGGTGCGCGACATCGTCACCGAAGTCATTCGCTTGGATAGCTATCTTGGCCTACCGCCACTCGAGCCGGTCAACGGATTTTTCCGCATGGTCGTGGCCAACGCCGGAAACCGTCAGATCGGCTTGGTGGTCGAGGAAGTCCTCGGCAAAGACGAAATCGTGATCAAAAATCTCGGTGAATATCTTCGCCACGTGAAACTTTTCCCTGGCACGACCATCGCGCCAGACGGCAGCTTGATTCTGCTGATCGACCTGAACCGCATGATTGCTGCCGAGCCAAACGAGCGCCGGCCGCTCCAAGCCAGTTCGAGCGCCGCGCGTATCTTTGCTCCGGGTTCGGCGGCGGTGGCGCGCGGCACCATTCCTTCTGAGGCCATCGACCGCGTCGAGCAGGAGCGCGTCATCGTCGTGGCCGACGACTCCATCAGCGTGCGCAAATTCGTCGGACGCATGCTGGAGAAGAACGGCTACCGCGTGAAGCTGGCCGCCGACGGACTTGAGGCCGCGGAACTCGTGTCACAGCACGGCTGCCACCTGGTCATCACCGACCTCGAGATGCCACGCATGACCGGGTATGAGTTGATGGTGCAGTTGCGCCAGAGCCCATCCACGCGCCGCATTCCGGTGATGGTTGTAACCTCTCGTGCGGGCGCCAAGCATCGCGACCGCGCCATGAAAGAAGGCGCTTCCGCCTTCCTGACCAAGCCGGTACAGGAAGATCAATTGAATGCGGCCGTCGAACAACTTATCGGAACGGAGGCGCCGCGCCCGGCCGCGCCGGTGGCGTAACCGCACCATGTCAACTCCTTCGAAAAAAATCCGCGTGCTCGTTGTAGATGACTCGACCTTCATGCGCAAGGTGTTGGAGAACATTTACAACGGTGACGGGCAAATGCAAGTCGTCGGCAGCGCCAAAGATGGCCGCGAAGCAGTCTCGATGGCGGAATCCCTGAAGCCCGACGTGATCTCGATGGACATCAACATGCCGCACGTCGACGGCCTCCAGGCCACTGCGGAGATCATGACTACAAATCCGAAGCCCATCGTCATCGTCAGCTCCGAATCGAAAGAGGGCGCCGCCAGCACGCTCCGCGCGCTCGAACTAGGCGCCATTGAATTCGTCGCCAAACCTTCCGGCGGCATCGATCTCGACATGCAAAGCGTAAAGGACGACCTTCTGCGGAAGGTGCGCATGGCTGCCAAAGTTCGCGTGGTGCGCACGGTGACCCGTCTGGCTTCCTCGATTCAAAGCGCGGCTGGCAGTGCGAAGCCGGCCGCACCGGCAAAGGCCAGTCCTCGCCCCTCGCCAGGCCCCGGTGACCAACGCTTTCCGGTGGTAGTTTTAGCAGCGTCCACGGGCGGACCGGCAACGGTTATGCGCATCGCTCCCGGTTTCACGCGCGACTTCCCTGCTGCGGTCATTTTGGTGCAGCACATGCCCGCGACGTTCACTTCGCAATACGCCGCGCAACTCTCTGAGTTCACCGAAATCCGCGTGAAGGAAGCAGAATCGAGCGAATCCCTCACCCCGAGCACACTTTACATTTGCCCCGGCGGACAACATCTGCGCGTGAACTCCAGCGGAAGAATTCAGCTTGATGGCATATCAGGCCGCATCAACGGATACCTGCCCAACATGGATGTGGCCATGGAATCGGTGGCCGCGTATGCGGGGCCTTTGAGCATCACCGCGGTGCTCACCGGCATGGGCAATGACGGAACCAACGGTGCCCGAGCCATCAAATCTGCCGGTGGTCTGGTCCTGGCACAAGACGAAGCGACCTGTGTGATTTTTGGCATGCCCGGGGAAGTCATCAAAGCTGGCGTGGTGGATCAGGTGCTCAGCATTGATGATATTTACCAGGCCATTGAAAAGCGCGTGGTGGAGCTTTCGAAGCCAGCTCCCGCGGGAGTCCGCTGATGCCATCCGCGGCTCCGGTGAACCCCGGCACTTTGCGCGCGGAGCAGATTATTCTTTTCCGCATCGGCGAACAACTCTTCGCCCTGTCTTCGTCCTCGGTTCAGGAAGTGCGCGGAGCGGACAGCCTCTCCGGAGGCGCCAGCGAAATCGCCGCTCCCGGCGTCGACAAAGTTCGTCAGTTTGTGAGACGCGGGCCAAACACTTTGTTCCTTGTCAGCGGCGCTGCACATTTTGGGTTGCCCGCCCCCGACGGAATTCTTGCGTTCGTGCTGCGCAACACGCGCACCGCTTTGCTGGTCGACGGCATCGAGCGAATGACCACGATGACGCGTCTGCAAGCACTGCCCCTTTCGTTCTGTCATGAAGAGCGGCAATGGTACCGGGGACTCACGGCCCTGGAACAGACGGTGGTTCCCGTCGTGCGTCCGGAGGGTTTTTTGTCGGACGAGGAACTGACTATGCTCGACGCCGCGGTCCCTCCCGCGGAGGAGTCGAGGGAAAAGGCTCAGAGAGAGCTTGAGGCAGAAGCGCAGACGGACGCGAACTTAGACACGGAATTGAACTAAAGCATTGTGCCAAAAGAATGAACGTCTCGACCGAACTCGAACTGAAGTCTTTCGTCCTGTTGCGTTTGGGCGAACGGCGGTTTGCGGTCGCCGCGGACGACACTGCCGAGCTGGTCTCGCCCAGCCGCATTTTCAGTTTCCCTCATAGGACTCCCCGGATTGAGGGAGTGATCTTGCGGCGCGGAAGAATCGTTCCGGTGTGCGACGTCGCCGAGAAGCTGATCGGAACCGGCCTCACGACACGGCGCTTTTATCTCATCGTACTGCGCCGCTATGGGCATAGGACGGAATGGGTGGCTATTCCGGTTACCGGCGAGTGCGCATTGATCAACGCGGAGTTGACCGCCGCGAGCGCATCCGACGAAGCCCACGTCGCTGGATGGCTCTCGTACGGTGGGGACGTCATTGAAGTGTTGAATCTGGGTGCCTTGACGCCAGGCCTTCAGGATTTGCGCGGCGGCTATGTCGCTCCGAGCCAACCTGGCTCCCAAACGGTTCGCGGCAGCATGGCGGAGGCACGACCGTGATCCCGGCGCCGCGCCCCATCAAAGTTCTTTTGATCGAGAGCAATGTGTACTTTGCCAAGCGTCTGAGCGATGCGCTGAAGCGCGAAGGTTTTGAAGTAACTACCAGCATGCAGCCGGCCTACGCACTAACCGCTCTCGAATATGACGCTCCCGGAGCGATCCTGTGCGCTACCAATATGCGCGAGATGGGGGCGCTCGAGATTGCGCGCATCATCCGCGCGGACGCAAAGAACGCCAATCTTCCTATCGTTGCATTGGGCGACGGCAGCCAGCGCGCGCTGATCGAAGCATTTCAGGCCGGATGCGACGACTACATCGACCGCAGCCGTCAGCCCGGCGGCATCGCCTCGCATGTAAAGCAGCTTATCATCAGCAAAATGGAAGGATTCCAGCCGACGCAGCTGCTGCCGCAATCCGACACGAGCTTGAGCGGCAGCCTGACGCACCACGACCTGACGGGCGTGATGCAAATGCTCGGCCATACCCACCAGACCGGCGCGCTGTACATCAATGCCGGAGAAACGGACGCGGTTCTCTTTTACGAAGGCGGGGAGATTTCACACGCGGAGTGCGGCACGCTATTCGGCGACGAAGCAGTAATTTACATTCTAAAGAACTGCGTCAACGGCAACCACGGCGTCTACAAATTTGTTTACGGCACCACCTCGACGCAGCGCACCGTGCTGCGCTCGGCCACCGATCTAATGCTCGATGCCATGCGCGAAGTCGATGAAAGTTCGCGCGACATGGCGGAGAAGGAAGTACAATGAGCGAAGCAATGATCAGTCCTCCCCTCGCAGGAGCGCCGGCGAAGCGCGTGCCGGCGGTTTACTTCATCGATGACAGCGCCACCATGCGCGAAGTGATAAAGATCGCATTTCGCCGCGAAAATATTCATGTGATTACCTGCGCCGACGCAGCCTCCGCTCTCGCGCAGTTCGACCAAACCCGTCCGGACGTGGTTATCACTGATGTGATCATGCCGGACCAGGACGGCTACTCCGTTTGCAGCCAGATCAAAGAAAATCCCGATCTCGGTGGCACCCCGGTTCTGCTCATGTCCGGCGTGGTTAACAAGAGCGTCGCCGACAAAGCCGTCTCCGTCAAAGCCGACGACCTGATTCGCAAACCCTTTCAGCCGCAGGAGTTGATTAACCGCGTGAAGGTTCTTCTGGAGCCGAAAACCGCGGCACCGGCGCCTGCATTAGACCGCAGTACGGCCACGAGCGCGCTGACCAGTTTTTTCGCGCCTACGCAGGCAACTCCTCGAACCATCGCCCGACCGCCCGCGCAGGAATCCCCCTGGCCCCGCGCCCTCGCCGAAGCATTCACCCCGCGCCCACCGGCACCAGCGCAAGCCGATGGGCAAGCACCCGCGTCGACGCCTGTGCGGCAGGCGCCCTCCGCGTCCGAGCTGCAAAAACTGCGCGTGGAAATCTCCAGGCTGGAGATGCTCGTCAAGAAGCTGCAGACCGAGCTTCAAATCGAACGCCAGTATAACCAGGCGCTCGAAGCTCAGATCCAGGCTCTCACGCAAATGGAATCGCCCTGATTCCCTGAGTACGCCCTTAGTTCCCGAAGGCCTCTTCTATAGAGGTGAGCGAAAAGCGTCGTTGTTGGCTGGAGAACTGTTTTTGTGCTTAGGTTGACGCTCGAACCTCGATTCTGTAGCCTCAATTGCGAGTTTTCTTGCGGCCATTTCTCATCGGGAGGACTCTCAAATGAGCTCGAAGAGACGCTCGGTGATTTCGCGACGTGAATTTGCCCGCCGTGCCGCCTTCGTTTCCGCCGCGGCTTCTCTCTCGCGTGCCGATCTTCTGACCTCAAAATCCTCGGTCACGGCGAAGCCGTCTGGGCAAACACCCCCGGGGCCAAAGCTCTCCCCGGAAAGCCAATCTGAAATGGAGTCGCGCCTTCAGGCGGTTTTCGCTCAATACGGCTCGCGACTCAACGACGCCCAAAAGTCAGACTTGCAGAGGCTTGCCCTCGAGGGCCAAGCCGCACTGGACCGTCTTCGCGCTTATCCCACGGATAATAGCGACGGGCCCGCCCTCTATTTGAAACCTTTGGTCGAGCGTGAGAAAAAAGCTTCGCCGCTGCCTGCCTCGAGCAGGCCAGCCGGCGCGCCGCAAAAGTCCTGAGGAGCCTCACCAATGCCCGGCGAAGAGATTTTTTTCCTCTCGGTCAGCGAACTCTCGAAACGCATCGAATCCAAAAAGCTTTCTCCGGTGGAATTGACCGAGCTCTACCTCGATCGCAGCCAAAAGTTGGGGCCCCGCTTCAACGCCTACGCGACCCTGACTCCGGAGATCGCGCGTGAGCAGGCCAAAGCCGCCGAAAAGGACATCCAGCGCGGCCACTACCGCGGACCGCTCCACGGCATCCCCTATGCCGCAAAGGATCTGCTCGCCGTGAAAGGCGTGCCCACGACCTGGGGCGCAAAACCTTTCGCCAATCAAGTTTTCGAATACAACGCCACGGTCATCGATCACCTAAAGAATGTCGGCGCAGTGATGATCGGCAAAGCCGCGATGATCGAGCTTGCCGGAGGCATGGGCTACCGGTTCGCATCCGCATCTTTGCAAGGCGAAGCCAAAAATCCCTGGGATTCCGGGTGCTGGACTTGCGGCTCTTCCTCCGGTTCCGGAGCTATCGTTGCCGCGGGCCTCGCGGGTTTTGCCATCGGCACAGAAACCTGGGGCTCGATCATTTGCCCTGCGGCGTTTTGCGGAGTCAGCGGACTGCGGCCGACCTACGGCCGGGTCAGCCGCTATGGCGCGATGGCCCTCGCTCCTTCGATGGACAAGATCGGGCCCATGGCTCGCAGCGCTGAAGATTGCGCGCGCATTTTTGCCGCCATTGCCGGACACGATCCAAAAGACCGCGCCACGCTGGCCATCGACAAAGCCGCTTTCACCTACTCACCTTCGGTCGAAATGCGCAAACTCCGCATCGGCTGGCTTTACAGTGCCTGGAAATCCTTGGATGGCGGAAGCGCAGGGCCGGTGGCGACAGCAAAATCGGCCTTGAAAAAAATCTTCAGCGGCATGAAGGATGTTTCCCTGCCGGTTGGCCCGTGGGAAGAGGCGGCCTCCCTGATCGTGCAAGTGGAGTCGGTCGCTTCTTTCCGCTCGCTGATTCGCTCGGGAAAAGTCAGCGAACTAACCGATCCGCTCGGGCAAATCTCCGGCTATTTGAACGAGCAATACTCCGCTGCCGACTATGGACAAGCCCTCAAAGTGCGCGAGATTCTGCAAAAGAAAATGGATGCGATTTTTGAAAGCTGCGACGTGCTGGTGGCTCCCTCGCAGCCGGTTCCCGCTACCCCGCTCAGGCTCAATCTGGAAACCGACCTGGCCTTTGCTGATCCGCTGGGCGCCATTGGCAACCTTTGCGGGTTGCCGGCGCTTTCCGTTCCCTGCGGTTTCACCGAAAAGAATCTGCCGGTTGGACTTGCGTTCGTGGCCGGCGCGGGAGGCGACCTCGCCGCGATTCAAGCCGCGCGAACGTTCCAGCAACACAGCGATTGGCACAGGCGGCACCCGAAAATCCACTAAGTTCAGTTTTGTTTAGAAGTGCGTGGACAGCGCGTAGGCCAAGATTTGGGCAGTGTCGCCGGTGAATGAAGGGCGGTGGCACCAGAGTAACATTTTGCTATCGCGCACGCTTAAAGACGCATTTCTGCGATATTTTGTCTGGTGACGGTTCTGGAGGAGGCCAACGCGCGATGCATGAAATTTGGAAGAACATGTTTGTACTGGGGATTCCTCTCCTCGAAAAAATCCTGCGTCCCATCGTGGTCTACGCCTTTCTGGTTATCAGCTTGCGGCTGGCCGGAAAGCGGGAGCTGGTCCAGCTCAATCCCTTTGACCTGGTCGTCCTGCTGACACTATCCAACACCGTGCAAAACGCCATCATTGGCGACGACAACTCCGTCCTAGGCGGGATCATCGGCGCCACTACCCTGCTCGCCACCAACTTCCTGGTGGTGCGCTTTCTCTACGGGCACCGCAAGCTCGACCAGTTGGTGGAAGGCCGCGCGGATGTGCTGATCGAAAACGGCAAAGTCCGGACGCAACATCTTAAGACCGAACTGATCACCATGGCGCAACTGGAAGCTGCCGCGCGCAAGCAGGGCTTCACCTCGCTCTCCGAAGTCAGCCAATGCGTTCTCGAGCCCGGCGGAACGCTCACCTTCCTTGGCAAGAAACCGCCTGCAGAGGAAGTGCGACACCAGGAATTGCTCGGCAAGATGGAGAGCCTGGCGCACGAAATCGCGGTGCTCCGCGGGTCGTGGCCTCCGGCGCGCGCGTAATCAGCGCAGCAGCAGACCAGTTGCGGCGAGCACAATCCCGCCCGCGCCCAAAACCGTGCCTGCCAGCCAAAAACTTTTGCGTTTGGTGAGTAGGGTAATGGAGCAGATAACCAGGCCGATTTCCAGAAAGGCCTCCCCTCCGTCGAACCGGTCGGCCTTACGTCCGACAAAGTCCCGCTCGGCTTCCAGGTCCCTGGCCTCCTTGCTGATATCTTCTTTGTCGCTTTGATAGTGTTCCACTTCTTTCAAGTACTTTTCTCGAAGGGCTTCACCTTTTCCCTGATCCATGGAAGCAACCAGGTTGACAATGTCAGAAAAGCCCTGCGTTTCGTGAAGGCGGACGCTTTTTGCCTGATATTGCGCCCATTTGTCCGCTGCCTGACTTTGACGTAGCAGTTCCTCCGTGTGCGCCCGATGCCCCAGCAGGGTCACACCAGCAACCAACACCGCCATGATCGAAATGGTGATCGATACGGGCAGAACCAGCGGGTGGTCCCCGCCTTCGTGGTGTCCTTCGGGAAGCTCGAGGCCTTCAGGCATTCGTGTTTGCTCCTGTGGTTGAACCGGAATCAGACCGCAGGCTCGGCAGCCATGACCTGTAAAGCTTCCTGGGCCGCGGCCAAGGTGCGTTCAATGTTTCCGGAAGTGTGCGCTGCGGAAAGAAACGCCGCTTCGAACTGCGAAGGCGCGAAGAAGACTCCCCGCGCTAGCATCTCCCGGAAAAACCGTGCATAGCGTTTTGTATCCGAGCGCTTCGCTTCGGCGTAATTCCTTACCGGCCCGGATGTGAAAAAGACTGTCGCGAGCGAGCCAATCGCGTTGATCTCGGCAGGAATTTCGGCACTCTGCAATTTGGCGCGCAAACCGTGCACCAGGCGCTCCGCCAATCTGGTGATCTCCTCGTACAACCCCGGTTTTGTGAGTTGCCCGAGCGTTGCGATTCCCGCCCGCATCGCCAGCGGGTTTCCCGCCAGCGTCCCAGCCTGATAGACCGGGCCGAGCGGCGCAACGTAATTCATCAACTCCGCACGGCCGCCATACGCCGCAACCGGAACTCCTCCGCCGATAATCTTGCCGAGTGTCGTTAGGTCTCCCTCGATGCCAAGAAGCTCTTGCGCGGAGCCGTTCTGCAGGCGAAACCCGGTGATGACTTCATCGACGATGAGCAGCGCGGCGTCTCGATGTGCGATTTCCCGCAGACCTTCGAGGAAGCCGCTTTCCGGGATAACAACTCCCATGTTTGCCGCGATGGGCTCCACGATGACGGCGGCGATTTTTCCTTTGTGCGTGGCAAAAACCTTTTCAACCGCTTGCAGATCATTGTACGGCACATTCAACGTCAATCCAGCCAGCGCTTGCGGCACGCCGGGACACTCCGCAATGCCCAGCGTCGCCAGGCCCGAACCAGCTTGCGAAAGAAAGCTGTCCGCGTGCCCGTGGTAGCAGCCTTCAAATTTCACGATGAAATCGCGCTTCGTGACCCCGCGGGCCAGCCGGACCGCGCTCATGGTGGCTTCCGTCCCGCTCGAGACAAAGCGAATTTTCTCGAGGAAAGGGATGGCCCGGGTGATGAGCGTGGCGAGTTCCAGCTCGAGTTCCGTGGTCACGCCAAAGCTCGTGCCGCGTTGGGCCTGGTCGGCGATGGCCTCCGCGACCGCTCGATTCGAATGCCCGAGAATGATCGCGCCCCAGGAGCAAACGTAATCGAGCAGCTCGTTACCGTCCGCGTCGTAGAGAAATGGTCCGCTCGCGCGGTCGATTACCAGCGGCTCCCCGCCCACGGAGCGAAAAGCCCGAACGGGACTGTTCACTCCGCCGACCAAGACTTTTTCGGCACGCTCGAAAATTTCCCGCGACCGCTGCCGCTCGATTTTCCGTATGGTTTGCGCTTTGCTCATCTAGTCTTCTTTAGACTCTTCCTCGGCCTTCGGCTAGCACGCCTTTAGCCAGCGCGCCACGTCCTTGGCGTGGTAGGTCAGGACGTGGTCCGCCCCGGCGCGCTGAATGCCCGTCAAGATCTCGAGAACCACCCGCTTTTCGTCGAGCCAGCCGTTTTGCGCCGCGGCTTTTACCATCGCATATTCGCCGCTGACGTTGTAGGCGCCCACAGGGACGTCAAACGCTTCGCGCACGCGCCAGATCACGTCGAGATACGGCAGCGCGGGCTTGACCATTACCATGTCCGCGCCTTCTTCCAAGTCCAGCCGCACCTCCTTCAGCGCCTCGCGCGCGTTCGCGGGATCCATCTGGTAGCTGCGCCGGTCGCCAAATTGCGGCGCGGACTGTGCGGCTTCGCGAAATGGCCCGTAAAATCCTGAGCAGTATTTTGCCGCGTAGGAAAGAATGGCGATGTTCTCCAGTTTATTTTCATCGAGCATTTTTCGAATCGCGCCGACGCGGCCGTCCATCATGTCCGAAGGCGCGACAATGTCCGCACCCGCGCGCGCGTGCGAGAGCGCCTGCTGCCCCAGCATTTCGAGTGTCGGGTCATTCGCCACTTCTCCGTGCTCAATGACGCCGCAGTGGCCGTGATCCGTGTATTCGCAGAGGCACACGTCAGTAATGACCAGCAATTTCAGATTGGCCTTTCGAATGCCCTCGATGGCCCGTTGCACTACGCCCTGCGCGCTGAGTGAACTCGCTCCGCGCGGGTCCTTGGTTTCCGGCAAGCCAAAGAGAATCACCGCCGGAATCCCGAGCGATTCCACTTCCCGGCATTCTTCCACGATCTGGTCGGCGGACTGCTGGAAGATGTTTGGCATCGAGCCGACTTCCTGGCGCACACTTTTGCCGGGACACACAAACATCGGATAGATCAAACCGGCGGTGGTCAGACGTGTCTCGCGGACCATGCTGCGCAGAGTTTCGGTGCGCCGTAAGCGCCGAGGCCGATGTGTGGGAAAACTCATGCTTGTTTGGCTCCTGCCGGCGCAGTCTTCGCGGCGGCGAAATATTCTTCTAACGCTGCTAACACCGAGACGGCGGTCGTATCTTGAGCAACGACAGCGCGCTCGACCCCCGCTTCGCGCAAAGCAGTGGCGGTAACGGGCCCGACGGCAGTGATTGCCAGCTTACCCTGGATTCGCCGCAATTCCCCGGCGCCAACGAGTCCAGCAAAATGTTGTACCGCCGATGGGCTAAAAAACAAAATTGCGTCCGCTTGGCCGTCGACCATCTTCTTCAGTTCATGTTGGTCGGTATCCACGGGCCGCAGCGTGCGATACGCAATCACTTCGGTGACCTGCGCGCCAAATCGCATTAGCGCCCGAGGCAGGTCCGGGTTGGCGCGATCACTGCGTGGCAGCAGCACCTTGGCGCCCGGGAGCTTACCGCCCAGCTCATTCGCAAGAGCAACGCCGTTGTGCGTCTCGGCGACGTACTCTACGGGAAGATTCGCCTTTCGCGCGGAGTCGGCCGTAACCGGACCCACGCACGCAACGCGCAACCGGCATTCGGTTCCGACCAACGGCTGCCGCAAATCGGCGGCTCTCTCGATCACGGCGCGAACGGCTTGCGCGCTAGTCAGAATGAGCCAGTCAAACTGCTCGACCTCCGCGATTGCGCGATCCAGAGGCGCGAAATCGTCCGGCTCCGCAAACGACACCAGTGGAAACAGAACGGGCGTCGCACCGCGAGCGGAAAGCTCTCGAGTAAGGTCCTCACTCCGGGCCGCCGGGCGCGTAATGACGACGCGCTTCCCTGCCAGCGAACTTTGAAAACTCTCAGACACGATGCCGACCCACTTCCTCCAGAATCGTCCGCGCGCCTGCGTCGACGAGCAACCGCGCCAGGCGCTCGCCAAGTTGCGCCGCTTGCGCCGGTTCGGCGGCCGCATGCTGCTTCACGCACTGCGTGCCATCCAGGGAACACACGCAAGCGTCCATTATAAGTTCGCCGCGCTCGACGCGCGCCCACGCACCCATAGGCACCTGGCAGCCGCCGTGCAACGCGCCCAGAAGCGCGCGTTCCGCAATCACCGCAGCGCGAGTTTCGGCGTCATCTAGGGACCCGAGCAAACCCTCGGCTTCCTTGTCGTTCAGGCGGCATTCCACCGCGATCGCGCCCTGCCCCACCGCGGGCATGCACACTTCAGGAGAAAGAACTTCGGAAATGCGCTGGCTGAATCCCAAGCGGTCCAATCCTGCTTTCGAGACGACCACTGCTTGGTATTCCCCGCTTTGGACTTTGCGCAAGCGAGTGTCCACGTTGCCGCGCAAGTTCCGCAGGTCAAGATCCGGGCGAACATGGCGCAGCTGAGCCTGACGCCGCAAGCTGCTCGTGCCTACGCGTGCTCCATGGCGGAGATTCGCAAGGGTCGAACCCACCAAACAATCGCGCACGTCGTCGCGCTTGCAGACCGCGGGAAACATCAGTCGGGAAGGAATGTCGGTAGGAATGTCTTTCACGCTGTGCACCGCCAGATCGATGGTTTCCTCGAGCAGGGCTTCTTCCAGTTCTTTGATGAAAATACCCTTGCTGCCGATTTGCGCCACCGGCGCGTGCAGCATTTTGTCGCCCGCCGTTTTGATAATGACGATTTCCGGCTCGATCCCAGTCGCTGCAAAAAGCCGCTTGCGAATCGACTCCGCCTGCCATTTGGCAAGCAGGCTCCCGCGGGTTCCGATGCGCAGAGTCCTCAAGATCTCTCCCGGTTGTTCAGGAATAGTTCGCGCAGCGCCTCGACGTTTTGCACTTTTCGGCGCAGATCTTTTTCTCCCCGCAAACGCTCGGCGGGCTCCAATAGCAAGATTTCCAAGATTTCATCGATCAGTTTTTCGACGAGTTTGCGGTCCGCTTCGGTCAAGTGCTGGATGGATTCTACGCGGGCTCGGATGAACTGAGCGCGGTCCTCGCGCATTTTTGCGCGCAGCTCATCGACCAGGCCGACCAGCTCGACGCCCGCCTGCCACGATAGAAATTTTCCTACATGCTCCTCGACGATGCTGTCCGCTTTGGGGATTTCGTTCTCCCGAGCCTGACGGTTCTGCGCCACGATTTCGGTGAGATCATCCAGGTTGTAAACATACACGTTGTAGAGCTTTCCTACGGTCGCATCGACATTCCGTGGCAAACCAAGATCCATCAGGAACACCGAGCGATTGCCACGCCTTTCCATCGCTCGTTCAACGATTTCGCGGCGCAAAACCGGTTCTTCGGCCGATACCGACGACACGATCACGTCCGGCATGGGGAGCGCCTTTTCCCACTCGCCCCACGACAGCACTTCCCCGCCATATTGCTTGGCCAAACCATCGGCGCGCTCCTTCGAGCGATTCATTACAAAGAGACGCGCAATCCCGCGATCCCGCAGCTGAGCAATCACCTGCTCGCTGATGGTGCCGGCTCCAAGAACAAGCGCACAGCGATCGTGCAGCTTTCCGAAAATGCGTTCGGCTAGTTTGACGCCCGCTGAAGCCACGGACATCGGCCGTGCGCCCAGCTCTGTCTCCGCGCGCACGCGCTTGCCGACCTCGAGCGCGCTCTGAAACAGGCGATTCAGCACAGGGCCGGTCGCTCCCTGCTCGTGTGCGAGCCGATAAGCTTCGCGCACCTGGCCAAGAATTTCGGCCTCGCCGAGCATCATAGAGTCAAGCCCTGCGGCGACACGAAAGAGGTGCCGTACCGCCTCGCGATCATAGTGGTGGTATAAGGAAGTTCCCAGGACGTCCATGCGCACGGAATGAAATTCGCTCAGGAACGTAGAAAGCCCCGGCGCGCTTTCGCGCGAAGTTTCGGGAGGCACACCATAGACTTCGCTGCGATTGCAGGTAGAGAGCACCAGTGTTTCCTCGAGAATGCCCTTCGAGCGGAGTTCCTCCGAAGCGCGACGTGCCTGCTCGGCGGTAAAGCTCACGCGCTCGCGCACCTCCGCGGGCGCAGTGCGATGGTTCAATCCAACGAGAACGATCTCCATGCCGGACCTAGAACGCTCCTAAAAAAACCGGTGGTTCGTTGAAAGATAGAAGTTCACGACGGTAAAGCTCAGAAAGACAATCAGAAAATTAAAGACACACAGCTTCGAGGCACGCGCGCCGCGCCAGGCCGTCGTACGCGCCAGCCGGAAGTACACCGCGTACAAAATCAGGACGAGCAAAGTGATCGCATACTTGGGGTCGTAAAAAGAATACTTGCTACTCAGCCGGTAGACCCACAGGAAC
>Ga0126381_100005511_pt1 | contig 13939 bp, 15 predicted proteins | sample PanSoiMetPlot_28_FD_96465 | JGI IMG/M metagenome (GOLD analysis project Ga0126381, IMG submission 96465) | Tropical forest soil microbial communities from Panama - MetaG Plot_28 | ecosystem: Environmental > Terrestrial > Soil > Tropical forest > Bulk soil | place: Panama | collected 2016-02-17
CATCTCCGGGTTGTAGTTCCATCCTCCGAATCTAGATCTTCTTCACTACTCCGATTTGGTGCTTGTCAGTCTGCGTCCGCGTGGGCGTTCCGGACTGATTCGCTTCTGACCATTCCTTTGAAATCAGTACGGAGGAGTGATGAAAGTCCTACGGGTTGCTTTCTGTGTGCTCGTCGTTCTCGGTTCGGGCAGTTTCTCTGTAGCGGAAGTGCAGGCCGATGACGCTGACCTGTTATCTGGAGCCGCTGCTCTGCTTCCGCAACATCATGCTTCGGGCAGGACCGGTCCTGCATACACGCTGGACGAACTCGAACAGATGGCGCTGGTCGGTAATCCAGAGATTCGAGTTGCCGCCGAGCATTTGTCCTTTGTCGAAGCGCATGTTCCGTCGGCAGGTGCGTTGGACGATCCCATGTTCATGTACCGGGGCTGGCAGGTGCCTTTGAGCCAGCCATGGAATTACAACGCAGCTCAGAACATGTTCATGGTCAGCCAGACGCTACCGGGCCGCGGAAAGCGAGGCCTGCGCACGAACGTCGCAGAGTCGGGCGTTGCGGAGGCGAAAGCCGCCTTGGATGCCACGCGGCTCGACGTTCGGATTCGTGTTCGCAAAGCCTTCTATGACCTGTTACGCGCCGAAGATGGACTGCGAGTTCATGACCAGCATATCGACATCGCACGGCAAGCTGTCGAGGCGGCAAAGATCAAATATGTGGTAGGAAAGGTGCCTCAGCAGGACATCCTCAAAGCAGAGGTCTCACTCACCCGGTTGGCCGAGCACCTGGTCCGCTTCGAGCAGGATACCGAACTGGCGCGAGCACGACTCAATGCGCTGCTGGGCCGCAATCCTGCCGAGGCGATCAGCGTCAGCGGTCAGCACGGCGCCTTGTTTAGCTTGCCGTCGCTTGAAGCACTCGAAACGATTGCAATACGGTCGAGACCTGATCTGCTTCAAGCACAGGCATCGGTGGATAAGAGCCGGCAGGAGCAAGCCCTAGCTCAGAAGGCCTACACCCCAGATTTCACTCTGTCAGCGGGGTACATGCTCATGCCCACGGGATCTGAGTTCCGCAACAACTACATGATTGAAGGCTCCTTAAACCTGCCCTGGCTGAACCACCGAAAACATGATGCGGAGATCGCCGAGTCCAGGGCGATGGTTGCGGAGAAGGACGCAGAGGTCTCCGCAATGCGCAATGCGGCCTTCGGCCAGATTCAGGAGGCGCTGGTGCAGGCGAAATCCGCACAGAGATTGGCGACGATCTACCGGCAATCCTTACGACCGCAAGCCGAAGCAACATTGCATTCGACCATCCTCGCCTATGAAAACGACCGCACCGAGTTCCTAGACTTACTCGACAGCCAAATGACGGTGATCGACCTCGATCTCGCCTACTTCCAGGCACTGGCCGATTTTGAAACGCGAGCGGCCGACCTTGAGCTCGCTGTAGGAGCACCTATCGATCAAGTCCAAAAAGAATCGCTGGGGGTGCCGCATGAATGAACAGAGTTATCGCCGCGCTTTTGGTGTCAGCGTTGTCGTCTGCATTCTGCTGGCCGCAGCGCTCGGGTTCGTTGTTTTTCGGCGAGATCGCAACATGCACGTAACAGAGGAGGCCAACCCTGTAGTGGCGCGGGGACCTGCCGCCAATCAAGCAATCAGGGATGGCGGAGCAGAAGGTCCACCTCCGACCCTCACACCAGTTCAGCTGTCACCCCAACGACTGCGGGCCATTGGAGTAAAGACCGCAGTAGTGGAGTGGAGGGTTGTGGATGACAAGCTGCGCGTGCCCGGTAATGTTGACATCAACGAGCAGCAGCTTTCATACGTGCAGACCCGTTTCCCCGGATGGATTCAAAAGGTATCCGCCAACGCAGCGTACCAATATGTGCGCAAGGGACAGCCGTTATTCACCATCTATAGCCCCGAACTGGTGAACACTCAGCAGGAGTACCTGCTTGCCAAGCAAAACCAGAAGTCTTTCTCCGGGGACATGCATGGAACTGCCGCCAAAGAAGGCGAATGGCTGGTGCAGGCTGCCGCAGATCGCATGAGGCAGTTCGGTGTTCCGTCACGTGAGGTCGCCACTCTGGAACAGAGCGGAGAAGTTCAGCGCGACATCGAGATTGATTCGCCGGTCTCCGGCTACATTACTGAACGCAACGCTCTCCCGAATCAGTACGTCCAGCCGGATACAAAGCTCTACACGATTGCTGATCTTTCGACGGTGTGGGTTTACGCCAACGTGGGGCAGACCGATGTTGGGCTACTGAAACCGGGCAACGCAGGTACGGTGACGGTAGATGCCTATCCAGGGCGATCTTTCGCCGGACACATCGATCAAATCCTTCCTCAAGTCGATCCGATGACTCGTACTGTGCGGGTGCGACTCGTGTTCGGCAATCCTGGTGTTGTGCTGAAACCGGGGATGTATGTGAATGTCACCATTGCCGCTCCGCTCGGACGCCGGCTCGTGATCCCGAGTTCAGGAGTCCTGCAGGCGGGCACACGCCAGATAGCGTTTATCGACCACGGACAAGGCTACCTGGAACCTCGCGAAATCGAAGGAGACCAGAGAATCGGCGACAGCGTGGTGGTCCTTAAAGGTTTGCGGGCTGGCGATCGCATTGTTAGCTCGGCCAATTTCCTCCTAGATTCGGAGGCCCAACTTCAAGCGGCAATCGGTTCGTTCGCACCTCCGCCGCCGGGCGCAGGAGCAGCCGCGGCGATGAACACATCCGGGTCGCAAGTTGCAATCGACCTCAGCACGGAGCCTTCGCCGCCACGCAAAGGTGCCAACACCGTTCGCGGGAAGCTGACGGACGCCGAAGGAAAACCGATTGAAGGAGCCCAGGTCACGGCAACCTTCTTCATGCCGGCGATGCCGGCCATGGGTATGGCTGCGATGCGAGCGTCCGTCACGCTGAACGACAAAGGTGGAGGGGTCTATGAGGGTCCACTCCAACTGGATTCGGGCGGTACGTGGCAAGTTACGGTCACCGCTCAGAAGAACGGGCAGACAATTGCCACGAAGCAGCTAAGCGTTAACGCCACGGGAGGCATGTGATGATCTCCCGAATTATTGATTGGTGCGAAGGAAACCGATTCCTTGTTTTTACTGGAGCACTGCTGTTGGCCCTGGCGGGAACGTGGTGCCTGCGGCGAGTCCCGCTTGATGCGCTGCCCGACATCAGCGATGTACAGGTGATCATCCACACGGAATGGGCGAATGAGCCTCCCAACGTTATCGAAGATCAGGTCACGTACCCAATCGTTTCTTCCTTGCTTGCCGCACCGCGCGTAAAAGGGGTGCGGGCGCAAACGATGTTCGGGGACTCCTACGTCTTTGTAGTGTTTGAGGACGGCACAGACTTGTATTGGGCGCGTTCGCGGGTCACGGAGTATCTCCAACAAATCACCGGGCGGCTGCCACCCGACGTGCATCCTGCGATCGGACCCGATGCGACCGGGGCCGGGTGGGTCTATGAGTACGCAATCATTGACCGCGGTCACACCAAGAGCCTCGCCGATTTGCGCGCATTGCAGGACTGGTTTCTGCGGTACCAACTTGAAACCGTACCCGGGGTGGCGGAAGTTGCAAGCATCGGGGGATTTGTACGCCAGTACCAGGTGAAACTTGACCCCAACAAATTGTTTTCTTACGGAATTCCGGCATCGACTGTGATCGACCGCGTTCGCCAGAGCACGAACGAAGTCGGTGGAGACGTGCTGGAAATGAGTGGCGCCGAGTATATGGTCCGTGGACTGGGTTACCTGCATTCACTCGCGGACTTGGAGAACGTCCCCGTTGCAACCAAGAACGGCACACCTGTGCTTGTACGCGACCTCGGCACCGTCGCTTTCGGGCCAGAGGTGCGGCGGGGTGCGGCTGACTGGCAAGGCGAGGGCGAAACGGTCGGTGGCATTGTTGTGATGCGATACGGCATGAATGCCTTGAATGTCATCGATGGCATAAAGGCGAAGTTCCAGGAAATCGCGCCTTCTCTTCCTCCGGGGGTCGAGATCGTTTCCGGATATGACCGATCATGGCTGATCAACGAGTCCATTAAGACACTGAAACGCGACCTGATTGCAGAAGCGGTCATCGTCAGCTTCGTGTGTATCGCGTTCCTGTTTCATTTCCGTTCAGCCTTAGTGCCTATTATCACGCTGCCAATCGCAGTTTTGGCTGCGTTCATCCCGATGTACTACCTCAACGTCAGCTCCAACGTGATGTCGCTGGGTGGCCTGGCATTGGCCATCGGCGTGCTGATTGACGCGGCAATTGTCATGGTGGAGAACGGTTACAAGCACGTTGCGGAGCGCAGCGGTCTGCAGGATGGAGAGCACACCAACACGCTTGTGGACTCAGAACGGCGGGCGATTCTGCTCAGCTCTGCGAAGCAGGTGGGCCCTGCGTTGTTTTACTCGCTCATCATTATTGTGGTCTCGTTTCTGCCGGTTTTTCTGCTTGAGGCCCAGGAAGGCCGATTGTTCCGGCCGCTGGCATGGACAAAGACTCTGGCTCTGGTCTTTTCTTCGTTGTTGTCGATTACGCTGGTGCCCGCGCTTACGCCGCTGTTCGTCCGAGGAAGGCTGAGACCGGAATCGCGCAACCCCGCGGCCCGGATTACCCATGCACTGTATTTACCGGTTTTGCGTTGGTGCCTGAAGCACTGGAAGCTGGTAATCGCCATTAATCTCATCTTTCTCGCCGTCACGATTCCGTTGTACTTCCGCCTCGGCAGCCAATTCATGCCGGCACTGTATGAAGGCTCGTCTCTCTATATGCCCAGCGCGCTACCGGGCATATCCATCACCCAGGCGAGTGCTCTGATGCAGGAGCAGGATCGCATTATTCGTTCCTTTCCTGAGGTCGAAACCGTGTTTGGTACGGTGGGTCGCTCAGACAGCGCCACTGATAACGCTCCGCTGGACATGTACGACACGACGATCATGCTCAAACCACGAGAGTTATGGGGAGCAGGAATGAGCTATGAGAAGTTGATCCGCGAGATGGATGAGAAGCTGCAATTCCCCGGACTTACAAATACCTGGACGATGCCAGTCGAGAACCGGCTCGACATGGAGTTAACCGGCATCAAGACTGCAGTCGGCTTGAAAATTCAAGGCGCGGATCTGGGTCGAATCCAGGAGATTGCAGAGCAGATACAACAGTCCTTGTCTAGCATCCCAGACACGAGTTCCGTGTTCGCTGAACGCGTTTCCCAGGGCTTCTATGTCAATGTCGAAGTGAATCGGCCTCAAGCTGCGCGTTATGGACTGACGGTGGCCGATGTGCAGCGCGTCATCACATCCGACATCGGGGGGGCTAACATTGCCCAAAACGTCGAAGGGCGTGAACGCTTCCCCATTGCGGTTCGATATGAGCGAGACTTCCGCGACAATCCACAGGCGTTAAGCCGCGCTTTGATCCCCACCCCTACTGGCGCGCAAATTCCTGTCACAGAGGTGGCGCGAGTATATTTTTCGCGAGGGCCGGCGATGATTCGCGACGAGGATGGTACGCTGACCGGCTACGTCTATCTCGACCTGAAGACCAAAGATTACGGCGGTTTCGTGAACCGTGCAGACAAGCTCTTGAAAGAGAAGTTGGTCTTGCCAGCAGGATACACCTATCACTGGGCCGGAGAATATGAGTTCGAGTTGCGTGCCAAGGAGCGGTTAAAGATCATTCTTCCCATTGTCTTCTTCGTAATCTTCCTTTTGCTGTATCTCGTCTTCCACTCGGCTATGGAAGCCGCCGTGCTGATCCTCCCAACACTTTACGCTATGTCGGGCGGCCTGCTGCTGCAATGGATGCTGGGTTACAACTTCAGCGTTGCCGTATGGGTTGGCTATATCGCGTTGTTTGGAATTGCTGTCGAGACCGGAGTAGTCATGGTGGTGTACCTACACGAAGCTCTTCAACACCGACTGGCGCAAGAGTCGCATCTGACGGACAAGGATGTTGAGCAGGCCACCATCGACGGCGCCGTCCAGCGCTTGCGCCCAAAGCTGATGACCGTCACCGCGGTCATCCTCAGCCTTGCCCCAATACTTTGGGAATCGGGCGTAGGCTCGGACGTGATGAAACCCATCGCCGCCCCCATCGTTGGTGGCATGATTACGTCCACCATCCACGTTCTAATCCTCGTGCCTGTTTTCTTCTTGCTGATCAAACGACGTACACTGCGCAGGGGTGAGCTTCAGCGAGCACAATGATAGCACGGTCAGATTTGAGTCGGGTTCAGTGCGAACAATCCGGGCAGGTCTCTCCCCTTAGCGCGTGCCGCCCTTCGTTGGCAATGATAGGCACCATTGCGAGGCCAGCCATAGGGTCGGCCCACCACCAGCCAAGCGCTGTGTTTAGAAGTAACCCACCAAGCAAGATTGCGGACAAATAGGCGCAGAGCGATGTTTGCCGCGAGTCTGCGTGCAGAGCTCTGCTGTTGAGAGTTCCGGCGGCCTTCCGTTTTTGACGAGCCAGCCACGGCATCACAATCAGTGACAGGACCGCGACCACGATGCCGACGAGGCTGTGTTCGGGAGCTTCTCGCCGTATCAGGCACTTGGCGGAATCTACAGCCACATAAGCTGCTAGCAGCAGGAAACCGACCCCCACCAGCTTCAGGGCTCGGCGTTCAACTCGCTCTTCATCTGCGCCCCGATTCTCTGCCTTCAGCCGCCATAACAAAATGCCGCCTGACGATGTTTCGATAAACGAGTCGATTCCGAACCCGACAAGCGCGACACTCCCAGAAATTGCCCCGCTGACAACTGCGACAGCACCCTCGACGAGGTTCCATCCAATTGTTAGGTATTCCAAGAAGATGCCGTGACCAATGTCCTTAGAACGAGCGACCGAGCGATCCATTCTGCCATGTTATCGCAGGGTTGCATTTTCACTTGGCACTACTCTTGGCAGTGTGCGACAAGCGGCGCTTGACAGCGTTGCGATACTTCTGCAACCATAGAAATATGTCAGGCATTCAAACTAAAAAGGCCACCGAAGAGGTTACAAAATACGCCGACATGTTCTCAGCGATGGGAACAGAAGCGCGATTGCGGATCATGCAACTCCTGCTCTCCGCGCATCCCGAGGGCTTGGTCGTAGGTGAGATTCAAGAGGAGCTAGATATTCCGAACTCGACCTTGTCCCATCACCTCGACAAACTTCGTAACGAAGACCTCGTGAATGTGCAACGCGAGAGCACCTTTCTGCGCTACACCGCCAACACGGGGACACTCCAGGAATTGCTTCAGTTTCTATACGCCGAGTGCTGTGCTCGCAACACCGCCATCAAACCACAATCCATCGTGAGTTCCATAAAGAGGAGCCCGAGATGAGTACGACCGACATTAGGCAGGTTGTGAAGGAAAAATACGGGCAGGCCGCCCTCCGCGTCACCACCGGTGGCAGCAGTTGCTGTGGAACCAATCCAGCTAATCCCGAATGCTCCGACCCGATTACGTCGAATCTCTACGACGTTTCACAGATCAAACAAATTCCTGAGGAGGCACTTCTCGCATCACTGGGTTGCGGGAATCCGACTGCATTGGCTAAGCTGGATGCCGGCGAGGTCGTTCTGGATTTGGGATCGGGCGGAGGCATCGATGTTTTGCTGTCCGCGAGGAGAGTCGGTCCCGGTGGTAAAGCCTACGGTCTCGACATGACAGACGAAATGCTTGCTCTGGCAAACGAGAACAAGCGGAAGTCCGGCATCGAAAATGTTGAATTCCTCAAGGGCGAGATCGAGAACATCCCGCTGCCCGACAACTCGGTCGATGTGATCATTTCGAATTGCGTCATCAACCTATCTGCTGACAAAGATAAGGTGCTGAGTGAGGCGTTTCGGGTGCTTAAGCCAGGTGGACGCTTAGCTGTATCGGATGTAGTTACTCGCGGCGAAATCAGCTCCCAAATCCGCCAAAGCATCCTATTGTGGGTGGGATGCGTGGCGGGCGCACTTCAGGATATTGAGTATCGCGACAAACTGAGTTCCGCAGGCTTCGAGCAGGTCGATATCGAGCCGACCCGGATTTACCGGGCAGAAGAAGCACGGGACATCCTTTCCGCGGAGGGGCTAGATGTCGACGCAATCGCGGCGGAAGTCGACGGCAAATTCATGAGTGCCTTCGTTCGGGCCGTGAAACCCGTTACTGGAGGTAAGGCCTGTTGCGACCCGACGTGTTGCAACTAAAGCCGGAGGGCAGTCATCGTGCTAGCGGGCTGGTGTAAGCCATTTCTAAGGCGGCCAAATCTCGGAGCGGTAGAAGATGGGACTTTGCGGCATTTAGCCGTAGGTGGCGGTCCGACAATTCGGTAGTGGTCAGTTCGAAATTGCATCAGCCTCGTCAATGGGGTAGCATTTTTGCACGAGGTGTTTTATGAAGAAATGGCTTGCGGTGGCGGGAGTAATCTTGAGCGCCCTCGCTTTGAGTGCAGCCACGTACTCCGCCCACATCGGAAAATGTCCCCTCTGCTGGGGCAAATAAGCTCAAACTGACCGATTACCGACGAGTCCAGTTCTGTGCGGCGAGTTGCACCGGATCCCAAGGGCTGCTAAGTGGGGGTGTATAGCTGAGGTCGAGATCATCTAGTTCGTCGACGCCCATTCCGTAAAAGAGCGCGGTCGCAAATATGTCAACCCGTTTAGCCACTTCGGAACGCCAATGACCGACGATTTGCGCTCCGAGTAGCTTTCCGGTATCGACGTCTCCAGTCACGCGGAAGGTCATTCGCTGAGCTCCTGGATAGTAAGTCTTGTGATCCCAGACTGTCGTTTCAAGCGTTCGAGGATTGAACCGAGCCCTCTTGGCCTCATTGTCTCGCAATCCTGTTCTTCCTGCTGCCAAGTCGAAGATCTTTACGACCTGCGTTCCCACAGAGCCTCGAAATTCTGCGGTTCCACCCATAGCATTTTCGCCGGCGACACGACCCTGCTTAGGCGAAGTCGTCCCCAATGGTAAGTACAGGTGGTTTTGAAGAACCCGGTGCCAGGTTTCAACACAATCTCCGGCGGCGTAAATATCCGGCAGGTTTGTGCGCATACCGCCATCCACCCGAATGGCGTTTCTCATGCCCGTCGTCATGCCAGCGTTCAGTGCTAGTTCAGAGGCAGGCTTTACGCCTGTCGCTAAGAGCACTATGTCCGCTGATTTCTCGAATCCGTTCGAGCCGACAACCCGCAACCCGTCAGATTGGAAAATGCCGTCCACGTTGACATCAGTCCTGACATCCACCGCATGCCGGCGCAGCTCAAGCCCAATGATATTACCCAGCTCTAGATCTACCGTAGCAAGCACCGATTCGGTTTTTCCAACCAAAGTAACATCAAGGCCGCGGTGGACTAGCGCATCCGCCATCTCTACGCCAATGTAGCCTGCGCCAACGATGATGGCCGAGCGCGGATTTTGATCGAGAAGTTGTCGATGGACACCAAAGGACTCGTCCATCGTGTGAAGCGTGTGAACCCCGGGCAGTGTTATGCCGGGAATTTCGGGGACTAATGGAGCTGCCCCAGTCGCAATCAGGAGCCGGTCATATGGAAGAAGCTTGTGATGACCATCCCTGTCAATAACTTCAACCACGCGGCGCGCGACGTCGATTGAAGTGGCGATATGCCATAACAGAAGATCGTGTGGTGTTTCTCCGCTTAGGAAAAATGGCAATCCGCAAATGCTAAAGTTCGGATAACCATCTGCCAGTACAACGATTATCGTCGCCTCGCGATTTACTTCGCGCGCCCGCAGCGCAGCACTGATCCCCACGTCGCTTCCACCGATAATCAGAAACCGCATACAACTCCTCCGTAAGCAGCGGTTCTGCAATGGAACCGGTCGGCAGCAGACACAAGGATGGAATTGTGCGAATGGATGGCGACTGCGCTTCCACTCATTTCAGCGGTTGGTCATTCGCTGTTAGCTGGCTGAGCAGTTGCTGTCCTTGCTTTTGCACTGAGTTGGGCAGTCTTGCATAAGACATTTCTTCCGCCGAGTCCTGGCCGGTGGAAATTGCATAGGAGAGGAAGTCTTTCAACGCTTGTTGTGCCGCCGCATCGGTGCCGTCTTTGCGCACCAGGATAAAGGTCAATCCCGTGATCGGATAAGCAGCCTTTGCAAACGCAGGTGGATCCCCGATTGGAGTCCGAACATCGTTCGCCAACTCTTGACTGAAAGCATTGATTGCGGCAGAGGCTGACGCTGGAGTAGGAACAATGAACTCGCCGTCCTGGTTTTCAATCGATGCGACGGCCATGTCGCTTTCCTTCGCATAGCTGAGCTCAAGATAGCCAATCGTCCCCGGTGTTTGCTTGACGACGTCAACTATCTTCTTGCTGCCGTCAGCGCCGAGTCCCACAGGCCACTTGACGGAAAGTCCAGCCCCCCGAATTGGCCGACCATGCCTTATCGACTCTGTTTAGATAAGTGGTAAAGATATTGGTTGTGCCACTGCCGTCGGAACGGTGAACGACGATGACTGCCACATGCGGTAACTTTGCACCCGGGTTGTCCCCAGCAATCGCAGGATCTTGCCAGCTAATGATATTTCCGAGAAAAATGCCGGCCAAGGTCTTGGGACTGAGTCTCAACGGAGCGCTTAGACCAGGCAGATTGTAGATGATGCAAACAGGTCCCGCGCTGGCTGGAATCTGGATGATCGGAGCAATGGATTTCATCTGGTCATCGCTCAAAGGAGCATCGCTGGCTCCGAATCCCAGAAATCCCTTCTTCATCTCGTCAATGCCCGCGCCACTACCGATAGGCCGATAGTTCAAGTGAACCGGATGCGCCTTTTCGTAGTCGCCTGCCCAACGCGCCATGAGAGGCGCAATGAAGGTACTTCCAGCGGATCCGATGGTCCGTATATTAGTGGCCGCTACTGGCGTTTCTTTGGCTTTTCCTTCCTCGGAAAAGTCACAACCAACCGCCATGAGCAAGGCGACGATGGCAGTTAGACGAACGGCGACCGCAATGGGCGAAATGCGTCTGTACATAACGGCAACTCCTCAGCAACATCACTGCAAAAAATAGTCGAGCCTATCTCATCTGTTCTATGGCTCGCTTCGCTTGCAGGGCGACGGCTGGTGGTAATGGCGCGTAATAGAGGTCGGCGGCGAATCTTTGTCCGTCCGCAACAACCCACACAAGGAAATCAGCAAGGCCTTTGCCCTTAGCTGTACCGCGCAAACCGATGGGTAAGAGAACCCACGAAAAACTGGCTATCGCATAGGAGTCGCCTCCGGGAGCATTCGAAATTGAAATCCTCATATCTGCCGGAAGGGATTTTTCATTCGCCGCGCCAGCCGAAATACAGTCCACCGTCGCCTTGACGAATTGACCAGCTGCGTTTTGTACGCTGCCATACGTGATCTTGCCCCTGCTGCGTATGAAAGCTCCAGATAGCCGATCGAGCCATCGGTTTGCTGGATGGCTGCCGCAACACCTTCGTTGCCCTTGCCTTCGATTCCGACGGGCCATTTGACACTTGTTCCCTTACCGACTTTCTCCTTCCACTCAGAACTGACTTAGAAAGATAATCGGCCCAAACATAGGTCGTGCCGCTGCCGTCGGAGCGGTGTACGACAGTAATCCTCTTGTCCGGCAAGGATGTCCCCGGATTGGCCGCGACGATAGCGGGATCATTCCACTTCGAAATTTTGCCTAAAAAGATATTGGCCAAAATCTCAGGCGTGAACCGAAGTTCCATTCTTGCGGACTGGAGATTGTATGCAGGAACGTCAGCTCCGATGGTGACGGGAACGTGGATTATCTGGTTCAATGATTTGGCTACTTGCTCATCGGTCAGCGGCGCGTCAGTCGCCCCGAAGTCGAGCATCCCTCGCATGGTTTGAGCAATGCCCGCTCCGCTACCAATGGGAAGATAATTGATTTCCACGTCCCGATGCTGCTTGTGATACTCGGCGGTCCACTTTGACATGATAGGAAAGACGAAGGTTGACCCCGCGCCGCTGAGGATGGTCTGAGCCGACACAGTCAGAGATAACGCACCTACGCAACATAGGACTCGAAATAACTTCATCGTGAACCATTCGGGGAAAATGCGGTAAAACATCGTCGCTGCCTCAATCGGGAATCACCCTGAACCGAACTTCAATGTAAGTAGCATCCTCGGACGGCTTGGTCGTGAACTGCAGCGTGTAACTGTCTCCAGAAAGCGTTTTTGTCACCGTAGGGGACGACCCTGCCTGCCCCACAACTGCATAATCCTCGGCAAGATGGTGCTTCACCCAATCAAAGTACTCAGCCGGAGTCACTCTCGTTCGTATCTCCCAATCGGCCTCGCTGGACATAGTGTCCGAGACAAATCGCACGGGGTGCTGCACGACGCCGTCCGGAGAGAGACTTTGCTGCCACAACGTTTCGGCTTCCGATTCAAACTTCCGACTAGGCCCGCGTGACGACTGCACGCGACCACCTGCAGGAGGCAACTCGCTAACAGAATGAGATTCACTAACCGGCTCATGCTCTTGCGATGACGATAGGCCAATCCTGTTTCGCCAACAGACAGCCCTCTACTCTCATCGAAAAGCATGGTACCATGTGTATATGCGTGTATGTGACTATAGTATTAAGATATCGGGCGGTGGTGCAAGGTGGACCGCCGAGCCAGATGCGACAGCTCCGTCTTGTTGTGCACCATGGACGATGGTGCCCCGATGAAAGAACTGGAGCGCTATTTTAAGGCACTTGCCGACAACAACCGGATTCGAATTCTCAACCTACTGCTGCACGGCGAGCTTTGTGTGTGCGACATTCAGTACGTTCTGGAAAACACGCAGCCCAACGTCTCACGGCATCTTGCCTACCTAAAAAACTCCGGTATGGTCACAGACCGTCGCGACGGCTACCGCATTTACTATCGGCTTGCAGATGGAAACCAGGCAAAGCTGTTATTCGGATTTCTGCAGCAGGCATTTAAGGAGCAGCTACAGTTACAGCAAGACGTGAAGCGATTATCAGGCGCGATCGCCGGCGGTTCTTGTAGTGTGAGCGAATGGAAGCCCTACTCAGCTCTTCAAAAGATAAAGGCGGGCCGCACAAGCGCCCGTCCAACCGTCAAGGTTAGCGGTTAACCGTTCAGGCTGAACACAATGCAGGGACGCTATCACGTACTTTTTCTGTGCACCGGAAACTCCGCCCGCTCCATCATGGCTGAAGCCATTCTCAAGCGGAAGGGCATGCCAAACTTCATCGCTCACAGCGCGGGTAGTCACCCGGCCGGATTTGTCCATCCCGAGGCGCTGAAGCAGCTCGAAACGGTCCGGCTGCCTACCGACGGCCTTCGCAGCAAGGGTTGGGAGGAGTTTGCTCAGCCCGGCGCACCCAACCTAAATTTTGTCTTTACCGTTTGCGATAACGCCGCGAAGGAGGTGTGTCCGGTTTGGCCAGGGCAGCCCCTCACTGCGCACTGGGGTATACCAGATCCCGCAGCCGTTAAGGGCACGCCAGACGAAGTGTCACGTGCGTTTCGCGATGCCTTCCTGATGCTGGACCGACGAATCACGATCTTCTTGTGCCTGCCCTTGTCGAGCCTCGACAAGCTCGCCATACAAAAAGAAATCGACCGTATTGGCCGTGAATGACGACATCCGCCGATCTTTGGAGACTGAATGAGCAAGAACTCTCGCCTTAGCTTTCTAGACCGATACCTGACCGCGTGGATCTTCACAGCGATGGTTCTTGGTGTTGTAGCCGGCTGGCTCGTACATGCCTACTGAACTGCGGCTTCGTCCAGTGCGAGTGGCGAGGCAAGAACAAGGTTTATCGGCTGAATTCGGATCTGGCGCCGATCCTGAGCGGGATCGAGAAGCATCTCGCGCATTTTGCGTCGGCGCTAGATAGCTGTGAGGTGCTGGAGCGAGAGGCAGAGCCGGTGGTATTGGTGCGCAAGATTTCACCGGCCGCCCCACC
>Ga0126381_100005512_pt1 | contig 13938 bp, 9 predicted proteins | sample PanSoiMetPlot_28_FD_96465 | JGI IMG/M metagenome (GOLD analysis project Ga0126381, IMG submission 96465) | Tropical forest soil microbial communities from Panama - MetaG Plot_28 | ecosystem: Environmental > Terrestrial > Soil > Tropical forest > Bulk soil | place: Panama | collected 2016-02-17
CCACCGGCGATACCCATTTGTCAGATACACAACTGCAACATTCACCGGGGAACAAGCGAAGAGAGAACGGCAGGAAAAGGCCGTGTTCTTTTGGAGAGAAGTATCTCTCCTACATCACCACCGGCGATAACTTACACACTTATCCCGTCTGCCAACCGACACTAATCCATCGGCCAGCACCCTAGTCATTTACCCGAGGGAACAACCAAAGGCAGGTTCGGTTCGGCATCGACGAAGTACCTGTCTTCTTCGCCACTCGGGCTCAGAAACCAAAACACACGCGCAGAATTGCTAGTCTGTCTTGACGCTCAACTGAAACGGATCGCGTAGGAACCAACGCCGGAGCATTTATAGGAAATGGACTAAGCACGCCCGGCGACCAGTAGGGCTCTTATCGAGCCACTCCAGCCTAAGCATCGAATTTGAGATGATGCGGTTCATCGGGCGTTTCTCTCCTACGCACTTAGTACTTTGCCATAAGTAGATATAAAAAGCAACTTATTCACATACATTTCTTCATTGACTGGTTTGGAAAGAAAGAGCTGACCGGCTATATTGATCACTTCCGCGCGACGAATCTCAGCCTGACGTAATCCGCGATCCAGTTCCCTTCTTCGTCGCGCAACGCCGGTGCAAGCAGCTCCGTTGTCTCCTTCACCAGGCCCTCACGCGCGCCTTCGGGTAGCCCGTCCAGAACCCCGCGCCGGAATGTCCGCAGCCATCCTTCCATTCCGTTCTCCGCTAGCTTCGTGGGGCGCGGAATCAGCGCTATCTGCTCCACCCTGAATCCATGCCGATTCATTCGCTGCGTGTAACTTTCCGCTGTCGGATAGTAATTGACTCCCTCCTCGCGATCGTCGAACCCGTGACGTTCCAGCTCTGCTGCCAGAGCGACCCGGATCGCAGCGATATTCCCGTGCCCACCCATCTCGGCCACAAAGCGCCCACCGGGTTTCAGGACTCGATGCACCTGGGTGAGCATCGCATCCTGGTCACGTATCCAGTGCAGTACCGCGTTCGAAAACACCGCGTCGAAGGTCCCATCATGAAAGGGCAGCGACTCCGCGGTCGCCCGTTCCGCTTCGATGCCGCGCTCTCGCGCCGTCGCAACCATCTCCGGAGATGCATCCACACCGAGCACCTGCGCGCCGCTGGCAGCGATACGCTGCGTCAATTGTCCATCGCCGCAGCCGAGGTCGAGGATGTATTCTCCAACATCGGCGTTCAGCCACTCCAGCACGCCTCCCGCGAGGCCGTGTACAAATGCACCGTTGCGCGCATAGGCAAGGGGATCCCATGTCTGCGTCATGAGTAACCTCCGTCTTCAGTCTCTGCGAGCTTGGTGACATAACGCAAAGTTATTCTGTTTTGATTTACTATAAGCAATGCTTATGGCTAATCCGCGCCCCATGACCTCAGAGCGACTGCACCGGCAGCAGCGTCAGGTCGTCCACCAGCCCGACTTCCCTTTGGACAAATGGCTCGCCATACTTTACGCCTGCCAGCAATCCGTAGTGCCGTGCCTCGGCAAACGTCCGTTCGCGAATCTCCTCTTCCGGCACAAACAGCGCGCTCCCCGCCGCCTGGTTCGCATACTGCGATTTATAGGCCATCAGAGCTGCATGACGTTGCTCGATGAACGGCGTAATGTCGACCACGAAACTCGGCCGGACGTCGGCATACAAGCTCGCGTACACAATCTTGAACGGCCGATGTGGTGACAAGTCCGTTTCTTCGGACGCTAAAACATTTTGTTCCGAAGTTGCCGCCGGCCGCACCGCAGGCGCCTTTGTCAGACCCGATATGAAGCAAGCTTCATATCCAAGCGCCGCCACAATCGCATGATCCGGATGCCGGGCTTGCCAGTACGGCAAAATCACCACTCGTGGCCGCGCCTCGCGCAGCACGCGCATGATCTTCCTGCGATTCTCAAGCGTGTTTTCAATCGCGCCGTCGGGCAGATCGAGCGCCTCGCGCCATCCGACGCCCAGCAGCCGGGCAGCCTCGGCAGCTTCTCGCGCGCGATCTTCCGCGGTTCCCCGCGTCCCAGCTTCACCTTTTGTCAGGTCGAGAATTGCAGTGCGCAGGCCGCGCGCTGCCATTCGCAGCAGAGTGCCGCCGCAGGTCTGTTCAACGTCGTCGCGGTGCGCGGCGATCGCCAGCACATCTGCGCGTTTGCGATCAGCCTCGTCGGTCGCAGCCATGGTGGTCAGTAAACTGTATTGTTCCCGTCGAAGTGGGCGTCCATGAAGGCGACATCTGACGCAGTTCCCGTCACGGTCACATATTGGTTGTTAATCGACGAGCCGTCGGCAGTCTGGTAGATGAACACCTGGCCGCCCTGCGCCACATACACCTTGTGCAGGCCCGTCACCGCGGCAATTCCGGTCAGATCGCCAAGAAACGGCTCCAGCATCGTAACTGCGTTGTTGCTGGTGTTGAACATCGTGAGGCATCCGTAAGGCTTGCCTGTGTTGAAACGCTCGCCGGCATTGCACTTCGTCATGCCGATCCACAGCGTATTGTCGTCGGCCAGGATCATCCGGCTCGGCCCACCGGGCGTTCCGTCGCTGATCGAGATCGGGCCACCTGCCGAGATCGTACCGCTGCCACTCGCGGCCAGGTTGACGAGCGTAAGATTGCCGCCGAACAGGCCATCGGAGTGCAGTTGTTGTCCCACCACATACATAGTGGAGGTCGCCAGAAGCGCGTTGCTCGAGCCCCCCGGAATCGCCAGCGTGCACGAGGTGGCATTCGTAGTCGATGCGCAGTTTGCGTGCAGTGCGCCGTTGCTGGGCAGACTGCCTGAGCGCTGTCCTGTCGAGAAGATGATCGGCGCCACCGGAACAACGGAAATCGACGAAGCTGAACCACCGCACTCGATCCCGCAGTTCAGCACGTAGGCCGTGCTGCCGTCGGGCGAGAATACGGCCTTCACAGGCCGATCAAAGACGAGCGGAGTTCCATAGGAATTGCCAGTCGAGTCCACGGCATCGGGGCTCTGCGCCTGGAAGAGACACCAGCCCGGAGCATTCTGCGGCTCGCAATCGACCGCGGCTTTTGGCCACGTACTCGGGCCACCGGAATACGCCAGCGTTTCATTCGAAGTCAATTTACGAGGGTAATAGGCAAAATTTGAATTCTGCACGAAGGCCAGCACTGCCGAACCGCCGGGGTTCACACTCACGCGATATACTCCGGGCAATCCCAGCGCAAACACCCCGCCATTGGTCGTCTGGTCCACAACCGTCAGCACGGTTGCCTGCTGATTGGCAGCAAAGATGAAGTTCTGATTGCGCGTGATGAAGATGCTGGAAGAGAGCCCATTCAGGCCCTTCTGCGCGCCGCCGTCCGATTCCTTCTGGTAATTGACCAGGTGCAGCGAGCCGTCGCCGGAGCCGTATACCGCGCCCAGTTGCTCCTCAGGCATGCTCTGAATCGTAATCGGCAGCTGACCTGAATATCCCGAGATGCTGAAGCTCCCAGGTGTCCCGTTGCGGCCCGACCGAATATCGTAAAAGGCGTCGACAAACGTGAGTTCGCCGCTCACCGCAACGCTGGGATTCTGCACTGCAATGAGAACACGGTAAGGCAAGCCGCTGGGCGGAAGCGTCCTTCCAGCAAAATATGTCGTTGATCCACAACCGGCGAGAACAACAGCCGCCGCCAGGGCCCCGGCGACGCTAAGCCAAAGACTTCTCTTCTTCAAAATCTCTTCCCTCGAAACCTGGCGTACCGGGGTCCCCCGAGCAAGCGAATTCTGCTTTCCGGGGTGGTGCACGGAGCCGTCGCGTATTCAGTGCCGCTGCCGCGCGATATGCACATAACGAGCGGCCTCTGTCGCAACCCGGCCTAACAAAATCTACTCATCCTTGACCGGTTCTGCATAGCTTTTGACTCTCGAAGTATAACAAAGCAACCCGCTCACTCTGCTCAACCTCGCCGTATCGCACCCGGCAACGCAAATCCCACCGTTTACATGACATTCGCGCTGTTTATTCGGGCCGTGCGTTAGCATGACAACAGCATGGCTCAGTTCGTAGAACTCTTCTCCAATCGCCCCGTGCTTGCCGATGGCGCCATGGGCACGGTGTTGTATGCCCGCGGGGTCTTCATCAACCGTTGTTATGACGAACTGAACCTCTCCGACCCCAGCCTGATCCTCTCGATTCATGAGGACTACCTCCAGGCCGGCGCCGAGATCATCGAAACCAACACCTTCGGCGCCAATCGCTTCCGCCTCACGCGCCACGGTCTGGCGTCCAAGGTTTGCGAGATCAATGCTGCCGGCGTTCGGCTAGCAAAGCAGGCGGTCGCGCACCTGAAAGAAAAACAGGCCGGAACCGCTTACGTCGCCGCCTCCATCGGTCCCCTCGGGGTGCGCCTCGAACCGCTCGGCAAAACCGGCCTCGACGAGGCCCGTGCAGCGTTTGCCGAACAGATCCGCGCACAGGTCGAAGCGGGAGCTGACATCCTGATTATCGAAACGATGCCCGCGCTCAACGAGGCACGGGAAGCGTTGCTGGCGGCCGAAGAGGTCGCGCCCCACCTTCCAGTCCTTGTCATGGTTACCGTCGACGACGAGAGCAACTGCCTTGACGGCTCGTCGCCCGCACAGGCTGCCGCCCTGCTCACCGAGTGGGGCGCCGGAGCCATCGGCGTCAACTGCTCCACCGGCCCGTCCACTGTCCTTACAGCAATCGAGGCGATGCGCGGCGCCACGACGTTGCCTCTAGCCGCCATGCCCAACGCCGGCATGCCGCGCGCCATCGAGGGCCGCAACATCTATCTCTGCTCGCCCGAATACATGGCCAGCTTCGCCCGCAAAGCCATTGCGGCCGGCGCGCAAATCGTAGGCGGATGCTGCGGCACCACACCCAATCACATCCGCGCCATGCGCTCGGCCATGCGCGCCATCGACGCCCAGGCTCGCGTCGCAGACGGCGGCAAGCAAGCCGAAATATCAACCGAGACCCCGCCCATGCCTCTCGGCCAGCGCTCGCGCATCGGCTCGCTCATCGAGCAAGGCGGTTTCGTGACTCTGGTGGAGATTGTCCCGCCCAAAGGCATCGACTGCAGCAAGGAGATCGAGGGCGCACGGTTGCTCGCGCAGCTCGGCGTTCACGCCATCAATGTGCCCGACTCGCCCCGTGCCTCGGCGCGCATGAGCGCGCAGAGCCTCAGCATTCAGATCCAGCAGCACACCGGCATCGAGACCATCCTCCACTACACCTGCCGCGATCGCAACGTGCTAAGCATCCAGTCCGACCTGCTTGGCGCGTCGTCCATCGGTCTTCGCAACATTCTCTGCCTCACCGGCGATCCGCCCAAACTCGGCAACTACCCTGATGCAACGGCCGTCTTCGACGTCGATGCCATCGGCCTCGTCAATATCGTGCGTCGTCTCAACCACGGGCTCGACATCGGCTCCAACTCCATCAGCGCTTCCACAAACTTCACGATCGGAGTCGCCGCCAACCCCGGCGTACCGGACATCGAACACGAGCTCCGCCGCTTCGCGTACAAGGTCGAAGCCGGCGCAGAGTACGCCATCACCCAGCCCGTCTTCGACCTCCGCCTTCTCGAAGAGTTCCTCAACCGGATCGAATCGTTCCGCATCCCGGTCATCGCCGGCATCTGGCCGCTCACCAGCCTGCGCAATGCCGAATTCATGAAGAACGATCTGCGCGTCTCCATGCCCGAAGAGATCATGCTGCGCATGGCCCAGGCCGACACGCCCGATGCCGCCCGCAAAGAAGGCATCCGCATCGCACAGGAGATGCTCGAAGCCGTTCGCCCACTGGTGCGGGGCGTGCAGGTTAGCGCGCCATTCGGCCGCTACAGCGCCGCCGCCGAAGTCATCGCCAGCGTGCTGCCGAAAGGGAATAACGACGACGATCTGGATCTGGGCGAGCCCGCTGCCTAGTCAGAGCCAGGTGCCTCAGTCGCGCAGTAGATTGCACGCTTCAGCTTTGAGGGGTACGGGCTTTCAGCCCGTACTTTACGCCTTGCATATTGAGGGGGGCTTTAGCCCTGAGGGAATGTCTCCCTCGTCATACAATAGACTCATCCGCGGACCTCACCATGCCGTCATTCGAAGAACAGCTCAAGAAGCTCGAAACTATTGTCGATCAGCTCGAGAGGGGCGACCTGAGCCTCGAAGACTCGCTTAAGCTCTTCGAAGAGGGCGTCGGCCTCTCTGCCGCTTGCAAGAAGGAACTCGACGACGCCGAGGGCAAAGTCCAGATGCTGATCAAACAGCGCGATGGCTCCCTGAAGACCGAACCGTTTGCAGTGAAAGACAAGCCTGAACTCGGTTAATTCTCCTTAATCGACGCCTTCCTTCGCACGTTATTGGCGGGGAATCCTGGCTCAGTCCAATGAGAAGTTCTAGATATTCCGGCGCAGCATCTCGCCCGCGAGGTACTCAGACGCGCGCATCGACAGCGAAAGAATCGTCATCGTCGGATTCTGCCATCCTGCGCTGGTAAAGCACGCTCCATCCACGACAAACAGATTCCTGTGGTCGTGGCTCTGGTTCCACTTGTTCAGCACGCTCTTCTTGGGATCGTCGCCCATCCGGCACGTGCCCACTTCATGAATGCTGTACCCCGGCGGGTTCGGCTTGTCATTCTTCGACAGCACTTCGAATCCCGCAGCCTCGGCCAGCTCGCAGCAGGTATCCGTCGCGTCTTTCGACATGTTGAATTCGTTGTCGGTGTACTTCGTATCCACGTGCAGCACCGGAATACCCCATGCATCGGTGCGGTCCTTGTCGATGCGGACATGATTCTCGTAGCGCCCCAGCACTTCGCCCATGATCGTCATGTGAAAACCGCTGCCATAGTATTCGTCGAGTTTGCGCTGCAGTTCCGTGCCATATGCGGCAAAGTTGCGTGCGCCAACCGCGCCCGTAGCGGCAGTCACATTGAGCGCGTATCCGCGCAGAAACTTGTCAGTCTTCGTGTCGATGTTCCGAAAGCGCGGAACGATTGCCGAGGAGCCCATCACGGCGTTGATGTTGCCCCTTCTCGCCTCGGGAACCGAGGCAAGCACGCCAGGGCCATAGACCTGATCCATCAGGTAGCGCCCGACAAGTCCGCTCGAATTGGCCAATCGGGAATTCAACAGCAGCCGTGTGCTCTCGAGCGTGCCGGCTGCAAGCACCACCACGCGGGCCTTGACGCTCATCTCACGATGCGAGAGCCGATCAACGAAGTTGCATCCGTTGGGAAGGCCCGTATTTTTGTCGACTGTGATCTCGCGAACGACCGCGTTCGCGATCGACGTGAGCTTGCCTGTCTTCTCCGCGTCAGGCAGCAGCAGATTGACCGAGCTCGCCAGCCCATCACGCCCTTGTGCCGACCTCTGCTTGCACACGGGAATGCCGCGCGGTTTCGCCGCGTCTACAAAGCGCTGCATCGCGATGGTCCATGGCGCGTCGTCGATCGTGAAGTTGCCGTCGGGCAACTGAGGAGGCCCATCCATCGCACCCGACACACGAAAAATGCCCTCCGCGCGAGAGTAGTATGGCGCGAGATCGGCGTGGCTGATCGGCCAGTCCTCGCCGAAACCGTCGTGCGACTTCGCCTTGAACTCGTAGTCGCTCAGCCGGAACGATTGCCGCGACCAGAACAGCGATCGACCGCCGAACAAGCGCACGCGCACCCAGTTGTACGGCTGGTTCTGCTCAAACGTGTACGGAACCTCTTGCTCATCGACCCACACGTTGGCGTTGAACTCGTTCGACTGGAATACATGCTCCAGGCGCCCCGGCGGACGGAATCCTCGATACGGCAGCTCGTAGGCGGGCTTACGCTCGGCATCGTGCGTCACATTGGCCACCGGCCCGGCGTTGAGCATGATGCAGCCAATGCCATACTCGGTTAAAATCTTCGCCGCCATTCCGCCAGAGTGGCCGGAGCCGATAATCAGTACGTCATACGTTTCATTCAGCATCGATATGTTCTAATCCCTAATCCTTATTCCCTAATCTTGTTCCCTCGTTCCCTGTTTTTCACCTCGGGTACGAAGGCATCGGATGTCCAGACTTTGGCGCAGCCTGCACATGGGGCGGCACATTCGTCCGATCCGAGATGTCCGGCTCGATCGGCGACCAATAGAGTTCTTCGGTCGTGCGCGGCTCAGCGCCAACTTCAGGCACCACGAACCACGCCTTCGAATTGATCGTCGCAGTCCTGATGTCGTCATGGGCGATGTTGAGGAAGTCAGCGTGTTGTTCCGTTGGCGGGTGATCGTTCATCCACGTTCGCAGCATTGGCTTGAGCAAAGCATCTGCCTGCGCGTCGCTCAGCTTTTCAAACGAAAGGTTGAACTGCTTCTTCGCCTCCGCGTCGAGCCAGTCCAGCCCCTCGCTGTAAACTTTCCTGCGCACATCGGGCGAACTGCCGATCAGGAAATCGAGAAACATTGGCGTCTGCGCCTGCACTGCTCCGGGCTTCTGGCCCATCGGCGGGAACAGCACATCGCTCAGCCGCGTCAGCGTGGCCATCTGCTGCGCAGTGAAGAAGCGCAGCTCGCCGACGGCCACCTGGTCGGCAGCCTCAACATGCGGAATCGGCGTCTTCGAGGTGAGCCCCAGCAGCCAAGGAACCGGTGCGGGCGGCGGCGGGGCGGGATTGGCGGCTTGTTGACCGAGTAGCAGCTTGGGTGCGGCACCGACAGCGAGCACGGCGCGGACAAAATCACGACGCAGCATCGACACTCCTGGGGAACAGACCAAACTATCGTGCCGGCGTCTGAACCGTAAAGTGCGAATCTCGATCTTTCGTTCGCGCGATCAAACGTTCATTCATATCGCAGCGCAACGACGGGATTCACCCTCGTGGCCCGGCGAGCAGGAATCAAAACTGCCAGTGATGCAGCGGCGACGAGTACGAGCGAAGCTCCTCCAATCGCGAGCGGATCTGTCGCCCGGACAGCGAACAACAAGCCGCTCATCAGCCGCGTGAGAAACAACGCGAGCGCGATGCCAAGACACAGCCCAATTGCGATCGGTCCCATGCCGCTGCGCATCATCATTCGCATCACCATGCCGCGATCGGCTCCAAGAGCCATGCGCACACCAATCTCAACCTGACGCTGCGCAACGCTGTACGCCGTAACTCCATAGATGCCCACCGCCGCGAGCAATAGAGCCAATCCCGCGAAGACTCCGAGCAGAATCAGGGCCAGCCGTCTACGTTCGAGCGACTCGCCCATCACCTCGGTCATCGTGCGAACACGGTACAGGGGCAGATCAGGATCGATCACCGCGACCTCTCGCTGGATCGTCGGCACAAGGCTCACTGGATTTCCGGAAGCAAGCACCGCCAGGGTCATCGCTCCATAAGGACGCTGACTGTGAGGCCAATAGACTTCAACGCGTGAGCGAGCTTCCAGCGTGCGATTGCGCACATGGCGCACGACGCCAACGACCGTCATCCAGGGGAGCCTGGCCTGCCTGCCGCCGAGATGCAGCCGCTTGCCGATCGGATCCTGGTTGGGCCAGAAGTTCGCGGCGAGGCTTTCGTCGATGATGGCGACCGGCGGCGCAGTGTCGGAATCGCGACCGTCGAAGAATCGGCCACGAACCAGCGAAATCCCCATCGCTTTGAAGTAATCCGGAGTGACGACGCGCTGGTCGGCTTCGGGCGTCGTGTCTTCAAGCCGAACCGACTGCGTATCGACGGTCACGGTGCCTGAACCGCCTTCGGCGCCCAGAGGTAGGGCGGAGACGGCGCCTGCGGCCTGCACACCGGGTAGCTTCTGCACCTGCTCGAGCAATCGGTTGTAGAAGCCACGCACCTGCTCCGGCTTGCTATAGACAGCGTCGGGCAAGGCGACGCGCATCGTCAGGACACGTTCCGGCCTGAACCCCGGATCAACCCTGAGAATCTGTGCGAAGCTCCTGAGCAGAAGTCCTGCGGCGACCACAAGGACGAGCGACAAAGCCGTCTCGCAAACCACGAGCACGCTGCGCAGGCGCTTGGGACGCTTGCCCTCCGTGTTTCTGCCGGTCTTCAGCACCTGGAAGTTCCCCTTGCGGCCTAGCTGCACAGCCGGCGCAAGGCCAAACAAAATACCTGTGGCAAGCGAAACGATCGCCATGAGAGCAAGAGCCCTGCCGTCGATCGACGAGTCGATTGCCCGCGGCAGCGACTTCGATGCGATCGCAACAAGACCGCGAAGAATGAGAGGGGTCGCCGCAAGTCCCACTCCAGCTCCCACAAACGCCAGCAGCACGCTTTCGGTTACAAGCTGCCGCGCGACACGGCCGCTGCTCGCGCCAAGAGCCATGCGCGTCTCCATCTCATGCTGTCTCTCAGTGGCACGCGCAAGCAGCAGGTTCGCGATATTGGCGCATGCAATCAGGAGCACCAGTCCCACGGCCGCCATCAACACAAGCAGCGACGTCTTTACATCGCCTACGGTCTCTTCCAACAGCGGGTGCAGGATGATTCCGAAGTTGTACTTGGAGTAAGGATAGGCAGGGTGGTCTGCGACCATCGTTCTACCCACGCCATCCATGTCCGCCTGCACCTGCGCAAATGACAGGCCCGGCTTGATGCGGCCCAGAACCTCCAGCCCGTGATTGCCGCGGCTGTTCTCACTCAGATCGTCGGGCGAGAAGGAAAGCGGGCCCCAGATCTCGGTCTGATCGGGATAGGCGAACCCCGACGGCATCACACCGACTACTGACATCGGAACGCCATCGATATCGATCGTGCTGCCTATCACGCCGGGGTTCGCGGCAAAAACGCGCCGCCAGAGCCCGTAGCTGAGCAGAACTTCATGATCGCGGCCCGGCCGCGCTTCCTCGGCCAAGAACGTACGCCCGAGGAGCGGCTGCACTCCCAGCATCGGGAACAGGCTGGGCGAAACAGATGCCCCAACGACGCGCTGCGGGCTCCCCTTCACACCGAGGTTTACCGAACCGCCGGCCATTGCAGCCAACTCGCTGAAGCTGTGATTTGACTGCTGCATGTCGCGGAACTCAGGCGCGGAAACCCAATTCTGATCGTTGGGCATGCCGATTCCCGTGAAGCGGGACCAGACCTTAATGAGCCTTTCGGGGTTGTTGTAGGGCAGCGGTCGCAGTAATACGGTGTCAAGAACGCTGAAGATGGCGGCGTTTGCTCCGATGCCGAGGGCCATTGTCAGAACCACGACAGTTGTAAAGCCCGGCTTCCTGAGCATCTGACGAACCGCAAACCGCAAATCCTGGAGCAGCACCCTCATCGTTGACCTCCGCGTCGTTGAATCGTGGAATGGCCCGCAGGCCTCGTCTATTGAAACGCAAAAATAGACCCCTCGGATCCAGAAAATGCAATCCTCTTTCCAATCAAAAATCAGCGGTATGCCTTGACGTTGCTAATGGATAGACGTTCCCGTACGGGTGGAAACCTGTCCGAGAGCGGACAGTACTGGTTGAAATCGCACACCCGTTGGAGCTGGTTACTCCCTATTCCCTACTCCCTATGTTTTGCGTCACTGCGGCTTTTGCGATCCGGGCGGCGTCGCCGGTGCTCCGGGCTTTGCCGGAGGCGTGGTGCCGGAGTCATCGTCGGCATCCTCATCGCAACTGTGCCCTTTCACGGAGTAAGCCGCCTTCACGCCATGCTCGGCAGCAAGGCGCGTATCCTGCTGACCATCGCGCACAGAGAGCGCCTGCTGATACTCCGAGACGGCCTGATCTCGTTTGCAATCGAGATCGAGCATGCGGCCGAGATAGATGTGGGACCAAGCGAGAAGCCGTGGCTCCTTGCTTGTTGCAATCGTCTTCTGGAACCGGTCAATCGCCTCGCCGGGATGGCCGGTCATGATGGCGACGCGAGCCAGAATGAAATCTGCGCGGGCCTCCTGCGCCACGGAATCAAGCGAGTCGGTCCGATCGGCGATCGCCTTGTTGGCCATGGCGCTGGCCGTCGCAATATCGCCCTGGGAGAGCCTGGCTTCAGCCAGATCGAGCCCGGTCAATTGCTTCGGCTTGCTTCGCTGCAGCACATCGCCGTCGGCGTGCGCGTCAAACTCGGTTTGCCTCGCGCGATGAATCTGCTGCTCGATATCCATGCCATAGACCATCTCGCCGATCGTGTCGGTCAGGCTGGCGGGGTCCTTTTCGAATTGAATCAACTGCTCGAAGAAATACTGCGTCAGCACATACCCTTGCGCCATATCGTGATGCACAGTAGAGACGCGGACCGCTTCCTGCTTCTGCTGTGTGAGCTGGCGATCACGCTCGTAGCGCGGCAAATCCGAGCGGTCTACGCCAGCCGGAATCTTGTAATCTGCAATTCCGGTGTCCATCGTGCGAGCTTCAATCGCCTTGATCAGGCACTCGACGACGAGCGCAACCGTGTCGGAGCGGTACCGGAACTCAAGGGGGGCATCGCGCACCTCCTTCATAATCGGCTGCATACGATCGATTGCATTGGATCGCGAAAAGAGCATCGGCTCGATGACATAGTGAAGATAGGTGTGGCGCACGTCGTTCATGCGGATCGTTCCGTTGACCGGCGAAACTACCACTACGTAATCCGTGCCGTAGATGCGCGCATTGACCAGGCTCGGCGAGAGCTGAGGCTCGATCACCACGATAAACCGGCGCCCATCGTACGTCGTGGCCGGCATCTTCAGATAGAGATTGGTCGAGACGATCATCTGCGACAGGGAATTGTGTAGCCGGCCGGCTTCCTCGTCGTAGGTGCGGTGCACAGCCAGCCAGACGCCATGCAGACCGACAGCGTTCACAAAATCCTTGAGGAGCGGAACGATCTCGACGACCTGCGTTGAGTCGGGCGGCATCTCAGGAAGATCGACCGTCGTCTCCAACTCGGGCGGCGGGCTCAGGTACAGGGCCAGCGAAATGTATTGAGAGATGTCGTGTTGGGTGCCTGTAAGCCGATGCTGTGCAATGTAGAGGCAAACCTTATCGCGCTTGGCGCGCGCATCTTCGCTTTTGGCAAGTACCTGGTTGATCTCATCGCGAACCCGCTTGCGAACCGGGGCACTCTCTTCGAGACCCTCATCGTACCCGCAGGCATTGAGCGCAGCGGCCATCAGGAACACCGGCTCGGAACTCACCAGCGAAATGGTCGGGCCAGCGGGATCGATGAGCGACGGAGCCTTCTCCTGAACCGGCTGTGACGAGGAACTCTGCCGGTTGCTGCTGGAGGATTGAGCCGACAGTGTTCCTGATGCGGCGAGAAGGGAGAACGAGGCAACAATGGCGATTGCGAGACTGCGAGACGAACTGAACGACATGAAAGAGAGACCTTGCCTGAAGTCTACGGCATTTCGACGCATTTCGTTGATCCGGCAACCTGGTCGAATCGAAAGCGTCGCTTGAGCTCTCGAGCCGCTCAGATACAAAATCCATTGGTTAGACGCATTTGCGGCGCAAACAGAATAGCCGCAAACGGCCTTCAAGCGCCCAAGTTCGAAGAGCGGTTAGCCGCGAACTGAGACGCCGGAGAAGGAGAGCACTGCAAGCCCGCGAACTGGCTGACCGAAGAAGCGCGCAGGCTCAAAGTGACTCCAAAGGAGCAGGTTGACAACCTGAGCCCGGACGTTCTCGTCGTCGGGACCGGAGACAATGCGGTAGTCGTAGACCTCTCCCTGGCCATTAATGTAGGCCTCGACAATCACCGGAGCCGACAGCGCGCGAATCTGGTCGTTGCTGCTGACCGCGCCAGAGGTGTAAAGGAAGTGCGGCGCGGTTGCGGCGCCGAGCGGCTCGTCAGCCCCCTGGGCGACCTCGGGCCGCGTAAACATCCCCACCAGAACGGTAACCGTACCTAGCAGCAACACTGCGCTGGCAAATCCAGCCGCGGCCTGCAGGACGAATGGACCGACGGTGTTCTGCCATGCCAGCTTGCAGGTCTTCAGCGCGCTGCGACGGCTGCGAGCACGCTCCTGGCTCACGGCCACTCTGAC
>Ga0126381_100005513_pt1 | contig 13938 bp, 9 predicted proteins | sample PanSoiMetPlot_28_FD_96465 | JGI IMG/M metagenome (GOLD analysis project Ga0126381, IMG submission 96465) | Tropical forest soil microbial communities from Panama - MetaG Plot_28 | ecosystem: Environmental > Terrestrial > Soil > Tropical forest > Bulk soil | place: Panama | collected 2016-02-17
AAGTCGTTGTTGGGGACACCCCTGAACAAGTAGGGAGGAGAGGATGAGCGTTGCAATTATCTTGCAAAAGGACTGCGACGTTAAGGATATCATCAAGCGCAGCCCTGTGGCAGCGATCCCGAATGCAGAGCAGATGCTCAAGTCTTGGCTTCGTAGGTCGGAAGAGGTTTGGTTAGGGCTCCATGACGACACAGTCGCGTGCGTATGGGGGCTATCCTCTTCATCGCTTGCCTCTAACCGAGCTTACCTATGGCTCTTAACCACCGACCTAGTCGAGCACCATAAGTTCTCATTCGTCCGACACAGCCAGCTCGTAATTGAGGATGCGCTTAAACGACATGAGATGATAATCGGACACGTTGAGCTACGAAACGGACCAGCCAAGCGTTGGCTGCGCTGGCTAGGCGCGTCAATCGGCCCTCCGGAAGAGACTGGGTACTGCCCATTCGTGATTAGGAGAAAGACATGGACCCAGTAACCTTAGGTATCGTCTCTCTAGCCACGACCGCTATCGGTGGTGGTATCACCGCTTACGGTCAATACCAAGCTGGCCAAGCTCAAAAGGCCTATATGGATTACCAAGCCGGTGTCCAGCAGCAGCTAGCGCAGGTTGCTCGGTTAAAGGCCAACCGCGACATCATGGCCGGTGAGCAGGAAGCGCAGAAGTACGGTATCCAGACCGCACAGCAAGTCGGCGGGATACGTGCTAGAGCGGCCGCCGGTGGGATTGCGGTTGATACAGGCTCAACAGCTGAGATTCAATCCTCCCAGTTAGCCGTTGGTGGGGAAGAGCAAAAGTCAGCAAGGCAAACCGCAGCTGAGCGTGCTTACGGGGAGGATGTTGAGGCTGCTGCTAAGACTGCCTCAGCCGGCGCTATGGAGTTTGCAGGTTCCCAAGCAGAGACCGCTGGTGATATCTCTGCCTTTGGCTCTATCGCCTCCACTGCCGGGAGTGTCTCGGGGAAGTGGCTACAGCTTTCCCAGTACGGCAACCCTCTAGCCCCAACCACTAGTAACAATCCAACACAGATAGGTTCGTATTACTAATGCCACAAGTTCCAGGCTACAACCCAGTCCCACAAGTCCAACCATTCGAGCGACCGGTCCCGCTCCCTGGAGTTGATGCACCTCCAGAGGCGTTTGGGACTGGCATCGCTAGAGCTGTCTCGACCTTTGGTGGGGATGTCGCGAAGGCAGGTGATGAGGTCTTTTCTCGTGCGATGGCACTTCGACAACTCCAGATCGAAGGCAAACTGCGGGATATGACAACCGCCTATTATAACGAGGTCGCACCTGTACAAGAGCAGTTTCTATCTGCTCAAGGAAGTAACGCAGGGCCAGATCAACTACAAGACCACGTTGCTCAAATCGACGCCATTAACAAGAAGTACGCCGGGCAAGCAGAGCAGTACGGTCCTTATGGTCGTAATACCTTCGGCGCTGACTCTGCCGCAGCCACCAGGCAGTTTATGACTAGGGCTATTTCCCACTCCGCTGACCAGACGAGGATTGCACAGGACCAATCAATCGACGCACAAATTGCTACACTTAGACACCAAGCTGGCGGTGCAATGAATGACGTGCAGCTGTCTGCTATAACCGATAAGATAGCAGCGCTTGAAGTTCAGCGTAGTGCGCTGTTTGGATCTTCTCCTGACGTCACTAAAGAAAAGACTTACGCCCAAGTCAGCGGAGCCACTACTGAGAACGTTAAAAGCGCAATCCTAAGAGATCCAGAAAACGGTGCTGCTATTGGACAAAAGGCTCTTGATGGTAAGAACCTCACCTCCGAGGACGCTGACAAAGTAATCAGAGCTGCTCAGGACGCGGTATACAAAACCGGCCCACATCAATACATGAATCGTCTTTACTCCGGGCAAAGCACTGATCTTGGTAGTGGAAAGGTTTCGATTGACCGGCTTGAGAGCGCTATTTGGGCTAACGAGGGTCATGGTCGAGGGCCGATGATTTGGAATCGAAATAGCGCCTATTACGGTCAACGCGCCCTCCCGGGTGGCGTTATGCCAGGCAACCTTCGACCTTGGCTAAAAGAGGCTGGAATGCCTCCGATGACGGAGGAGCAGTACGCTAACGACGTGAACGCTCAGCATCAGTTGATGAGGTTTAAGCTCAACCAATTCCAAGAGCAATATGGCAGCGCTAACGATGCCGCGTCCGTGTGGTTTACTGGGAGGCCAGTAGCGCAAGCTGGGTTAAAAGTCGGTGACGGTTATCACACCAACACATGGTATCTTAGAAACTTCAACGCTGCCCTTGCCAAGTCTGCTAGTCAAACCGACATTGCCAACGCTGCTGGAAGGCATGGCGATTCAATCTCAACTTCAATCACTCCCGACGCTGGAGAGCAGTATCGAGAGTTTGCCACGAGAAAGTGGGATCAGCAGAAGTCGCAGGAGAACTTCAACGAGACTCAGAACCTTCACACTATTGACGGTTCCATTGGCGCGACCAACCCTGATACAGGAAAGCTGCCGGTTACGAGAGAAGAACTGTTCTCGATGAACGCAGCTAATAAGCAGGCGTACGACAGCCTCGATGACCGTACAAAGGAGAAAGTTGATCAGGCCCTTGCTAACAACGCTAGGTTAATCGTTCCTCCATCTCCAGAGCGTGAGAACTTGTTCAGACAAATGGTCGGGAAGTTCCAAGATCCTGAGACTCGTGGGGATGCAATGAACACTGTGATTAGTGGTCTGGACCTAACCGGCCCACAGAAGGACAAGTTAAATCAAATCCGCTCTAGCATTCTTAACAAGAAGGAAGACACTCGAATCGCCCCTGTGATGGGTCAGCTTCAATCTACCTTTGGTCGAGCTATCCCTGATAAATCCAAGAGCCCGACAGCTTGGCAGCAGTTCACTGGCGCTGCTCAGCTTTGGATCGAGGATTACTTCAATCGTAATAAGAAGCCACCTACACCAGATGAGGTCCGTGAGTTTGGTAGGCTTATGATTAAAGACACCAGTGCCTTTGGTGGATACCTCGGAGCGACTCCCGCTTATACCCAATCAGTCCCAAGAGAAGTCCTCGAGTACATGCAACAGAAGTACCCCGGCATGCCGCCTCAAGAGATCCACAACATCTGGTTGGAAACAGAGATGATGAGACAATTCACCGCTCTCCATGAGAAGAAGCAGGAGACTGCTGCGAAATGAATGACCTACCTGATGAAGTAGCGAACCTTTACAACTACCGCGCACAGTCGCGAGTTGGGCTGGGCAATGATGATGATCCCGAGAGCGTGTCTCGGGCGATTCAACTTAGCCGGGCTACCGGCGCTGCACCGGAATATGTCAACAGCGATGTCGAGGGGTTTGATCAGGATAACCGTAGCTATCTTGCTTCCGAGATTGTGAAGAACGATCCATTCCTACAACGCTACGTCAACTCCCACCCACTTGCCGCAGGCGTCTCTAATGACGATTGGGGAACATTAGGCACTATCTCTAAGACACTTCAAAACCTTGGCGGTCCGCGCTTTCAGGCAGCGATGAACGTTCTTCGAAGTGATCGAGATTGGGTAGGTGACGCAGCGACTAGCGCAAGGTCAATCTTCGGTGCAGCGTTTGGTGGGTTTAAGGAAGGGGTTAGTGAGGCTCCGCCTGTCGGTTCGTGGATGCAGGTGGATGACCAAACCCGTAAGCAGAACCCACAGTATGCAGCGTTCATGGATAAGATCGCCAATAATCGGTTGGCTTGGTCTGAGATGTCGTTGGTTGGGTATCCGCTCGATGTGCTTAGAATTGGCACTAGTGGTTTGTCGAGAGCAGCGTTAGAGGGGTCTAGGCAACTATACCTTCAACTCGGCGGTAGTCAGTCCGGCGCTGATCAGTTCGCCCGTGATATTGCTGGGATGGTTGAGACGGAGTTGACTGGTCAGACCGGTCGCGTCCCGTTGCATGAGCCGACCGAGGCTGCGGCGCAGCAAGTCGCTAGGAGCGCTGAGCAAGATAGAATGAAGGCGCAGGTAGCTGAAGCCCTCCGTCTCGCTGAGCCTTACCTTGCCAAGGGCGAAGCTCCGCCTAAAGGCCTCCACCCTTTGATCGACCAAGGCCACGCAATCCAAACTCTAATCGACTACGAGAACCATGAAAATGCAGCAAAGGAAATCCAGAAGTCAGCAACCCTGGAGCGCAACCCGGAGTTCTTCATTGAGAACTTTCTTAAGCAATACCCTGACTCGCATCTTGAACTGGATGGGCCCAAGGTGGCTGAGCTCTATGGTACGAAAGAGCCAGAGGCAGGAGACAACCTCCTCGGTTGGGTCCCAAACATCAAAGACCAACTCCGCAATGCACGCGAAACAGGTTCTGACATCATTGTCCCAAGAAACGAGTGGCTCGCGCGAACCGACGGTGATTTACGAAAGGAGCTTCGTGACTTCACGACCTTCCGACCTGGAGGGATGACGCAGGAGGAGGCGAAGGAGGCGTCGAAGCCGACAGACCTAGCCGATGAAGTACCATCTGGTTGGGGAGCTTCCGGATCGTTAGACCCATCCGAAGTCGAGGGTATGCGTCGCGTTGCTAGAGTTCAGGTTCTTCCTGGGGAGGAGCTACATCGGTTTGGACGGAGCTATGCTGTCACACCGACAACTGAGTGGACGGCGAATGAGCAGAAGATAATTAATGAAGTCAACGCTGAGATCCAAAGGATAGTTCCTGAGGCTCAAATTGCTCCGGTCCGTCAGGTTGGGAGGTTTGTTGGAAGAGAGCAGGTGGCTGAACCTGTTCAAGGAATGTATCACGAGGCTACGGATGCTACCCCAGTCATTATTTGGTCCCTAAATGCAGACACGCCGATTGGTACCGCCCGCCATGAGACTATCCATGCGCTACGCAGGATGGGTTACCTAACTAATAAAGAATGGAGTACTCTTGCGCAGGCTGCGCATGACAATAACTGGGTTGATAAGCATGGTATACGCGATCGGTATGATAATCAGAATATCTGGATCGAGGAGGCAATAGCTGAGGAGTTTAAGGACCGCGGTGCGCAGATATCTCGTCGTTCTGAGGTTAACACGATCTTTGGTAGGATACGGAACTTCCTTCAAAGAGTTAAGGATGCCGTTACCCGCGCACTAGGGTTTGAACCTTCTGAGGGCCAGCTGTTTCGAGAGATATACTCCGGCAAGGTTGGCGAGAGGGAGCCAACTACACCTTTCGGTTCCGGCGGTCAATGGACGCAGCTGTTCGACGAGGCCGACAAGAGAGAGCTATTCACTCCAGAAGCCCTTGGTATGTCGAAGGGTCAATACCGCAAACTCCTTGAGCTAGCGCAGAAGAGACTTGGTGAGGACTTCGGCTACCTTAACGCCAAGAACGAACGCATGGAGCGTCAGCGGCTTTCTACTGAGTGGAAGGAGAATGAGAAGGAGGTTAGGGCTGAGGTTAATGATAAGCTCCTCCATCGTCCTGACCTTGCTGCCGACAGCTTCCTACGCACTGGGGAGTTGTTTGGGCAGAAGTACCGTCGTGCTAGAATAGATGAGTCCTTCCTCACTCCAGAGCAGAAAGCGACCCTTGATCCAGAACATTATGCCCAACGTGGAGTTCATCCAGATCACCTCGCTCGTGCTATCGGTTTCGGTTCAGGGGATGAGATGATTGAAGCCCTTGGCAATCTTGAGCATATGAGGGAGCTGGAAGGGCTAACGCCCAAATCTCACTTCAGCAAGATCCTCAACTCAGAGACGGATCGCCTGATGCGTCAGCGATTCCGCGATCCTGAGCAGGAGTTAATCGATGCAAAGGAGCATATCCTCTCCCCAACGCAAGACCAACTCCTTGATGAGCAGCTGATACAAATCGCAACTGAGCTTAAACGGCAAATCCAATTCAAGAAGGAAGATATTCAAGACGCTGCCCGGCGTTCTCTGTCAACGATGACGACTGGCCAGATCAACTCCACTCGGTTCCTTGAAAAGGTCGGTAGGCTTGGTCGTGCGATTGAGAAGGCGATGACAGATGAAGAGTGGGAAGATGCCTTCGAGATGGCACAGCGCCGACAGATTGAGTTCTGGAAGGCAAAGTATGCTATGGATGCAGAGAAGGATCTCGCTAAGTGGGATCGTTATGCAAAAAGGGTAAGGGCTAGAGATCCCAAGAACATGCCGCTCGACTTCAACAACGCCATTCAAGATGTTATGCAACGTGCTGGAGAGACTGTCAACAGAACACCAGAGGATATTGCCAGAGAATATAAGGGCCTTGGGCATGAAGGGTTGGAGGGGTTTGTAAATCAACATAACCACGGAAAGAGCCTTATCATCGACAACGAGCGCGTCAGCATGCTTCCACAAGACCCTGACATGGCTCTCGAGTCCGAGATGCTGACCGTCTCGCCAATGCTATTCGATCCTAATTGGCGTAAGGACGTGAAGGATATGACTCTTGATGAGTTCACGTCTGTGTTTAACTCTGTCGACAGCCTGTTTGAGAACGCTAAGAGGGAAGGGAGCTATATTCGAAAGGGCGAGAAGTTCGCACTCGACGAGTTCGTTGACCGACTTATAGATCTTTTAAAGGAGTCTAAGGGCGCTGACGTTCACCAATATCCTCTCGGTGAGACCAAAACGCCAGTAATGAAGGCTTACTGGGCGGCGTTGATTCAAATGGAGACTATTTTCAACAGAATTGCTAGGGGAGACTTGGAGAATCCCTGGAATAAATACGTCAACCTTCCGACGATGGAGGCTGGGAATGAATTGGCGAGGTTGGAGCGTGAGACATCAAGAGAATTTGGTGCAGTCCCAGCGTTTCCAAAGAACCTAAACAAGCTGGTTCCCAACCATCTGTTCTTCGACCCACTACAAAAAGGAGGTGAAATCCCTGATCGCCCAGCTACGCTCAACTACAGCCAAGTCCTGGCGATCTTACAGAACGTGGGGAATTATTCTAACTTTGACAAGCTTACTCGGGGGTATGGGATCCCATCTCAGATCGCTAGCCAGTGGAAAACTGGCGGCTATCAAATGGCCATGAACGATCCATTGATGAGTTGGCTATTTCAGCACACTACAAAGCAGGATTGGGATCGGGCACAAGCGATTGGGAAGATCTTCGAGAGGTTGTTTGAGCAGGCTGAGGACAGGTATTATGGGATGGGTGCGCGTCCTGGGGCGAGGATAGAGCTTCGCTCGATTGAGACTCCCTTTGGCATTTATGATGGCTGGTACCATCCCGTCGTTTACGACCCTAATCGTCCAGCTGCGTTTATTAAGGGACCCAACGGCGAGGTGGTTGTCGGTGGATCGAAGAAGCTAGCGAGAAATCCTTTTGAGGATGGTGGGTTTTATAAAACGTCAGTACCGAATGCCTATCAACAGGCGAGGACTGGTTATGCTGCGCCAATCCTTCTATCCTTCGACCCAATCCAATTTAAGATGAAGCAGATCATTAACGACATTGCAATGCGTGAGACGGTTGTTGAGCTCAATAAGGTTTTTGAGCATCCTAAATTCCGCTCAGCGATGACGACGTATTACGGAAAGGAGTACACCGACCTTCTTCGACCATACCTTCGAGACATCGCCGGTCAGCGCCAGTACACCGACACAATCCAGCGCACTGGAGAGTATTGGGCGGAATGGACGTACCAGAACCTTGTCTCCACAATGATCGGCCTTAACCCCGGCACTGTGCTTAAGCACTTTCCAACTGCGTTGATGAACTCGGTCGCACAGGTTGGTGCTGGCCCGTTCTTTAGAGAGTTCTCGATCCTTGCTTACCAAACCCTAACCGGCAGGCAGAATTGGAAGTTCGCTATAGATGCTTCCGCTGAGCTTCAACGTAGGGCTAGGAACTGGTATGAGACGATTGGTGGTGCGCAGTACAATCTCTTTCGTGGTGGCACTACGCCACAGAGCGCTGCGCAGATAGGTGAGTTCGCTGCTAACAAGCTGGAAGGTTTCCGGCAGTTTATGATTAAGTTCGGTGCTACTCCGGTTGCGTTCTCTGATATGCTGTCCGCTGTCGCAAGTTGGCAGGCTGCATATAAAGATGCTGTCCGGGATGGTATGGATCATGGTGAGGCAGTAACCATCGCTGACACCGCAGTTCGTAGAGGGCATGGTTCGACAGCAGTGACTGCTAGGCCGTACATCACCAGAAGTGGCAATCCAATGGTTCGTGCTGCTGCACCGTTCTATACCTTCTTCAACGAAATGTTGCAGCGGCAGTATGACACAGCATGGCGAGCGAAGGATGCAGCCAACTATTACAAGCGTGGTGAGTACGAAAAAGGGAAGGCTATGCTTCCCAAGATCGCGATGGGGATTTGGACTTATTGGGCGTTTCAGGCATTAGTCGAGCAAGCTATATCGCCGATCCAATTCGATGAAGATGAGGGCTATGCAAGTAAAGGGGCAAAGATCTTACTCCACGGAACTGCGTCATCCTGGCCAGGGATTAGGGATCTTACTGAATTTATGCTCACCGGGCGGGATCCGTCTGTCAGCCTCTATGCCGACTACTACAAGTCACTAGAAGGTTTGTACCGTGACATTCAGCGTGGGGAAATGTCTCTTGATGAAGACCACGCTGGCAAGACTATCAAGCACTTTGCAACGGCAATCGGTGCGATTACTGGCTTAATGAACCAACAAGAAGGTCGCTGGGCGCAGTTTGCTCATGACTACTCTATTGGCAAGCAGCAGCCGGAGGGTATTCCTGATTGGTATCGTGCGCTTAGGTTTGGTGACATAACACCCCCAAAGGAATAAGTCAGCTAGCAACCCACTTATTCCCACCGCTATCCCTAATCATCCCTGTCCGGACCATCACTTGCAAAAGCTTATCGAGCTTGTACGTCTCAACAAGCAGCGACGCTTTAAACTCTATCTGCTTCCAACTCTTCGGCCCCTCGCGTTTTAAGTACGCGACTAGCTCATCCATAACCTGTCGGTCCCCAGTGATATATCCGGACGAGAACACCTTTGTCATCTCACGCTCCACTTCTGTAAGCCACCCCTTTGCGCGATCGAAGTCCTCTCCACGCAACGTGTAATCATTCCCCCGATCAGCTGACGATATTATCGACAGCTTATACAAATGCGACTTGCGCCTGTTAAGGTAATCGCCTAGTAGCGGATGTTCTGGTGGCTCTGAGCCATTCCTAAACCATTCCTTTTGTAGGTGGTTGTATTCATCCGTCCAGGACACATTGCCATAAAGTGAAAAGATGATCTGTATGTCGTGGACGAGTGTCGTTGGCAGTTCGTGCTTCCTTTGTTCGAGAGGATTGAAGTCGATATCTTCATCCGAATAGACCATGAACGTCCTGCCAGTAAACCCTTGCGACCATACGTCCTGTTTTAATACCCGCATTAGGTTAGTCGGAGTGGATCCACATAAGATATTCATGTTTGGTTTGTCGATGTCGTGCCTAACATGACCAACTCTTTTGGCTTCTTTGTACCAATTTCCGTCGTAGAACTTGGTAAGAGCCGACACGATGTCAGCGTTATACTCCGGCATGAATGCGGAGAGTTCGTCTTGTGCGACGTAGAGAGGATTATACTCCACCATCTCATTACGCGGCCCCATGAATGGAAGCTTACGTTTACTCTCAGCAAGCACGTCAATAAGAGATGCCCGCGTAACACTTGTTGGCGCGAGATGGAGATCTTTAATCGTCCTAGCGATATCAGTCGCATAATCAATTACCCTGGTTTTCCCCTTACCAGATGGACCAATCAAGATGACATAGGTGTTCGGAAACAGGACCTGTCCTGTCTCAATCCACATCTTTCTTTCTAAAACTGCCCCTACTACACTAATCGCTGTCCATTTTCGAAAGATTTCCGGAGTTGGTAGGAACTTACCCGTATGTTCGATAAAAGTGTCGATCCAAGAGGTTAAGCGACGTTTGCCTGCGCCGTTTATCGCCGGGGTGGTACGTCTTGAGGCCATCTGGATTACTCTCGCTGTATGCTCCCCAATTCCATCCGGTTTTTACTCCATAGGGAATGGTGAACACGCGTCCACCTTTGAGGTCCAAAGGAAATTGAAGTTGCTGCAAAACCAGTCGCACGACGCGATCTTCTTCATGCTCAGGATATTGAATGAGAATGGCGTCATGAATCTGCATGAGAAGCTGACAGGATCTTGCTCGCCACACGTTAAGCATCCCACGGTCAAGGTAGTCAGCAAGGCTAGATTGCGCTTGGTAAGCAAGGCCTTCCCTAAGAGTTGCATTGTCATCTCTCCTCCCAAAGAACCACCGCTTCCGTCCTCGGATGGTGATTAGGTGACCCTTCTTGCGAAGTTCGTTGTCGGTCCACTCATGCCATCGGTGATGGGATGGGAACCGGGCGAAGTACAAGGGCTGGAACTCTTTAACTAGTCCAATCTCAACCTCAGCTTCCTGGGCAAGAGTTGCGGGTTTTCCTCCATAGTTAGAGCCGTGACCAATCTTTTTGCACATGAAGCGTCGATCGTAATGTCGATAATAACGTTGTTCTGCGAGTTTACGGTCTGTTTCAAGGTCGCCTGTCCAAGCGAGGTTTGACCAGACCAGCTTTGCAACGCTAGTGTGCAAGTCGCCAGTCTCACATGCGTCGAGGTATCGTCCGTCATTAAACAGGTTCCACTCTATTGCTCCTACTTCTCTTGACTCTCCTTGCTCAGCGTCGAGGTAAGCGAGCTTGCAACCGCTATCAGCGACGAACATGCTACGCAAAGACTCTTCAATGTTCTGTAAGTTGGTTCCCGTCCCAAATTCTGAGAAGCTTGAGCTAAGACGGCCTGTGTTTGTGCCAGCAATGTTATAAGAGGTTCGTATTCTTCCATCTCTATCTATCTCCGTTTTCAGGACTTGGATTTTCTTCTGTAGATCACGCATTGCGATAATGTGGCCAACGATCGGTTTGGCCACAAAGTAAGAATTAATCCTATCCAGAGCATGCCGATCCACAGATCCCCTAGCTCCGCGAGGTATATTGAGCACGTCAAAAAAGATATAGCGGAGATCCTTGCCGCTCTGCCAGTTCCAGCCCCAAACATCTAGGCCCTCTCCTACGATTTTGTACAGTTGCTGTTCGAGTCGATCTACTGTGTCGGCGTACTCCTCTATGACCTGATCACGCCGGTCGATATCAATCGCAACACCCCTGAGTCGCATCTCAAGTATCGGCCCTTGTAGTTCTCGTTCGAACTCGTACGTCTTTCTAGTATGTTCATCCAACTTCGGAAACATAGTGTCCAAGAGCTCTCTGGTAACACAGCAGTCCAGTCCGTTGTAAACCTGAGATGCTGTCCAGTCGTCCAGATCATCGAGATTGATTTCATGGGTTTTTATGATCCTCATGCATCCTGCTTAATCGTCGTGGTGGATCGCATATGCTTCCACGCGCGTTCCTCTGTGTAGATCGAACCAAGATAACCAAGCCCTTTCAAACTCTCCGGCTGCATCGAATGATGCATCAACATCGTGTCATGTTCTGCTCCTTTCACTTTGATGGCGACTGATCTGTAGAGAAAGGCAATATCGTACAGTCCGTTTTGAAAGACTTTTCTTCTCGAGCTATCTTGAAGAACCTTTCTGACAAATCTCCAAGCCTCGCACTCGTAGTCATGAGTAGACCAATAACTTCTCCCCTTTCCACGTCCGTCATAAAATGGTACAACGAGTGAAATGTCTGGTCGGGGAGAGAAGCCAATAGTTGTAACCTGAGATCCAGACGTCTCAATATCGACAGCAATGATACAGTCAGGTCGGAGAAATCTTCGTTCGAATTCATACAAATCCTCCAGTGTTGGGTCGATCCATATCTCTCGCTCTGGCCAGCGCACTTCCTTAAAGTGCGACTGCCTCTCCGCCTTTTGCAAATCCATTATCACAGTGTGCCTTAAGGAATACTCTCGAGACACTGCGGCTGGATGGTAAGTCGGAAGACATTTGACACCTGCAACAGTGTGAGTTGATACGTCGGTGGCTCCTCGCCATTTGGCAATTCCACTTTTGCCAAGCATAGCCCACATCGCGGTGTTTCCCAGTAGAATACAAACGTTAGGCTTATGGAGGCTAATCTCGCGAGCGAGGCGGCTGAGCTCATCCCCGAATCTTCTATGAACGTATCTCGCTCCATGATGGGCGGGATAACCGGGAATGGCGACAGATATTTCCCCGCAGAACTCATTAAAATCATCTCCCTTTGGGTGGTGGTTGATTACGTTGGTGAGAAAACAAGCAGATCGATCAATGCCTGCGGCTGTTAACAGTTGAGTGAGCAGTTTGCCGGAAGTTCCGACGAATGGGGCTTGAGCGAGTTCCTCTTCTCTGCCCCACGCTTCGCCGATGATGAGGATAGCGGTCATGCTCCTTGATCCGGATTAAAATTCTCTGGGAATTTCCACCACGGCCATGGTTTAGGCTTGGACGGTTTCGGCTTGGGCTTCTTTGCCATCTACTCCTCCTAAGTTAGTGCTAGGTGGGGCGGTCCAACCCCTTCTCTACGCGGGGACCAGTTCCGCGCTAACGTTGGCGCCCTAGCGCACCAGTTCATGTTACCGCCTCGCAACCTTCTTAGCAGGTGGGTTGATAGGCGCAGTTCCGACGACGTTGATGAACGTTCGTCCGTCTTGGCTACGGTGCTTGATGCTCACAATCACTTGAGCATTAACCGCAGCCTCAACCAGCTGCCCAATAGACCGCCCATCATTTTCGAGTTGGACGTCATTGAGCAAGAAGTTCCTCAACATAAACGCCGCATCTGGAGTGTCGTAGAACCGAATACGGATGTTTGCGTCGGACAGCTTCTTCATTGAGCCATCCTTCTTCGTGAGGTACTCTTGGAGCCAGTCCTCGTCGACGTTCTCTAAGGCCTCCGCAGGCGAGGTGAGATACTCGACGTACGGAGTTTCCCTTTGAGAAGATTTGTCACGGACATAGCTCTTGATGGTCGTGACGTAATCCCCTGGAGGTAGCGGCTTTGGCTCCTCGATATCATCGGGGATCATGTCTAGTACGGAAGTGAAGTCAGGCTTTGCCATTTGATGTTTCCTGTGTTAGCGTTTGAATGTGGGTTTGATCACTTGTGGTCTATTTGGTTTCTCCTTCTCTGGTTTCGGGCGTAGAACCTTGAATATCTCTGCCAAGCCGGTTTCGATGTCGTATCTCGGCAGCATCTCGAATGGGTTTGGACTAGCAAGGTCGATTGACGCTGTAGCTGCTGTCTGGATCGTACGCTTACCTCCATTACCTACCTCGCAAAGCGCCACGGTGTTGAAGTACCGTGGGATGACTGGGGATAGAGCCTCGCCGATTGATGTTGGGAAGCCCTTCTTTCTACCATCCTCTAATTCAACATAACGAATGTGGGAGGTGACAATGACATTCGTCTCAAACTCGTCGGACTGAATGATTGCTAGGATCTTCTCAAGGCCGCGCTGTGCGTTACCGTAGGCCGCCCTCTTATCCTTTCCAGACATTGGTTCGACCGCGTTGAACGCTGCGGTGGACATGAAAGTGAAGGAGTCGATCACAAGTATGCAATCCGGCCCCCACTCAGCCGGCGCACCAAGGTCAACGTCGTCGTATTTCCAATGCGTGAGCAGCTTCTGCGCTTCGTAAAAGGCTGTCGGCCTAGTACACTCTGGCCCTGTTGGTGTCATCTTGTAGGTGTCGCGTAGGGTGACGTACTCAACGCTACTAAGTCTTTCAGGATAAAGCCGCTGTACGTGCATCTTTAAGACGTCGAGGCCATTGTCGAAGTCTAAGATGCGGAGGTTAAAGTTCGGGACTAGTGGTGTTAAAGATCCTGTCTTACCGGCCTTGCTGTGGCCGATGTAGAGCATCTTGGTGTATTTATTGGATTGATGTTGAGCTAGGTTGGGCATGTGCTAGTACCTCTGTGTAGATTGATAGTAAGTCTCCGACTGCGACGTCGACTGGGAATGACAGGTCGAAAGTTAT
>Ga0126381_100005514_pt1 | contig 13937 bp, 9 predicted proteins | sample PanSoiMetPlot_28_FD_96465 | JGI IMG/M metagenome (GOLD analysis project Ga0126381, IMG submission 96465) | Tropical forest soil microbial communities from Panama - MetaG Plot_28 | ecosystem: Environmental > Terrestrial > Soil > Tropical forest > Bulk soil | place: Panama | collected 2016-02-17
CACCGGGCACGTCGTCCACCAGCAGATGACTGCCGTCGCGGACCACGTCGACGCCGGAGACCACCACGTGCCGGATGTCCGCCGCGGTGCCCGCGGCGAACAGCGCGGCCACCGGATCCCCGGCAGGCGCTCCGGCCAGCCGGGGACCGTCGAGCGGCACCGTCACCAGGTCGGCGTACGCGCCTGGCACGATCTCGCCGGCGTCCGGCCAGCCCAGGCAGGCATGACCGCGTACCGTCGCGGTGGCCACCAGGTCAGCCGTGCTGAAATGGCCACGGCGCCTGGTCACCAGCCGCTGCGACAGCTCCAGCCAGCGCGCCTCTTCCAGCAGGTCGATGGCGCTGTGCCCGTCGCTGCCCAGCGCCAGCGGGCAGCCCGCCAGGGCGAGGGCGGGAGCGGGCCCCACCCCGTCCGCCAGGTCGGCCTCGGTGACCGGGCACATGCACACCGAAGAGCGGGATCCGCCGAGCAGCTCCACGTCATGCGGCACCAGGTGCGTGGCGTGCACCATCGTGCTGCGCGGGCCGAGTGCGCCCGCCTCGTAGAGCACCTCGGCCGGCGTCGCGCCGAAGGCAGCCCGGCATTCGGCGTTCTCCAGCGGCTGTTCGGACAGGTGCGCGTGCACCGGCGCGCCGTGCGCGTGCGACCACGCCATCACCTCGGGCACCTGATCCGGCGATACCGCCCGCACCGAATGGATCGCCGCGCCGAGCCGCGCGTGACCCCCGATCATGCCGAGAGAGTCGCAGTCGAAGGCGGCCATCCGCTCCGCCCAGCCCGCCGCGGACCCGTCACCGAACCGCAGCTGGACGCCGGCCAGCGGGCGCGCCTCGCCGCCGGGCGCGAAGCCTCCGGCCAGGTAACAGGCGTCAAGCAGCGTGATCCGCAACCCCGCGGCGGCAGCGGCGGCGATAAGGAGACGGCCGATCTCGTTCGGATCTGAATACCTGATTCCTCCCTGGCCATGATGCAGGTAGTGAAACTCGCCGACGCAGGTGATTCCGGCCAGCGCCATCTCGCAGTAGACGGCGCGGGCGAGCGCGAAGTACCGGTCAGGGTCCAGCCGTTCCGCGACCGTGTACATCCGGTCCCGCCACGCCCAGAACGTGTCGCCCGCGGCCGAGCCGCGCAGCGCGCGGTGAAACGCGTGCGAGTGGGCGTTGGCCAGGCCGGGCAGGGTAAGGCCTGGCAGCCGCACGGTGCCTGGCGGAAGCTGAGCGGTCGGCGTGTCCGGCGAGACCGCGGTGAACCGGTCGCCGTGCGCCTCGATCAGCACGTCACGAGCCATGTCTCCAGCCGACGTGCCACGGGCCAGCCAGGCGAACTCGGCGTGCCACTGCCGCGGCGCGCCGGTCACGGAGCCGGCCATGGCCGCGCCCGAAGTGCTGTCACACGCCTATCTTGGCGCAGCCGGCGCGCACGCGACACACCGGACGCTGGGCGCCCTCTTAGAATTGCCTAGTGATGACCTCCGAGGGGGATCACCCGGGCGCGCACCACCACGAGCACAGGGATGTGTCGGGAGGCTGGCTGCGGCCCGCGGTGTTCGGGGCCATGGATGGCCTCGTGACCAACGTGTCACTGATCGCGGGCGTGGGCGGCGGCGGTGGCTCTCAGCACGCGATCGTGCTCACCGGCCTGGCGGGCCTGGCGGCCGGCGCGTTCTCCATGGCCGCCGGGGAGTTCGTCTCGGTCTCCTCGCAGAACGAGCTGATCCATGCCGAGGTGGACAAGGAGCGGCACGAGCTCACCCACAACGCCGCCGCCGAGCAGGCCGAACTCGCCGGCATGCTGCGACAGCGCGGGGTCAGCGCCTCTACCGCGCGGCAGGCGGCAGCCGAGATCTCGGCGCATCCAGAGAACGCGCTCGCCGTCCACACGCTCGAGGAGCTCGGCGTCAACGCCGCCGAGCTGCCATCACCGATCGTCGCCGCCGGCGCATCACTCGCCTCGTTCGCCGTCGGGGCGATCGTGCCGCTGCTGCCGTACCTGCTGGGGTTCGACTCGCTCGGCGTAGCGCTCGGCCTGTCCGCGCTCGCCGCGATCATCGGCGGCGGCCTGGTGGCGCGGCTGACCAGCCGGCCGTTCTGGCGCGGCGCGGCGCGGCAGCTGATCCTCGGCGTCTTCGCCGCCGGCATCACGTACCTGATCGGCCTCGGCGTCGGCGGCCTGGCCACCGGGTAAGGGCGCTTACGTTGCCGCCGGCTCCACCGGCAGCGGGAACGCGCGGGTCTGGTTCGCGGCCGACGGTTGCGACAGCTCAGCAGGCTTGCCATCGGCGACCAGGTGCTGCCAGCACGTCTGCCAGTCCGGCAGCCGTGGCGTGTCCTGCTCCCAGTCGACGAAGGTCGCCTCGTCGCAGTAATGATCCAGGCGCGTGATTATGTTCAGGTGCGGTTCGCTTCGCACGAAAGCCCGCATCGGTTCGCGTTCCCGCCACGCGCTGACGCTCCACCACGCGTCGTCCGCATCGGCGAGCGCGTCTGCCCCCAGGTTGCCCTCCGACTTCACCGCCTGCTCTATCGCGGCGACGGCGTCGGTGAAGAACTCATCCAGCAGCCCCGGATCCTTCAATCTGAGCCGCGTTACGACAATGACTGGCATTGCAACCTCCCGCGCATGGAACCCAGTCTTGGCCCCGCGCTCCCGCGGGGCATCAGTCAAATGACTGTCGCGGCCCGGCGGCCGCGCCGAACAGTGCCTTTGCGGGTTGTCTCTTTTCCCCGGCGCGGTCCAGGTGTCAGCATCGTGACAGTGCATGGCACCGCGGAACCGCCGCGGGATCACCGGGGGGCAGCCTTATGGCACGTATCGCTGCGACGCTGGTCGGACGCGACCGCGAACTCGGGCTGGTCGCCTCGTTCCTCGACCAGGCGGCCGCCGGGGGCGGAGCGTTCCTGTTCACCGGTGAGCCGGGCGTCGGCAAGACGGTGATCCTGGACGCCGCCGCCGAGGAGGCTGCCGCGCGGAACATCACGGTGCTTCGCGTCGCGGGCGGGCAGTTCAGGACCGAGGCGAACTTCTCCGCCCTGGGCTATCTGCTCCAGCCCGTGCTTGGCGAGCTTCACCACCTGAGCGACCTGTACCAGCGGACCGTGAGCGCCGCCCTCGGTCTCGGCGGCGGATCCCCGGCGGACCGGCTGGTCCTGGCCAACGCGGTGCTGGCGTTGCTGCGGGAGGCCGCCGGCCTGCGCCCGGTGCTGATGGTCGTGGATGACCTGCAGTGGATCGACCGGCCGAGTGCGCTGACGTTCGGGCTGGTGGCGCGGCGGCTGGCCGGCACCCGGATCGGGTTCCTGGCCGTATCACGCACCGGAGAGGAGGGCTTCTTCGAACGCAGCGGCCTGCCCGGGCATGAGATCCTGCCGCTCGGCGATGCAGCGGCGGCATCCCTGACCCGGCGCACGTTCCCGGCGCTCGCCGACCGGGTGCGCGCACGGGTGCTGGCCGAGGCACAGGGCAATCCGCTCGCCCTGCTCGAGCTGCCCGCGGCGCTGAGCGATTCGCAGCACGCCGCGACGCGGGCGCTGCCCGCGGTCCTGCCGCTGACCGAACGCCTGCGTGCACTGTTCGCGGCGCGAGTCGGCGACCTGCCCCCCGCGTCCCGCCGCCTGCTGCTGCTCGCCGCCCTCGACGGCACCGGGGATCTCGGTATCCTGCGCAGGGCCGCGGGCCAGCCGGAACTGGACGATCTTGGCCTGCCCGAACGCGCCGGCCTGGTCCGGGTGAACGGCAGCCCCGGGCGGCTGGCCTTCCGCCATCCCCTTACCCAGGCCGCGGTCGTCGCGCTCTCGGACGACACAGAACGCCGGCGAGCCCATCGCATCCTCGCGGATCTGACCGCGGATCAGCCGGACCGGCGGGCGTGGCATCTCGCCGATGCGGCGACGGAGCCCGACGAGCAGGTCGCCAGGCTGCTCGACCAGGTGGCCCAGCGCGGGCTGCAACGTGGTGACGGCACCGGCGCCATCACCGCGCTGCTTCGCGCCGCCGATCTCAGCCCTGACGGCGCCGACCGGAGCCGGCGGATGGCCCAGGCCGCGTACGTGGGCGCCGACGTGACCGGTGACCTGCGCAACGTGTCCCGGCTGCTGGAGGAGGCACGCCAGGCCCATCCCGGCTCAAGCGAGTCCCTGCAGACCGCGATGGCGGCCGCCTATCTCCTGCTCAACGGGGACGGCGATGTTGACACCGCCCATCGCCTGCTGGCCGGCGCGATCGAGAACCTGACCGATCTCCGTGACGGCGAGCGGGAAACGCTCATCGAGGCGCTGCACACGCTGGCCCTGGTGTGCTTCTTCGGCGGGCGTCCCGAACTGTGGGCGCCCTTCGACGCGGCGATGGCCCGCCTGACGCCACCGGTACCCGTGGCACTGGCCGTCCAGAGCAAGACCTTCCCCGACCCGGTTCGCACCGCTCTGCCGGTGCTCAGCGAACTCGACGCGGCCATCCGCGGCCTGGCTCAGGAGGCTCATCCGGTCCAGATCGTGCGGATCGGCATCGCGGCCGACTACGTCGACCGGCTGGCAGGCTGCCGGGAACCTCTATGGCGCGTCGTTCGGGACGGGCGCGCGGGCGGTGCCGTCACCTCGGCCATCGACGCGCTGATGCTGCTGTACGTGGACGCTTTCCAGTCGGGCCGCTGGGACGAGGCGCAGCGGCTGGCCGACGAGGGCGTGGCGCTTTGCGAGACCCACGGATACCGCGTCCTCGCGTGGCCGGGCCAGTGGGGCAAGGCGCTCCTCGCCGCCGCGCGCGGCGATTTCGACGTCACGCGCGCGCTGACGAACGAGATCGTCCGCTGGGCCACGCCGCGGCGGCTGAGCTCGGTCAGCGCCTACGCCAGCCACGCCAGGGCGGTGGCCGCGCTCGGCCAGGGCGATTTCCACGAGGCGTACCGGCACGCCGCCGCGATCAGCCCGCCCGGGGTCCTCGCCCCGTTCGTCCCGCACGCGCTTTGGGTGCTCATGGACCTGGTCGAAGCGGCGGTCCGCACCGGCCGTAACGCGGAGGCGGCCGCGCACGTCACGGCCATGCAGGAGGCCAGCATCGCGGCGATATCGCCGCGCCTCGCGCTTAACACGGCCGCAGCGGCAGCCATGGCCGCGCCGCGCGAGCGGGCCGCCGCCTTGTTCGAGGAGGCGCTGGCCGTCCCGGGAGCCGGCCAGTGGCCGTTCGATCAGGCCAGGGTGCAGCTGCTTTACGGGGAGTGGCTGCGCCGCGACCGCTCTGACGGCCAGGCACGGGCCCACCTCGGCGCCGCGCTGGACACCTTCCGGCGGCTCGAGGCGCGGCCATGGCAGCTACGCGCCAGCCGAGAGCTCAGGGCCGCGGGAGCGCCGCCTCCCCCGCCTGTCGCGACGGCCGTGCTGAGCCCGCTCGACCGCCAGATCGCCGAACTGGCGGCCAGCGGACTAACCAACAAGGAGATCGGCGAACGCCTCCACATGTCCCACCGGACCATAGCGGCGCATCTGTACCAGCTCTTTCCCAAGCTCGGCATCACCTCCCGCGCCGCCCTCCGCGACGCGCTGGACCCATCGCAGAAAGGAGACCGGCCATGACCGGCTGGGCCGAGACGCAGATCACCACCAAGGTCAGCCCGAGATCGGTTGCCGATACCGTCTCGCGGCTGACCGGCATCCTTGCCGCCAAGGGCATCAAGGTCTTCGCCGTGATCGACCAGAGCGCGGAGGCAAGGCAGGCCGGGCTGGAGCTGCGCGAGACCACGCTGGTGATCTTCGGCAATCCTGCCGCGGGTACCCCGGTCATGACGGCGGCACCGCTGGCCGCCCTTGACCTGCCGCTCAAGGTGCTGATCTGGGCCGACGACGGGCAGACGAAGGTGACCTACTACTCTCCCGCCGCCCAAGCCGCTCGGTACGACCTGAGCGCCGAACTGGCGGCCGGGCTGGCCAGCATCGATCCCCTCACTGACGCGCTGATCGCTCCGTAAGTGCGGCCTCGGCCGGATCGCTTTCTTCCTGGACGCCACGCCGCAAGCCGCGCAGCGCCACCAGCGCCGCGACCGCCATGATCACGGTCATGGCGTAGAGCACGTCGCGGGTCGCGCCGGCGAAGTCGGCGCGGATGAACGGCGGGATGGTGGCGACGTTCCCGTGACCGCCCTGGAACTGGGCGATCTTCTTCGCCTCCGCGGAGGCCGCCGGGGCCGGCAGGCCCTTGGCCACCAGCGACGCGTTGATCTCTGACCGGAATCGCGAGATCAAGATCGTGCCCAGGATGGCGAATCCGAGGCTCGCGCCGTAGTTACGGACGGTCTGTGTGACGCCGGTGGCCTCCCCGTAGGAGTACCGGGAGGCCCGGTTTATCGCGTCGGTGTTGGCCTGGCCGAGCATGAGCCCCATGCCGGCCCCGGCCATGACGATGTAGATCACCTGGCTGCCGGTGTTCAGGTCGGTAACCTTCCCAGCCCACAGCGCGAACCCCACTGCCGCCAGCACGCACCCCAAAACCACAGGGCGCTTGGCGCCGATCCGGTCCAGCATCCGGCCCCCGATCTGCGCGCAGACCACGTAGCCGAGGAAGAAGTACAAGATGAGCAGGCTGGCCGTGGTCGCCTTCTCGCCCAGGGCGATCTGCCCGTAGGTGCTGGCGAAGAAGAACACCGGGATGAAGACCATCATGGCGACGCCAAGGATCACGTTCTCCACGGCAAACGCCCGGTTCTCGAAGATCCGCACGTTAACCAGGGGCGCGTCGGTCCGGCTCTCGACTGCGACGAACACGCCCAGGATCACAACCCCCGCGGCGATACACGTCACGATGGCCGGTGAGCTCCACCCCCAGGCCGCTGCCTGCTGAAAGCCGAAGATGCTCAGGCCCACGCCGGCCACAATCAGGACCAGGCCACGGTAATCCATCGGCGCGGGCCGCGGTTCGTTGGCGGGCCTGGCGATGGCTATCAGCACCAGGGCAATCAGCGCGATCGGGATGTTGATCCAGAAGATCGCCTGCCACTTCCACTCGAGCAAGTAGCCGCCGGCGATCGGGCCGATGGCGGTCAGCCCTCCGGCGATACCGAAGAACAGGGCCAGCGCCCGGCCGCGGGTGTGCAGCTCGAACGTGTTGACCACGATGGCCAGCGCCGCCGGGAACATGATTGCCCCGCCCGCCCCCTGCAGCGCGCGGGACGTCACCAGCCAGGCCTCCGCGACGCTGCCGCTCGGTGTCAGGCTGCACAGGCCCGACGCGCCGGCGAAGATGATCACCCCGAGCACTACCATCCTGCGGTGCCCCGCGATGTCCGCGAGGCGGCCGCCGAAGGCGAACAGCGCCGCCAGCGCCAGCAGGTAGGCATTGATCGCCCACTGAATGCCGCTGCTGGACAGCCCGAGATCTTTCTGGATCTGAGGCGCCGCGATCGACACGATCGTCTGGTCGATGAATGTCATCGCGACCGCGAAGATCATCGCCGTCAAGGTCAGGCTCTTCGACGGGCCGCCGGCTCTGCTGGTACCCATCACGCTCATCGTGCGCTCCCCGCTCGCGGCGTTACCTTGCTGGCTGAAGTCTCGGGCAACGCCCATCGCCAGTCATCAGTCAAATGACTACGTTCTACGCGGACGCCGCGGTTCGGGGCGGGCAGCGAGCGCGTCGCGGAGTGCGGCCCGCGAGGTAATGCCCAGCTTGGGAAACACCTGGTACAGGTGCGCGGACACCGTTCTGTGCGATATCCCCAGCCGCTCAGCGATCTGCTTGTTGCTCAGGCCGGCCGCCGCCAGCAGGGCGACCTCGCGCTCCTGGGGCGTCAGCGCACCCGGTGCCTGGGCCAGGGCGCCGGCCGGTACCGTCGCCTGCCCGGCCGCCCGCAGCTCCGCGCTGGCCCGCGCCGCCCAGGGTTCGGCGCCCAGATCATCGAACGTCCGCAGCGCCGCGGCGAGGTACGCCCGCGCCTTCGTGGCGGCGCGCGCGCGGCGCAGGCGCTCACCATAGGCGAGCTGGACCCGGGCCAGCTCGAATGGCCAGCGATCGGCGCCGGGGACGGCCAGCGCCCGCTCGAACCACTCGCTGCCTTGGTCGTCCCGCGCGGCCAGGCCCGCAGATCCCGCGGTAACCAGCGCGAGCCGGGGCGAGATCGCGGCGATGCCGGCCTCGCGCATGGCCGCCGCGTGCGCGGCGGCCTCGGCATGGCGGCCGGTGCGGACGGCGGCCTCGACGAGGTCCATGGGGACCCAGAGCGCGTAGGCGACGTGGGAGGCGAAGGTCCCGGCCGGGCTGATCGCGGCCGCGTGCTGGTAGGCGGCCTCGAAGTCGCCCTGCCCGAGCGCCGCGATCGCCCGCGCGTGCGACGCGAACAGCTGGACCCCGCGGATGCCCCGGGGAACCGCCCACATCATCATCTCGTCGGTCAGGGTCCTGGTCCGGTCGTAGTCACCTCTACCGGCCGCGACCAGGGCTGCGCCGAGCCGGAAGGGCCAGGCCAGCAGCCGGTAGCCGTGAGCTTCGCACAGAGCCAGGCCCTCGTCTGCCAGCTCCTCGCTCTCATCCCATCGGCCGGTGAAGAAGTCGTCGACGCACAGGTTCATCATCGAGAAGATGGCCGCGGTGACGGCCCCTCCCTGGCGACCGTCGCGGACCACTCGCCACAGCGTCTGGCGGCAGTCCGGTGTCCGGTCCACATAGGTGGCGGCCCTGCTGATCCTGTCGATCCGCACGATGTCAGCCTCGTCATGGAGGCTGGCGATCGCGGCGTCAAGCTGGGCCAGCGCGGGCGCCGCGGTGCGCACCGGATCGGCAATCGTCTGGACCTCCAGGTACAGCGTCGCCGGGACGCGCGGCGCGAGGCGGGCGATCGCCGCGTGAAAGGGTTCCCAGAACTCGGGCCGCAGCGCCCACAGGCACACGTAGAGCAGCGTCTGCAGCGCCTCCGTCACCACCGCGTCGTCCGTGCCCGCTGAGGTGGCCCAGGTTTCGAGCGCGCCCGCCACCAGACGGTGCGCGGTATCGATGTCGCCCTCCCCGTTGAGCAGCGCATACGCGGCCGCCACCGCGGCCTGCAAGGATCCGCTGAGTTCCGGGTCCGCCCTGCGCGCGTCCTCGAGCAGGCGCGACACGCTGCGCAGATCACCGGTCACGTCAGCGCCGAGGTAGGCCGCCGCGGCCAGCCGCCTGCTGCGGTCGGCCGCGCGCGGGCTCAGCTCAGCGGCCCGGAGCAGCGCGGCGACCGCGCCGGTGCTGTCGCCATGGGCCAGAACGCGGTGTGCGGACCGTTCGAGCAGCTCGGCCACCTTCTCATCGGGCTCGATCGCGGCCTCCGCGAGGTGCCAGGCCAGGCGTTCGGGCTGATCGGCCAGCTGACCGGCCAGAGCCCGGTGAGCGTAACGCCGCTCTTCGCTGGTGGCCAGCTCCATCACCGCGGACCGGATGAGCGGGTGGGCGAAGACCACCCGGCCGGTGTCCTCGTCCACGTACACGAGGCGACTGCTTTCCGCGGGAGCCAGGTCCTCGATCTCCGGCTGGTCCGCGGCGGCGGCCTGCAGCATGCGCAGGTCGCCGGTGCCGTCCAGCACGGCGAGCAGCAGCAGATACCGGGTCCGCGCGGGCAGGTCACCGACCCGGGACGCGAACAGGTCCTGGAGCCGGCGGGTGAGCGGAAGGATGGTCGGCGGCCGCCGGGACAGCGCGTGCTGCGGGCCGCTCAGCACTGCTGCCAGTTCCAGCAGGGCCAGCGGGTTCCCCTGAGCCTCGGCCACCACGCGCTGGCGGAACTCGGGCCCGAGGGCAGGGAAATGGTCACTGACCAGGCGGCTGGCGGCCGTGTCGTCGAGCGGCAGCAGCTCGTGGCGGGCCACCCCGGTGCGATCGAGGAAGCTCTCCTGGTCGGACCGGGATGCCGCGAGGAACCCGACCCGGCTGCCCGCCAGGCGGCGCGCCACGAATCCCAGGACCACCGCGCTCGACCGGTCCGCCCACGGCAGATCATCGATGATCACCAGCACCGGGCGGGTGGCGGCCGCCTCGCGCAGCAGCGCAAGCACGGCGCTGGACACGGTCAGCCGGTCCGACGGCGGACCGTCATCGAGCCCTAGGGCGACGCTCAGCGCCTCGCGGTGCGCAGGAGCGAGCTCCTCGAGCCTGTCGTGCAGCGGGATCAGGAGCTGATTGAGGGCGGAGAAGCTGACGCTGGCCTCGAACTCCACCCCGGCGGCACGCAAGATGCGGATTCCCGCCGCGGCGGCGGCTTCCGCCGCGGCGTCAAGCAGCACCGACTTGCCCACCCCCGGCTCGCCGCTGACAAGAATGGCCCCGCCCTCGGCAGCGGCCCGCACCACGAACGACCGGATCAGCTCAACGTCAACCTGGCGCCCGACCAGGGTTTTCGGCGGGCCCGGAGGCAGGATAGCCGCATCGGTCAACGGACTCCCCCCTCCCCAGGACAGCAGACACTCCGAACTCTAGGGTGGCTTGATCGGCGGGGGTAGTTACCTCTTGGTAAGGTGCCCCGTGACCTCAGTGACGCGTCCGCTGCGTATCGCGCTGCTGTCCTATCGCAGCAAGCCGCACTCTGGCGGCCAGGGCGTGTACGTACGCCACCTGAGTAGGGAGCTCGCGGCGGCCGGGCATCACGTGGAGGTGTTCTCCGGTCAGCCCTACCCGGAACTCGACGCCGGCCCGCTGCTGCGCCGGGTGCCGAGCCTGGACCTGTACCGGGACGACGACCCGTTCCGCACCCCGAAGCGCGCCGAGATCAGGGACTGGGCCGACGTGCTCGAGACCGTCATGATGTGGGGCGGCGCGTTTCCCGAGCCGCTGACGTTCAGCATCCGCGCACTGCGTGCGCTGCGCCAGCGCCCGGGCGAGTTCGACATCGTGCACGACAACCAGGGGCTCGGGTACGGCATGCTCGGCGTACCGCGGCTGGGCCTGCCGATGGTCACGAGCATCCACCACCCGATCACCGTGGACAAGCGGCTTGACCTCGCCGAGCGTGGCTGGCTGGAGCGGCTCAGCAAGAGCCGCTGGTACGGCTTCGTCCGGATGCAGGGCCGGGTGGCGCGCCGCGCCGGACCGCTCATTACCGTCTCCGAGTCGTCGAAGAAGGACATCTGCCGAGATTTCCACATACAGCCCTCGTCGGTACACATCGTCCCGCTGGGCGTCGACACCCGGCTCTTCCGGCCGCACGACGATTCCCGGATACCCGGCCGGATCGTGACCGTGATCAGCGCCGACTCCCCCCTCAAGGGCCTGCCCACGCTGCTGCGCGCGGTGTCGAAGCTGGTCACCGACCGCGACGTCCACCTTGTCGTGGTCGGCACGCCCGCGGCGGCCACCCGGAGGCAAGCCGCGCAGCTCGACCTCGCCGGCCGGGTGATGTTCGAGAACGGCCTGCCCGACGATGCGTACGCCAGGCTGCTCGCCTCGGCAGAGATAGCGGTGATCCCGTCCATGTACGAGGGGTTCTCGCTGCCCGCGGTGGAGCACATGGCGTCCGGCACGCCGCTGATCGCCAGCCGGGCCGGCGCGCTGCCCGAGGTGACGGGCGACGCCGCCGTCCTGGTGCCACCTGGCGACGCGGAAGAACTCGCCGCCGCGCTCCGCACCCTGCACGACAGCGAGGCCGAACGCGCACGTCTTGCGGCCGCGGGCCTTGCCCGCGTCCGTGAGCGGTTCGCCTGGCCCGCGGTCGCCGCCGCGACCGTGAACCTGTACCGGCAGGTGATCAGCGGGGAGATCGCGTGCTGACGGTCGACTTCACGAAATTTCCGATTAATCCTGGCGATCGAGTCCTTGACGTCGGCTGCGGCGCCGGCCGGCACGCCTTCGAGGCCTACCGGCGCGGCGCGCGCGTCGTCGCTGCCGACCTCGACAGCAAGGAACTGGAGCCGGTCGGCGGCATGTTCGCCGCCATGCGCGCGGAGGGCGAGGCCGTTCCCCCGGCGGCCGCGGCGGTCCTGACCGCGGACGCGACGAACCTGCCGTTCCCCGACGGCTCGTTCGACCGGATCATCGCCGCCGAGATCCTCGAGCACGTTCCGCGGGACGGCCAGGCGATGACGGAGCTCGCCCGGGTGCTGCGGCCCGGCGGGCTAGTCGCCGTCACAGTGCCGGCCTGGCTGCCCGAGCGGGTCTGCTGGGCACTGTCCAGTGAGTACCACGAGGTTCCCGGCGGGCACGTGCGCATCTTCACCCGCGCCGAGCTCACCGCGAAGCTCGCGAGCGCGGGCCTCGAGGTCACCGGCAGCCACCACGCCCACGGCCTGCACTCTCCCTACTGGTGGCTGAAGTGCGCGGTCGGGGTGCACCGCGACGAACACCCTGCCGTGCGCGGCTACCACCGGCTGCTGGTCTGGGACATCATGCGCCGCCCCGCGCTCACCAGGCTCGCGGAGGCGGCGCTGAATCCGCTCATCGGCAAGAGCCTCGTCCTGTACGCGAGAAAAGCGCTTATCCCGAACGTGCCGTTGGTTCCTCATGCGGCTGACTGAGCCCGCGCACCCGGGCAGCCCGCCACCCGGCGTCGTCCAGACCGCCCGCTCGATCGCCGCCGCGCAACGCCCCGACGGCGGAATCGGCTGGCCGGACGGGCACGTAGACCCCTGGGATCACGTGGAGTGCGCGATGGCGCTCAGCGCCTGCGGGCTCGCCGGCCCGGCACGGCGCGCCTACCGCTGGCTGCGCGACACCCAGCGCCAGGACGGATCCTGGCCGCGGACCACGGGCAGCCCCGGCGCGGCCAGCCCCGGTGATGCCGCCGACCACGCGGCGGAAAGCCATCACGCCGCCTACGTGGCGGTGGGCGTGTGGCATGAGTTTCTGGTCACCGGCGACCACCGCTTCACCGCGGCGATGTGGCCTGCGGTCCGCGACGCGATCGGCTGGGTGCTCGGCCTGCAGGCCCCGCGCGGCGAGATCGCCTGGGAACGCGACGCGGCCGGCCAGCCTGGGGAGTTCGCGCTGCTGTCCGGCTGCGCCAGCATCCTGCAGGGGCTGCGCTGCGCGATCGCGATCGCCGACCTGGCCGGCGAGCCGCAGCCAGACTGGGAGCTCGCCGCCGTGCAACTCGGCCACGTGCTTGGCTGCCATCCGGAAGCCTTCGCGGACAAGAGCCGCTTCGCGATGGACTGGTACTACCCGGTGCTCGGCGGCGCGGTGCGCGGCGCCGCCGCGGCGGACCGGCTGGCCGCCGGGTGGGACACGTTCGTCGTGCCGGGCCTGGGAGTGCGCTGCGTCAGCGACCAGTCGTGGGTGACCGTCGCCGAGACGAGCGAGCTGGTGCTCGCGCTCGATGCCTGCGGGTTGCGCGACGAGGCGGCCGAGCTGTTCGCTGCCGTCGGCCGGCTGCGGCACGACGACGGCTCCTACTGGACCGGCTGGCAGTACGCCAACGAGTCTCATTTCCCCGCCGAGCGCAGCAGCTGGACGGCCGCGGCCGTGATCCTCGCCGCCGACGCGCTGGCCGGCTTCAGCGGCGGCGCGGCCATCTTCCGTGACGTTCCCGTCCCGCTGGACTTCGGCCCGCCCGCGGACCCCGAAGCCTGCGGCTGCGCGCCCGTGGTGCTCAGACCCTGAAGCCCGGATCCATCTGCCTTTCACCATGGATCCACCGCGGCTGCATGCGCCCATGCTGCGCTGGAGGACATGATCAGGCACGCTGTGGCCGAATCCGGCCGGGACAAGGACGTACTGCCTGTCACCCAGGCGGACCGGGAAGAGGCGGTGGAGACGCTGCAGCACGCAGCCGGAGACGGGCGGCTGCCTCTCAATGAGTTCAGCGAGCGGGTGGGCACGGCGCTGACCGCGGAAACCCGGCCACAGCTGGAATCCGCGACGGCAGGCCTCAAAGCCGCGCCGCCCGTCGGATCGGCGCGGACGGTCTCCTCGATCGTTACGTTCTTCGGACACAGGCGGCAGGCAGGCCGCTGGCGGCTGCCGAGCGCGCTCCGCGCCCGCGCACTGTTCGGCGACCTCTA
>Ga0126381_100005515_pt1 | contig 13936 bp, 10 predicted proteins | sample PanSoiMetPlot_28_FD_96465 | JGI IMG/M metagenome (GOLD analysis project Ga0126381, IMG submission 96465) | Tropical forest soil microbial communities from Panama - MetaG Plot_28 | ecosystem: Environmental > Terrestrial > Soil > Tropical forest > Bulk soil | place: Panama | collected 2016-02-17
GGATCGATGGCGAGCGTCGTCAGTCTCGTGTTCTCCAGGCCCTGATTGATCGCGCTCCAGGTGTTTCCCTCGTCGGTGCTGCGGAACAGGCCGCTCGCATTCGTTCCGGCGTAGACGATCCCGGCGTTCGTCGGGTCGGTGACGATCGTCGTGAACGTGTCGTTCGGGAGGCCGCCGCTCAAGACCGCCCAATTCGTGCCTCCGTCGGAGGAACGGTACAGACCGGCCGGAAGGCCGCCGTCCGAAGCGCCGACAGCCGCGTAGACGACATCACTCGAAGTCGAGTCCACGCCGAATGCGTAGACGATCGACGTCCCGAGGGCCGTGAGTTGTGTCCAGGTCACGCCGCCGTCGGTCGACCGCGAGGTCGATGCTTGTCGAGGAAACCCGTTGAAGACGGACGCATAGACGACCGACGGATCGGACGGAGCGTTCGCGGCGGCGAGAAGGCCCCACCCCCCCAGCACGAGTTTCCAGCTCGCGCCGGCATCGGCGCTCCGGTAGATCCCTCCGGTGCCGTACGCCGGATTACCGGCGCCGGTCAAGAGCACTTGCGGGGACCCCGGCGCGACTCCGACCCAGGTCAGGGAGTTGGGCAAAGAGCTGTTGACGTTTTCACCGATCGACTCGAGAACGAGATTCCAGTCGTCATCGGTAATCCTGCGATACAGACCGTTCTGGCCGGCCGCAAGGAGACCTCGATCGCTGAAGGCGAGCGAGCTGACGCCGGGAAGATTGGGGCTGGCCGGCCCGGGACCGATAACCTCCCACCGGCCGCTGACGGCGACCGCCGCTCGAGCTCCGAGAAGCAGGAAAGCGGAGAAGATGATTCGTCTCATTTCTCGCTTCCTAGAATGCCGACGTATCGGCGACGCTCGCGAGCTTTCCGGCCGGGTTGTCGTAGACGCGCACGGCGCCGGTCTGCAGATCCGTGACGGTCACCGTAAATGCGACGTTCGACAGCGAGGCGTAGAAGACCCAGAAATGGCCGTCGACCGCCGTGCCGTCGAGAACCTTCAGCGCAATCTCGACGTTGGGTTGCTGGAAGAACCAGAAATACCCGGAATCACTCGTCAGCGGGACCGCCGGCGCGGCTGCCTCGGCCGCGCCCGACGCGGTCTGCCACTCGACGCGGGCCTGAAAGCGTCCATCCAACAGGCACAGCGTCGTCGCGTCCGGAGTGCAGAGACCGCCGCTCGTCGCGGGTCTCGCAGCAATGGGCGATGATGACGAGCCACCCGGAGTCGGCGGCGACCCCGGCAGGGCCGTGATGTCGGCGACGCTGACCGGCGGAAAACCGTCAAATCCGAAGTAGCTCTGGATCGCTCCGGTCACGGTGTCGGTCACGGTGATCGTGTACTCGACGTCGGAGAGCGCGCCGTAGAGGATCCAGAAGTGGCCGTTCTCGGCCGTACCGTCGAGGACCTTGACGACGAGCTCCACGTTGGCCGCGTCGAAGAACCAGAAGCCTCCGGCGAAGTCCGAGATCGGAACCGACTGGCCATCTCCGCGGCTGCCGATCTTGTTCGTGCGAAACGTGGCCTGGACGCGGAACCGGCCGCCGTTCAGGCACAGTGTCCCGGCGTCGGCGGCGCACGGCGCGGTCGGCGCGAGGGTGATTCGTTCGACACCCCCGCTGACGCCGGCGTAGACGGTCGACGGAGACGACGGGTCGAGCGCGAGCGCGCTGATCGCTTCCTGGTGGAGTCCGAGCGGAATCCAGTGACCGCCCGAATCGTCGCTGCGATACACGCCGCGCGTCGTTCCGGCGTAGACGACGGACGGCGTTTGCGGATCGATCGCGAGCTCGCGCACGCGCAGGTCGCCGAGCCCGGAATTGACCGCGGCCCAGGTCGTGCCTCCGTCGGAGGATCGAAAGACTCCGCTCGAGTTCGCTCCCGCGTACACGATCCCGGACGTCACGGGGTCGGCGGCGACGGCGATGAACGTGTCGTCGGGAAGGCCGGTGCTGAGCTTCTGCCAGGTACCGCCGCCGTCGCGGGAGAGCGAGAGGCCCGCGGGCGGGCCTCCGCTCGAGGGTCCCACGGACGCATACAGGACGTCGGCCGACGCCGTATCGACGGCCATCGCGTAGACCGGGGCCGTACCGAAGCCGGAAATGGGAGTCCACGTCGCGCCGCTGTCGGTGGTCCGATACGTCGTCGCCTGCGTCAGGCTAGGCTGCTGGATGGTCGCGTAGACGGTCGACGGCGAGGACGAAGCGCGCGCGAGGGAGAGAAAGCCGGATCCGTAGAGCACGATGGTCCAGGACGCGCCGGCGTCGGTGCTCCGATAGAGACCGCCGTTGGCGAGCCCCGCGAGCATGACGGGCGAGTCGTCGAGCCTCGCGACCTGGGCAAACGGGAGGAACGTCGGAAAAAAGACCTGATTCCCCGGCACCTGCAGGCTCGGCGACCAGCTGCCGTCCGACCGGCCCTGAAAGATCCCGAGGGCGTTGGCGACAAACGGAACTCCGTCCGGCCCGAAAGCCACCGAATAAACGGTCGGGAACCGGGGTAAGTTCGCGAGATGCATTTCCGCGGCCATGGGTCCGATCGACTCCCATCGGCCGGTAACCGCCTCGACGGAATGGGCACCCCGGAGCAGGAGGACGGCGCAAAACGCCGACCAAACCGTGCCGGTGCGCTTCATCGAACTCCCCCTGCGCGGCTGAAGAGCATATTTCCTGCCCACAAAGACCGACACCTTTCGTGCACACCGGCCGTAACAGGAGCAGTGGCGAACGAGCCTCGACTGTGGCTTCCAGCGGACAGTGCGTCTCCGAACGGGTCCAGGCGCCGGGCCTTCCGGACGAGCCCCCATGTCTCCGCAGAATCCCACGCCATGGCCGGCGTTTTGCGAGAGGCTCCCTCGCCGGAATGAGGCTTCGTCCGCTCGCTCTCGCGCTCCTTCTCGTTCCCGAGCCGCCGGCCCCGACGGCCCCGACGCCGACGCCCATTCCGGAACCCGTCGCGCGGACCACCCCGTTCGTCGAGAAGGTGGAGGTTCGGGTCCGGTCGGTCGTGGTCTACGCGATCGACGCCAAAGGCAATGCGCCGAATCCGCGGCTGCGCCCGGCCGACCTCCGGGTCCTCGAGAACGGCAAGCCGGCCGAAATCCTCGACGTCGAGCCGATGCCCTCGGGCCGCAAAGCCGCTCCCCCGACCTCCGCCGCGAGCGCCCCCGAACCGACCCCCGCGCCCGAGGTGAAGACGGGAACCTCCCAGTATCTGTACCTCGCCACTACGGCGCTCAACCGCCGATCGATGAAGCTCGTGACCGACGCCATCGCGGGCCACATCGACGGGATCCTCGCGCTCGGTCCGCTCGAGATCGTTCTCGCCGACGCCACCCCGAAGGTCTACCTGCCGTTCACGACCGATCCGGCGGCGGTCCGCAAGGCGCTCCACGATCTCGGCGAGACTGTTCCCGGCAAACAGCTCCTCCTGAACATCCGCAAGGACGCGCTCGAGGAGATCCGCAACACGCAGCTGAACGCGAAGAGCGCGATGGCGAGCGACACGCGCGCACACATCCGGAGCGCCGCCGAACACGAGCTGGCGCTGCTGCGCATCTCGTTCGACCGGCTCGCGGCGTGGGCGGCGGCGCGTCCCGACACGGGCGCCGGCGTCCTCTACCTCGCCACCGACGGGTTCGACATGGACCCGATCGAGGTCTACCGCACCTCCATCGGCTCGTCGGATCCGACGCTGAGAAACGAGGTCCTGCAGCTGGAATCCGAGTTCGGTGGCGATGTCTCGAAGCGCCTGGCCGAGCTCGAGGGAACACTGGCCGGCAAGGGGCTGCTCACCGTGCCCGTCGTTCTCGGCGCGACGACCGCCGAGTTCGCCAACAGCGCCGGAAACATCGGGCTGCGCGGCGGCGCCGCCATGCGCCAGGTCATCGATTCGGCGCCGGTCTTCTTCTACGAGCGCCCGACCGAGCCGATGCGGCTGGTCGCGGACGCCACCGGCGGCGAAGTCGTCTCGTCGTCCTCGCGGTTCGGCGCGGTGCTCGACCATCTCGCCGGGGCGTACGTCGTCACGTTTCGCGTGGGCGCAACGCCCGACGGGCGTCCCCATCCGCTCGTCGTGCAGGCCACGCGGCGGGGCCTGACCGTACGCACGTCGAAGTACCTCCTGACGGGCTCTCCGCGCTCCCTCTCGGTCGAGCGGGCGATTCGCGTGCTCGAGGGCTCGGAGAAGCCCGGGGACGTTCCCGTCCTGGCCGGACTCATGGTCGCGGCGAATCCGGCGGGCGCCAAGCACGGCGGAACACTACGCGTCGCGGCGAGTTTCGCCGCCGTGGAGGCCGCCCTCGGAGACTTCGAGGGCCGCGTGCTTCCCATCCGCCTCACCCTGGCCGTCGACCTCGGAGACGGCGAGCCGTTCACGTCGTCCGAGGACATCGACTGGAAGCCGGAATCGCCGTCCTTCCGATGGCAGGTCCCGCTGACCTGGCCTCGCGACGCGCGCCGGATCGCGATTGTCGTGGAAGAAGTGTCCACGGGGCTCGCGGGCTCGACGATCGTGGAGGTGCCTCCCGCGTCCTGAGGTGGCGGACTAGCCGCCGCCGTCGGGGACCGCGTCGATCGCGACGCCCGAGTCGTCGGCGAGCGCCGTGCGGTTGCGGCCGCTCGACTTGGCGCGCTTCAGCGCGCCATCGGCCGCGCGCAGCAGCGCGTTCCCGTCCGTGGCGGCCTCTCCCCCTTCCGACGCGACGCCGAGCGACAGGGTGATGGCTACGGGACCGCCCGAGGTCGTGACTGGCCGGCGCGCGAACGCCTCCCGAATGCGCTCGGCGACCGTCAGGGCCCCCAGCCCGTCCGAACCGGGAAGAACGATGAGGAACTCCTCGCCGCCGTAGCGGCCAACCGCGTCGTAGGGGCGCAGCGTCGAGCTCATGCGGCGCGCCGCCTCACGCAGGACCTCATCGCCGATCGGCGCGCCGAGCGACTCGTTGACCTCGCGGAACGCGTCGAGGTCGGCAAGCACGATCGCGACGGAGCCGCTCTTGCGGCGCGCGCGCTCCTGTTCCTTGTGAAGGACGTCGAGGATGGCGGCGCGGTTCCAGGACCCCGTCGTCGGGTCCCGCGTGGACTGAACGCGCAAGGCGTCCTGGGAGGCCTTGAGGGCCCGCTCGATCTCGACGATCCGCGCTCCGGTGCGGATGCGCGCTCGGGCCTCGTTGGCGTCGAGCGGCGCGAAGAGAAAGTCGTCGGCGCCGGCGTTCAGGCCGTCGAACAGATCCTCCGCAGTTCGGCCGTCGGCGACGAGGAGCACGTAGGCCGACGGAAGGTCGGGCCGGAGGCGCATCCTCCGGCAGACGTCGATCCCCGGCATGCCTTCCATCCGCCAGGCGAGGACGACGAGGGTCGGCTCCTGCTCCTTCTCCAGGCGGTGCCAGGCCTCGACGCCGTTGCGCACCGGGACGACTTCGTGGCCCCAACGCGTCAGCCAGCCTTCGAGCTGGCGGAGCCGGTCCGGATCGCTGTCGGCGACGAGGGCCTTCATGTCCGCCATATCCTCCCGAGAAAACGCTTCGAAATGCTAGCGCATCCGTCCCAGCCGATCGAAGCCGACCAGCTCGACCCCGAGCGACCGGACGAGCGGCAGGAGCTTCGCGTCGCAGAGGACCTCCCGTTCGAGGTCCCGCTCGTCGGCGTAACTCGAGCCCCGGCGCAGCGCGTCGTCGATACGCGCGGGGTGGCACATCAGCTCCGAGACGCCGTCTTCCAGCGATCCGAGAATCCTCTCGAGCGTCGCGAAGCTCGCGTCGGGACCGTAGAAATCGCCGAAGAAGCGATCGGGAGTGCGGACGCCGGCCTCGCGGAGCGCCCGCCGGTCCGGGTCGTCCACGGCACGGACGGGCAACGACCGCTCCCGGGCGACGGCGGCGAAGACCCGCGCGACATCGGGGTGCCGTGCGGCGTGATGGTGGGAGTCGAGGTGCGAGGGCGGCCGGCGCGCCAGGACGCAGAAAATCTCGATCTGCGCCTGCAGCTCGGCACGGATCTCGGCCTCGGGGATGCGGGGCGGCAGCTCTTCGACCCTTCGCGGGAAGCGGCCGCCCGGTGCGAGCGTCGGCACCGCGCGAGCCGCCGCCGCGGGCGGACCTCCTCCGGTCAGCGTGAAATGGACGCCGAGCGAGAGCTTCGGACCGCGCTCCGCGGCATCCCGGATCCCGCGCGCGGCCGACGGCTCCAGGACCATGACGGTCGCCGAGGTGACGAACCCGCCGGCGTGGGCCTCGAGGACTCCGGCATTGACGCCGGGCGTGCGCCCATAGTCGTCCGCGTTGACGATGAGCCGCTTCACGATCTGAAGGATTCATTGTGCCTCAGGTCCGCGGCCGGCCCTCGGCGATAATCCCCCGCCGATGACGACAAGAGGAGTCCGCGGCGCCACGACCGCCGGACGCAACGACGCCGCGGAGATCGCGGAGCGCGCCGTGGAGCTCGTGCGCGTGCTCGTCGAGTTGAACGGCATCCGGCCGGAGGACCTCGCGAGCGTCATCTTCACGGTCACCGACGACCTCGACGCGGAATTCCCGGCGAAGCCGATCCGCTCGCTGCCGGGCTGGGAGGACGTGCCTCTCCTGTGCTCGAAGGAGATCGCGGTGCCGGGCTCGCTGCCGCGTTGCATCCGGGTGCTGCTGCACTGGAACACGGGCACCGCACAGAGCGCCGTGCGCCACGCCTTCCTGCGCGGCGCGCGCGGCCTCCGTCCGGCGTGGGCGGTCCGCGTGCCGGGCGACGAAGGCGGCGCCGCTCCCGGGGGCGAGCGGCGATGACGCGAACCGCGGTCGTCGGTCTCGGGCTGATCGGCGGTTCGGTCGCGCTCGGAGCCAGCGCGCGCGGCTGGGACCGGGACGCCGCAGTCCGCGAGCGGGCCCGCCGCCGCGGTATCGACGCCGCCGACTCGCTCGCAGAGGCGGTCGCCGGTGCGGGGCTCGTCGTCACGGCGGTGCCGACCGCCGAGACGCCCGCGCTCCTGCGCGAGATTGCGGGGCTGGCGCCCGACGCGACCCTCACCGACTGCGCCTCGCTCAAGACGCAGGTCGTGGAAGCCGCGACGACCCTGCCCGCCGGCACGCGCTTCGTCGCGGGCCACCCCATGGCGGGCGGCCGCGGTCGGGGCGCCGAGGCGGCCGATCCGGCGATCTTCCGGGATCGCCCGTGGGCCCTCGTTCGCACCGCGAAGAGCGACGACGCGTCGTTTGCGCTCGTCGAGACGTTCGTGCGGTCCCTCGGAGCGAGACCCTTCCCGATCGACGCCGGGCGGCACGACCGCGCGATGACGTGGATCAGCCACCTGCCTCTGGCCGTGTCGGCGGCGCTCGCCCGCGCGGCGACGGCGGGAGGCGGCGCGGACGTCCGCGAGCTCGCCGGACCAGGGTTGCTCGACGCGACGCGGCTGGCGGGCGGCCCTCCGGCCCTCGCGCTCGAGCTCGCCCTCGGCGGGACCGGCGGCGCGCTCGCCGATGCGATTGCGTCGGTCCGCGACGAGCTCTCCCGTCTCGCCGCGGCGCTCTCCACCGGCGACGCGCGGACGCTGCGCGCGTTCTTCGAGGAAGCGGAGACGCAAAGGCGTTCCTGGGAACGTTGATCCCTACGCTGCGGGATAAGATCCGAAGCGGAGGAATTCGATGCACCCCACCAAGAACGATCTGCCGGCCAAGGTCCGCTCCCGAGTCATCGCCATCCTGGGCGACCGCCTGGCCGACGCGACCGACCTCATGCTGCAAACCAAACAGGCTCACTGGAACGTGAAGGGACCGACCTTCATCGCCCTCCACGAGCTCTTCGACAAGATCAACGAGGCCGCCGAGGAGTGGGTCGACCTGATCGCCGAGCGCGTCGTTCAGCTCGGCGGCACCGCCGAGGGCACCGTCCAGGCGACGGCGAAGCGCACCTCGCTCTCCGCCTATCCGCTGGAGATCACGCGCGGCGAGGACCACGTCGAGGCGCTGTCGAACGCGTTGGCGGCCTTCGGCAAGAAGGTGCGTTCGGCGATCGATAAGACCGGGAAGGCTGGAGACGCCGACGCGGCCGACATCTTCACCGAGATCTCGCGCGACGTCGACAAGTACCTCTGGTTCGTCGAGGCCCACAACCAGAAGTAGCGCGGCGAGAGAACGCTGCGCAAAAAGTAACCGCTAGGAAGCGCCGGACTCCTTCGCGAGGCCGTGTCGCGCCAGGACAAACGCTGCGGCGCCGAGACCCGACACCAGTCCGACGGCGGCGAGGCCCGCGAGCCGCAGCCAGTCGGCGGTCGAGGCCGGCGCGAGAACGTGCGCGACGACTCCCGCGACATGGAGGCTCGCGCCGACGTGCCCCCGCACCGCCTTGAAGGCGATGAGCAGCGCCTCGATGACGACTGCCGCCCCAAACGCGACAACGGCGACGGCGGCGCTCGTGGCGAGCAGGCGTGCGCGGCTCACGGGCCTCGCTTCGACGGCTCCGAGCGCGTCGAGGGCGGGCTCGCGTCCCCCGATCGGAGCGAAGCGCTGCAATAGGACGAGGCCCGGCAAGGAGGCGGCCGTGCATACCAGGAAAAAGGGAGTCCAGCCGATCGCATCCACGGTGAACCCGGCGATCGGGCCCGCCAGGATTCGGCCGATCGCGAAGATGCTCGAGAAGAGCGCGTATTGCGTGGCCGAAAACTGCTTCTGCGTCATGCGTAGCAGCATCACGCCGAACGCGCCGGTCGCCATGCCCTGGCAGAACGTCTCGACGAGGATCGCCAGATACATGACGAGCCGGTGCACCAGCGGCTGGACGACCACGCCGGTCGCGCCGCCCGCGCAGGGCGTGCCCGGGGTCATCTGGTCGATCGCGATGTAGCCGAGAAACCCCACCGCCTGGATCATTCCGAAGAGCCACAGGCTCCGCGTCAGTCCGATCCTGTCGGTCGAGGCGCCGCCGTAGAAGGTGCCCGTGATCAACCCGACCAGCCCGATCGTGGCGGTCGCGACGCCCACGTCTTCAGGAACGAAGCACTTCTGGATGAGGAACGGCCGAGTCAGTGCGGTGGCGAGGTTCTCTCCGAACTTGTAGAGCACGAGGAATCCGAGGATCGGAAGAGCCCCGGATCTCCGGAACAGCTCGAGGAGCGGCGAAAAGACCGCGTCGCGGAGCGAACGGGGCGGCGGCGCCACGACGGGCGGCTCGGGTGACCAGAGAACGACTCCCGCCAGCGGGATGAACAGGAGAGCCAGCGCGGCGAAGACGGGCGGCCAGCCGAGGCGCTGGCCGACCGTGATCGTGACGGCGCCGGAGAGCAGAACTGCGCCGCGCGCGAGCGCGTTGCGCGCCCCGACGGCCACGCCCTGCTCGTCGCGCTCGAGCACTTCCACCGCGTAGGCGTCGATGACGATGTCCTGCGAGGCCGATCCGAAGGCCACGGAGAGCGCTAGAACGGCCACGACGCCGACGTCCGCCGACCCGCCCCACGCCGCGAGGCCGAAAATCCCCAGAAGCAGGAGGGCCTGGCACACCAGGATCCACGACCTCCGCCGGCCGATCCCGCCGAAGTGCGGACCGTAGCGGTCCATCAGGGGCGACCACAGGAACTTGAAGCTCCACGGCGCCTGGGCGAGCGAGAAGATGCCGACCGTCTTGATGTCCACGCCGCGGTACGTCAGGAAGGCGGGCAGGGCGATCCACACGAGGCCGAGAGGCAAGCCCGACGAGAACGACTGCAGCGTGACCGCGCCGATGTGCCGGGACCCCGCGGCGGCCTTCAGGCTCTGCCAGGTGCCGACGCGCGTGCTCGCCGCCATTGCCCGCCAGTGTACGATCCTTCCGCCCATGCCGAGCATCCTCGCGGTTCCCGCGCTGGCGGGACTCCTGCTCTCGCCCTCGGCGTCCGGCTCCCCCGCGCTCGCTCCGATCGACTCCCTCTATCCCGACCTCGCGGCCTTCTACATGGACCTGCACCGCAATCCCGAGCTCTCGACCCACGAGGAGAAGACCTCGAAAAAGGTCGCGGACCGGCTGCGCGCGCTCGGCTACGAGGTTACGGATCATGTCGGCGGCTTCGGCGTCGTCGCCGTGATGAAGAACGGCAAAGGTCCGACGCTGCTCCTCCGGGCCGACATGGACGCGCTGCCTCTGGCCGAGAAGACCGGCCTGCCCTACGCGAGCCAGGTCACGGCAAAGGACGACTCCGGCAACGTCGTTCCCGTGATGCACGCCTGCGGCCACGATGTCCACATGACGTCGCTCGTCGGAGCGGCGGCGCTTCTCGCGAAGGCGAAGAACCTGTGGCGCGGCACGCTCGTCCTCGTCGGCCAGCCGGCCGAGGAGGGCAGCGACGGAGCCGCGGCCATGCTCGCCGACGGCTTCCTCGCGCGCTTTCCGAAGCCGGACTTCGCCATCGCCCTGCACGACGACCCGCGCCTGCCGGCTGGCCAGGTCGGCTATACGTCGGGCTTCCGCAGCGCCAGCTCCGACTCGGTCGACATCACGATCTACGGCCGCGGAGGCCACGGCTCGGCGCCCCAGTACACCGTGGACCCCATCGTGATCGCGGCGCGGACGATCCTGGCGCTCCAGACGATCGTCTCCCGCGAGAACAGCCCGTTCGACCCGGCGGTCGTGACGGTCGGCCGGATCCAGGGCGGGACGAAACGCAACATCGTCCCTGACGAGGTCCGGCTCGAGCTGACCGTGCGGACGTACAAACCCGAGGTCGAGGAGAAGGTCCTGGCCTCGATCCAGCGCATCGCCCGCGCCGAGGCCGCGGCGGCGGGAGCGCCGAAAGAGCCCCTCGTCAAGATCAGCAAGGGCTACGCTGCGAACTACGACGATCCGGCGTTGACGCGCCGCATCGCCGCCGCCATGACGAAGGCGTTCGGCGCCTCCCGAGTCGTCGAGCTCCCGCCCATCATGGCCTCCGAGGATTTCGGCGAGTTCGGGCGCGCCGCGAATGCGCCGTACCTCGAGTTCTCGCTCGGCGCGACGCCGGCCGGCAAGTTCGAGGCCGCGCACGGCGACCCGACGAAGGTGCCCGGGCTCCATTCTTCCGAGTTCACGCCCGATCCGGAGCCCACCCTCAAGACCGGCGCGGCAGCGCTCACCGTGGCGGCGCTCGAGATCCTCGGCAAGCGCTGACGACGGAGCGCCGGCCCTCGCCGCGCTCGCGGCGGCGGCATTCCTCTTGCACCCGATCATCGCGTGAGCGGAGTCCTCGACTACCAGCTCTTCCGGATCGGCGACACCTCGGTGACGGCGGCCAGCCTCGCCGCGGCCCTTCTCGTCTTCGCCGTCTCCTACGTTCTCGCGCGTCTGGCGCGCCGCCTCGTCACGGAAAGGATGCTTTCCCGCACGCCTCTATCGCTGGGCGTGCGATACATGCTCGGGCGCTTCACGGGATATGTCGTCTTCGTGCTCGGGGCGCTGGTCGCGCTCCAGACGATCGGGATCCGCGCGACGACGCTGACCGCGTTCGGCGCGGCGCTGGGAGTCGGCATCGGCTTCGGCCTGCAGGACGTGGTCAAGAACTTCGTCGCCGGGCTGATCCTGCTGATCGAGCGGCCGTTTCAGGTCGGCGATCGGCTCGAGGTTCAGGGAGTCGCCGCGGAGGTCATCGAGATCCGTTCGCGGGCGACGTTGCTCCGGACCAACGACGACGTCCATTGGATCGTTCCCAACTCGCGCTTCACCAGCGAGACGATCGTCAACCGCAGTTACCAACGCCCGTTGTACCGCTGCCACGCGCCGGTGGTCGTCGATTCCGGCGCGGATCCCAGGGCGGTCGAGCAGGCCCTTCTCGAGGCTGCGGCCGGCTGCGACGGCGTGTTGCGGGAGCCGGCTCCGTCTGCCCGGTTCGTCGCCTTCGGCGATTCGGGGTTGAAGTTCGAGCTCCTCTGCTGGACCGACCGGATGTCCCACCGCACGGGCGCCCTGATCAGCCGCCTGAACTTCGAGATCCACGAAGCGCTGACTCGTCGGAGGATCCGGCTCCCCCGTACCGAGGTTTACCTGAGAGGTGACGACGAGACTCCCGGACGCGCCGGTGGGCCGGCCGGCGACGCAAAGGCTGCAGAGCGCTCGGCGACGGAAGCTCCGCCGTGAAGAACGAGGCCGAGCGGAAAGTCGGCGAGGCGATCGAACCCGACGGTCCTCGCCCTCTCCGTTTTTTTGAGCTCGGCCGCTCGACTTTCGGCGTGGTGGGTTAGCATGCCGCCTGAAATGGCGAGCGCCCGACCGCTGCGACGCGCGCGACCAGCGCCGGTGCGAACGCGGCCTGAGCCGCGCGGATTCACCGACGCCGCCGCGCTCTATGGGATTCCCCACTGGGGCAAGGGCTTCTTCCACGTCTCCGACGACGGCGACCTCGTGGTTCGCCCGACGCGCGAGGCCTCGCGAAGCGTGGCGCTCAAGTGGATCGTGGACGAGGTCGCGGCCCGAGGAATCGCGACGCCGATGGTGATTCGGTTTCCCCAGATCCTCTCCTCGGCGGTCGCGAACCTGAACGATGCCTTCGCCCGGGCGATCGACGAGTACGGATACGGCAACGTGTTCCGCGGGGTCTTCCCGATCAAGGTGAACCAGAAACGCGTCGTCGTGGATCACATCGTCGAGGCCGGGCGCCGCTACGGCTACGGCCTGGAAGCCGGCTCGAAGCCCGAGTTGCTCGCCGCGATCGCGGCGGACCTCGGCCCCGACTGCCTCATCACCTGCAACGGCTACAAGGACGACAGTTTCATACGGATGGCCTTGAACGCGGTCCGGATGAAGAAGAACGTCGTGCTCATTCTCGAAAAGGTCTCGGAGCTTGACCGCATCCTCACGGTCGCGAAGAAGCGCGGGGTGCGCCCCCTGATCGGGATGCGCTCGAAGCTGTATGCCCGTGGCTCCGGCAAGTGGGCGAAGTCGGGCGGCGAAGCGGCGAAGTTCGGGCTCACCACGCCGGAGATGCTCGAGGCGGTCAGGATCCTCAAAGCCCGCAAGATGCTCGACTGCCTCGTGATGCTCCACTTCCACATCGGCTCGCAGATCACCGACATCCGCAAGATCAAGGAAGCCATCCGCGAAGCCGGCCGCGTGTACGCGAAGCTGCGCGCCCAGGGCGTCCCGATCCGGTACCTGAACCTCGGCGGCGGACTCGGCGTCGATTACGACGGTTCGAAGACCGCGTTCGACTCGTCGATGAACTACTCCGTTCAGGAGTACGCGAACGACGTCGTCTACACGGTCAAGCAGATCTGCGACGAGGAAAAGGTCCCGGCGCCCGTGCTCGTCACCGAGTCCGGTCGCGCCGTCACCGCCTACCACTCGGTCTTCGTCACGAACGTCCTCGACGTCGCGAACCGGATCGACCAGGGCCGCCGCGTGCGCGTGGCGCCATCGGATCCGTCGGTGCTGCAGGAGCTCGCCTCCGTCTACGACTCCGTCAACGCCAAGACGCTGCGCGAGAGCTATCACGACGCCCAGCAGTACAAGGAGGAGCTCTTCACGCTCTTCAATCTCGGCCACCTGTCGCTCGAGGACCGTTCCAAAGGCGAGATCCTCTTCTGGCAGATCTGCGAGCGCATCCACAAGGACTTGAAGACGCTCAAGGAGGTGCCCGAGGAGTTCGAGGACATGGAAACCATGCTGGCCGACAAGTACGTCCTCAACTTCTCGGTCTTCCAGTCGCTGCCCGACATCTGGGCGATCGACCAGCTCTTCCCGATCCTGCCCATTCACCGCCTGAACGAGAAGCCGGCCGAGTTCGCCACGCTCGCCGACATCACCTGCGATTCGGACGGCAAGATCGAGAAGTTCATCGACCTGCGCGACATCAAGGAGACGCTCCCCCTCCACGCCCTTCGCGCGGGAGAGCCGTACTACATCGGCGTCTGTCTGATGGGCGCCTACCAGGACGTCCTCGGCGACCTGCACAACCTCTTCGGCGAAGCCCACGAGGTCCTGGTGAACGTCGACGAA
>Ga0126381_100005516_pt1 | contig 13936 bp, 11 predicted proteins | sample PanSoiMetPlot_28_FD_96465 | JGI IMG/M metagenome (GOLD analysis project Ga0126381, IMG submission 96465) | Tropical forest soil microbial communities from Panama - MetaG Plot_28 | ecosystem: Environmental > Terrestrial > Soil > Tropical forest > Bulk soil | place: Panama | collected 2016-02-17
CAGTCTGTGGAAACATCCACCCGGCCAATACCTTTAAGTCTTGTTTTCATGACCGCACTCGCGGTTCATCTTCCGCTTCTTCTCATGAAGTTGCCGCTGAGGTCATACGACACCAATTTCCATATTTTCTTCGCATCGCATTACGTAAACCATTGGTTCGATCCCTGGAATCCCAAATGGTATGCGGGCTTTTCACAGACGACATATCCTCCGCTGCCCCAGCAATGGGTCGCGTTGCTCTCTCGGGTCACCGGTTTGGACTTGGCATACATGGCGGTGCAGCTCGTCGCTATCTTGCTCCTGGTGCTCGGCGTTTATCGGTTTTCCTCACTTTGGGTAAGTAAGCGCGCAGCATCAATCGCGGCGCTCGCGAGCGTATTTCTCGGCGCTGAAAGCTTTTTGGTTTATTCCGCAGGACAACTGGGCACCACATCCGCCGCACCGCTCTATCTGAATGCACTGCCGTATCTCTTCGAGTGGGTTCGGTTCGGAAAGTGGCGCTCTTTCCTCAAAGGCACTCTGCTCTTCGCCGCAGCCGCTGCCGCTCACCACGCTACGCTGCTTTTTGGATCACTATTTTTTGCTGTACCCGTTCTTGCATTGGTACTTTTGGATCGCGAGGACGGCGAGCGAGTTTCAATGCCCGCTTTCGTCACCCGCACGATCGCAATCACGGTGGTCGTCGGCATTGCGATCGCCGCGGTTCTTCTGCCGTTCTGGATCGCATTAATTCATTACCCCGTTACGCAGACCCCGATTCCACATCCCAGCCGCGCAAATTACATCTTGAGTCCTCAGTGGGGCCTTAATTATTTCGTGATTCCCTACGGAGCCTTGGTCCTGGCATTGCCATTTATCTTCGTGCGAGGTTCGATGAATGTTCGGCTTCGTCCTCTGCTTCTGGGCTTCTGGGTGGCATTTTTGGTCGGACTCGGCGGCACAACGCCCGTAGGTCGTCTTCTTCTGGGCCGAGCCTTTGAAGTGCTGACAATGGAACGCTTCAGCTACTGGGCGACTTTGCTTGCGCTGCCGTTCGTTGGGCTCTTGGCAACTGAGCTCATCGATCGATATCGAAGAACCGCAGTCGTCTGTTTAACCGTAGCGGCAACCTTCAGCTGCGCCCTTGCAGTCGCGTGGGCTACGTATCGCCCAGCTGATGCAGAAAATTTCAAGGTTGACTCAATCGCCGCCTGGCTCAATCGTGACGGTCACGATCAATACCGTTACGTCACACTCGGATTCGGTAACAAAATTTCCCGGCTTGCTGTCTTAACAAATGCGAGCAGCGTCGACGGTGAATGGAATTCCGGACGCATGTTGCCAGAGCTGACCGAACATGGCGCAGGCGCACTCACAAGCTCAAAATACTTCGGCAAGCCTGGTCTCGACGCACTGCGCGCAATCTTGCAACACGCAGACCACTACGGGCTGAAGTGGGTATTTCTAAAAGATCCGTATTATGAACCGCTTTTGTCATTTGCCGGCTGGCGGCGAGTCGATGAACTTGAAGACAACACCATCAGCGTGTGGAGCAAAGATGGCGTGCCGCCAGCCGTACCTCTCAACGCACCGCAAATTCCTCCGCATTGGCAAGGCATGATGTGGGGCATTCTGCCCATCGGCAGCAGCGTTCTGGCGTTACTGGCTGTTGTTCTAATCCCGGCTGCACAACGTCACGAACACTGGGAGACAGAACCATCTCTCGTTCATGACGATCTTGTTCCCGGGAGGATGGCATCGTGACCGGACGTCTACTCGCTGTTGTCATTACTATTGCGACCGTCGTGTTGGTTGTAATCGGCACCCTCTGGCCAGTTCCGTCCGCAATCGCCCTCGCTGGCGGGGAGAGTTTATTGCATTCCTCTTCAACCCCAGAAGGAGCCGTTACAAATCTGGCGCAGGAAATCGGCAAGCAAGCTTGGGGTAACGCGTATTCCGATCTGGCCAATAAAGGCGAATTCACCGAGTCGGAATTTTTGCGCGACCTCACAGGCAGCTATCCCAGCCTTCGCACGTACGCAACTCTCGACCATTTCGAGACGCGGCCACTCCACGCTGCCGGCAACGAAGCAGAAGTTCAGCTGCGGCTGCATTGGTCGACCGTCGTTGGTACATTCCTAGACACACGCAATCTTCGCGTCGTAAAAAATGGAGACCGCTGGCAGCCCGAGTGGCCCCTCGTCAAGGAACCTCGCGTACCGCCGCAGGTTATCCCCGTGAACTATCTCCGCTGGGATGTGATCTACCGTGGACCAGGAGATGACTGGGGAGCACAGGACGTTGAATCTCCGCATGTGCGCATTGTCGACATGCATCCCATAGAACGCAGCGACGGCGTCGTGATACTGGGCGAACTTCTTAACGAAGATGTTGTGCCTGCGTACGTCTCAGTGAAAGCCACGCTGCAGGGAAAGAACGGCGCAGCATTGGCGACTGAGGATGCTTTCGATAAAATCTCTCACCTTCTCTTACCCAAGCAGGTCACACCATTTCTCATCATGTTTCGCAACATGACATTGTCTCAGGTTACGAGCGTTCGCATGGAGCCGTTGGCGTCCCTTGTTGCGGCCTCTGCCGATCCTGTCGTTGAGATTGAGAATCAAAAGCTGAATCCAGCGCCGGGAGCCACATTGACCGGGCAGCTTGCGAATCAAAGCGGGCAGGTCGTAAATACCGCCCATCTCCTCGCAACGTTTTACGACAAGACTGGCCAACTGGTCTGGGTCGCAGATCAGTACGTTGACCGTGCGCTCTTGCCGCAGACTCCTGTTTCATTCTCGATTCCTGTGCCAGAAGACATCGCAAGAAAAGTAAGCACTGAGCGCACGGTCACCGCGACATACAGCTCAGGCGGTTCGCTATGAAACCCCGACTTATGTGGTTACTGGCCGGTCTGGTCGGCACCACAATGCAAATGGCTGTCGCAGAGAACGGTGGGATGAGCTTCCCCAAAACAGTCCAGGCTGGCGATGCTTTCTCAATTCAGAGTACCGGCAGTGGAAAAGCAGCTTTGTACATCGTGGGCCCGCAGCAGGTACTCAAACGTGATGTGCAGCTGGGAGAAACGATATCCATTCCCACTGGAACTCTCTACAATGCTGGTCACTATCTGGCCATCCTTTCTGGACCGTCTTCAACTGACCAGAGTGGATTTGATGTAGTTCCCGCGAATAAGCCTGCAGCTCTAAGTTTTCTGGCAAAGCCATCTCGCATTTCGGTCAATATGCATAGTGGCATCACTGGTGCGGTATATGTCTTCGACGCTTTTCAGAATCTGATGACAGCACCGACACCGGTCTCGTTTCAATTATCTGGAACATCGGGCGCAACACAGACTCACACAGCGACTGCCCGTAATGGCGTCGCATGGACCGAGATGGATTCCGCGACGAAAGAGGGCGCTGCAAAATTCGTGGCCCAAGTTGGCGCAATCTTCAGTACACGTGTGATTGAGCAGGTTCCCGGAGACCCTTGTGGATTGAGGATGAGTGCCCGTCAGTCAGGTGAAAGACTTGAACTCCAGACAGATCCGGTACGCGACTGCAACGGCAACGCTGTCCCCGACGGAACAATCGTAACCTTCACAGAAAGCTATAACGGCACGCAATCCACAGTCGACGTGCCTCTAAAGCGCGGCATCGCGCGAGTGGAAATGCCGGCGCACGATGGAGCAAGAATCTCCGCCGCAACCGGAGTGGTCTTGGGGAACGAGATTCGCTGGGGAAAGCAATGAGAAAGCTCCTTCTGATCACGTGCTCATTTCTTCTCACGGCATCTGTTTTCGCAGCGGATGACAGGACGATCCACGTTCAGCCAGCGAATCTGCAGGGACCGCGTCCACTTGAGAAGCAGACTGAGGCCGCGGTGATTCGCGATTATCTGGAAGCGTGGCAAAGCTTGAGCACCGCGCTTGAACAGAATCGTGCCTCCCTGCTCGATTCGGATTTTGTAGGTACCGCCAGGGATAAACTGACAGACACAATTCAAGAACAATCGAAACTTGGGATTCGTACGCTTTATCAGGACCGCGCACACGACCTTCAAATCGTCTTTTACTCACCCGAAGGACTGTCCATCCAGTTGGTTGATCATGTCGAATACGACATGCAGGTCCTCGATCATGAAAAAGTTCTGGCGACGCAAAGAGTACGTGCGCGCTATGTTACGGTCCTAACCCCCTCTGAGGTGCGCTGGAGAGTACGCGTATTGCAGGCAGAGCCCGAATAACACGATATGTCGAATTCTGGGATAGTACGGACGCTGGATGCAGTAAGAAAAGCTAGACGAAGGTTCATCCCCCGCAAGTAAACATTTGTTCCCTGAGGAGCTGCAACAATGATCTCGGTGGTGGTACCGATATACAACGAAGAAGAACTAGTTTCACAATTTCATATAGCTGTTGCTGAGGCCATGAAATCCACTCACGAAGACTGGGAGGTAGTCTACGTGAATGACGGTTCCAGAGATTCATCTTTGGAACTGCTCCGAGGGTTACAGACGATCGATTCACATGTAGTCGTAGTTGATCTTTCGCGTAACTGGGGTCACATGGGGGCGATTTCAGCGGGTCTTCAGACTGCGCGTGGTGACGCCGTTGTCCTTATGGATGGCGATTTTCAAGACCCACCGGAAGTTGTGCCGGAGTTGATTGCCGCTTGGAAAGGTGGCGCGCAGGTGGTGGTTGCTGTAAGAAGAAGTCGCCAGGAACGACGAAGACTCCTGGCAAAGCTTTTCCCCCTCTTCTATCGCGTCCTCGGGGCTCTTTCCGACTACCCCATCCCCCTAAATGCAGGAATATTCGGTCTCATGGATCGGCAGACCGTCGATTCAATCAACTCCATGCAGGAGAACAATCGTTATCTGCCTGGATTGCGTGCATGGGTAGGTTACAGCAACAGCGTAGTCTTCTATGATCGACACGATAGACTAGCTGGTGATGGCAAGCTGTCATTCATAAGTCGCATTAAGTACGCCATGGATGCGATTACTAGCTTCAGTTACAAGCCACTGCGACTTTGTTTCGTACTCGCCTTCATCTCCAGTTGTATGTCCGCCATTTTGGCGATCGCTACGATCTTTGCCAGAACTCAAGTTAGCTCCATGGGGTTCGGATTAGCCGCCACGGTTTTCCTTGTAGGTTGCTTTCTTCTCTTATGTCTGGGTGTGCTGGGAGAGTATCTTGGTCGCGTCTATGACGAAGTACGCAGAAGACCTCTTTCTATCATAAACAGGGTTTACTACGGCCCTGACATGATTGCCGCACAAGAGGGCATCCAGAATGACGCTACCGATGCCGCAAAGATATTTCGCGTAGCTTAGAAGCTAAGCTATTGCAGCAGAGCCGGCTACTTCCTAAATACCGGCTCTGCCCGAATTAAATCGAAGAACTGGAAGATACGGAAGCTCATCAGCGAACTGCGATGAATAGCGACGATCCTCTAGAGGAACTTCTCAACATGAGGTGACCTCAGGTGATATATCCCCGTTCGATTCAACCGCAGCGTTGCTATTTAGAAATTGGTTTCCGCTCTAGTGCGCTGGGATTTGTTGCGGCTCTGAGCCACACTTAGGAATTCCGCGTTCAATCGCAGTACCTTCTTCGTAATCGTTCCAGGTTTCGACTAGCAAGAAAGGCAAAGGATCGTCAGGTGGATAGTATTTCCGTGCTAGGTTGAAAGTGTCCGTGAAGGTCTCACCGCAGCGTGCAGATATATGCCGATTCAGTCCCCACCCTGCTTTGCTGTCATCGAAACTTGCCCATGTGCCTCCCACGGCAATCTTGTCAGGATACTTGGACTGCATGGTTTGATAGAAATTGCTTAGATATTCCTCGCCCCAATTGCTGCCATCTGCGGCCCACCCATTTTTCCCGGGATTGATCCATGCATAAAATCCATCAAACGCGTTTGCATACTGGCCCGGCTCGTTCTCATTGATCAGCAATGGTTTAGGATTCCATTGATTCAATTCAACACGAACCCGATCCCAGTTTGTGTGCCCTCCCTTAGGGAAGATGAAGATGGCCGGCCGACCTTCAAAAGTCAGATAGGCCTCACGGCCGGGCGCATTGGGCGCGAGATAGGTATCGCGGAACATCCTGAAGTCTGCCAGAGCCTCATCGGTTGCTCCGTCTTCTTCATCGGTTTCGTCATACAGCATCGCAATATGGAAATGTTGTTTGGCCGCCTCCGCCTGCATCAACGCGTAACTGCGATCAATAAATGGCTCGCGGTCCCCATACCAATCAACTACGAATCCAGAAATCCCCAGGCTTTTTGCTTCGCGAATTTGTTTGCGAATTACTTCGGGGTCATGGGAAGAGTAGCCCACGGAAATATGTCTGGCATGTCCAAACCATGGTTCATACAATGCCAGCACTTGCGTCTTGCCACCCTCAGCTTTCACTTTTGAACGTATAGCTTGGTGCGATTCCTGCTGGTTACATCCATGAGGCACAAGAAGAAGAAGAAAAGATACTGCAGCGCATACGCGATCCAACATAAAGATGTTTATTAGAAGCGTTTGTGAGCGCATGGGTTGTTATGATCGCAGTTCAATCACCTATGTCACTCCGAGCAGCCGGAATATTAATTCACGCATCGAAATGAATTGTCGCTGGTAGCGCTGTGTCCACCGAGCCTCTCCCGGAAAACCGCGCTGATCTTTGCAAGGCTGAAGTCGTTAGACTTGCCTGCCTGGAAAGCTGGAGTTTTAAGACCGTGGTGAATGGCTCGACGCAGGAAGTAAAAACGCTGCAAGCCCGCATTCTCTCAGGAAGTGTTGTACTGCTATCAGGCTCAGGCCTGGCCACTGCAATCAATCTTGCGTACAACATCGCTGTTGCACGTTTCCTCGGACCAATGGGCTTTGGCCACGCGACGGCTGTTTACACACTGCTCATCCTCATTTCTGCGGTCACGCTTTCCTTTCAAATCGTTTCCGCAAAGCTGGTAGCGCAGCAACCAGCGGCCGGGGGCAAGAGCGCTGCTTATCGATATTTCCATCGAGGCGCATGGGCTTGTGGTGTCGTCATTGCGCTGTTGCTGCTTCTGTTTCAAACAGGAATCGCGAACTACCTGAACCTGCCGAGTCCTGTTCTTGTTGCTCTCCTGGCAATCGGAGTTGCCTTTTACGTTCCGCTGGGCAGCCGTCGAGGTTATATTCAGGGAGCTTACGGGTTTCGCCTTCTCGCCACGAACCTTGTTCTCGAAGGAGCTGTTCGCCTCGGTGGCTCCCTTCTGCTTATGACGTTAGGCTTTGGCGTCCGGGGAGTCGTCGCAGCAAACTCTGCTGCTGTTGCGGTCGCCTATCTCGCCGCTGCACCCAAATTAACGCCCGCAATACCAAGTCAACTTCATCCATCCTATGCACTTCGCGAAACATTGCAGGGGATGGTCTTTTTCGCTGGCCAGATGCTTATCAACAACTGTGACATCGTGTTGGTCAAGCATTTCTTCGCGCCCAAACCCGCAGGCCTCTACGCTGCCGTGGCCATGGTGGGCCGCGTGATTTTTGCCTTTTCCTCGGCTGTAGTGAACACCATGTTTCCACTCGTGGCGGGCACTCGCGATGAGGAGAGAAAAGGGTACAAGCTCCTTACCACCTCACTCCTGCTGGTGTTGGGCATCGGCTCCGCGTTGGCCCTTGGCCTGCGCATTGCACCTGCCGGAATCTGGACAGTGTTCTTCGGCCCAGAGTTTGGTTTGCCGGGTAAACACGGGTTTCCATATCTGCTGGCACTGTACGCCATCACGACTGTCGTCTATTCGCTCAGCGTCGTGATCATCACTTATGAGATGTCGTACAAGATTGCGAATACAAGCTGGGTGCAGTTGGCCTTCAGCGGCGTTCTCGTTATCGGCATTTGCCAGTTCCACTCGTCGTTGGAACAGGTCATCCTGGTACAACTGGTGCTGATGCTGGTTCTGCTGCTCATCGTGGCTGTGCCGTTTTTTAGGGAAGCGTTGACTGGCTCAAAAAGTCTGCAGGACGCGGCTGTCGCACCTGTCAGGGTGATCCGTCGCATCTCCGAGGATGAGGTCATTGCAGAGTTTCTTAAGAGCGACTTCGAGAATCCCGTGTTTCGGGAGTATCAGGAGGCCATGCGTGGCATTGTCGCGAAACCGAACGTGGACGACGCAGACCAAAACGCAAAACGGCGCGCTCTCTTTTTCATACGGCATCTTTCCTTGTGGAAAGAACTCCCCGCTGAAACGGAATGGTATGAGGTAGAAGTGCGGGAGGCAGGCCTCGGCCATATCCGAGCTTTTCCGCGTGCTCAGTGGCGGAAACTCGCGCGCGATAACTACTCCATCACTGAAGTTGCTGACCGCATTCGCAGACGTCAAAACGTGGTGGATGGTCCGTTTCTCGCGAAGATCGCCGCGATCCGTGATCTGCATCTCCAGGAAGATTCCGATCTTGGCTCTGTGATCCTTATCGGCCTTAACGAGAATGAGCCCCTGACAATCCTTGACGGGAACCATCGTCTGGTAGCGGCAATGCTGGCATCACCGGGCAGCGTACACGGACTTCGGTTTTTATGTGGGCTCACTCCCAGAATGACAGAGTGCTGTTGGTACAACACGAATCTCGTGACGCTCTTTCGCTACGGAAGAAATCTCTTGAAGCACGTTTCTCGCGATCCTGAAGGGGAGCTCGAGCGCCTTCTCGAAAGCTCGGGATAAATGATGAGCGATTTAGAAAGTGTAGAGAAACTGGGTAGACATATGGATATGACAATTCCAATACGTGACGTAACGGTAAAGCAGTTACCTGAAAACCTGAACGTAAGACAAAGGTGGATTTTCTTGCGCGAAATTGAAAGCTGCATGAAAACCGATCGGCCTCGCATTGTGCTCGACTGTTCAAACGTTCGCCACCTGAACCGGGCTGTAGTCCACCTGTTGCTGCGTTGTCTGGAAGAGGCCATGAAGCGTAACGGCGATGTCAAACTTGCAGCGATTCCGCGAGATGCAAGAGCCACTTTGGAACTCACTGGAATTAGCCGTCTGTTCGAGATCTTTGATACGACTGCTCACGCCGTAAACAGCTTTCACCAGCTTCCTCTAAACCACGTGTTGCAGACTCCTGTATCTGGATGCCTTCAATGCAGTTCGGAAAGCGCGGCATAGCCGTCGGAGATGGATATGTCGTTCGCCTCGGAGATTGACAATGAACGTTTCAATTAATTGGATAAGGCAGCAGATTGCCATCTGTCTCGTATTCTTCATGGCTGCGCCATTTGTAGAGGCAGGCACGGCAATGCCGCAACAAACACCTGCAGGGCAACAGACGGAAAGCACATCGTCTGCACAAACTCAGCCGCAAAATGCCGATAGTAGTACGAACAAGCCAGCAGGCACCGAGGGTCAAATTGAAGCGCTTCCCGCTGCTCCCGACTCTGGCCGTCCACAAACTGGGCCAACTCAGCAGCAGAACAGTACGTCCGAACCAGTTGGCACAGCGGTGGCACCATATGAAAAGCCAGTAGGAGTTGCAGCCTCCAGCCCGGCTGGAGCAGCAATTGCACCTGCAAAGCAAAAGCGCAGCCGTTCCATTCTGATCAGCGTTGGTGTAATCGCGGCAGCAGCGGTTGCTGTTGGCACGGTTGTAGCGTTATCTGACGGCAGCCCCAGCCGTCCACACTAGAAGGATCGACGATGTTTGTAAGTTATCTTGGGGAGCATGGTGGATGCATATGGGTCCTGGGCCAATTTTTGTAAGTTTCTCCGGCATCGATGGAGCTGGTAAAAGCACTCAGATCAAGAATCTTCGTACCCGGCTCGAAGAAGCAGGTCTACGCGTTCGAGTAGTTACCTTTTGGGATGATGTTGCAAGATTGACTCGTCTTCGAGAAACAAGTGGACACGTTCTGTTCAAGGGTGACAAGGGTGTAGGGTCTCCTGAAGCACCCAAAAATCGACGAGACAAGAATGTTCGGTCGTGGCCGATGACGATTGTGAGATTAGGATTGTATTTTATTGACGCTGTCTCACTACGGCATGTTGTGAAAAAAACATTGAGATCAGATGCAGACTTCATAATTTTCGACCGATATGCTTACGACGAGCTCTCGAACCTGAAGTTGCGCAATCCAGTGGCTCAAATCTATGCGCGATTGATCATGACGTTCGTTCCCAGGCCGCAAATCAGCTATCTGCTGGATGCGGATCCGGCACAGGCTCGCGCACGAAAGCCTGAATATCCTCTTGAATTTCTTCACATCAGCCGCAGGTCTTATCTTGCGCTCAGCAACTTACTAGGCGGCATTACAGTTGTGCCTCCAACGTCAATCCATGATGTTGAACGGCACATCGTGAATCCCGTATGGAAGCTGCTGAAGCTTGACGGTGTTCAAAGTGAAGATGGGACTACGTTCATCGGGGGAACTGACCGTCGCGCTTCCGCCCGGCTGGACAAGCACGGCGCCAGGCCAGCCACACCGTAATTATTGTTTTCACGTTCTGAACGCAGATAAACCGCCGAGGAACATGTCCGCCTTGTTACTCAATTTACCTACCAGTATGTAAAGCTGAAGTTGTCCAAGTAGGTCGAGTACGCCGATTGCTTGTAGTTCCCATCCATCTGATAGTTAAGCGTAATACCCCACCACTCTGCGGGAACCGAGAACGGCGCATATGTCCTGTTGATATTGGCAGTCACGCCATTGAAGGTAATCGACTTGAAGAGAAGATCATTGTCAGATAGTCGCTGCGCCTGAATCGTAACGTGATTCCACGCGTTGTTGATGGGATTACAGGCAACTCCTGTAGAAACCCATCTGGCGTTCACGTTGTCCCATATATCCCATTCGTGCCCTCCTGCGATTCGGCATTGATTGCCCCAGATCATACCGACACCATTCATGTACATGCTGATATCGAATTCGAGAACCTGTGAAAGTGCAAGGTTCGATCCGAAGAAGTACACGTCATAAGTAAAGTTGTGCAGCGTTGGAAGAAGCGTGTGATTGTAATCAGGGAGCCCTTGCGTCGAAAATTGACCGATAACTGGATTCGACCAAAGAACATCCGAATAGGGAGTTGTTCCTCCGATATTGAATTGTGTCGAATGCCCGCTTAGCGAGGGCGAGGTTTTCCACTGCGACATAGACCAACTGACGCCAGGACACCATGATGCGCATATGTCATATCTGGGAGCCAACTCACCCCAGCTGTTCCATCCCCCACTTGATTGGAGGTTCGAGAGCACCTTTCCACTACCGCCTTGTACAGTAAGATTGATCGGCACATACGAAGCTCCACCACAGTAGTCCCACTCCTCTACCACCGTGTGTTGCGCCCCGGAACCCAGATGCAGTTGGGTATTCAGCTTTGTTCCGTTCGCAACGTAAACCAGCTGATTGTTGACATAGATTCCCATTGAAGCGACGCCCTTCGAGCAAGTGCCCGTAGTTGCAGTCGCCACATAGTTCACGGGTGAGCTCACTGAGCTATTGTTTGCCGGTGATGTTACCCAAACACCGGTCTGAGCTGAAACCGTGATCGGCACGTGTGTGAACGTCGCTCCTCCACAAAAATCCCACTCTTCCACTACGGAGTCATGCTTGCCCGCCTTGATGGAGATATTGGCATTCAAACTTGTTCCGTTCTGGACATAAATCAGTTCGTTATCCACGTACACGCCCATGGACGCGACGCCTTTCGAACACGTAGTTGTAGTGGCAGTCGCCGCATAATGCACAGGAGCACCGACGGTCGCCCCATTGGACGGGCTGCTGACAATGACATTCGCGAATGCAGGCGCAGCGAGCATAACAAAGATCAGAACGAGATTGGGGAAAGTCTTCATAGCAATTGCCCTCGGCACTTTTCAAGTGCGCGCATGTAAGTTGGCTTAGTCCCCAACCGCCGTGTCGTCGCTCGGAGGAGCTGCCATTGTTCACTTGTGATTGGGCTGGTCTGAGCGAGGTAAGACGCCGTGCGCCTGACGGTTACTCGACAACCTCTTATAGGTGTGTTTCAGCGGCCAGCAGCAATGCACACCTCATCTGCATCCGGACTCGAAGTCCGCCCCAAGTATGAGAACTATGCGAACGATTCCACTCGCAGATCCACAGAGGACGTGGGGCTTCCGCTCGAGATCTTCACGTAGCTCTCGAACTCGAGACTTTCAGGCAGAAAAAATAGATCTGTTTTCTTTGCGAGTCATCATACACATTTCCCCAAAACAGAAAAGTCTTTTCTTTGAAGATCGAAGCAAAAGCTAGCATCGATTTTGCACTCCGTGAAAAGAATCCTCACACGATCGAAAGATACGTAACAGTATCTGATCGTAATCAACGACAACAATTTGTTGAGGGGTTCGGCACTCTATGGCTCGGCGAATCGAAAAAAAGAACGGCGGCCTAATAAGAGTTGATGCAAAAATGATCTCGGAAACAAATTACGGTTAGCCTGTCTCCGTTTCCAAGCAAATAAAAACTGCAGTTAAATCACAAGCGTCTTCGATTTAGCTTTCCATGCGCCCTGAATCGCGCCCATCACTACCATACCGATCAACGAAATACCTGTATTCACAGCAAGAATCCGGATGCCCTTCTCCTCAAAGGCATATTCCGCTGACCAGGTCGTCAACACAAAACCGATCCAGGCAACAATGCCAACCACAATTCCACGAATAACCGTCTGTTTTCCAGTCATCTGCGTAAACCAGGAAATGACGGCTGCCATCACGAGAGCGCCCGCGAACGCGATAACATAAGCAAGCACTACGCTGCCTCCTTCCTGGTGCAGTTGGTCGGGTGTTTTCCCAATGCCAGCGAGCCACTCTTTCATAAACACGGTGAACCACACCGCCTGCATGGCGAAATACACTAGCGCAGAAACCAGAATCGCCAGATAATTCAGCCGCACCTGTCGCGTCTCCAGCATGTGACTATCTCCTCAGTTGAAGTTAGTCAGCGATTGTACCCGACGCACGCCGATGTCCTAAAGAAGAAAAGCCTCTTCCAAAGAAGAAGCTTTTTCACAAAGATGCCGTTCTACAATGATTTCTTGGCAGCACGCGACGAAGGATGTGTACGCGGCTTCTTGCCGTTCGTTCGCTTCCCTGGCGTTTCTATCACGCCGCGCATCCAGAAGTTACCCTCCGGATCGACCTCAATACCATGCACTTCGCGCTCGAATCCAGGAAACTTCTTGCTGAAGTCTTCCAGCGCCAGCAGGAACCGGATCGTCGGACTATTCGCATCACCCAGCCGCTCGCCCGGCATGCTGATCGGAATTCCCGGAGGATACGGCACGAGCATTACCGCAGGAATCCGCCCCGCCATCTCCGTGAGCTTTACCTTCTCTGTACCTTCGCGAATCAGCTTCTGATATGCCTGCGCCGGAGTCATCACTGGATTCGGCGCCACGTCGAACGCTTCCTGCAGCAGGCCTGGCAAATTCAGATCTCTCATCGCCGTGTGCATCTCATCGCTCAACTGCTTCAGGTCCGTGGTACCGTAGCGCTCCGGATACTTCGCCACCAGCTGCGGCAGCGCATCGCTCAGCGGAGCTTCCTGATCGTAAAGCCGCCTGAACTCAAAGAGCGTCTCCAGCAGGCTTCCCCACTTGCCCTTACTAGTGCCAACCGAGAACAGCGTCAGAATTGTGTAGTCGCCCGTGCGCGCAATCTCAACGCGCCGCGCATCAAGAAACGCAGTCAGAATCGCGCCCGGAATGCCCCAGTCGCTCATCTTGCCTTGCGCATCAATGCCGGGCGTCAGAATGGTCACCTTCGTCGGGTCAAGCAGCACGTAGTCGTTCGCAATATCCTCATCGCGGAAGCCGTGCCACATCTCACCCTGCTTCAACGTCCAGCATTGTGCCGATTGCGACAGCAAGCTATCCGGCGCATCTTCAAAGCGAAAGATCTCGCCATTCGCCGGGTCCTTCACATAATCCGGCTGGAACATTCCGAAGAACCA
>Ga0126381_100005517_pt1 | contig 13935 bp, 11 predicted proteins | sample PanSoiMetPlot_28_FD_96465 | JGI IMG/M metagenome (GOLD analysis project Ga0126381, IMG submission 96465) | Tropical forest soil microbial communities from Panama - MetaG Plot_28 | ecosystem: Environmental > Terrestrial > Soil > Tropical forest > Bulk soil | place: Panama | collected 2016-02-17
CGGGTCCGTCCATGGTTGCTCGGCTGCCGCAGTCGCGCTGGCCTGGGTGATTCGCAGCGGCAACGTTATTGCAATACCCGAATCGGGCTCTCCAGCGCACGTCAGGGAGAACGCCGTCGCCCTTTCGCTAGCCCTCACCCCGCAAGACCTCCAGACTTTGGGTGCAGCGTTTCCCGGACCGTCCGGGGCAACCTAGCCCGATCGATACCGCCACGGTGTGCTGTTACGTGGCCAAAGCCTTCAGTTTTTCCTTGTCGCTTTCGGAGGGCGTGTGCTTCAAATTGAGTATGATCGATGCGAGCGTCTTTACTGAGCTGGCCGCCTTGGCATCATTTACGATGGCCTCGAGTTTCGGTTTGTCGGCCGCCGCCGCCGTATGTTGTACGTCCATCAGGGCCTTAGCCACGGTCCGCTCATCCTTGGTCGCCGACTTGTCCTCTGTGATCTGCTTTAACGACTGCTTGTCGGCATCACTGGGGAAGTGTTGAAAATGCAGCAGTATTGTCGCCATGGTTTGCACCGCGTTGCTCTCCGCGGCGCCTGTCGCAGTCGCGACGACAGCAAGGAACAGAACGACCGACAAGATGGCTGTTGGATACTTCATGCGTGTCTCCCGTCGATGCGTCATCAGCCGAGCTGCCAGCCAGTAGGGTGCGCTCACGCGCGTTCTCCGACAAGGCAAACGCGCCACCCCGCGGCAACCTCAGTCAAGTTGCAGCTCGGCGACCGAGGCTCGGGCGCGCGAGCCCCGAGGGCGCGCGGCTGCCCGCACCGCTCAGTTCGTGGTTGCGCCTGCACGGTCCGAGGCGCGGCAGTTGCCCTCGGTCCGTTAGTCGTCAAACCGGGTTGGCGCGCGCACGGCGCCACGCCGCGGGACTCTCTCCAACAGCTCTGCGAAACAGTCTCGTCAGATGTGCCTGATCGGCCAGACCGCACTCCGCCGCAATCTCACTCAGCGACTTCTCGGTGGATAGCATCAGGCCCTGAGCCCGTTCCATGCGCCGTCGAATGATGTATTCGTGCGGAGAGTCGCCGACGCTGTTGCGGAAAGCAACATTGAAATGAAATACGCTCAGGCGCGCGATCGCAGCAAGGTCCTTGTTCTTGATGGACGCGTCCAGGTTCATGTCGATGTAGGCGAGGACCCGGCGGACTTGCCATGGCGCAAGGCCCTGTCGTGAGACCACCGCCGGCGTGCGCACCAGTTGCTCCTGTCTTCCATTCAACATCGCTTCGGCGCGCCGCAGGCATTCCGCGGCGTTGCCGGGGTCGTCGCGCAGAGACTCGTTCAAAGCTCTGAAGAGTTCTGCAACAACCGAGTGCAACCGACGCAGAGAGGCCTGGGTGGCGTCACCGGCTTCTACCTGGTCCGCGCCGACGGTCGGGTCCACTGCCCACGTATGATTTGTCTCAGTCGCATGGTTCGAATAGGTCGCGGTGTGCTGATACATCTGAGTCACCTCCAAGGAGACGCCGCTACGATCGCTCGGACTCAGCCCTGCAGAAACGACAGCAGATCGGCATTCACCTGATCCTGATGCGTGGCCGTCAGGCCATGCGGGGCGCCTGGATAATAGATCGCCTTCGCGCCCTTGATGAGCCGTGCCGATTTACGTGCGGAATCGTGCACCGGCACGACTTGATCGTCTTCGCCGTGCAGGATGAGCGTCGGAACGTCGATCTTCCTCAGATCCTCGGTAAAGTCGGTCTCGGAGAATGCCTTGACGCTGTCGTAGGCATTCTTGAGTCCGCTCTGCATGCTCCAGAGCCAGAACTGATTGAGGATGCCCTGCGAAACCTTCGCTCCGGCGCGGTTGGCGCCATAGAACTGAATTGCCATGTCTTGGTAGTACTGCGAGCGGTCAGCGGCGAGACCTGCGCGGATCGAATCGAACACCTCCAGCGGCAGGCCCTCCGGATTCGCCGTAGTCTTCAACATCAGCGGCGGCACAGCTGCAATCAACACGGCCTTAGCCACTCGCTTGGTCCCGTGACGCCCGATGTAGCGCACGACCTCGCCACCGCCGGTGGAGTGGCCCACGAGCGTCACATTCTTCAAGTCGAGTGTTTCGATGACCGCCGCAAGATCGTCAGCGTAACCATCCATGTCGTTGCCGGAGGACGCCTGGCCGGAGCGGCCATGACCTCGCCGGTCATGCGCAACCACGCGAAAGCCACGCTGAGCGAGGAAGAGCAACTGCCCGTCCCAGGCGTCCGCATTCAGGGGCCATCCGTGAGAGAAGGTGACCACCGGGCCGCGACCCCAGTCTTTGAAGTAGATTTCTGTCCCGTCTTTGCTGGTGATCGTGTTCACGGTGGCGGCTCCTTGAGGCTGTGGCGAGGGCGGGTTCGCGTCTTGCGCTAAGATCACTGTCTCGCGAGGTCGCAGCCTCGACGAGTTCAGCGGTGCTAAGGCGTGTGAAGCAGTGCTAGCACAGCTTGGCCTTAAGGCGAACAGTTGCGCACAGGCGCTATAGGGCTATCCTCAATTTCCAAAGAGCGTGGGGTTCGAGCATCGTTGTGATTCAGGGCCAGACTCCTCCTCAAAGCGAGCATTCCAGGGTCGCACCGAATGCACCGCCGCCCAACGACGTGCCGACATCGCAGATCTCGTTCGGACCGTTCCGACTGTTTCCGGCTGCTCGTGCCCTCGAAAGGGACGGCCTGCCGCTCCCGTTAGGCAATCGCGCGCTTGACATTCTGATGGTGTTGGTGGAGCGCGCCGGCGAGGTTGTCAGCCAGCGGGAATTGATCGCGCGTGTGTGGCGGGGGCTGGTCGTGGACCCCAACAACCTCAGGGTTCACATGACCGCTTTGCGCAAGCTCCTTGGCGATCGCGATGGGAAGGACAGGTATATCGCCAACGTTACCGGCCAAGGCTACTGCTTCGTGGCGCCGGTCAGCCGGGAAGCCGTCGCGGGCCGGCCGCCGCGGGTTTCGGAGTACCCATGTGGTACTGCCAGGCAACGCCTCGTCCTGCCGCCCGTGCTTGCACGAATGGTTGGCCGCGACGAAGCAGTGCGCACCATTGCCGCCGATCTGCTTGCCGATCGTTTTGTGACGATCATCGGTCCTGGTGGCATGGGGAAGACGACAGTCGCCGTATGCGTCTCCCACACCCTGCTCGGGGACTTCGCAGACGCTGTGTGCTTCGTAGACGTCGCCGATATCACGGACCCGAAGCTACTTGTCACGACCATCGCATCGACGCTCGGTCTCACGATCCAGACGGACGACGTACTGCCAGCTCTCATGCTGTGCCTGCGGACGCTACGCATCCTTCTGGTGTTGGATAACTGCGAGCACGTGATCGACGCGTCCGCCCAGCTCGCCGAGCGAGTCTTCCACGAGGCACCGGGCGTTCACATCCTGGCAACCAGTCGCGAGGCGATGCGGGTCGAAGGCGAGCACGTGTACTGGCTGCCGCCGCTGGGGAGTCCGCCGCCGGACAGCAGCGTGAGTGCCGCTGACGCGCTCAAGTTTCCTGCAACGAGGCTGTTCCTGGAGCGGCTCGCTGCAAGTGGCAGCCGCTTCGAGATGAGTGACACGGATGCGCCGATCGTTGCCGGCATTTGTGGACGGCTCGACGGGATTCCACTCGCCATCGAGTTTGCCGCCGCCCGCGCAGCCGCGCACGGCATCGCGGGAACTGCGGATCTGCTCAAGAGCCGCCTCGGTCTTCAGTGGCCCGGGCGGCGAACGGCCCTGCCCCGCCACCAGACGCTGCACGCTTTGCTCGACTGGAGCTATGCGTTTCTCACTGAGCCCGAACGTCTCGTGCTTCGGCGTCTCTCGATCTTCGTCGGCCTCTTTACCCTCGAGGCAGCGCAAGCTATCGCTTGCGACGGCGAGCTGGACCGCAGCGGCGTTGTCTGCGCCCTGGACGGCCTGGTCGCGAAGTCCCTTGTATCGGCCGTAACTGCGAACGAGACGCCGCGCTATCGGCTTCTGGAAACGACTCGCGTCTATGCCCTGGAGAAGCTGGAGGGAGGTGGCGAGAAGAAGGCGATTGCGCTCCGCCATGCGCAGTATTTCGCATCCCTCCTGGGCCAGGTCGACACCCGCACGTACGGCGGCGCTCGCCCGCTCGGGGAGCACCTGGGTAATGTGCGAGCTGCGCTCGAGTGCGTCTTCAGCGATAGCGACCCCGGTAGTAGACCTGGCGTGGCAGGCTCGAACGGTGCGCTCGCTCGCGCCCCGATGCTTGCGATCAATCTGACAGTCAGCTCTGTTCCGATCTTTCTGGAGCTGTCGTTACTCGCTGAATGCCACAGATGGAGCACGGCGGCACTGCTGCTGCTCGACGAGACAACGCGCGGAAGCCGGGAGGAGATGGTGCTCCAGGAGGCAGTGGCGGTTTCATCAACGTGGACACGAGGCAACGGCGACGATGTGCGTGCGGCCATCACGCGGGCGCTGGAGATCGCGCACAGTCGCAGTGACACGTCGGCTCGTTTGCGACTGCTGGCAGGGCTCCATATGTTCCGTCTCCGTGCCGCCGACATTCGCGGCTCCCTCGCTGCAGCCGAGGAATTTGAGAACGCGGCGCGAACCGCGATGGATGCCTCTTACAGTGTCATTGCAGATTGGCTGCTGGGTTGCTCACACCATTTCATGGGCAATCATTCGGTCGCCCGGCAGCATCTGCAGCGCGGGCTCGCGTGCGCGGGCCATCTGGATGCGCAGCTGTTCGGGCTCGACTACAAGCTTCGGGCGCTCATCGTCTACCAACGGGTGCTGTGGCTGAACGGTTTCCCGGATCGGGCATTGGCGGTTGCGCGCGAAGCGATCTGCGAGGCCGAGGCGTCCATCAAGCCCGTGAATATGTGCTTTTCGTGGCTCTACACCGCGCCCGTGTTCCTGTGGTGTGGTGAGCTGACGGCCGCCCATGATGTGCTCGAGAGGCTGATGACTCACCCGAACTGGCACGCCCTGCCGTCATTGCACGCAACGGCATTTGCCCTGCAGGGTGAGTTGCTCATCCTCCAGGGAGAGTGCGAGCGTGGTCTGGCGCTGCTGAGGTCCGCGCTCCCCATGATGAGAGCCGATCGACAGACGATTCAGTTGGCTCGCGCAAGCTGCGCGCTTGCGCAGGAACTCACCGCCGCGGCTCAACTGAACGAGGCGCTCGCTGTGATCGACAACGCTATCGTCGAGACCGAAGCGGGTTCCGAGACTTCTCAATTTCCAGAGCTGCTGCGGATAAAAGCGGACATCCTCGTATCCATGCCGTCGACTGACGAGGTGCTCGCGGAGGCAATTATCCTCCGGGCGCTCGCGGAGGCGCGCCGGCAAGGTGCGCTCGCGTGGGAGTTGCGCACGGCGATGACGCTCGCCCGGCTTCGAGTGAAGCAGGGCCGCGGCCCGGAGGGCCGGGAATTGGTGTCGGGTCTCTACGCTCGCTTTACCGAGGGGTTTGAGACGCGCGACCTCAAGGCCGCCACGGAGCTCCTGGCAACGTTGGGTTGACGACTGCATCTGACAGGCTGCTCGGCAGGCTACTCGGCAGGCAACACCGCAGGCACGCCCTTCTTCTTCAGCAGGACCACGACGAACTTTGCTGGCTTCGTGGTACTCGCGTTGCGCCCGACAGTGTGCACATCGTCAGGGCCTTCATAGAAAGACTGACCCGGCGTCAGAGTGACCTCCTTGCCGCCTTTGACCCCCTCGACGATCGAGCCTTCCAGCACGTAGACGAAGGCGTACGCATCGTGACGATGAATGTGCTCCACCGCTCCGGGCGGATACTCGACCGTGAGCATCACCATCTCCCTTCCGGGCACGTCGGCGAGATCCTTCTGCATGACGGGAGCCACAATCGGCTCCGGCGCGGCCTGCCCAGGCTGAGCGAGCTGTGCACTCATCGGAACAAACAGCATCGTTCCAAGAATTCGCAGGTATGACATGGCAACCCCCTTTGACAAAGATTGTGGCGCTACTCGCTGAAAGGTGAGTTCATCAACAGATCCACGGTCGAGGGGCGCTTGTAGCCGGGCACGAAACGCTCCCCGAAATCGCTGGCGAAGTTGTCGTAAGTCGTCGCCGGGCGCGTCTCGACCACCCGGCACACGGCGCGCGTGAATTGCTGCTTCATCTCCAGCCGTGGAAAGGCATTGACGATGTCCGCAATCTGTGACAGGGGCAGTGACTCGTAGCCCCAGCCACCCCAATCAAGCGCAATGCCCTTGGTGCAGAGGGCCACCTCGACTTCCTTGTAGAGCGCGAGGGACAGGGTCGAGTTGAGCGCAACGCCGTCCCATATCAACTGCGCGCGCCGCGCATCGAGTCCTTCATCCTGAGCAAACCTGCGTGCTGCATTCGCGCCCTCCACTTCGAATCGGAGCGGGCCCGTAAAGGCTTTCGCAAGCCCCAGGTCATGCAGAAGTGTAGCCACCGCGAGAACCTCGGCGTCATGCGCTACCTTGCTTTGCTCCGCGATACACACGGCGAATAACCACGACCTCATCACGTGATTGAACAGGTACGGTTCCGAGTGATGACGCGCATACTCAATCGCCCGGGAAACGAGCGGCGTGTCGGGCACGGGCACTCCCGCGATGGATCGCGTGGTGATGTCCTGAGCTTTGGTCGCGCCCCCATCGGACATGGCCGCGAAGGCGCGACCGCCTGGTGGTGTCGGTAACATGGGTGGTGGCTCCTCGCAGCAGCTAACGCCTAGCGCGATGCGCCAGAGCGGTTGACCCAGGATTCGTAGCGTGTCTGTCCAATGCGCGCCGCGCTGCCGGGAATCAGGGACTCCTCGCCGAGCTCGGCACCGAAGTAGCGGGCGTGAGGGTCAGCTACCACCTTGCGTTGGTCATGCTTGGCGCTGAGCGCCAGAGCGACGAATTCGTCGAACCGGAAGCGCTGTGGCCCGCCCACTTCGATGGTGCCGTTCAAGGGGGCACCGACTGCAATGTCTGCCAGCACCGCGACGACATCGTCGGAAAGAACTGGCTGAATCAGGGCCGCCCCCGGAACGCGTACCGTGTTGCCGTCACTGCCCTCGTCGGCGATCCGGCCGCCGAACTCGAAGAACTGTGTCGATCTGAGGATCGTGTAGGGGATCCCTGAGGCCTTGATGAGATTCTCCTGCGCCACTTTCGCGCGCAGGTACCCGCTGCCAGGCAGCCGATCCGCGCCTACAATTGAAAGCGCAACGTGGTGCCTGACGCCCGCCGTCCGTTCAGCCGCGAGCAGGTTTTTCCCCGAGGTCTGGAAAAACTTCATGACCGCCGTATCTTCGAACGACGGCGAGTTCGCGACGTCCACCACCACCTGAGCGCCGGCGAGCGCTTCGCTCAGGCCTTTCCCCGTCAGCGTGTCGACGCCTGTGTCCGGTGAGGCAGCGAGCATTTCCTGACCACGTTGCCGAAGAAGGGCCACGAGCTTGGAGCCGATGAGTCCGGTACCACCGATCACTACGATCTTCATGCGATATCTCCGATTTGCGTCCGGGGACGGGCTCGCGCCCGAGTCGTTACCATGGTGCGCCCGTTTGTGTTTTGGTTCTTGCCGAGACGGGCGGAGCTTTGAAGATTTGAAGAAGATAGTGGCGGCCCCGAGCGACGCAACGACCACGCCACAGGTACCCGAACACCGCGCCGCGGCTTGATAACCCTGTTTATTGCTGGGAAGCTCTGCCTCCGGTTTGCGGAAATCAGCGTGCAAGGAGGAGACTGAGGCTTGCCCGTTCCCCGTGTGATCATCGTCGGTGGTGGATTCGGCGGACTGTACGCAGCCCGCGGTCTGAAGAATGCCCCGGTTAACGTAACGCTGATTGATAAGCGGAACTACCACCTGTTCCGGCCGATGCTGTACCAGGTCGCAACCGGACTGCTCTCGGCGGACCAGATCTCAGGAGCTTTGCGCTCTATCCTGAGTCATCAGAAAAACGTCGATGTTTTGATGGATGAAGTCACCGGCATCAACGCGAACGAACGCACGGTTCAACTGGGGCAGCGGGCACTGTCGTACGACTTTCTCATCCTCGCAACCGGGATTCGCTACAACTATTTCGGCCACGATGAATGGCGATCCTTTGCGCCCGGTCTCGAATCACTCGACGACGCCGACGTCATTCGCGGCAGGATTCTGCTCGCATTCGAGCGCGCCGAGGAGCTGGCTTATATCGGACACGCTGACGGCAACGCAATTCAACGCCAGCTGACTTTCGCGCTCGTCGGTGCAGGTACGGTTGGGGTCGAGATGGCCAGCACTCTTGCCGAAATGTCGCGCATGGCTTTGGCTCGAGACTTTCGCCACATTGATCCTGCCTCGGCTCACATTCTTCTTTTTGAGGCGGGCCCCCGCATTCTCCCCACCTATCCCGCGACGCTGTCAACGAAAGCGCAGCGCCACCTTGAAAGCCTGGGGGTGGGTGTTCATACCAACGCTCGTGTTACCGACGTGGGCCCCGACGGAATTGTCGTGAATGGCAAGCCCGTGTCGGCAGGTACCGTGCTCTGGTCGGCAGGGGTCGTCGCCTCCCCGATCGGACGCTGGCTCGAGACGCCCACTGACCCGTATGGCAAGGTCATCGTGGGTCCCGACCTGTCGGTGCCAGGGCATCCGGAGGTTTTTGCGATTGGTGACACGGCTCACCTCGTTGCTCCCGCACGCAATCTGTTGGGCCTCAGGTCGCGCGCCGAGATGGTGATGCCGGGAGTCGCTCAGCCTGCTATCCAGGGCGGGGAGTATGTTGCCGAGGTCATTCGCCGCCGGGTAGAGCAGCGCCCCGCACCGGCGCCATTCTGGTATTGGGACAAAGGGGACCTCGCGATCGTGGGCCGCACGTATGCTGTTGCGGACTTACGCTTCGTGCGCTTTGCGGGCTTTCTTGCCTGGCTCCTCTGGGCGATGGTACATATCTATTCCCTGATTGGCTTCGCGAATCGGCTGTTCGTGTTGCTGCAATGGGGATTTGCGTTTTTGACGAAACGTCGACGGGTAAGAGTCTTTCCAACGCTGCGCCCCTCGCCCGAATCGGATTGACAGCCCCATCAACCCGTACCTGCCCGCGGGCGCGGGCACCGCCGGCCTGGGCAAGATCGTGACACCGCCGTCGCCCGCGGGGCTGTGATTCCGTCTCTCATTCATCCTCTTCGCGTTCGCGCTTTCTCGTGGCAGCTGCGCGTGCGGCAGCCTCCTTACGGTTCTGCTGTGGATGAATGCCAAGCTGATGCCAGTCGGTCTCGGAGAGATCGACCTTGTAGTATCGGGCAGCCTTTTCGATGTTCGCGAATGCCAGAGCTCGGTCAGCGTCTGGCACGTCGATGACCTGGTCGAATCGCGCAACGGCGTTGCGCACGTGCTGTGCGTCGGTCATAGGCTCTTTTCGCTGATGTGGAAAAGCAAAGACGCTGTCCGGCAGATTGCTTCGGGTCGTGAGCCGACCGTGCTCTTCGTAAGGCTCCCAGGTCGGGTTGATGCTGGCCATTGCGCTATCCTCCTCCGTGCTGCTTGTCTGGGGTGGAACAGTGGGCTCCGCCCGCCGCTCACCCTAGCTCGCGCGGCGGTGTGCGAACAGAGCCCTGACCAGCGTGCTGTTTCGGGTCAGCTGAGCTGCAGCTCGAGCGGGCGGCGTGTCCAACTGCCAGCTCGAACACATTCGCCGCCAAAAGCAAACTGCAGCAGGTACGTCGGTGTTCGTTCGCGCTGACAAGGAAGACGCGCTGCTTCTCCCTCTGGAGAGTGAAGCACTCCCGCTCCTTGGAGGGAGACCACGGGCGCGCGTGGGAGTCCTCAGAGCCGGGAGATCCCGCTGGTGTTAAGGGGACCTCTCTCCGGAGGCCGATAGTCTGCCGGTGCGCACTTCTGTAGTTTTACCGACGATGGGTTTATTCAAGACGCCCCCGGATGGAGGCGTCAGGATCGTCAGGGAAGTGGAAAAGTTTGTGAACAAAGCGCTCGAGCTCAGAGTCCAGACAGCTACGCAGACGGCAGCGGCCGCCACGGCTGGCGTTTCCAGCCTTGCAACCCTCGACCGGCCTTCAAAGCCGGACTTGCGCCTCGTCGCGACCGCGCCGGAATTCGATCGGGCAATCGACGATCGCGGCGCGACCCTCAAGGACTATCTGGGCGCGTTGCGGCCGCAGCATTGGCTGAAGAATCTCCTGGTATTCGTTCCCATATTGGCCGCTCACCGTTTCCTCGAGCCGCTTCTGTCAGCAAGGACGTTCGTGGACTTCGTGGCGTTCTGCTGCTTTGCGTCAAGTGGTTACCTTGTCAACGATCTTTGCGATCTGCAGGCCGACCGACAGCATCCGCAAAAGCGTTCGCGCCCATTTGCATCGGGACGATTGCCGCTCGCTTACGCTCTGACAGCGGCTCCCGCCCTGGCGATCGTCGGGTTCGTACTGGCCGGGTTGCTTTCTGCGGTTTCCCTGGCAGTCGTGCTGCTCTACTTTGCGCTCTCGCTCGGCTACTCCTTCACCTTGAAGAGAGTGGTGTTGCTGGACGTCCTCGTTCTTGCCGGTCTTTATACCCTGCGGATCGTTGCAGGCGCCGCCGCGATCTCAAACTGGCCATCGGTATGGCTGTTGGCATTCTCTATGTTCCTGTTCATCAGCCTGGCGTTCATAAAGCGTTATGCGGAGCTGATGGTCATGCGGACTACCGCGGGAGATCACGCCAGGGCACGTGGCTATGAGCTGTCGGATGCCGAGTTGCTGGCCTCCAAGGGAACGGCGAGCGCATATGCCGCAGTCCTCGTTCTCGCTCTTTATATCGCGAGCGGCACACTCAACACTCCCTTTTCCAGACATCAGCTCATCTGGTTAGTGTGTCCCCTGTTGCTTTACTGGGTGGGATATCTGTGGCTGATCGCGCATCGCGGAAGAATGCATCACGATCCGCTGGTATTTGCCCTGCGAGACCGCACGAGTCGTGTATTGATCATCCTCATGCTGGCCACGGTGTTATCGGCGATATAGCAGGCGCACGCCGGGTGACCGCCGAGGGGGGTATTGGAGAGATGGCATTAACTAATTAAGCTTAATCAGTGGCTTGCGTGGTTCGGGCTCGAATCTGTACCAAAGTCCATCTGGATCCGCGGGGCTGTAGAGGATAGGTTCTGCGACTCGCGAACAGTCCTGGGCCAGTCGGGGGCGAAATCAGGTCGTGGGGCGCTGCCTCCCCGGTCACCGATAGAGAATAGAAACATGAACGAACCGGCCGGCGAGCTGCAATTACCCAACGACCCGAAGGCCGCGAGTCGCGGCCCAATCATCGGAGATGCCGCCAGCAAGGGTTTCGAGCAGCAGGGCGCGGAGCTGCGACTCGCGCCAGCCGGCGCCCAGGTACTGCCTCCACTCGTCGTGGACCTCGACGGGACACTGGTCGAAACCGATCTCCTGATCGAATCTCTCGGCACATTGCTGCGGCAGGAGCCGTTCGCGCTCTTTGCGCTGCCGCGGTGGCTTCTCAAAGGGAGGGCAAACCTGAAGCGCGAGGTTGCCCGGCGCGTGGCACTCGATCCAACGCTGCTGCCCTATCGAGCCTCGCTCCTCGACTATCTCCGCAGCGAGCACGAGCGGGGGCGACCGATCGTTCTGGCGACCGGCAGTGACGAAGGCTTCGCCTGGCAGGTCGCGAACCATCTGCAGCTCTTCGATGTGGTTCTGGCCAGTGACGGCAACACCAATCTTTCCGGTGAGCGGAAACGCTCGCGGCTGGTTCAGCAATACGGCGAAAGAGGCTTCGACTATGTCGGCAATGAATCGCGCGACCTCGCCGTGTGGTCCTCGGCCAGAAAAGCCATTGTCGTCAATCCAAACCCACGGCTGTTGCGAGAGGTTGCACGGGTCACGGAGTGGGAGAGCGCGTTTGCCGATCACCGGCCGGGCCCACGCGAATACCTGAGCGCGCTGCGGCCCGAGCACTGGCTGAAAAACCTCCTGGTGTTCGTGCCTGTTTTTGCAGCTCACCGGTTCATGGAACCGGACCTGCTGGCGCGAACCGCAGTCGCATTCGCGGCGTTTTGTTGTTGTGCATCGAGCGGCTACCTCATAAACGATGTGCTCGATTTGCAGGCTGACCGCCGGCATCCGCAAAAGCGCCTGCGCCCTTTTGCGTCGGGATGTCTGCCGCTAACCTACGCGCTGGCGATGGCGCCTGCCCTGCTCGCTCTCGGCTGTCTCCTGGCGGGACTCCTTTCCCGGCTTTCGCTGGGCATCCTGCTCGTTTACTTCACAACGTCGCTCGCTTACTCGCTCGAGCTGAAGCGGGTGGCGCTGCTGGACATCCTGGTTCTGGCTACTCTCTATACGCTGCGCATCATCGCAGGATCAGCTGCGATCGCACTCTGGCCATCCGTGTGGCTGTTGGGCTTCTCCATGTTCCTGTTCACCAGCCTGGCGTTTGTAAAGCGGTATGCGGAGCTTGTGGTCATGCGCGGGACACAGGGGGAGCAGGCGACGGCACGAGGTTATGAGCTGCGTGATGCGGAATTGCTGGCTTCCAAGGGGACAGCCAGCGGCTATGCGGCGGTCCTGGTCCTTGCGCTCTACATTGCGAGTGGTGCGGCCACCGCGCATTATTCGAGGCACGAGCTCATCTGGCTTGTGTGTCCGTTGCTGCTGTACTGGCTGGGATACATCTGGCTCATCGCGCACCGTGGCAAGATGTATCACGATCCGCTGGTGTTCGCACTGCGTAATCGCACGAGTCGTATCCTGATCCTGCTCATGCTGGCGACGGTCCTGTTAGCCATCTAGTTTCTCCGCGGATGATGAGTCCTTCGACGCCCGTGACAAGCAAGCACTCGCCGCGCGCGCATGGCCGCCTGCTGGCGTCCGGCCTCGTCGCATTGGCAGCTGCCGGGACGACATTCAGTGCAACCGACCCGCGCGCCACCAACACAGCGCCAGCTCAGGCAGCCGCAGCTCATGAAGCTGCGGTGGCGAAGTCTATTGTGGGTCTGCAGCCTTTTCGTGAGGTCGTTGCCAACCCCATCGAGGCGGCCGGCGGGCGCGGAACGGCCACGCTCGTCAACCTCAATCCACAGATCAATACCCGGTATCTGCTGACCGTGCACTGGCCGGACGGTTCTGAATCCTCCTACGACCTCGAGAACCCCCAGCCGCATTCGCAGAAGCTGGCACTGGATTCCAACTTCCTGACAGGTATCGAGCTGCTGGACGGCGGCACTCGCCGTCCCTGCAACCTCTTTGCCGGTGGCTCCACCAACCCGTTGGAGGTAGCGAGGAAATCACCGGTGGCTTACGCACCACTGTGCGACGGCCGGCTCTACCTGCGTAACCCAGTCAAGGGGCACCTCACCAGATTGGAAGCCGAGGCCGAATTCGTGCGCAACAATCTGTGGGGCGGAGAGAAAGTGACGGTGATCTTCCATCACCTGCTCGAGGACACGCATCGCGAGACGGCGCAGCTACACGCCGCCGGAGAGCAGAGCGCTCAGACTACGGCCGGCGCAGCCACCGACGACACGCCACTTCCGGCGTTGATTGACGTGAATTATGCCAACCGGGTTCTGACTCCTGCTGGCCTTGGAATCAGCCTGGAAGGTGTGCACGGCGCAGTTAGGCCAGGGGCGTGGTACGCGGCAAGCGGCAACCCGGGTGTGTACGTCAGTCTCATCGAGCCGCAGTTTATCGATGCGGCCATCCTGCAGAGCCGTACCGGGACGGTCAACGCCCTCGACTCCGTCGAGGCGTCGTCCCTGTGTTACCTGGTCGCCTTTGACCTCGACCGCTTCGACCTCGGCTATTCGCTCGGAACCGAGCACCCCTCCGTCGAATGGTCGGAACACATCCAGCCGCAAATGAAGGATCCGAGTATTCCCGGTCCGGATGGCATTGGAACGATTGCCCCCCTGGTATCGACCGGGTTGATCAGCCCGCCATCCGCCGCGAAGACCGTGGCCACGTTCGCGGGCGGCTTCAAGCGCATGCATGGAGCGTTCAAGTACGGGGC
>Ga0126381_100005518_pt1 | contig 13934 bp, 15 predicted proteins | sample PanSoiMetPlot_28_FD_96465 | JGI IMG/M metagenome (GOLD analysis project Ga0126381, IMG submission 96465) | Tropical forest soil microbial communities from Panama - MetaG Plot_28 | ecosystem: Environmental > Terrestrial > Soil > Tropical forest > Bulk soil | place: Panama | collected 2016-02-17
ATCCGCTCGGCCCTCTGGCTATTGATCGCAATGGCAATCTCTACGGAGTAACGGAAACCGCAGGGTCTAAGAAAGTCGGCGTGGTGTTCGAGATCGTGCGGTGCTGTGTATTGGCGCAGAGGACTTCCTCTTGTGAATCGTCGTGGCTTTGGGAACACATTCAGCAACAAACGACTTTCCCGTATTGCTCCATCGATTCACCTATTCACCGGAGTTAACTGGCGACAAATCGCGATAACGCTCAAAACCCCTCGCAGCAAACGCACGCCTCGCGCCCGGGTGGCGAACAGACCGCGTACATGTGCGCTAATGTATAGCTCGCCCCGCACCGTGAGAGACTCTGAAGCGACGCTCAAATGCCGTGGGAATAGGCGTAAGCCGCCTCTCCCGGAGATCATTGCCCGCGGGCAACGACACCGACCCACCGTGAAGCTAGCCTTCCACGAGGCGCGTTTCGTAAGCTTGCATTCGCCTCAGGAGGGACACCTTATCCAACACCCCGGTTTGACGCAGCTTGTTGACCAAGTGGAAATTGAAACGCATTTCGCAATTTTGAAGCACATCGGAAAGACGCCTTCCATGGCGACTTGCAGAAGATGTCTGGTGAAGTTTTTTGTCCCCCTAGAGTTGATCGGGTATGAGAAGGAAGCCGAACTCACCCTCCGCTCGAAATTCGCCGAGCACGTCTGCGGAAGGGGCGTCCGCCAGTTGCTACTAATGCCAAAACGCCCGTAAAGCGAGATTGGAGCCATGCAAGGCTTTGGCTGTTCGGAGCATTGAAGGATCCCCCTCGTCATGAATCCGGGCCTTTCTTGGCTTGCTTTGCCGACAGTGAAAGAGCAGGTTCTCGAAACCGGAGAGCTTGTATCGAGCGGACCTGACCTTGAGTTGTTTTTGCAGGTTAGCCGTTTCGTGCCACGCCCATGTTCAGGTCCAGAAGTGCGGCCGACTCGGATTGCTTACCAATCGCGCTTTTGCTGGCCAGACGGGCGGCTGAGAAGAGCGGCTCAGAAGTTTTCCACCAATCGCAAACTCACTGACAATTGCGTCGTTTTTCCGATGGGAGTACCGCAGTCGATCGAGTACGGGAATGAGTTTCCTCAGTGCCTTGTTCGGAGGACGAAAAGAGAATTCGCCAGGCCAGCATCGCCTCCACTATGGACAACGAGATCTGGGTTTTTTCGTTAGCCTGCAGAGAACGACCGTGAGAAACCAACCTGTCGCATGATCTCACCAAAGCGCGGATCTGCTCGAAGCGGATCAAATCGGCGGTCAACCCGCAAGAATACAAGCCAGGCTGAGTGACCTTGAACTGCACGCTCCAATTCGGCAAAGGCACGGTCTGCATCCCCTAAGCCGATCTTGATTAAGGCAAAGTTGAGCGGCGACACGTAGCGAACCTTTGACAGCTGTTCTAACTCCTCGTAGATCTCCTGAGACGCCCTCACGTCTCCGTTGACTGCGTAAGCGTGGCCCAAGGCCGATAGCATAAGGCTGCTCCTCCGCGATGAGTCCACTGCTCGTCGCAGGGTGTCGATGGCCTGTGGAAATTCACCGCGTGCTTCGTGGGACATGCCGAGAAATTGATAAGCCGGCCAGAAATTGCTTTCTAGCTCCAGCGTGTAGCGACATTGCTCAATCGAACACACATAGTTCCCTGCAAAGTAATGAACCGCCGCCAACACGGCGTTAATGATTGCAGAGAGGGGATCGAGTACTTGTGCTTGCCTGAGTTGATCGATCGCCTCCTCGCCTCTTCCCATGGCTGCCAGGCATTCGCCATACCAATGATGGGCTGTCGCGTAACTCGGATTCAAAGTGATGGCCTGTGTGAAGTGTTCTTCGGCCTTAGCCAGGCGCCATTCATATCGCATCGCGACCACTCCCAGTGACGCATATGCTTCTGCGAGGGACTCGTCAATGGACAAGGCTTTCATTGCAGCAGTTTGTGCTTTCGGCATGAATTCGGCTGGGGGGCGGACGGGAAATAAGAACGCTTGTGTCGTGTGGGCATCGGCCAAACCCGAGTATGCAAGGGCATACCTCGGATCGCTGACAATTGCACGCTCAAAGTACTCGATGCTCCTCTTGATATCTGCTTCAGTTCTCTTGTTCAAGAAATAACGGCCCTTTAGGTACAACCGATAGGCTTCAGTATTCTGGGGGTGCTTACCTAGAAAACGCTTCTTTTCCTCCCGACCTAGTTTGGTCTCCAATTTCAAAGAGATCTTGCCAGCAATCTCTTCCTGCAGATCGAAAATGTCATCGAACCGCCGATTGAATTGCTCACCCCACACTTGCCACCCGTTCTCGACGTCAACCAACTCAGCACCAACATTTAAGGAAGCCCCCCTGGGTAGGATCCTGCCGACAACGACCTTTGCCACTCCCAGTTGCCGACCGATCGCTTGGGGATTGTCCAGCCTGCCCTTAAACCGAAACACAGTGCTCCGCGCCATGACACGTATTGTCGGTATGCGCGATAGGCTGCTGATTACTGTTTCTGTTATGCCATCGCTGAGATACTCCATCTCTGAATCGCCGCTGGCATTTATAAATGGCAATATTGCAACGGATTGGAGACCGCGCCGAGTCTTGTGCGTCACTTTTACAATGCTTTCCTCGCGACTAAGCGCCTTAGCGACCGCCCTCGCAGATTGGAAGCGGCGAGACGCATCTCGTTCCAAGCACCTCATCATGACCGACTCCCAAAGGGGGTCGATCTCGGGAACAAATCGGCGGGGAGAAGGAATCTCTTCGCTGAGGCGACGCGCTGCCATCACGAAAAGCGTTTCATCCTTGGAAGGAAGTGCTCCCGTTGCCATGTGATACATCACCAGACCTAGCGCGTAAATGTCGGATGCCGGTGTCAGCGGACCATTTTCAAGCTGCTCGGGCGACATGTAGGCCGGAGTTCCCAGTATCCCGCTACCAGTTGCTGGTGTCACACTGCGAGAAGAGTCTTCACTAAGGGGCAAAGCCAACCCGAAGTCAGTCACAACTGCTCGACACAAGTTCGGCCCTTCGCCAGGGACCAGGAAGATGTTTCCGGGTTTCAGGTCCCTATGCAAAACTCCCACTGCGTGCGCGGCTTCCAGAGCCGATAGAACCTGCGATAGGATCGCCAAAGCCTTGTCGGCTTCCATTTTTCCAATGCGTAGCAGACGGTCGGCGAGGGTCTCTCCCTGTAAGAGTTCCATACTCACAAATACGAGTTCCAGATTGCCGCTGCTGACAGTGGCGGAGTGCCGGAAGAAGTCGAAAATCCGGCAAACGTTGGGGTGCGTAACCTGTTGCGCCAGCTTCACTTCACGTTTGAAGCGTTGCAAGCAATTGGGGTCCCGGCTCACGAGCGGCATGACCATTTTCAGCGCTACACGCCGATTCAGTTCTATGTCCTCGGCTTCGTATACTTCGCCCATGCCGCCTCTGGACAAGAAGCGAATCACGCGAAAGCGATTTGCGAGGATTACACCTGGGTTGCACACAGGAGAATATGCGCCGCTTTCCTCGAGCTTGTGGCCTCCCACCGTTTGGCTTAAGAAGGTGCCAATTTCGGATTTACAGGCAAGCAATCTGGCTACTTCATCGCGCACCTCTTCTTCCCCTCCACATTGGTCTAGGAAGGAGGATCTAGCATCTTCGGGAAGGGCCAGAGCGGTTGTGAGTAGTTCCTTAACTTTGTTCCATAGGTCCAAATTCATGACGAGGGCGATCCTTCAATGCTCCGAACAGCCAAAGTCTTGCATGGCTCCAATCTCGCTTTACCGTTTCAGGCGACACATGCAGGACCTGCGCAATGGTGCTGATCTTGAGTCCGCCGAAATAGCGAAGTTCAACGATCTTGCTCTGCCGAGCATCGATCTTCGCAAGGCGTATAAGCGCCTCGTGGAGAGCCAGTAGTTCGGCAGATTTCTGCTCTGTAAACAGGAATGCCTCATCCGCCACAACGCGCACCGGCTCTGCGCCTCGCTTGGCCCTCAATCGCATGCGTGCGTGGTCGATCAGAACCCTTCGCATAACCTGCGAAGCAACCGCAAAGAAGTGGTTCTGATCCTGCCAGCTAATGTTGTGGCCACCCACCAACTTGAGATAGGCCTCGTGTACTAAAGCCGTTGGGGTTAAGGTGTGGTCTTTTCGCTCTCGGCGCATGTAGCTTGCGGCCCGGCGACGTAGATCGGAGTAAATCAGTGGGAACAGCTCTTTTTCGGCGCGAGAGTCTCCCTTTCCAAGCTGCCGCAGCAAGACAGTTATGTCCGAAGGCGTGGCCTCCACGCGAGCACCCCCATTGTCGGCAGATTATACGCCACTATCTGATCACGGCGTTAGAACACGGCAGCACCAAATTGGGAGGGTGGGACGATGTGTTTGCGGGACTGAAGCACAAGGGTTTACGAGCCTTCTCGAACACTCTGGGCACCCGGAGCGTGCGAAAATCCAACAATCTTCTGGCACCGACCATCTAGGAGCTCGGAGCTCGCCTAGCCAAAAATAAAACCACCCTACGTTACACGTTTTCAAGAGATCACGCGCTTAAGAGATCAGAAAGACAAAGCGACCCTGAAGAGGTGGGCGCGCCACTTCCATCGCGCAGATGTAGGGGGTGGTCGTGGGACACGCAAGCCCACAAGATCGTGAGGTTACTCGGCAGAGGAAGGGAGTCATATGAGAATCACAGTTTGGGTTCTGGTGCTGTACTTCTCAGCAGGGATAGTGTGTGCTGGCGCAGACGAGTTCCAACCTCATTTTGACTATCCGGTCGGGCAAAACTATTACCTAACATCTGTCGCAGTGGGTGACTTCAACAAGGATGGCTATCTCGACTTGGTAACCGCGGACGTTCTTCCTTCCAACGTGAGTGTTCTTCTTGGACGCGGAGACGGCGCGTTCTTAGGATACGTCGACTACGCTACTGGAATGTGTCCCACTGCAGTGACGACAGGTGACTTTGACGAGGACGGCAACCTTGACTTGGCTGTTGCCAACGCATGCGGCACGCTTAGTGTGCTCTTGGGCAATGGCGACGGTACGTTCAAGAGCCACCAGGACTACACGACTGGAATGAATTCCGAATCGTTGACTGTGGGTGATTTCAATTCCGACGGCAGGCCGGACCTAGCTACCTCGAACTTCTCTGATGATACGGTCAGCGTGTTGCTAGGCAATGGGAATGGAACATTCCAACAACATGTCGACTACGTAACGGGGCACTTTCCGGCAGCAGTGACGACAGGCGACTTCAACGGGGATGGTAAGAAAGACTTGGCGGTAGTTGGCGGTATCAGCCCAGGTGCACTGAGCGTCCTGATAGGCAATGGGGATGGGACCTTCCAAGCGCACGTAGACTATCCGACGGGACCGGACCCTGTGTCTGTAGTCGCCCGCGACCTAAATGGGGATGGGAGAATAGACATCGCAACCGCGAACTATCTTGGTAACACGTTGAGCGTGTTGCTAGCAAATACGGACGGAACGTTTCAACCGGAGGTAGAGTACAGAACCGGGATTAATCCCCAGTCGGTTGTGGTGGCCGATTTCAATGGAGACGGTAAGTTAGATCTGGCCGGAGCAAACTTCGCAGGCACGGTCAGCGTTCTATGGGGCAACGGGGATGGAACCTTCCAATCGAAAGTAGATTACGCAACTGGATCTAAGCCCACTTCAGTGGCAGTTGGAGACTTTAATAACGACGGCACAATCGACCTTTTGACGGCGAATAACGGTGATTCCACAGTCAGCGTCCTACTGAATACCGGCGGGACGCTGGTACGTAGGGCGAGTTCTCCAAATCCCTCAACGCCCGGGCAAACCGTGACATTTACCGCTCAAGTGATTGGAAGGGAGGGGACCGGGACGCCTACCGGCACAGTCACTTTCAAAGCAGGAATCCATATACTCGGAACCGTGACGCTCGTTAACGGCCGAGCCAGTTTATCCACTTCTGGCCTAGCAACCGGCGATCACAAGATTACTTCGTATTACTCCGGAGATAATGTGTTCAACCCCAATACCGCGCAGCCGATCTTTCAGCAGGTACTACCGTGAAACGGACACAATTGGCGCAATTGATTTCATAACAACGCCGGCTCCGGGACACCCGAGTAAACTTGGTGGCGCTTACCAACCAAAAAGGCTCGGGTAGAAGGAAGCCGACAATGATCTTTATAGGATGCGATTATCACCCGGGCTTCCAACAAATTGCGTTTGTGGATTTCGAAACGGGACATTGCGGAGAGCAACCCCTGGAACACCCCAGCGAATCACTCGGGCTGGGATGACCAGCAATGTTGCGATCAGTGAAAACAGTCATTGATGCCGCAGCGGAAGCTCCGTTGTGGAGTACAGGACGCCCGGCTCTCAGGGCTTGATCCATTCAAAGTGTGATCGGTGAAATCAAAGACGGACTCTCCGAAACGCTCGATCGACTGCGGACTCCCGTCGGAAAACGAGGCCATTGTCAGTGAGACTGCGATTGGTGGAAAATATCCCAGCCGCTCATCTCAGCTGCCCGTCTGGTCACCAGCGCGATTGGTAAGCAGTCCGAATCGGCCGCACTTCTGGCTCTGATCATGGGCGTGGCACGAAACCGCTAACCTGCGGAAACAACTCAATGCCATCTCCGCTCGATACAAGGCTCTCCGGTTTCGAGAACATGCTCTTTCACCGTCCCCAAAGCAAGGCAAACCAGCCCGCCCTTGCGCGAAATGCACGCAGTGAAAAATGCAGAAGAACGGCTTCCGGTGTAATGTTCACGCCTGGAAGGTAGCCGATGTGTTCTCGTCTGCAACTGAACTCTCCAACAAGCTGCGTGCCGCTCGCTACATCATCGATCCGGTGACTCTGAAGGTGGTGTACCTGGCGGCGCGTATGCACAAACCACTGTTGGTCGAAGGTCCACCCGGCTGCGGGAAGACCGAGTTGGCGTACGCGGTGGCAGCGGCGGCAAACAGCGCTGTGGAACGGCTTCAGTGCTATGTGGGAATTACGGAAGAAAAGGTCATCGGCCGATTCGACGAGGCACTCCAAGGGCTCTTTCTGGAAACCCAGGCCAACCACCTCTATCAAGAGTGGAGTGAAGTCCGCAATCGCCTTCACACGCTGGACTTCTTTGTGGAAGGTCCGCTGCTGCGTGCCCTGCGTTACGAAGGCCGCCCCTGTGTGCTTCTCATCGATGAAATCGATAAGGTCGACCAACAAATCGAAGCCTTACTTTTGGAGGTCCTAAGTGCGTTTCAGATCACGGTGCCGAAGCTGGGAACGATTCAGGCGACTACGATCCCTTTTGTTGTCCTCAGCTCGAATGAAGAACGGCGTCTGGGAGATCCGCTCCGGAGACGGTGTTTTTATCTGCGTTTTGAGTACCCGACAGTCGAACGGGAACGAGAGATTCTCGCCGTTCGCAGCAGCAGTGAAAGCCTGCGCCTGCGTGGGCAGCTCGCCGGCCTTGCGCATGCGCTTCGCGGCTGGAACATGGAGAAGCCGCCTTCCATCGCCGAAATGTTGGATTTGGCCCGGGCGCTGGAGATCCTCGGGGTCGAAGAAATTTCTCATGAGCAGCGGGACTTGTTGCTGCCGCTGCTGGCCAAGACCGAGGCTGACCGCAGGCGCCTGATGTTGCGAGCCGGATTTGAGGGGCTTGTCGCCGACTCGAAGCGTTATCGCGACGAACATATGGCTCGAGAAGAGCAGGAAGCCAACGCGGATCTGGAGGCCTTCGCTTGAACTGGGCAAAAGTGTGTGTCCTCGTTTTGCTTGTGGGAACAGCCAGGGCGCAAGCGCCCGCTGTGCGCCAACGGCGTGATCTCTCTGCGCGCTGGGCGTTGTATTACGCAGCCGCCTACCGGGTCCCAGCCGAGTTGGTGGAGGCGATTATCGACGAAGAATCCAGCTGGAATCCCTACGCGGTATCAAGCAAGGGAGCAGCCGGAATCATGCAGCTGATGCCAGAAACGGCAGTCCGCTTTGGAGTGCAGAACCGCTTTCGGGTGGAGGAGAACATCCGTGGCGGCGTGGCCTACCTGGCTTGGCTGAGGCGGAAATTCAACGGGGATCTTCGTCTGATGACCGCAGCCTACTACGTGGGTGAATATCCGATTGCGCTTCGCGGACTCGATTATTCCTCGCCCGATGTCCAGGGGTACGTTCAACGCGTTTCCCGACGTTATCGGGCAAGACGACTAGCGCACGGAGATCAGGCAAGGCAGGTGGAAAGGCTCGAGGTGACGAAATGAGAAGAGCTGAAGTTTTTAGCTGGTTCCTCTTGATCCTCACGACGGCAGCTAGTGCGCAGCTGACAACCATCAATCCGCAGGTTCGCTCCAAGGAAACTGCGGATCCCCGGATTACGACCATTGAGCTCACGGCTCACTTTGTGACCACAATCCGAGTCCCAGAAGCGGTGAATTCAGTTGTGGTCGGCGATCCTTCGCTTTTCGAGGTGGAGCATTCGGAACACGAGCCGGACTTGGTATTCGTCAAGGCTCTAACCACCGAAGATGCTGAAAGTAATCTGCTGATTTCCACCGCGAAAGGGCGCCAGATCGGTTTTCTGCTCGTCAGCCACGGGCGCGCTGCCAGCCCTGCCAGGGTCGACTTCCTGGTACGTTACCAGACTGCCGGGGGCTTTCTGATTGAACCCGAGGTCATTCCCTTCGCACTGGTTGCCGAGACCACGAGTATTCCGAAGCGGCAGTCCGCGGCTAGTCCAACCGCAACCCCTAAGCAAGCGAGCGGGACATTGACGCCAGCTGTGTTCAACCCGATGCCAACGCAGGAAGCTTCGAATCAGCCCATGTCAGATTCTCTCGACAGCCTGCTGCAACGTCAGATGCAGGCGCCGCTGCCGACCCTCTACGGCGAACGAATGGAAGGCGACGAGGACAAAGGTGACCGCTTGCGGACCGGTACAGGCGAGGTGCTCGACGGTGGCCAGCAGGTAATCGTTCTGTTCTCGGTCGTCAACACCAGTAAGCACGCGATCCTGCTGATGCCGCCCCAGATTCAGCTTGGCGGAAAAGAGAAGTCAGGAAAGATTGTCAGACATGAGCATTGGTCAACCGCAGAGCAACTGGCGGTGATCGACTTCCGCTTAAGCAGTCGGCGAATTGCGCCAGGAGAGCGGGCTGACGGAGTTGTACTGTTTGAGCGTCCTCCTTACAAGCGATCAGCTGAATCGTTGTTCCTGCAAATGGCAGAGTCAGGCGCAGTGGATAAGCCGGCGCTGGCGCCGTTTGGATTTGGAGTCAGTACTCCCAGGGAGGTAGCGAACCATGGCCGACGATGAAGTAAAGGACGGTGTGGATTTGGCGCAGGTAACTGGCGCGTCGGGGACGTTGACCGAAGAACCTGCGCACGAGGGGATCCGCAAACGAAACTGGCGCGAAGCCTATCGCACGGCATTCGAGCGAGCGCGCCGACGGCGGAAACCAACGCTGCGACGTCAGGAACTTGGCCGAGACAAGAGCAAAGCGTTCTTCTTGCTTATAGGAACAGCGGTTGCATTCCTTCTGCTGTTCTTCGGCATTTTTTCCAGCCCCAGAAAGCCTGCCCCGCTTCCCGGCGAGAACCCGCACGGCCAAGCCAGCCTGGGGCGCAAGATCACTCCCGGGCAGCAGGGCGGAGACTCCACGAAAACTGTAACTCCCATGCTGAATGCGGATGTGGGCAACACAGATCCAGGGCTGGCAGGACGCGTCACCCCCGAGGATGTGGGCCGCACGTCAAGAACCGGCGGCACATCCTCCACGACGCTGACGAAACCGTCCGCAGCGAGGGCCGACTCTTCGCAGGACTATGCGCTGAGAAAGGTCGACTTCTCTGACCCTTCGGCAGGACAGAGTAGCAGGGTTCCTTCGCCAGCGCCTATACCAACCTCGGAGCTGCCGTCGGGCAAGGATCAAAGCAGCGATCTGAAGAAGCCTTCTCTGGTTTTTGTTCGTTCCATCGAAGCCAAACCGGCGATCAGGCCGAGCATACCCGAGGATGAAGAAGAGACGCTGGCAGTGCCGGCAGGGACACGACTGGTAGCGCGCCTTCAGGCGCCTGCCAGTTCAGCGGTTGCGGCGCCGGTCGTGGCCGTCGTCGAATACAACTACGAGCGGGACGGGCGGATTGTGCTGCCGGCCGGAGCGAAGGCGTTCGGCCGTCTGGCGCAAGTGAACCCGTCAGGTTATATGGACATTCAATTCAACCGTGTGGAAATGCCTGATGGGACGTCCGAGAAAATCGAGGCCTCGGCCATGAATCTGAGCTTTGGCCCACTGAAAGGCTATGTGTCCGGGAAAAGGACGGGCACCAAATTCCTGGTGCGCTCTCTCACGGGGCTTGCAACGGTGGCGTCGTATTTGGTGGGACCGCAAGAGTCAAGTTCTGCCGGGCTGATTTCCGCTAACACGCTGCTGCGCGAGCGGCTGGCCGACAACGTAGCCACGGCCGGACAAGAAAAGTTGAACAATCTGGCCTTCAACCAGAATCTGGTAGTGACACTGCCGGGCAACACTCGTTTCTACATCGTTGTCCAGAGACCGGCTACGGATCACGGATCGGCCAACTCCGGAAACGGAACTGCCTCGATGGCAACTGCCGGATCTAACGGCGCCGTGCCTACGCTGGAGGAGCTCCGCCAACTGATTCAGTTGAGGCGCGAAATCAGCGAACTCTACGCACAAGGCAACAGCCCGTCGGTTTCGCAGCCTCAACCTCAGCAGTAGGGAATCGCAATGGAACCGGTGTGGGCACCGGATCGGATGGCCTGGATGAGGCGCTGATCGGAGAAAGCGGATTTGACCTTAAAGTCCGCATCGATCTTCCCGGTGAAGACACGCGCGGGAGAATTCCGGAACACAACTGAACAGGATGCGCGGGAAGCGATTCGACTCGCAGGAGTCTGCACCGCGAATGCTGGGAGCGAGCGTGGCCAGGCCGCACGCCGTAGAGGATCAAGCTGCAGGCTCGCGCTGGCAGATAACCGGAGAATCGACGCCGAAGACCTGCGCCGTGTTTTCGATGGAAACGGCGGGAAGGGCCGGCCACAGCTCGAGCGAGTGGAATGGAATGGATAAGTTGTTTTCTGAGCCGATCAGGCGAGATGTCAAGTTCGTGCTTCGTCTACTCGAAGATCTGGAGCGAACCCGCGGGGTCGGGACTCGAAATCCCAGCAGAATTGTTATTGGTGTTCCCTCCGGGCACGGGGGAAAGCTTAATCGCACGCCTGATCGCAAGCCAAGGCAAACGCAGTTTCTACCACTGACTGCGGCGAACGTTCCTGGAGGAGGTGTCGGAGATTCCGTCATGCGCGTATCCGATGCAACAGTCCATCCATCTCCCCGGGAAAGATAAGCGCCGGACCATGCTCTCTTGCGTGCTAAAGATGACGATTCACTCCTAGCAAGCAAATTCACCCGCTTTTGACAGGATTTTCTTTCCGCCTTACTTTCCCGACGCGTCGATCGCTTTCGCACGATGATTTCTGATTGCTGCGAATGGCGATCGTGGATTCTCGACGAAAGGAGAACACCTAAGGATGAGATTCCAGGCAGGTCCTATGTGGAAGAAGCCTCTGACTGTGCTCACGGTCGCGCTGCTTCTGATTGGCCAGTACATCGTGGCACAGAATCTGGGTGGCAGTCCCCAGTTCAATGTGGCCGTTCAGGGACAAACGGGCGCGCAACCAGAAGGTACCTTCCTGAACTTCATCAACTGGATTGGCAACGTGATCGCGCCCGTCGGGGCTGGCGGCGCGGTCGTCGGTGCCATCGTTTCCTGGCTGACCGGTCGCGGCTTTGGACGCTGGTTGTTCGCAGCCGGATCGTTGTTGGCCGTCTCAGGTATTACCAGGCTCATTGAGTTCTGGATCACGAACGGAACCGGGGGTGTGACATAAGCACCCATCCGGCAATTGCGTGCCGCAACTGTGCCAGCAGCCCGCAAGCTGGAACTATTACGGGCTGCTGCACATCTCGCTCTACAACAATGCAGCTTCCAAGGTTGCGGGGTTAACGACAAATGGAAACTCCCCAGCTGTTAAATGACGTGATTTCGGTCCTTCTGCTGCTAGCCCCCTCGGCAGCACTGCTGTCGCTGGTCCTGGCTGGTGTCAGTCTGAGGCGTGAAGGAGCAATGACCTTCGCCATCGGGGGAGGATTCGCAAAGTGGATGTTCTGGGCAGTCATCTTTCTCACTCTGCAGCCGCTTCTGAGCTGGTTCACTTCGTTTGGTGTAGCCTTGGCCCTCCCGTCAGGGGGAATCGCGACCGGGTGGCTGTCGAACTTTGAGTCGGATGTTTCCGAGTTCGTGAGCAATTTTGTCGTACAGCGGCTTGTGCCGACGCTGGCCGCGTTCTTTGTGCTGAGAGCTGTACTGGACGCTGCATCGGGGCAACACCCCCTGCCGTCGATCGTGGCGGCAATGTTCCTTCTCGCTACCCAGACCACCAGCAGCCTGCTCGAGGGTTACAACACCGGCACACCTTACGCCACCGTCGACGTTTTGGACAGTCTGTGGAATCACCTGGTGGTGACCATCATGCCCATTGCCGCCGTGCTCGCGTTGATGGGGGCAATCCTGAACTTCGCGACCCGGAAGCCGTTTCTGCGGCTGATCGGTGTGTCATTGGCCATGCTGACGGTTTCAGCGATCTGGAAACTTCTCACCTCGATGATGTAGGAGCGGCAATGAACCTGGCAAACATGTCACTTGATAGCGGGGTGCTGCACCTGGCGAACTGGCTTGGCAACGTGATCATGCCAACACTTGCGGCCGCCTTCATCATCATCGCAATTCTCGAGTTCTCGAAAGCCCAGGAATTTGCACACAGCATGTACGGCGCACTCGCCTGCCTGATGGTGTCAGGTTTGACACGGGCCTTTGAGACCTTTGCTTCGCAGGCAGCCTGGAACAACCCGGATCTCTACTGGCTCTCGATCGTGACTCTGATCAATTGGTTCGCGAATGTGATTCTGCCAGTATATGCGGCATCCCAGGTCGCCGCCATGGCGCTGCGGATGGGAGTTTTCTCGCTGGTTCATCCGACCCGCGGTTGGCTTCGCCATTTCGTCACTGCAGCTCTCTGCCTGATGGTTTCTGGCCTGCTTCGCCTGGCCGAGTTCTTCGTCACGCAGGGAACGGCAGGAGTGACTTAGAAAGGACCACAGACAATGGCACTCGATGTCACACCCATCTATCGGAACCTGCGCACCAGAGTCACATTCTTCGGACTGGAGGCGGAGGACTTGTTCGCCATCCTGGCGGTGGCGGTGGTGACGAACATCTTGGCCCGGTTTCTGAACCGGGAGATGTTCGGTCTGCCCATGAACATGGTGCTCCAGTACCTCGTGCCCATTCTCAGTGTGCCCGCGCTGATGCTCTTCAAATACGGCAAACAGCGCGGTTACCTGCTGGACTGGGTGCTGTTCCACACGAAACCGCACGTCTATTCGGCAAGCGAACGAGACCGTGGGCTCGATCACGAATACGTGAAGGACTAGGGGAGCCACCATGCCGCTCACGATGGAACGCTACGAGAGGTCAATGGCGCAGCCGCCACTATGCGAGCAGCTAAAGGTTCGCGACCTCTGCGACAACCTGCTGATCCAGCTCAACGGGTCCCTGGTTGCTGGCTACCGTGTGAGCGGCGTGTGTTCCTACTACGCAAGCGACGAGGAGCGGAACCGGACGAAGCTGCAGCTCGAAGCTCTGATCCGTTCGTTACCGGAGCGCTCCATGCGGTTGCAAGCACGATTTGAGATTTCCGAGGGAGTCGGCGATCTGATCACGCGTTATAACCGCGAACAACGGAATCCCCATGCGGCCCTCGAGGCCATCGATCGTGAACAATCGGAGGCTTGGCTGAAGAGGAATGCCGAGGGGTATTACCTTCAGCACTCGCTGCACTTCTACTTCATCTGGGATCCGCGTATCCATCACCAGTCACCTGA
>Ga0126381_100005519_pt1 | contig 13932 bp, 15 predicted proteins | sample PanSoiMetPlot_28_FD_96465 | JGI IMG/M metagenome (GOLD analysis project Ga0126381, IMG submission 96465) | Tropical forest soil microbial communities from Panama - MetaG Plot_28 | ecosystem: Environmental > Terrestrial > Soil > Tropical forest > Bulk soil | place: Panama | collected 2016-02-17
AGGGCAAATCTTTCTTTCTTTGCAGGATAATCCGAAAGTTCCATCGCGCGATCAAGCAGCCGGGCAAGATCAATCTGATCGCTTACGGTTTGGCCGGTTGTCGTGGTTTGCCCTGGTCCCAGGAAATTTCGCCGCCGGATTTCGACAGGCGAAACCTTCAGTACCTCGGCGATGTGGTCCATGTGCCGCTCCAGCGCAAAAAGCGACTGCGGGGCGCCAAAGCCGCGAAACGCGCCATGCGGCGGAGCGTTGGTCGCCACCGCTTTGGCACTGATCCGGACGCTCGGCCAGTGGTAAGGGCCGCCGGCGTGGATGGCGCCGCGCGAGAGAACGACGGAGGACAAGGTCGCGTAAGCGCCGCCGTCGGTCGTGAAATCGATTGTTCCACCCAGGATCTTTCCATCCTTGCTCACCGCTGTGCGGTGGCGGGTTCTTGACGGATGACGCTTTGTTGTGGCGGCCATATCCTCGATGCGGTCATAGATGATTTTCACCGGTCGTCCCGCTTTGACGGCCAGTAGCGCCGCATGCGCAGCGATCATCGAAGGGTATTCCTCCTTGCCGCCAAACGCTCCGCCTGTTTCGAGCTGTACGACGCGTACGCGATCCGCCGGCAGCCCACAAAGGTTCATCAACGCCTTGTGCACATAGTAGGGGCACTGAAGAGATCCCCACACCGTGAGTCCCTGCCGAGGGTCGAAAGCCGCGATCATTCCATTGTTCTCGATGTAGAGCTGTTCCTGCGCTCCAGTCCTATATTCACCTTCCACGATGTAGTCGGCCTTCTCCCAGGCACTCTCTACATCGCCCTTTTCAATCAGAATGGTCTTGAACGTGTTGCCTCGGCCCCCAATAATTTCCCGACAACCTTCACTCTCTTCGATGGTGAAAATGGCTGGGAGCGGATCGTACTCGACCGATACGTCTTCTACCGCAATTGGCAGAAGATGCGGGTCTTCGTGAGCCAGCAAGAGAATAGGCTCTTCGGGATGGTTGACAACTCCATCTGCGAGACACGGCTGGTCGTCTTCGATCAGTGCGATGCAATTCTTGCCGGGAATATCTCTTGCGGAAACAATGACGAATTCCTGCCAAGGAATCTGCGGGCCGAAAGTGATTTTCCTGATCTTCCCGCGTGGAATCTGGCTCCGCACGGTGCGACCGTACAGCATGCCGGGCAAAACCATGTCGTCCACATAGCAAGCCTGTCCGTTGACTTTCTCGCGCCCTTCCAAGCGTGGAACGGGTGTTCCGACGATGTGATCACTCTTTATGCTCATGCTGTTACCGCCGGTTCTCCCGCCCAATGGGCTTTCCGGGAAAGCTGCCTTCGGTAAATACCGGACTGCCTCGAAGGTACGTGGCCTTCACCGCCCCGCGCAATTTCTCTCCCAAGTAAGGAGAAAGCGGATGGCGGTAATACAGCCGCTCCTTGGTCAGTCGAAACTCACTCTCCGTATCGAACACGACGAAGTCGGCATCGTATCCCGCGGCGAGCCGGCCTTTCCGGCTGTCGCAGCCCGCCAACTTCGCCGGACCTTCTGCCATCCAGCAAGCGATGTCGCCGAGCGCAAACCCCCTGGTGCACGCCTCGGTAAACATTATCGGCAAAGCCGCGGATAGGCTCGCGATGCCGCCCCAGGCGGTGCGAAAATTTCCTTCCTCAAGTCGTTTCATTTCCGGTGGACAAGGGGAATGGTCGGTTGCAACGAGATCAATCGTTCCGTCTCGCAGGGCCTGCCACAATTGCTCGCAATTCTCGCGGCTTCGAATCGGCGGCGCGCATTTGTGCAGCGTCGATCCTCTTGGAATAGTTTCCTCAGCCAGGTGCAAGTAATGCGGGCAGGTTTCAACGCTCACCGGAAGTCCCTCGGAGCGCGCGTCCCGCAGCTCACAAAGCGCGCGGCTCGCAGAGAGATGCACGATGTGCAAACGAAAGTGGTATTCGCGGCACAGCGACAATAACATTCGAATCGCCAAGACTTCTGCTTCTTCCGGACGTGATTGCAAGTACGTCCGATAGCAAGACCAATCGGCACCCGCAAGCCTCTCCGTGGCTGCATCGATGGGACCGGGAAGTTCAGCGTGGACCAGCAGCGGCAAGCCAGTACGAGCAATGGCAGGCAAGGCAGCTCGCAACTGAGGCTCTGAAACCATCGTAAAGCTGTCAATGCCGGGATGAATGAGAAAGCATTTGAAACCCGGCACTCCCGCGTCGGCCAGAGGCTGGATGTCGCCCTGGTTGTCCGCGACAACTCCTCCCCAGCTCATCCAGTCCACTCTCGATCGGCCCTCCGCCGCCCTACGCTTCAGCTCAAGCGCCGCCACCGTGGTTGTGCTTGGCAGGCAATTTAACGGCATGTCCACCAGTAAAGTGTATCCTCCGGCAGCGGCCGCCCGAGTGGCCGTTTCGAATCCTTCCCATTCCTCGCGGCCCGGATCATTGATGTGCACATGGGAATCCACCAGGCCGGGAAGAATTGCCGCGTTGCCAAAGTCATAAGTCTCAGCCCAGGCCGGCACTTGTTCGGGAGCCACGACATCTCGGATCAGCTCTTCCTCCACCAGCAGAGCGGCTGGCCGCACGCCGTCTGGAGCTACTACCCGGCGGGAATGGAAGGCTCGCAGATTCATGGTATGAGGTGCTTCCGCACAAACTCTTCCGTTTGAGGCATGAGCGTAGCTTTCCACTCTGACTTTTTCAACTCGCCCCGAGCGATAATCCCGCACAAAGTACTCTGCATGACAGGAAACTAGGCATATACTTGCAGGGTTGTCTCGAGCGGGTATCCCCGCTGGACCTTCAAACCTTCTCGTGCTTGCAGCAAACCAACGAACTTACTGGTGATGGTAGAAGATGAGCAATCCTTTTATGGCACGCGCCATTCAGCTCTCGATCGATGGTGTTCAATCCGGACGGGGAGGCCCCTTCGGAGCTGTTGTCGTAAAGGACGGCAAAATCGTCGCCGAGGGCGTGAATCAGGTCACTTCGACAAACGATCCCACGGCCCACGCGGAGGTGCTGGCCATCCGGCAGGCTTGCTCGAGCCTCGGTGTGTTCCAGCTACAAGATTGCGAATTATACACATCCTGCGAGCCGTGTCCCATGTGTCTTGGTGCGATCTACTGGGCTCGTCTATCGCGCGTTTATTTCGCCAACACCGCCGAGGATGCCGCCAAGATCGGGTTTGCAGATTCGTTCCTCTACACTGAATTGAATAAGCCGCATCTCGAGCGCCGCATCCCCACGATCCAGATGATGCGGGAGGAGGCGCTCGCCGGTTTTCGCGTGTGGGCCGCTAAGCCCAACAAGATAGAGTATTGAGCTTTTCGGGCGGCAATCCTCCTTTACTCGTTTGCACCCATCGACCGCGGAATGGAGATTGGGCAAACACACAAGTAGGCGTAGTATTCGCCTGATACGGTCTCACTGAGACTCTATGGGAGGCGCTGCTATGTCGGTCACGGTGAAAAACATTTCGCTTTGGCGAAAAGAGGTCGAAAACCAAGTTGGGGCGCTCGCCGAGACGCTTGGGCCGGTTACCACGGCCGGAGCAAACTTGCACGTGCTGATGGGATATCGATATCCGGGCGAGGGAACCAAGGCGGCAATTGAGCTTTATCCTGTCGCAGGCAAGAAAGTGACTGCAGCTGCTTCGGAAGCGGGGCTGTCGGCCTCTACCATTCCGACACTCCTGGTTGAAGGCGACGACAGACCCGGTTTGGGCCTGGCCATCGCTCGAGCCATCGCTGGAGCGGGAGTCAATCTGACCTTCTTTGTCGCTCAGTCGATCGGGAGAAAGTTCTCAGCGGTGCTCGGGTTCGAGACGGAAGCGGGCGCCAAGGTCGCGGCTCCACTCATCAAGAAGGCAACGACCAGCAAGAGGAAGTGAGGCAAGAAGGGATTGGCCTGTCCGTAGGTACAGGGAAAAACTTTTTCGGCCAGCTGTACCAATTCGGGACCTTTCGGTCAGGCGCAAACTGTTGTTCGTGAAGTATCCTCTTACGCCGAAAACTGGTTCCGGGACACTTCAAGAAGCTGTTGCGGAACCTAAACCCAACAATTGAAGCACGATTCTTCGTTCGCGGCACGGACGGCTGTCGGTGAAAGAGCGGTTCAGGCTGTTCGTTGCACCATGCGAATTCGGGCCACTCAAGGAGTGGAGCGGACTGCGCCGATTGGAGAGCGGCCAGTCCGTTCCGCAAATCAGGCGCCTAAAGTAGCTGGGCATGTACAAGCGGCGATGCAAAAACCCAGCCGAACCTGCCGCTATGTTGCAGGAGCCATTGCGCGAATAGTGGCTCCCGAAGTTTGGGAGGCAGAATGCAGCAAACTTGGTTCGAGCAGTATCAGGAACGGCGAGCAGTAATACGACAGAACCAGCAAAACAATTTGACTGGGGAACAGAATAAACGCTACGCACAAGAAGTGCGCGGCGAGATGCGCGACTTGGTCCAGGTGCGGAGAAGAGAGCGACAAAAGGAAGCAGAAAACGGTGGTTTTTTTGAGATGACGGAAGAACAAGCGATGGTGGACCAAGACATTAAATGGCCGCCGGGCTCGGACAGACACCCCTTTCAGCGGGTTGCGGACTTGTCGTTGAAGATCGCGGGGCGAAACAAGAATCTCAGAGATCGCTTGTTTAGGCTTTTCAGTGAAGAGGCTGCAAAAGGAACGTGCGCCGCCGCGATTTACGAAGCCGTTTGGGAAACAATCAGCAATCTTGCGGACGACGTTCTCGATGAAGCCATTGGCGTTGTTTATGATGAACCCAAAGCCAAAGCTGCGACCGCCGCTTGATCGGTTGAACGCCTCGGTGGAAGGCCATACCCTTAATCGCAGAAGTCCATCAATCGCTACAGTTATTTGAGTCTGCATTCAGGACAAGTGACCACGACGCTTGGCAACGGACGAACCAGAACCGTCCTGTGCCAGTAAACTTGCTGACTAAACTTTTGGTTTGGGGTTGATAGGTCCACCTGAATTTGCCCTCGGAGTTACGTTCGCTGCCTCCTCAACGTGATCTTCCGTCCACTGATAACCTAGCTAGTGATGTGCTTGTGGGTGCGAGCCGTGGGCTCCAGGCCCTTACCTTTTTCAGATAGGCGGCGAGAAAGGGAGGCTCACCACTAGGTGTTCCGGTTACGTTCGGGCGAATCATCTTGGCGATAAATGCCACCGCTCGATGGGTCAATTTTGTAGCAGAGGAATGTTTCCCTTTTGAACCCAAAAATATCGTGATACTCGATGACTATGTAGGCGCTCAGAAACTCGCCGCGCTTTGCCGACCCCAAGCAAGTTAGGTCAAGACTCCGAGACCGCTCCTTGCCCGCACCGAGCGGCCCGATGGGTCCAAAGTTCTGGCCATCGCTCCTATTTGGACTGCTTAACACCGAACCCGCAGGGAGAATCTCCAGATGACCATATACGTTGTTGATCCACCCGGGACTTCTGCCTTCATTCTTGCAAGTCAACTTCACATTTGCGGTCACGCGCTCGACCGTGCCTTCCGGTTCGCCTTTGGAAGCGCTCTGCACAACATGCAACACTGACCTTTCCGACCAGTCGAGTTCCGCCATTACCCAAGCACGTTCCGTATGAACAAGAGACGCGGCGCTAGCTCTGGCAGCAGCGGCATTATTCTGTGCTGCCTCGACCTGTTTTTGGAAAACGCTCAACTGAGCCAATATTTCTCGGTGTTGTTTCCGACTATCCAGTCTGTCCCACACGAAGATGAGGAGCAATGCGGTTCCTGCCAGCCAAATCGCAATGAACTCATGTGCCCTTAGCCAGTCCATGGAACACCTGCCATGTTTGAATTGGGTAGGGAAAAATGGGGAACACGATTATAGCGATTCCTTCTAAGAAATGCTGCGCAAACCGCGACTCTCAGTGCTCCACAACAATTATCCATGGGGCATTCGTTCCTTCACCACGTCTCGCGCATTCTTGTCATCGCGGAGCGCCACAAATTTTGCATGCCTGAGCCGATCCCCCGCCGTCCATTCCAAGAATTCGACCTGAGCAACCGCTTCGGGCCGCAGCCAAACACATTCCTTCATCTTTTCGGCAGTCAATTCGTCGCCCCAACGTGCTTTGTGGGTATCCGGCAGGTTAGCGAAGGGCATGGTAGGAGAGACAAGATGACGGATTTTCTCGAAGACCTGTCGCCGCGACGCCGGAACAAAGCCATTGCGGACACGGGCGTCGTACATCAAATCTTTGCCCTGGTAATAGCCGACGATCAGCGAGTCAAATCCGTGTGGTCCCGGAATGTAGCCACCGATGACCAACTCTTGTCCGCGATTCGCCCGGCATTTGATCCAAGCACCGGTTCGTTTCCCCGCCTCGTACTGGCTGTCCTTGCGTTTTCCGATGACTCCTTCCAATTGCTGTTGCCGAACGGCGGCCAGCATGTCTTTCGCTGAAACCTCGAACTGTTCGGCGATGCGGATTCGTAGAGAACGCAACTTCAAAAGCGATTTCATCAATCCACGGCGCTCACTGAGCGGCAGACTTGTGAGGTCTTGGTCGTTACAGACAAGAAGATCGAAGATGAAATAGTGGATATGCGATGCTTCGCTGCGGAAGCTTTGGAGGAGATTGAAGTTTGGTCGGCCTGATTCATCTAGCGCGACGACTTCTCCATCGACAACCGTACCCTCGGGAAGCTCTACGAGAGCTTCGACAAGGTAGGGGTACTGCGAGTTGAACGACTTATGTCGCCGCGAGAACAAATTAACCCGGTCGGATTTAACAGCGATCGCTCTGTATCCATCTAGCTTTATCTCGTACAGCCATCCCGGCCCGTCGAGCAGCTTAGGGACCGGGGCGCATTCCATCGGCTGGATGAATTCAGCTTTTCTTTTTGGCAGCGCCGCTAGGCGACCAACGCTAGTTATTCTCGATCGCATTATTGACGTCCCTTGCGTTTCGACGCTACTCACTCAAGGGACCGACCTATAATTCTTTCGACGTTCGATTCTATTGCAAAATGCCTGCTGATGGTGCGTCGTGCGCTCTTCGTCCTAGGAACTGGGCAACCCGCGTTAGCCAGGAAGCTTGTCCGCGTTAGCTCATTTCGTAACAAGAGAAGTGAGGTTGACGGTGATTCCACTACTTCCAGGTGTTCCAGAGGTTCCAGAAGAGTTTTACAGTATCGGGGGCATGGCCCGCGTAGTGATTGTTTGCGAACGCGAAGATTTTTCGGAGGCGCTTGTCCTCGACAAGCCGTCGCAACACGACCACCCAATTCCTCAGGTCACCTTGCTTGTCGATAACCGTTTTATCCCAAGTCGTCGTTTGTTGCTCAATTCCCTTGCGATCTCCGAGCCAGCGGACGTAGGCAAAGTCCGCGGTGATCAGATCGAGTGCGCCTTTTACCTCCCAGGGCCGCGGCATGAACGACGTGTCAGTCAGCGCCAGGGCGACGTTGTGCTCGCAGAGCAAAGCCGTCATCCGGGCGTCGAGCCAATCTTTGTTGCGGACTTCGACCACAAAGCGGCCTGCCTCGAGCTCGGAGGCCCGTCTGAAGAAGGATTGCAAACGGACGCGAAATTCATCGGGACTTTCGAGTGTCCACTTGTCGAACTTGGGAAACTGCAAGAGCATCGGGCCGAGCTTGTCGCCTAACAAGGACATCCTCTCGACGAATTCGTCAAACACGGCCTCGCAGCCCACCAGCACCTTTTCGTGCGTGATGACCTGGGGAACCTTCACGGCGAAGATAAAATCTCCGGGAGTTTTCTCGTTCCAACGGGTGACCGTCGAGGCGCTGGGCGTGCCATAAAACGTGCTATCGATCTCGACTGTTGGGAATTGGCTGGCGTAGTGGGAAAGAAACGCACGGGATCGCATGCCTTGCGGATAAAACGAGCCTTCCCAACCAGTGGCAGTGAATGAGGAAGTGCCCAAGAGAACATTCGGAAGTGAAAAGGGGCGCTGGGTTGCAGGTTCAAACCTCTGTTCCAATTCAAATAGACTTGGCTGGCGGTTTAATTCAGCTTTGGGACGCTTTGAATTCACGATTCGCAGACTAGCACTCGCATCGCCTGCGTGACAAATGATGCCGTCGTCGATGCGTCACGCGGCGCCGGTTTTGAAACTTGCATCCAGGTTTGGAAAATCTGGAGCAGCACATCGTGACGCTTTACGTGGCCGTCAAACGAGGAGACCAGGAACCTGCGCCAGCGTCCTCGTGAGGTCCGGCATTCTGGATAGTCCCAGTTGGTGCACGTAGCGGTTGCGCCAGAGATGCTTGTCAAACAGAGTGCAGCGCGCCCCGCAGTGCCGAGAGCCAGTTACTTGTCGGTGTGGATGCGCTCGGCTGGAACTTCGACTTCGGTAACACCACGGAACGAGAACAGCAACTTTACAAGGTACTTTGGTGGCTCTGCCGAGGTTTGTTTCACGATGTGACCGACAGCATCGGTAACCGCCGCCTGAAACATCACACCCTCGGCCTCGAAACCAGCCAGATTCACACGCACTAGTTGGCCCACCTCCAGCATGGTGCCTCCTTAAAAAGGGTCTCCCCGCCGCAAAAGAAATGCAAGCCATTCCGGGGACTCACCGACGACGACTTGTGAGAGGCTAGAGCCCGCGCTCGAGAACTTCCTGCCGCCGGCGGATTGAAATCCGCCCAATTGGATTTCTGCGGCCTAGAAGCGCAAAATTCGTTCCCGGGAGTAGTGACCCGCGCCTTGGATAAAGGAAAGCAAATGCGAAAACACTCCTCCTTCATCTTCAATTCATCTTCAGTCTTGACAACCCCGGGGAACGGTGCGACATCACATGGAGAGGGAGTTAACCCGCCGCTTCCTTTCCTCGAGGAGACCAAACGTGAAAGCCCAGATTCTGACATTCTCGTGCTGGGGTGATACGACACTTGTCGAATACGATTCGACCACAGCCGACATGGAAGAAGTGAACCACATAGCCCGCGGGCCGTTGCCGATTGCAAAGGGCTCCTCGTGTGGACTCTCGTCAGTATCACGCTGACGCAATGCGGGTAGTGATCTATTTTCGGCGTCGCGGTATTCGCAAATGCCAAACGTAATTCTCTTGCTGTTCATGATTTTGGCCCTGATGCTGTGGAGGTCTATGCTCGCGGTCATGCACCGGAGAGACGTACTTAGAGAAACCGGGCCTCGCACGCGTCCGGGCAATGCCTTACAGCCGCGCTTCCGTACTTTGGAGCGGGCCTCTTTAAGAAGAATCGCAGAAGAAGGCTTTCACAGGGGCTCGGATGAAATACGCCTATCCGATCGCAGCCGCCGCGCGAAAACGTATCTGAGACGCATCGCTGCCCTGACCGGCGCAACGCAAGCGGATGAGGCTTACATCCTTGATGTCGGCACAACGAGGTTTTATGTGCGTGATCGATATGTCCGGCGGCTGCGAGATGCGGCAAATCCCGAATCCGGTTATGATGAGACTTGCTTCTATTGCTTGAACAGAACCATGCCGAGGGCGGAGGAGATTGCCACCGTGCTGCTACAGCTCAAGAATGATCCCCGCCTCTTTGACATGTGGGCCAGACAGCATGGTCTGGCCTTCAAGGCTAACGGTGAGGTGTTCACCCGTGCGGAATGACCGACTCGCGACGAAAAGGCAAACATGGACGCCCGCCCGGCGCGCCGCGGAATACTTGAAGCGTATCGCTCGCCTCACTGGGGCTGAACATGTTCATGATGAAACTTACCGGCTGAGGGCCGGGCGGAGGAGCTTTTTGGTCGACTATAAATTGGTTCGCGCGATATCACGCCGCGGCAATGCCACTTGCTTTTCTCTCGCCGCGGACCCGGACATCCCGAGTGCGGAAGTGGTTGCTTCTGCTTTACTGCAACTCAAGAACAATCCGAGACTGTTCGAGCGGTGGAAACAATTGCCGGGACATGCATTTAAGGCCAATGGGAAGATATTCAAGGGCGCAGGCTTGGTTGGTTGGCGATGAGAAATAAAGTCTACAGCACCGATTATGTTGTTGGGGTCATTCGCGGCGTTTCACGGAAGGTCTCCATGTGGCTCACAGAAAAACCGGGCCAGCGGCAAACCGTGAAACCGGACGCGAAGTACTTGCAAGGGAATCAGCCGCCGAGGCTCCCTCGAGCGTTGCACGGAACCGCGCAAGCAAACAAAGAGGTGGCGGCCCCAGCCGGAGTGATGATGGGCAGCGTCGCCTCGCGGCTCGGCGCAAGCTTGCATATGAAAGGCGAAGTCACCGGCAGCGAGGATCTGGTCATCGAGGGCACCTTCGAAGGCATGGTTCAACTCGACCAGGGGAATCTGACGATAGGAACGACCGCAAAGGTGACGGCTGACATCGTCGCCGCCGAGATAATGGTGTTCGGCAACGTAAAAGGAAACGTGCGGGCGAAGAAGCGAATCAAGATCGAGAAGGATGGTTCGGTGACCGGAGATTTGACAACGCCAGAGATCCTGATTGAAGACGGCGCAGTTTTCAAAGGTTCGATCGAGATCGACAGGAGCATGGAAAAAGGAGCCCAGCAGAGCGCCCTCTTAGATCCAGCGTCAACGTCGACTCCTCCGAAGGCCGCCGCTTAAGCGAAGCAATCTGATCACGAACCAGAGCGAAGAGGAGCACCATGAGCTCGCCGCTAGAGAGCCCTCTTCCTTCAGTTCCAGGATTTCATTGCGATGGCGCTAGCGCGCCGCTCTTGCGCCCCGGCTTCTTGAGCAAGGACACAAATTCGGTTGCGGATCTCTCCAGAGTGTATTTCTACGTTGCCTTGGCGTGGACGGGCAGGCCTTCGCGATAGGTCTTGAGATTATTCTTATCCACTACGACCGTCCCGGTATCCACGAACGTAGGCATCGGCGGCGCCAGAGCGGTGCGCCAATCTTTAAACTGGCGCACGGCGTTATGGTGCAGATCGTCGAGGAATTTTAGCCCGTAATAGCTCATGACGTATGGCTTTTGCGCGATGGTGGCGGCAATCGCGCCGCGCTCGATCCAATCCAGTGTCTCAGGATCATCGTCGAACGCCACGATCGGCAGCTTGCCTTCCAGGTTTAAGCGATGTAGCGCTTCGGCGGCACCGGAGCCGCCGGTTGCTTCCACGCAAATGATGCCATCGACTTTTTCTTTCTTCTGTAGCAATTCGGACACCTGGTCAAATGCGTTTCGCGCGTCGCCCTTGTCATCCAGGATCTTCGTTAACTTGAGAGCAGGGAAATTCTTCAGTGCGTCTGCAACTCCGGCGACTCGATCGTCCAGGTTACGCTGTCCCTGAATGGTGACAACGGCGATGTTTCCTTTGTTCGAAAGGAGCTCCGCCATCCGCTGTAAGCTTTCTCGCCCGGCCTTGACGTTGTCCGTTCCGATGTACAAAACCCTTCTCGAACGAGGCACATCCGCATCCACGCAGATGACCGGGATGCCTTGAGCAATCGCCGCGTTGATCTCGGTTTGAAAAATTTCGGGTTTCCCCGCGGAGAGGCAGATTCCCGTGGGGTTCTGCTCTAGCGCCCGGCGGAACATTCCGAGCTCTGCGTTTGGTTGGTACCCCGGCGGACCGACCAGTTCAGCCTTTACGCCCAGCGCTTTGGCTGCGTCCAGAAAACCGGCCTCCGCGTTTTGCCAATACGGTAGGTTGACATTCGTGGCCACGAACACATAGCGTTCGTTTTCCTCGTGGTAGGGCTTTGTACAAGACACGATCAGCGCTGATCCACAGAGAATAACAACGGACGCAAGCGTCGCCCCATGTTTCTTCATTGAAATTCTCCTTTCCCATCTTGGCTGGCCCGCGCGAGTGTTCGCTCGCGCCCTGGAAAGCTTGGCTTTTCCGCGTCCTAGCTTGCAAAACTCTCGACAATGTGAGTTTGCGAGGAGATGAGCAGGGATGAAGGAATCGATCGTAAGCGAAGATCTGTTGACACCGAGGACTCATAGTGAAAGCCCTTGGCCTAGCCGTCCGGGCCCATGATGTTAGCAGAGACAATCGTCCTCAGCCCAGCTGTGGGTTCATAGAGACAGAAGATCATCAGCGGGGTGCCACGTAACTCCTCCATCAGGGAACCGAGAGACCAAAAGACAACTTTCAAGTGAAAGAGTTTCTTCCGGCTCGCGTGGCCGTATTTTGGTGATACGGACATCCGTCGATCGATCGCGGAAGGGCTCGTTGGTGTGTGCCGGACAATCGACCGTTAGCCGCCCTGATCCCCTCAGAAACATTCGATAATCGAACCGTACAGGAATCCTCGCACCATTCTACTTCCCCCGAATCACGGTGACCCGGGGCCTTACGTGCTGGCTGGCGTTACCAGGGCGATGCCAGGTGCTAGAATCTCGTGGCCAAGGACTTGGCTGATTCCATCACCATGACTTTGGCTGAAAATGGAGCGGCGATGTAGCTCGCGCTTGGTCTCGAAAGGCAAAGACCCGCGAACGCCAGGAAGAGAGAAATCCAGTGAGCAATCCGTTATCGCGCCGAACGTTTCTCGGTCACGCAAGCGTAGCCGCGGGCTGGGCCGCTCTGATTCGAGGAGGCCGGTACGACGCGCCTCCGTCAGGCAACAGCGTGTCCGCTTCCTCAGAAATGCCGGACCGCGTCGTGGACATGCATGTGCATTTCGATGAAAAGAATCCCAATTTCACGAGCGACCTCCTGAAACTCTCCGACCGGCTGAATCTCACGGCGTGTGTGCTCACGCCCTTTGCCTCGAGGAAAGTGGTCCTCGACGCGGCAAAACAGCATCCCAGGCAGATCATCCCCTTTGGCTCGGTGGACCTTGACGCTCCGGACGTAGTCAAACAAGTGGAAGAGCTGCACGCGATGGGTTACCGCGGTCTTGGCGAACTAGAGTTTGTGAAGAAGCCGTACAACGACCCGTCGTACTTCCCGGTGTACGAACTCGCAAACCGGTATGGCTGGATCGTTCTTTTCCATACCGGCATCGTGCTGCGGAGAAAATTTGACGAGCCGGAAGACGTGGCTTCGGGACGCATGCGCCCGATTTACCTGGAAGAAATCGCCCGGCGATTTCCGAAAATCACCGTGCTGGGCGCACACTGTGGCAATCCCGAATACGAGTGGGCTGCGGAAATCGCGAGATGGAATCCCAATGTGTTTTTCGACCTGAGCGGCTCCACGCTCACGAAAATGCAGGCGCGGCTCGCCGATTTCCAAAAGATTTTCTGGTGGTCGAACACCCAATGGCAGAGCCCGGAGTGGAAATTAAAACCCACGGACAGCGACTCGAGTGCGTTCGCAAAAATCGTTTTCGGTTCGGACACAGGCTTGGGGGAAATAGAATCGGTGGTGAAGCAATACCACGCCATGTTCGATGCATGCGCGGTTCCAGAGCACACGCGCAAAATGATCATGGGCGGAACGTTGGCCAAGATGCTGGGGGTCGCCGATGGTAATTAAGATTTATGAAGACAAGACTTCTCTGGGACGGGCTGCAGCGGAACAGGCCGCAGTTTCACTCCGCAAGGCAATCCAGGAAAGCGGCCGAGCGCGAATCATTGCCGCCACAGGCGCCTCGCAGTTCGAATTTCTCGACGCTCTGACCGCCATGCCTGCGATCGAGTGGCCGCGCGTAGAGATGTTTCACCTGGATGAATACATCGGACTCCCCGCGTCTCATCCCGCCAGCTTTCGCAAATATCTCCTCGAACGGCTAATCAACAAGACCGGAATCACCAAATATCACTTTCTCGACGGCGAGGGAGATGTCCCGGCCGTGGTCCGCAGCGTCTCTGCGGAGTTGACAGCGGCTCCCATTGACACCGCCTTTGTCGGAGTCGGCGAAAACGGCCATCTTGCATTTAACGACCCGCCGGCGAATTTTCAAACCGAGGAACCCTACATAATCGTTGACCTCGATGAGCCCTGCCGTCGACAACAGGTGGGGGAAGGATGGTTCGCCAATCTTTCTGAGGTGCCCAAGAGAGCGATGTC
>Ga0126381_100005520_pt1 | contig 13931 bp, 16 predicted proteins | sample PanSoiMetPlot_28_FD_96465 | JGI IMG/M metagenome (GOLD analysis project Ga0126381, IMG submission 96465) | Tropical forest soil microbial communities from Panama - MetaG Plot_28 | ecosystem: Environmental > Terrestrial > Soil > Tropical forest > Bulk soil | place: Panama | collected 2016-02-17
CTATTTAGGCCTGGAACCGACGCGTTCTAAGAACCGCATTCGTTGCGTGTGCATCACGGCGGGCATTGAAGGTGAGAGTAAAATGGTTGCTGCATCCATCAACAAACACGAAGCGCGCCGACACGCGCCTGATCCTGCGCGCATCGCGTTGTCAAAATTTTTCACGATCGAGCAGGTCGCCCTGCAACTGGAAGTGTCGATCCGGACGGTTCGTCGTTGGATCGCTTCGGGTCTTCTTATCGCACACCGGTTTGGAGGCGTGGTCCGGATTGCCGAGCACGACCTTCGGGCGTTCCTAGCCCAGCACCGCGCCGGTTAGGAAGAGGAGTTGCGTCAATGAATGTCAAACATTGTCATAACGTTACAGCTATTCGGGAATACTCTGGTCAAATAGACGACCTAGAATGCCCGAATGTCAGCCCCCGTCACCCCCTGTCTTCCCGAGACCATCCGGGACCACAGGCCCGTTTCCCGAAAGGAGTAAGTGTCATGTCCAAGAAGTCCAAGTCGAACGAAATCAAGTCCACCACCAAGAAGCAGCCCGCCGGCAAGTCCAAGTCGGCGACGTTGGTGACGGTCCTGACCGCGCTCGAACAGAATGAAGACCAGTCGCCCACCCGCCGACGGGATTTGACCTCGGCCGTGAACCGGGTCGCCGACCTGCTCGGCCAGGAGCCAGCGGCGATCCCGATCGACATGCCGGCGATCAGCGCGCGGCTTGCGGCCGTCAACCCAGTGGCGGTCGGTATGACGGCGAAGCGCCTGTTTAACATTCGCTCCGACTTCACGGCCGCCATCAAGACGAGCGGCTTGATGCCGGTACCGCTCGACAAGCAGCCGCTGAGCTCGGGTTGGATTGCTTTGTTTGAGTGCCTGTCGGGCCGGCGAGCCCACATCGGGCTGTCGCGGCTGGCGCGGTACGCAAGCGGGGAGGGGACCGAGCCCAAGGATGTCGACGATCGGCTCATCGATAGGTTCATGACGGCGATCCGGGAGGGTTCGCTGCACCGCAAGCCCAATGCCCTCCACCGTCAGGTCACCAAGATCTGGAATGAGATCGTCGCAGCTCCTGAACTCGGCCTCAAGCCCGTGACGGTGCCGTCGTTCCGGGAGCCGCCACAGCGGGTGGCCTGGGAGAGCTTGTCCGCCCCGTTCCGGAAGGATGTTGACGAGTACTTGGCCTGGTGTGCGGTCTCTGACCCGTTTGCTGCAGACGCCCGCATGCGCCCACTCGCACCGCGGACCCTGCGGCTTGTTCGCGACCAGATCCATGCGGCGGTAACCGCCCTTGCCGAAGGAGGCGGGAGTCCCGCGGCTGTCAAGTCGCTCGCGGACCTCGTCTCCCCCGAGAGCTTCAAGAAGATCCTGCGTCGGCGGATGGATGGGGCGGGAGGTGAGGAGAACGTGTTCAACTACAATCTCGGGAAAGCGCTGATCCGGATCGCGTTTGAATGGACCAAGCTCGACGCTCAGGCCCTTGCCGAGGTGAAGCGGCTCTTCGGCAAGATGCCCGTGCCGGCGACCGGGCTGACCGGTAAGAATAAGCGCTTCTTGCGCCAGTTCGACGATCCGCAAGCCCTGCATCGTCTGTATACCCTGCCGGCGAAGCTCTGGTCGGAGGCGAAGCGGGACCCCCACCCAAGCGTCCGCACCCTAGCCAAGGCCCAGGCAGCGCTCGGTATCGCGATTCTCTGCTACTGCCCGATCCGCCTGCAGAATCTAACTGCCCTTGAATTCGACACCCACATCTTCCTGCAGAACGGTCCCGAAGCGATCTCGACCTTGGAGTTGGCCGCTGACGAGGTGAAGAACGGGATCGAACTGTCCTACGACATCCCGCGGCCACTCGCCCGGATGCTGATCGAGTACCGCGAGCGAATCGCCCCGGGTGTGATCGGAGATCGTCCCACGCGGGTGTTTGTCAACGCGGATGGGACCCTCAAGAGCGCTGCCACCGTCGCCTGGCTGATTTCCGGTTATGCAAGACGGCGTGCCGGTATCGAGCTCACTCCGCACCAGTTCCGCCACCTGAGCGCAAAGGTCACCCTCGATGCCGTTCCGGGCGGCTTCGAGCTCGTGCGGCAGTTCCTGGGCCATAAGGTCGAAAAGACGACCGCGAAGTTCTACGCCGGGATCAACAGCCGACGGGCGGCGCGGCACCACCAACGCCTGATCGAAGAAGCTCTCGCGGCCATGACCCCGCCTGGCAAGCGCAGGAAGCGCTCGTCCTGATGGGAGTTGCTGAAGAGGTCCGACATGCCCCGTAAGTCTGCAATGTATCTGCCGTTCGATCGCTGGCCCGATGAGGACCGTTCGCGCTGGCAAGCGGCGTTCCAGGCAGGCGATCGGTTCGATGAGGCGGGTCCTGGCGCGCACCTGGCTCCTTCAACCCGCAAGATCCAGTGGGAGAGCTATGCGCGGTTCCTGGGCTTCCTGTCGCGCCAGCGTCGGCATTTGTTAGATCGGCCACCCGAAGACCGGATCGAGCGAAACATCGTTGCAGACTATGTAGCTTGGCGCCGGTCAAGCTGCGGTGACTTTGCGATCTCGATTGATCTCGACCATCTCCGGGGCGCCCTGAAATTGATCTGTCCCGGTGTTGATTGGTCTTGGCTGCGGACGACCACCAAGCGGATCGCCGCCGGCGCCCCGCGTCGCCGTCCCAAGTACAACCTGGTCACCAGTGAGCGGCTTTATGCCCTAGGTCTCGAACTGATGGAGGGCGCCGTCGCAGATGTGGAAGCGGCCGGACAGGTCAAAAAGGTGCATGCTTTCCAATATCGGGACGGATTGATCATTTCGCTTCTGGCCCTCATCCCCCTCCGCAAGCGGACTTTCACGGCCATCCGTATCGGAAAGCAACTCATCAAGACCGGTAATCGTTGGTCACTCGATATCCCCGCTGCCGATACCAAGACCCGACATGCGCTCGACTATCCGATCGCCGATGAACTATCCGAGCGCATCGATGTCTATCTCACTCGGTTCCGTCCTCTCATCCCGCGCGCCGACAAGCACACCAGCCCTTGGGCGTCCAATCAGGGGCGCCCGATGTGCCCCGATGCCATTTTGGAGGCAGTGCGCCGGCGTACGCAAAAAGCCCTTGGCTTCCCGGTCAATCTTCACCGGTTCCGACACGCGGGCGCGAGCTTCTGGGCCATCATGGATCCCGCCAACGTCCGCGGGGCCAAAGACCTGCTAGGTCAATCGACCTTCAGCACGACCGATAAGCACTACATCATGTCGCAGTCCCGCGTCGCCGCACGCACGCTGGCCCGGATCGTCGATCGTGCAACGGTTCCCGACGGGAGCAAGCGATCGACCCGTTCATAACGGCTGGTTAAAGGTTCGAGTCCTCCCGGGCCCACCATGCGCCGACTCGGCTTGTTTGTTTCCAATGTGTTAGCGGGAAAATTGTCTAACCTGATACCAAGGTTAGACAGTCATTTGTTGCCAACACGTTCCCGCTGTTAAATGCCTACGCCAGCTCTTAGCGAACGCCGCTCTCGCTGCTTCGCGCGCAGGCCCCTCGCCCGCCGCATAGGCCCGCATCGCTTCAAGCGCGTCCTTGCCGTCTGCCATCAGCCGCGCGATCTCCGCGGCTTCGTCGTGTCCGTTGCTACCGGTAAATCTGACGCGCAGCGTCAGCTCCAACAGCCGCAGCGCGAGCGCCGCTGTCGGCACGGCGCGCGCGTGAGCATAAGCAGCTCGACAATGCTGCCCGCGTTGCGATTTGCGTCGCCCGTACCCTCGTTGCTGGCTCCGTCTTGGTCTCCACTATGGGTCCCTCACTTGACAGTCATTATTTTTTAGGTTAGATTTTGAACCTAAATTTATACCATAAAAGGAGCCGTAAAATGACAGAATGGACTTTGACACCGGGCGCGCAGATCAAGCGAACCGAGCTGCACAAGCGGTACGGCGGCCGTCGTCAGGGGGGGATTGCCCCTAGCAACGGCTCACCAAACGTTCTCATTTTCACCGCGCCGTCGGGTCAGCAGTACGGCTACCTTTACGACGGAAGGCAGCCAGATGGCTGCTTTCACTATACGGGCGAAGGACAAAGAGGGGACCAGCAACTCAAGCAAGGGAACCGGGCTCTTGCGGAACATCAGGAGACAAACAAGAGCGTCCGTGTGTTTTTGGGTGCCAGCGACAAGGTGACGTACGTAGGTCAGTTTCGCCTGGATCAGAATAAGCCTTTTTACAAAGCCGATGCTCCCGATGTGAATAATGAAATGAGAGAAGTAATTGTCTTCCGACTCCGCCCTGTCGGCGACTGTAATTGGGCACTGCTTCCAACGGCGGAAGAATTTCTGCAAGAACGCCGGACAAACGTGCAGGAGGTCGATCCAGAAAACCGCGCGACGGAGCAGTTCACAACGTCCGCTATCGCTGAGAGGACGGCGGAGCGACGTGAAGCCACGTTGATCAGCGAATATTTGGAGTTTCGACGATTATCCGGGCTGCCGAAATTGTGCCGCCTTAGGATTAAGCCCGTCGGTGAAGCCCTTTCACTCTATACCGACCTTTATGATCCACAGACGCGCTTGATCATCGAAGCGAAGGGAACGGTTACACGCGATGCCATCCGAATGGCCGTTGGCCAGTTGCTTGACTACAGGCGTTTTGTAGAGCAGCCCTACAAACTTGCAGTTCTCCTTCCAGAAACGCCAAGGCGTGACCTTTCGGAGTATCTGGACTCAAATGACGTTAACATCATTGCTCCGACAAATGACGGACGCTTCGAGACCGTCCCTGTCGCGGTAATACGAAGACCCTCAGCGGCATGAGCTGCTCTATTTTTGGCCGCGACGGCTACACCGAGGCGATGATGCTCGCGCGCGGCTTCACCGTCGCTCAGATGGTCGAGCTGGTCCGCGCCGGGCTCGCGAGCGCGACGGCGGAGCCGCGTGCGCGCGGGCAGCAAGACCATCGAGATCGCGCGAGTGAGGATTAAAGAGGCGGGGCGCCGGGCGCTTGAGGTATAATGCAGTGGCCGAAAATCTTCTCCGCGATACGTGGGCTGATCTTGATCAGTCAGACCTCAGGCTGCTTCTTCAAGAGCGGATTGGTCGACCTGGTCAGTATGACGGTGATTCCGACGTTCTTCACCTTCCACTCGCGCGCGAGAAATGCCGTGTTTCTCTTACCTTTGAAGGGGCCAAGATCGCTGCTATCGAACCCGGCGCGGCTTTTGACCGGCAGGAATGGGAGCAGATTTGCGCGGAAATCGAAGGACCAATTCTGAATGGGCCGCGAAAAGTAGGTCGAGAGTTCAGCTTCAGCACTTTTCCCGTAGACGGCTGGTGGCGTGGCACTCGCTCCGGCGTGCAGATCCTTCCCGCGCCGAATAGTGCGCCGCGCGGCGGCGGAGGTGCTGACGAGCCCTTCATCCTTGAGTTCCCTATTCAGGAAGCAGGCCTATGGCCGATCACAAACCAACACCGAATACGCGAGCATCGAAAGCTAACTCGCTTGCTCAATCTTCTGCTCGCCGGCACCACGAAGTTCCTCCCCGACCGGCGAAAACATTTTTGGGCATGCGTCCAATTCGGCGCCGAGCCAGAGTTCAAATGGGTGCAGGAATGGTACTACGCTGATCTCGGCGAGGCGGTGACCAACGAGCTTTCACCGCCAACCGGTGACAAACTCGCGGAACTTGAACCGGAGAGATACTACGAACCAATTGGCATCGATGGGCTCGGATTGCGCGTGCCAAGTGACCTCGATGAGTTAATTTGCCGGTACCAAAACCTCCCACCGACTCTACAGGCGAAGTTCGATCGAGCGACCTACTGGCTGAGCATGGCGCGGCGTCAGTGGGAAGACTCCATGTCCGCTTCCTATGCATCACTCGTGTCGGCGGCCGAAGCGCTGACAGAAGAGAGCACCAAACACAACCTTTATTGTGATCAGTGCAAGGAGGATCGATCGCATGACGTGCCCGGCGCGACGGAAAAATTCCGGGCATTTTTCGAGAAGTACGCTCCGGGGGCAGGGCTAAGAGAACGGCGCAGCAAAATGTATAGATTGCGCTCGAAGATTCTTCACGGAAGCGACCTCATGCAGCTTGATCAAGACCGCGCTTTTGGTTGGGACCCTCCCTGGTGGAACGAGAGAGAAATGAACATGGAGCTTTGGGCTCTAATGCGGATCGCCGCCCGCAATTGGTTGATGGATCCCCCTTCAGGGAAAGCATAGCTCCACGGGAGGCATGACAGGAAGGACCGCACGCCGACCCACACACGGCGAGGCGGCGATGTCGGCATTCGCCAAATCAATGGCAAAGGGCATTGAGACGGTGGGCAAATGGCAGAAATAGACTTGCTACGTGATTTTATTCTCGCCGCTGGCGGCGGCTTAGGCGGCGGTATCGGCGGCGGACTTATCGTCCTCGCTGGTGAAAGGCTAATTGCTTGGCGGCGCCGACCGGTTCTCGTTCCGTCAGCCGACACGACCCGACATAGAGCAGTAATTATTGAGAATGTGACGACCGACCGAGGTCCAGCTACTTACTTTCGTCTTCACGTACAAAATGATGGGCGAGAAACCGCAAGAGGGTGCGAGGTAGCCATCGAAAGGTTGATCCGCACCGAGCCGACGCGGATCGAATATGAGAACGATGCAATCCCACTAGGGTGGTCGCTTATACCATCAAACGCACTGCACATTCATGCTCACACGGGTCGCTTTTGCGACATTTTTCGAGTGCGGGCCGAGGACTTTGCGATTTGCTCTCAGGTGACCCCAAATTACCTTGCTGATGATTTGGTAAACTCTTGCCGAGACAGGGCCCGGTTTGAACTGACCCTTCGAATTTCTGCTGACAATGCAGATCCGACACGGATCAATATTGTGTGCGGTTGGGGACACGACCGCCGCAACCCGTTTGCACGTAATTCCTAAGGGGCAAACCTTTGCAGCAATCGGACGATCAGCGCGCCCGCTTGCCCGGCGCTCGCGCGCCTCGCTCGTCGAGGCCGGCGCTGGCGGCGTTCGCAAAGAGCTGGCGGCGGAAGTGATGGGCTATGTCAGCTTGGAACAGCGCGACCGGCTCTGATCGGCGACGTGCCTTTTTTGTTGCGATGCGCGCCACTGACCCACTCCAACACCCACTATACTCCGTCCGTGATCCTTGGCCTTGGGCTCAGCCCCATGAGGCGGCGGGACTTCGTCACACTTGTCGGCAGCAGTGTAGCTGCGTGGCCGCTCGGTGCGTATGCGCAGCATCCGGCAAAGCTACCGACTATCGGGCTCTTGGGCTCGACCCGATACACACGATGGACCGGAAACTATCCGCCGGGCAGCCCTGCGCAATGGATGACGGACGGCCACTTCATTTGCTGCGTGCAATGTCTGAGCGGCGAATGCGACCGGCGGATGGTCGATGTCAGGCTCGACAGCTTGCCGCAAGATCAACCGTGGTCGGTTGTCGGTTGGCGTTTCGTCTGCAAGGCCTGCTACGCCGGATCAGTGAACATCACCCCGAACTGGCACGACATGCCGAGCCGTAACGTGCCGTTCTCGCCATCATGGGCTGCACGCTAAGGAGTCGTGTGAAATGAAAAGCTTTCTAGGTCTCATCTTCTTGCTCGCTTCTCTAGCTGCGGCCACTGCCCGCAATGATGGGTATCCGCTAGGTTGGATATACATTCCAACAGCCGATCTAGATTGCAATAAGTCCCGTTGTGATATCATGGCGGCAACAGTTGAAGCGCATTCCCCGACCGGATAAGAAGTCTCCCGTTGTTGCCACTCTCAAAGGCGGAACAACCGCCGCACTTGTCCAAGATAATGTTCCTTACAAATGGGATTTCATGGCCTTGGATTGTTCGGTTGTCAGGAATGACGACGGGTCATTGTCCTGTAAAAAATGAAGCCCGCTGATGCGTCCCGGAAATTTGGCGTAAAACGATTTCTGGTACTGAGGGAGGTTCTGGCGAGGAAGTGGGGTAGCCTGTTTTGGGCTACCTCAGAAAAAATTTTCGGCGGCGTGACCGCGATCGTCTCGTACCGCCCAGGTAGATGGATGCAGCAGTCTGCCCGTGCCGAGGTGTACTATCCTTTCGGTCGGAAGCACCGGAGGTATCGGGCAGGGAAACGACGCGACTTCATCACGCTGCTCGGCGGCTGTGTGTACCGAAAACCTCATCCGTATTGATTGCGTGACCGAATCGCCTAACGTCAACGGCGATGATCGCGCTCTTCTTCCTCTTCCTGACCCTGTCCGTCTCGCCATTCAAGTCGAAGAGCCGACTTGAGGCCGAGAACGCGGCGCTCCGTCATCAACTGATTGTGCTGCAGCGCAGGGTGCGGGGGCGCGTCCAGCTCACAAATGGGGATCGCTTGTTCTTGGTCCTGCTGTATCGATGGTTTCCATCGGTGCTCAGGGCCATCACGATCGTCCGTCCCGAGACTCTCGTACGTTGGCATCGAGCTGGCTTCCGTCGGTACTGGCGTTGGAAATCCCGCCCTCTTGGAGGTCGACCGCAAATCGACGCGGATCTGCGCGCACTGATCCGGCTGATGAGCGCCGAAAATCCGCTGTGGGGTGCGCCGCGCATCCATGGCGAGCTGCTCAAACTCGGCTTCGAGGTCGCTCAGTCCAGCGTCGCGAAGTACATGGTCAAGCGATATGGACCGCCGTCTCAAGGATGGCGCACCTTCCTGATAACCACGGGCCGGACATCGCCGCCATGGACCTGTTCGTTGTTCCGACCATTGGCCTCGACCTGCTCTATGCCCTTGTCATCGTTCGGCTGGCCCGCCGAGACCTTGTCTGGATCAACGTCACAACCCATCCGACCGCGGACTGGATCGCAGGCCAGATCACCGAAGCATTCCCTTGGGCTGAGGCGCCGCGCTACGTGATCCATGATCGGGATTGCGTCTATGGCGCTGCCGTCACGCACCGATTGCGCACCATGGGCATCCGCGACAAGCCCATCGCGCCAGGTTCGCCTTGGCAGAACGGCTTCGCCGAAAGGCTGATCGGATCGATCCGACGCGAGTGCGTCGACCATCTCGTTGTCTTAGGCGAAGCGCACTTACGCCGGATTCTGAGGAAGTACGCCACCTATTATAATGAGTTGAGGACTCATCGGTCTCTCAACAAAGACGCTCCGATCCGTCGCGCCATCCAGCACGTGGGCCGCATCGTATCTGCGCCCGTCCTTGGCGGCCTTCATCACCACTATTGCCGAATCTAGTTTTCAGTACACACACCGAGTGTCCAGTTGCTGCTGCAATCGTTCGATTGAACCGCGCCCGTGAGCCACGCGCGCTCTCAACCTCGTTCCGGTCGAACGAAGCTTGCGACCGCCCGTTCGGCTTTTCGCGCCCTTGCGAGACAAGGCCACCCCCGCAGCGTCTATGGACCCAGGGCTTGCGGGCCAACGGCTTCTAAAACATAGCACGGCAGGGCTGGCGTGTGTGCCATCTACTCAGTGCCACACACGGAAACAGGTCGGTGCAAGATCACTCGGAAAGATAGGACATCATGACTAGGATGCCCCCCAGCGCGATCAGCACTCCAAGAGCGAGCGGGGCGGACCCTACGACTAAACCCATGTCCATTCACCTGTGGGCTTTACATTCGCTTAGCTGATGAACGTTGCGGCAGCGAGCACGACAATTCCCGTGACGAATGCTGCCATTAAGGAATACGCCAGGATTTCATTGAGAACTCTGGCCATTGCTCCCCCCGTGCGACATCCCTATTCGCACCGGCAGGCCACTCCAGCACCGTGGCGAAAAGGTGAAATTTCTTCGAGTTGGGGCGTTAAATGCTCATAAAAAGATGCTCCCGACCAAGCGCACGCAGGGGCAGAAGACGGCTGCGCCGCGGGATTTCATGCCTGTTCCATCAATCACGCGGGCACCGCGAAGGGCAGTGGTTTGAGCATCCGCAGCGTTGCAAAGATTAAACCACCCAATAGAGCGACAATAGATGCGGTCTTCATAACTATTCCTCCTCTTTTCTCTCCTGGGATGCGCGGCAAGTGGCCACGATGCCACGACCTCTAACAGTGACCTCGCTCACCTCATTCAATCTCATCTGCACCGACAAGTAATTTATCCGGCACAGTCAGTGCGAGCGCCTTGGCGGTTCTGAGATTTATCACGAGCTCAAACTTGATCGCTTCTTGGACAGGGAGGTCGGCGGGTTTTGTGCCCTTCAGGACTTTGTCCACATAAACCGCGGCGCGGCGAAACTGATCAATGTCGTCCGGTGCATACGACATGAGGCCCCCGGCGACAACATAGGCTCGATAGGGGTATACGGCCGGCAGCAGATTATTTGCCGCGAAACTCACGACCTCATTGCGGTGAGCAAGGAGGAAGCGATCCGGCAACACAGTCATCGCATCGGGTTTTGCACTAATGAGGGTGAAGAAGGCATCTTTGAAATCATCGATTTGGCGCACTTCGACGACAGGATGCAGCGTCAGGCCCAAGGCTGCGGCCGCTGCCTTCGTCAATTGGTAAAACTCAAAGACAGGGGGATTGGCCGGATTCCACACTACGGCTAGGCGGGACAGTTGAGGAACCGCCTCCTTCAGAAGCTGCACACGTTTGCCTTCCAGTTCAGCCCCCGAGAGAATCCCGTGGCTCTGCTGGGCGCGCGCCGCGAGCGGCCAAGTGGCCGCGGCCCCGCCGAGTAGCGTGATGAACGAGCGGCGCCTCATGGGGCGCCTCTTCTCAGGCTTAGGGCCGCACATTACCATGCCGTTGCGCAAGAACGCTGGTGTGCATCACAGCAAAAATTGCGCGCTGATGTCGCAGATGGGTCAGGAGCGTCGAATTGGTGCCGTTCGCAACATTTTCGCTTTACCCCCCACGAGCTGACGTAGGAGCGGACATCGTTGAACCGCCATGAGTGCCAGTAGCGGCCATTGCCGCCATTCGCCGAACGGGACGTTATGGAATATCGCCGCGGCCAGATCGGCTACTCCGCCTTGATGTTGGCCTCCCGGATCACCTTGCCCCACTTCTCGGTTTCGTCGGCGATGAGCTTGGCGAAGTCGCCGGGAGAGCCCGGAAGCACGCTGCCGCCGAGGTCGGCAAGCCGCGCCTTGATCTGGGGGTCGGCGAGGGCCACGTTGATCTCCTTGTTGAGTCTGTCGATGATCTCGGTGGGTGCGTTTTTGGCCACGCCAAGACCGTACCACTGACTCGCCTCGTAGCCCGGCACGAACTCGCCCACGGTTGGGAGGTCAGGTAGCGCCTCCGAGCGCTTCGCGGTAGTTGCTGCCAACGCGCGCAGCCTGCCGGCCTTGATGTACTCGATTGACGAGGTCACGGCACCGAAAATTACCTGCACCTGTCCGCCGAGCAGGTCGGTCATCGCGGGCGCTAAGCCGCGATAAGGCACGTGAATCATATTGACACCCGCCATCATCTTGAACAGTTCGCCGGCCACATGGCTCGGGCTTCCAACGCCGCCTGACGCCATGTTGATCTTGCCCGGATTGGCCTTGGCGTAGGCGATGAATTCGGGAACCGTCTTGGCGGGAACTGATGGATGTACCATCATAACGCTGGATGCAGCCATGAGGCCCGCGACCGGAGCGATGTCGCGGACGAAATTGAAGCTAAGGTTGTCGTAAAGCGTCGCGTTAAAGGCGTTCGCCGCGTTAATTAAAAGAAGTGTGTATCCGTCCGGTGGCGCCCGCACGACTGCTTCGGTAGCGATATTGGTGCCTGCGCCCGGCCGGTTCTCAATAATGAATTGCTGGCCAAGCCGTTCCGCGAGCCATTGGCCGGTCAGGCGTGCGATGATATCGACCCCGCCGCCGGCGGCAAAGCCGACCATGATACGCACCGGCCGCGACGGATAAGCCTGCGCCGAAGCGATGCGCGAGACCGCCGGCAGCGCGGCCGCGCCCGCTGCCAGATGCAGAAATTGTCGGCGGGGAAGTTTCATTTTTTAAACCTCCCTCACATCATTCGATCACCTCGCCGGCGCGGCCGAGCATGGTCGTCGAGTTATTGGCAGAAGTCCCAATAGCCGCGAGTCTTGGACGAATCGGACCAATACCAGCACACGTCGATAGACCACGACGTCGGCACAGTATTGGCGGCAATGACGGCGCCCAGTGTGACCCCGTCAAAGACGGCCCCGTAGTAGGGTTGCTGGACCCACGGCCTCACAGGCCTCACGACCGTGGTGGATTTCAAAGCCACAGCGCCGCGCCTACCCACTGCAACATGGGTCTTACGGGCGGCGACGCCTCGATGTCGGGCGGCGACGTGACGAGTTCTGATGACGCCTCGATGCCGAACCGCGACGTGACGGCCTCTGACGGTGACACCTCGATGTCGAACTGCGACGTGACGGGTCACCCTGACATCTCTACGGAGTGCGACGGTTTCGATAGCCTGTATCGTTAAGGTTGGCAGCAAACCGGCCCGAGGCATAACCATTGCGTTCGTGCCCTCCTGGACGAGGGCAATTATTCCGAATGCAAGCAGCACGGCTGCGATTCGAGCTTTGCACACTGCCGTTTCCCTCCTCTGTTGCACCTGATACATGCCGCGACCTGATGACTGCGGATCGTCCGCAACCCGGTTCATCCGCACGCCGATGCACCGTTGCGCTCGGGCTGCCGCCCGCGCGCCGCGAGCGGCCACGCCGCCGCGCCGCCAATTAGCGTGATGAACCGGCGGCGCCTCATTCAATCACCTCGTTGGCAAGCGCGAGCACACTCGGCGGAATGACGAGGCCAAGCGCCTTGCCGGTATTGAGATTGATGACCAGCTCGAACTTTGAGAGCTGCACGATCGGAAGGTCGGCAGGTTTCTCGCCTTTGAGGATGCGCCCGGTATAGATGCCTTGCTGGCGATAGGCCTCCACCAAGCTTGTGCCGTAGCTGATCAGGCCGCCAGCCTCCACAAACTCACGCCATTCGTAGATTGCAGGAATGGCGTGGCGCGCAGCCAGGGCCACAATCAGGCCACGTCGGCTGTTGAAAAATGGGTCGGCGAGTACAAGCAGTGCCCCGGGCCGTGCCTGCACGATATTCGCGAAGGCCGTTTCGATCTCAGCATCGCTGCTAGCATTGAAGATCACCACTTCTTTGCCGATTGCGCGCGCCGCCGCTTCGGATTCTCGGACATTCGCCACCGCCGCCGCGAAATTCGGGTTCGAGAGCACTCCGACGGTCGTGGCCGCGGGAACGAGATCGTGCAGCAGGCCCAGACGCTTCTCGACCAATTCAGTGGTAAAGATGTTGACTCCGGTTGCATTGCCGCCGGGTCGGGCGAGGCTGGTGACAAGCCCCAGCTTGACTGGATCGCGGCCGACGATGAATACGATAGGGATCGTTGCGGTCGCCGTCATGGCCGCAGCGGCCGAAGTTTCGCCGCCGACCGTCACGATGACGGCGACTTGACGGCGAACGAGATCGGCCGCCAACGCCGGCACTCGGTCATACTGGCCCTCGGCCCAGCGATACTCGATCGCGACGTTGCGGCCCTCGATGACGCCAGTTTCCTGCAGGCCCCGGCGGAGGCCGGCGACGAGATGCGCGAAGGGACCGGCCGACGCCGTGCCGAGAAACCCCACCACCGGCATCGCTGTCTGCTGCGCGCGCGCTGCCAGCGGCCACGCGGCCGCCGCGCCGCCGAGCAGCGAGATGAACGCGCGTCGCCTCATGGAGGCCCTTTCCCCACAGGCTTAGCGGCCGCACGTTACCACACCGTTGCACCCGAACGCCGCTGTGCATCACAGCAAAACCTGCGCGCTGATGTCGCAGATGGGTCAGAGGAAGCCCGACGAGCAGTCAGCTAATGGCGTGCTTCAGCCTGTGTGTACCGAAAATTGGATTCGGCTAGACGCGAGGCAGAGACTCGGTAACCCTGCCACTTGATGATCGAGTTTCTCCGACTGATTCTCCATATCATAGCCTCGTTTTTTAAGCCGAGAA
>Ga0126381_100005521_pt1 | contig 13928 bp, 13 predicted proteins | sample PanSoiMetPlot_28_FD_96465 | JGI IMG/M metagenome (GOLD analysis project Ga0126381, IMG submission 96465) | Tropical forest soil microbial communities from Panama - MetaG Plot_28 | ecosystem: Environmental > Terrestrial > Soil > Tropical forest > Bulk soil | place: Panama | collected 2016-02-17
TCAGCAAGAAGGTTGCCGACCGGATGCATCAGTATCCGGACCTAGTGGATATCAATCCAAGCCTGAACCTCAATACTCCGGAACTCCAGGTGAAAGTGGACCGGCAGCGGGCGGCCGACATCGGCGTGCGCATGACCGAAATCAGCGATGCGGTGCGGTTGTTCTATTCCGGCGAGGACGAGATCACAAGGTTCAAGGAAGGTTCGGAGCAGTATCCGGTGATTATGCAGTTGCTACCCGAACAGCGGGACAATCCCGATGTGCTGAACCGGATGATGGTGCCCTCGAGCAAACTGGGGCAGGTGCGCCTGGAGAGCGTGGCGACCATCGGCCGCGGCTTTGGCCCAGCCACCCTGTGGCGCTATAACCGTGAGTTTCAGGTTAGCGTATACGCCAATGTCGCCTCCGGATATCCGCTTGATCTGGCTGCCGCCCACACGATTGGTTCGATCAAGGAAATAGGACTGCCGGCCGGTTACTCGTACCTGTTCTCCGGGCAGGTAAAGGTTCTGGAAGAAACGACCTGGAACCTTCTACTTGCGATGTTGCTGGCGTCGGTCTTCATGTACATGGTGCTGGCAGCGCAGTTTGAGAGCTTCGCGTATCCGTTCATCATCATGCTCACGCTGCCGCTCAGTATTCCTTTCGCGCTATTCTCGCTCTGGATTACGGGACGCGCCTTGAGCTTGTGGAGCGCGCTGGGTATGTTCCTGCTACTAGGAATTGTGAAGAAGAACGGAATCCTTCAGGTCGATTACACCAACCGGCTGGTGGGCCGCGGCATGGCGGTACGTGATGCCATCTTTGAAGCGAATCGCGTGCGATTGCGCCCCATCCTGATGACCACACTTTCCATTATCGCTGGGCTTCTTCCTGTCGCCCTCGGCATTGGCGCGGGCTCGGAACAACGCGCCTCGATCGCCGTAACCATCATTGGGGGCCAGACTCTATGCCTGCTGCTAACTTTGCTCGTCGTGCCGGTCTGCTATTCATATCTGGCTGACTTAAGAACTGTACCGTTCCGCCAGTGGGTAATCCGCTCTCTCCAACGGACTCGTCACGTTAATCCTACCGACAGCGATTGACCTGTTCAACGGCGAACGTCACAGACGGTTTGTCAGTCTCAAGATAATAAGATAGCTGACGAAACCAGGCCTTTGCGCTCAAAAGCTCAAAACCCTGAGGGAGGATTTTGCGTGAGATGGCGATCTTTCATCAGTGATCGAAGGATTGCCTCTCATAGTTCCAGGGTTTAGCATTTGTCGGCTTCTAGGGTCGGTGAGGAGATGGCTCGATTGAAATACCTGCTGCTCGCCCAAATCCTGCTCGCGTCGTGCGTTGCGTTTTGGCGTTCCACTCCTCTGCAAAGAGGAGTTCGAAGTAGTAATCATGATCGGATGTTGTGGATCGAAGAGACGCATGGGTCGGATCGAGACTTCTGACCCTGAAACCGATTACGAGCGAGCCTATGGTTGGCAAAGCAAAACCATCAACGAGAGCGAAATGGCGCTCTTCTCTGAGTGCATGGAGAGATGTGCAAAAAAAAGGGATTGACAGCGCCGGCGTTGTTAGAGAGGCGATACTCCGTCAGTTGAGCAACGCCGATGTAGTCCCTTGCATGTTCCTGACCTTACGGCTGCCGTTTGCGGAAGTTTCTTGAATCTCGCCGTTTTGGGAGACGCCGGTGAGGATACATATCGTCGAGTTTCTTGAGATATTCCGGGGCGAACCTATCGTTGGGATTAAGAGCAATAGCTCGCTTCAAGAAGGACCTCGCCTCTACGGGCTTCTCCATGTCGGCCAACACGGCTCCGTATCTCCGGTTGGCCCAGGGATTGTCCGGGTCAAGGCTCAAGCATCGACGGAACGCCTGCTGGGCATCCATCAAAGAGCCATGGTCGTCGTAAAAACGGGCGAGACGGGACTGAGCCTCCCACGCAATTGGCCCGAGTTCTGCCCCCCGCTCCAACTCTTTCCTGGCTGATCTGATTTGCCCTTTCCGAAGCAGCAGCCGGCCCATGATTGTGTGGGCTGCCCAGTCGGAGTGGTCAAATTTCAGAGCAAGACGTGCGTAGCGCTCTGCCTCGTCGAATTGCTGCGAGGCAAAGAATATGTATGCCAATCCGCGATGCGCCTGAGAGTAGTGCGGATCAATCGCGATGGCCTTCCGGTAGAGTTCCACAGCTTCGGCTGGTGCAGATTCGTCTCGTGAACAGCGGATGACTTCCGCTAGATTGTACATGGCTTCATCGTGGGCTGGGTTCAAGTCGAGTGCTCGACGCAGGTTTTGCTCCGCAATCGCGCTATCCTCTGAACCCATGTAGGTCGCCCCGAGAAAGAAGTAGAAGTCCGCACGTTCCTCAATCTCTACCGCTTTATGAAAGCAGGCTCGAGCGCGTTCAAGGTGGTCCTTTCCACCATCTGCCTTGTTCAGATCAAGAAATATTTCCCCAAGGAAGGTGAATAGCCAAGCCAGTTTGCCTTCACGGTTCTCGGGATCCATTTTTATGCCGGCATGAGCGGCTTCTTCTGCCTCAGACCAGCGCTTAAGTTCCCTCGCCACGATCACATGTCGCAGGGCAGCGTATGGTGAGTCTTTCACTCGGCGGACTTCTTTCCACTTCACGAGAGATTCCTCGAGCTTTCCGGCAGCTTGGAATGCTTCAGCTTCTTCGAACAGCAATTTCAGGACGCTAGACATAGTTTGATTGAAGCCAGAACTCTGGCTTCAGTGGCTACTCGCCGTCGCGATCGCCAATCAACGCGCCTCTAATGTAAACCTCAACCGGAAACCTGTGGGCCGCTTACAATCAGGAATGCGTTTCTTGCGACTGTTGTAACAGTGGATGTTTCGCCACTCATTTGGTGCTGCGCTGCGCGAGAAAACCGTGGACCGTCCCATCGGCATTGTTGTAGTTGCCAACGATCTGACCGGCAGAGTTGATTCCCCAAGCGTTAGTAAATACCGCGCCCGGGAAGTCGAGAAAAGTAAAATCATCCTCGGCCTTCAGAAACCCATGGACCGCTCCGCTGGCATCTGAGTAGGCACCTGCAATCTGACCGCGAGCATTGACGTCTTCCGCTTGGGTGGCAGGAGCGCCGGGAATCGGCACATCAAAACTCCTGCACTGTTGCTTCGTACACACGAAGCCGTGCTCCAGCGACGAGGTAATCGCGGGATCCCAACCCCCAACGAGGTCTCCACGTGCATTGACGCCGAACAAGTAAGTGTCTCCCGCGCCCGGGAAGTCGAATTGCGTTAGATTCCCATCTTTCCAGATGAATCCGTGAACAATCAGCACGTTGCCGCTGGAGTCCAGAAGGTCCCATTGGCCCACCACCGTACCGGAGTCGTTGATTCCACGTGCATAGGTGTCGTTGGCGCCCGGGAAATCGATCGTGGTCAAGTTGCCACTCTTACTCAGCAAAAAGCCGTGCGAGAACCCAGCATCGTCGACGTAGGATCCGATCACGTCTCCGCGGTTGTTGATTTTGAACGCTTCGCTCAAGTGTGTGCCCAGGATTGTGTTCTGCGCCAGTGGAATATATTGGCCATTCTCGATCTCAAACACGTGCCGAGGTGGCACCGTGCGGTAGGCACCGACAATGTCACCGTGATTGTTAATTCCGCGGGTTGTGGTCAACGTGCTTCCGGGAAAGTCAATGGCCGTATAGGTGACCTGAGCCGAGGTTGAAACCAAGAGCGAGAGAAGCGAGAACAAAAGCGACAAAAGGTGTTTCATCGTAAGCCCTTTCGCACCAACGTTTGTCAATTTCGGGAATGGCTGGGGGAACTTAGCCTACGTGCCAGAAGGGCCCAGACTGCGCGGCAAAAATAGCACCCGGTCCCGCGCAGGTCAAGGAGAATCGCCCACTGGTGCCTCGTTTGGTGCGGTGTGTGGTGGGACAACCCCCAAACAGGTGGTCGGCAGGAGCCCCGCGAAGATAAGTGAATGGGGATGTTTCGCCAATCAACTGGCGTTGTGATTCAACCCACGTGCTTTAATTGCCTTCAAATATGCAATCGACCTCATCTCGGGGCACTTCAAAACCGCTTCCTGGAACTCTGCGGGTGGACAATACTCGTGAGCATCGACGTAGTGCGCAACGAGACTCGGCGCAACGTACATGCACGCCGTCGCCGGGATGAACAAATTAGCTGTTCCGACAACAATCGAATTGTCTTCGAAATCAATTTTCGACGGGCCGCCGGTAAATCGGCAAAAAGGGCATCGGTGATACCCGGCAGTCACGACAGGCTGCCATGGATTTCTCAGCAGACCGATCATTTGAGCAAAGAATTCCTTGGAGACCTTACCCGTCGCGAACGAATGGCCTTGTTCGAGCCAACCGACGGCGATCAAAGCTTCCCGCCATCGGCCAAAGTAGTCGCACCGGCTCAAATCGGCATAGTAGGACACAGAGCCCTCCGACGCCAAAAATTGTAAATGTTGAGAACAGATGATTTCGCTCAAAATCCCGCCCGGCCATTTTGACCACAAGCGATTTACGGCAACGATCAAAGATTCAGCTCTGAAACACTAGCCAGAGCAGCGACGAAAGTCATATGACAGGTCCACCGTCCCTGCTTTTTCGTCCAGTTGCAGGCTGAAGCGCGGTTGAGTCGACACGTCGGGCGGCACAAGAGAAGTTACGCGTTGGAGGAACAGCTCAATCAATCTCTGGTTGTAGATGTCACCCGGCTTGATTGGCAACTCCTTCACTACACTCTGGAAAACGGACTCGTCAAGACCGATGATGTCAATGCGCCGTATGTAAAACTGCCTACCTTCATGGAGCGTGATATCTAGTGAAATGGTCTGGTTTTCCTCATTAAAATGAGCGTCAGGAGCAGACGTTAAGTTCACGTAACCGAACTCGCCATATGCGCGCCGCAAGTTCTCAAGCCCTTCGGCAACAGCGGTACGATCGAATACATCACCGTCCTTGAGTTTGAAAAGACTGCGCAACGCTTGCACATTCGTGATCGCTGCATTGTTCTTGAACCGAATTGCCTCCAGTCGGTATTGCGGACCCTCCACAATCTGAACAGCGACCGCGATCCGCTCGCTATCGGGAGCCGCAGTCAGTACCTGGGTATCCGTATGAGTCTGTACTCTGAAATACCCCGCATTCTGCCACGCGGCCTTCACTCTTTCAGAAATTTCGGCTGCCACCGCATCAGCCTCACCCGTATAGGTCCGCTGCTTCAAAGACGCAACGATCTGCTCTCGATCAGCGATGGGCACGCGAAGGTCCCCATCAAGGCGCAACTCCGCAATCGTGACTATCGACCCGGAGCGCCCCTGGGGATCGGACAACGACTCATGACAAGTTCTAGGTTCTGGACTCTCGGACACCCTGTAAATCTGGCTGTGCGCGCGCGAGCGAGCTTCTCGGATTTGCTCGGACTGCTCGGCCGACATCACCTGTCGCGCACCGTTTCGGTACAAATGAAAACTGACTTCAACGCTTATCTGGACGGGAACAGCCTTGCCATCTTTGCGACCTGGTTCGAACGTCCAGTTCTGCACCGCCTCAACCGCTTTTTCGTCTAAGTGCATCCCCAACTTTCGGACTACTCTGACGTCCCGAACTTTGCCGTCGGAACCGACTACCAGTGACAGCACGCAAGTTCCCTGGTAACCGGCTTTCCGTGCGGTTTCGGAAAACTCCGGCTCTGGGGTATATATCGCACGAGGGGCGGTAACGCCCTGGCCGACCTGCAAGGGAGCGGTTGCGCTGCCGTTGTGCTGCTCATTATCTCTCAAGACCTGAGCTTGAGCCTTTTCGTGTGAAGGAAGGCAAAACAATGAGAGGGTTAGCAAAAGGGCGCAAATGTCATGGAGGTGCATGAACAGCAGGAGTTTAGCAAAGGTATGAATCCCTGTGGAATTGATGAATGTCGCAAGACCGATGAGATTTCGCTCAACGCCGTTGCCTTGGGGTATTTTGAGGCGCAATGGGAATGTTACGCCATTAAAGAGCTCTCCTACTTGGACTGCTTCCGGGAAAGCTTGATTTCAAATACGCTTGGCCAGAGTTTCCCGGTCACAAATAAGCGCTTTCGAGCTGAGTCGTACGCAATGCCGTTGAGAACGGCTTCTGATTCAAGATGAAAAACGGGGCTTAGAAGTCCAGTGAGGTCAATCCAACCCGCTACGGCACCTGTTTGAGGAGAAATCCGAGCGATGTGGTTGGTATGCCAAATGTTCGCAAAGATTTGTCCTTCCACGAATTCCAGTTCGTTAAGTTGGTCGATGGGCTTCGAGCCGTCGTGAACCTTGAAATGCCGCTTTTCCCCAAAGGTTTCCGGGTCCAGAACACGAATGTCAGACGTGCCATCGCTCATGTACAGATCACGGGAGTCGGTCGCAAGCCCCCAACCTTCGCCTGAATACGAGAACTGCTGCGCTAAATGGAAGCTCTTAAGGTCGTATACAAAACCTATTTGCGATTTCCACGTGAGCTGCATAATCCTGTCTCTGAAAATCGTGATTCCTTCGCCGAAGAATTCGGGCTCAAGATCGACGCGCTGAACAACAGCTCCAGTTTCAAGGTTTACTTTTCGGAGGGAAGAGCGGCCATTCAGACCCGTGCCCTCGTATAGAAATCCATCTCGATACGCTAAACCTTGGGTGTACGCCGACGTGTCGTGGGGAAAAGCTCGAACGATGATAAACCTGTATTCCGCTGGAGCCTGAGCTGGAGCTTGAGCGTGCGCGCTCGGTTGCAGCAGAAGTGGACAGCAGACGAATAAGGCAACGAGCACGAGCCCAGCGGGGATTCGGTTCATTCCTTGAAACTCTACCAAATCGTCGAATTGGGCAGAACTGTCGGCCGGCAAACTGTCGTTGTCACCCCAGCTAACTCTTCAAAACCCTGGCCGGGGCATTTTGAGCGCAATGGGGATTGTGAAGTTGCGTCTCCGCAACGGACCGTTTTCCTGTGAGTGGATCCTAGATTTTATCACCCGCGTTTACTAGATTGTTTCTTGACGCCATCGCCCTCACAATTCAACTCATGAAAAGCGAGACGGTCCGAATTAACGACGTCCACATTTTTTACGAAATGGAGGGCCGTGGTGGACAACCCCTCCTGCTCTTACATGGGGGCATGGGATGCCACGAAAATTGGATTCACGCAGGCGGGGAGGCCTTCGCGCAGGAATACACCGTCATCAAGCCCGATGCTCGTGGCCACGGTAGAACGAACAATCCTCGAAGCACGATCACACATCGGCAATGTGCGCTGGATGCCATCGCTCTCCTTGACCACCTCGGAATCAGCAAGTGCCGCGCCATTGGACTGAGTATGGGAGGAAATATTCTTCTCCATATTGCAACCATGCAGCCTGGTCGAATCGAAGCCATGGTTGTCGCCAGCGCCACGATGTATTTCCCTGAACAGGCCCGAGCGATCATGCGTCAGGTGCCCACTCCCGAAAACCAACCTGCGGACGCGTGGACGGCCATGCGCAAGTCTCATAAGCTGGGTGATCAACAGATTGCTGCACTGTGGAATTGGGCTCGGGAGATGAAAGACAGCTACGACGATATGAATTTCACGCCACCATCATTGTCCAAAATCACCGCCCGAACGTTGATCATTTATGGTGACCGCGATCCGCTTTACCCCGTTGAGATGTCTGTGGACATGTATCGTGCAATACCCAATGCGGCTTTGTGGATTGTCCCGAATCGCGGACACGGTCCAGTTTTCTCGCAGGATGCAGCTCAGTTCACTCACGCAGTATTGGACTTCTTTCGGGCTGCCTGATAGCAACGTTAGTCTTGCGCCCGTTAACTGGCGTTACCAGGTGTCTCGCTTGTAACGTTGGGGTTGCGTTTACCGCTCATCAAGGCGTGACCTAGGAGACCACGCCCTCCGGCGAACAAAGAAGTGTTCGCCAGGTACATGGTTTCAGCTACTCCAATCTTCCTCAGTGAAATAGTTCCGCACTGGCCAGATAGCCCTGGTGGTTGCCGAGCTGACTCTCATACCCTCCCACAGCCAAAACCTGTCCGTTCGTGAGCAATGCGGTCGCGTGTCCCTGTCGCGGCGTGTTGAGACTCGCCGTGTTGCTGAACGTCCCCTTGGTGGGATCGTACAACTCCGCACTCGCAATCGAGCCGAAATGGTTGCCAGCAACGATCAGAACCTGTCCGCTGGCTAGCAAGTGTGCCCTGTGAAGTATCCGCGGAGTATTCAGACTTCCCGTAACCGTGAACTTCCCGGAGGTGGGGTTGTACAGCTCCGCGCTCGCGAGGTAGCCGCCATTCGCTCCATCATTTTGTCCACCCGCCAGCAAGACATTGCCGTTCCCCAACACCGTTGCGGTCTGGCTTGAGCGTGCCGTGTGCAGGCTTCCGGTAAGCGCGAACGTTCCCGTCGTTGGGTCGTACAGTTCGGCGCTGGCGAGATAATGCACGACCAGATTAGGGCTTGTGCCGGTGTAGTAGACGCCTCCCGCAACCAGGACCTTCCCGTTGGCGAGCAGGGTTGTCGAGGGTCCCGCGCGGGCCACATTCAAGCCTCCGGTGGTGACAAAAGTGCCGGTCGTGGGATTGTACAGTTCCGCGGTGGCAAGGGCATTGTCATTCGCGTCAATCCCGCCCGTGAACAGCACCATCCCATTGGCAAGCAGCGTTGCGCTGAATCCGCATGCGCAAGATAAGCTCCCGGTATTGCTAAACGTGCCGCTGGCCGGGTCGTACAGCTCAGCACTGGCCAGCGCGCCCGAGGTACTATTCTGACCGCCCGCGATCAAAACCATCCCATTATTGAGCAGGGTGGCCGTGTGCCCGTAGCGTCCGGTGTTCAAGCTTCCGGTCGGGCTGAAAGTGCCGGTCGCGGGGTTATACAACTCCGCACTGGTCAAGCCATACTGAACGAATGTGCCACGGTAAGAACCGCCCACGACCAGGACCTGTCCGTTGTTGAGCAGCGTGGCGGAGAAGTAATTCCGCGCCTGGTGCATGCTGCCGGTAAAGGACCAAGTGCTCGCTTGTACTTGCAGGCTCATGCCCAAAGCTAGCAGAAACAAACCCAGCCGTACGCCGAGATTCGGTTTGTTCATAACGCGACCTTTCTGGGTGCAACGCGCAATTCTGCCTCGCCAACATCGTGACGACTTGCGGCCGGACAGGAGTGGCGCGCCCCGCAAGTCGCACATTATAGACAGAGGCGAGCGCGGATTGTCTGCGCCATGTCAAATGCTTTGTCAAAAGTTTGTAAACAATTGAAACGATTAGGAAACGTGAGTAAAGACAGTTCAAGCTCTCAACTGACGTAATCGCGATTGCAGAGATGTAACATGTAACCCCAACGGCCTGTTTACCCTGGGCTGGACTATCAGGGCGGAACAGTAATTTGGGCCACTGTGTCGCTGTGCCTCCGGGCAAGAAAATCGGGTGACTTTAGCCTCTTCGGAAAGATGAAGGCGGCGGCAACTGCCATTACAAGCAGAACGACGTATAGGGTTGCACGCAGAACTGGTGCGAAGAATTCGGTCCCCTCGGGGCGGGAACTGAGCCGCCAAATGACCCATTCTTCCCACACGGTGGTCAACGCAACACTGGCGAACAGAGCCAGAAATATTGCTGCAAGCTTAATAATCCAGTAAAGCACGAGTTTATGTATCTCAAGGGATTCCCGCCCCGCCATGAACAGGATGCAACTCCCTAACAGCGCTGTAGTCATGATCCCAGCGACAATCGTGGGCGACGTTCGCCCTACCCACCGCATAGGAGCCACCTTGACGAGCCTTCTTGATGGTAGCCAGCATAGGAAACAGACCAGCGGCACACCGACAAACCAAATAGCAGGAGAACTTGCGATCATCACTGCCACGAGCAGACCGACAAAGCTCGTTAGCACGTTACCGAGAAACATTCGCACCGCGGCACGAAGGTGCGGAAGACGTTGCTCAAATATGGCGAATAATGCCGACTTGATCAGGACAGCGACCAGCAGAACTAGGACTGAGCCGGAGAGAGCAAGGGCTGGCACCATCACCTGCGTGAACGGAAGGACTGGTTCACAAGCCCAAGCACGATTCGCAGTGACAACCGAAGCTCCTAGAATGAAAAGTAGTCGGCCTCTCGCCATTCGTGATAACCCCTGCAAACTAGTGTTCGCGCAGTGGGCACACTGCAAGTAGAACGATTACAGGGGGAGCAGCTTGCAGTCTATTGATAACAAGCTTCCGATTAATTGGTTGTTGAATTCAGGCGATTTCAGTCAGAACCTGAGCTGGCGGCTGCCATCACTCGCCGGTTGCACGGTGCGTTGCTTCACTCCACCAATTCGAATTCAGCCTTGGTTATCGCTTCGGGTTCGACTCTGTCGTAGCGGTCGCGTGAACTTTTGACCATCACCGGCATTGATGTTGTTCGGTAGAACGATTCTACGAAATCCTCAAATTTGGTTGCTGAACCAACGGGCGCCAGTCCTTGGTTCTTCGGCCGCAGAATACTTTTCACAGTTCATAAGGGTGCTCCTTCTTGTAGGTCGATGGTGCTTGCTCTGCTCCTAACTCTACTCCAGAGGGGCGCCCATTTATAATGCGATTACATCAGAGTCGCAACAGACCTTGGTATCGAAAGAAAACCACACGGCAGCTAGACTTTTTACTTGCTTAGAGCAGTGAATCAGCATACACTCCATTCCCCATTGGGGCGAACTTCTAACCCTTCCCTCGTATTCGCCTCTGCAGCGTCCCGAACGACATCGGACTTCAGTCGATTTCAATTTAAGAGCTAGAAACGCGACAAAGGGGACGTTGCGATGCTGTCGTAGCTTGTCGGTTGCCGTCATCCCAAGAAGGTTAATACGACGTGTGACTGAAAAGACCAGGATTGGGCCAACCAAGAAACAGGATTGGGCCCAATCAACAAAATTGAGGAGAGACACATGAAAAACCGTTATAAGTTAGTTGCGTTGTTGATTTTCGCCACTCTGCCGTGTGCAGCCCAAACTCTGAAGCTCTACGACAATTTTGACCACAAATTTATTGATCCATCCAAATGGGCTTACGCCTTCTGTTACTCGGGGAACGGCCTCGAACTGGAGTGCGTTCGCGAGATTCGGGATGAACAACTGCACCTCGCACACCGGAGCTTCGGCCTGACTAACAGCAACACTGGACAACAGAACGGAAATGCAGGCGTGGGGTTTGCAAATTCTGAGACGATCAAGGCCGTAAAGACCAACCTAGTGGTTCGAAGCGTCCTGGAACAGCCGTGTACAGCGGTCGCGAACCCTAGTTTTGGTTCCAGCGCCGGAATCTGGGGAACATTTTTCAATGATGGGTCAGGAGATCCCAACAACGACGTGGGGGCCCAGCTAGGCATCACTCGCTTTACGAGCGATCCTCCTGGGCAACTCACGGTGCGCGGACAAACCTTTCACGCTGGGATTTATTCCGACTTCTACATCATCGGCACAGTTTCCATCGGGACCCCGATCACGATAACTTTGAGCTGGGACCAGCCAAATCACCAGTTTCTCATCAGTCTGACCAACAACACGACTCACGTGACCACCTCTGGAATCATGCCCTACGCCTTCTCTGATACAACTCCCGCCGCCGGTTCAGCAATGACCTTGGGAGCGGGTGGGTGGTCCGCGAACTGTACAGGGAACCAGACGTCCAACTACATAGACACTTTGTTCGACAACATCTACGTAGGCCGCTGAGAAAGCGGGTCAACTGACTATCAACAGGTCCAAGGCGGGCAGCCCTACTCTCGGGGGCTGCCCACTTCTTGCCTTCTGTTTGACTCAAGGGTGGTCTCCGCTAAAAGAAAAAGCTGTGGCGGGACGCCGGCCGGCAACAACTCGACGCCTTAGCGTTGGCGCCGTGGGCGAGCGGTCGCCGCCAGGATTTGTTGGAAGTTCTGGATCGAATTAATCCGACCATCACCGACCTGACGGGAGCGATCAGCCTCTACCCTTCAGGCCGCTGTCCTCTCGTCCTTGGGCAGGATGAAATCATTCATCGCGATCGCGAACCCCTCCTCCTGATTGGAAGCGGTTACATAAGTCGCCGCCTTTTGCACTTCACGGCTGGCGTTACCCATGGCGATGCTCACGCCACTTCGTTCAAACATTGTGACGTCGTTGGCCATGTCTCCAATAGTGGCAATCTGTTGTGTAGGAATCCCCGCGAACTCCGAAGCCATAATCACGACTTCGCCTTTATTCGCTTTGGGATGCGTTATATCCACGTAAAACGGCTGGGAACGCGCTGCAGACACACTCGCACCAAATCTCTCTTGCAGATCCTTTTCGCAGCCGGCGACGAGGTCGTAGTTCTCACTGACGCCGACAATCTTTGCGACCCGATCGAAGAGCCCCTCAAAGCTTGGCACCACTTTTGGTGGGAACTGTACCGTCTTCTGTTCGCGATTGACACGGTACGCCCCCGGGTCACGTACAAACCAGTCCTTGTCGGTGTAGAGCCACGCGTCCATCTGGTGCGCCCGGATGATCTGCACGACCTGTTCCGCCTCGGTCGCAGGCAGCAGGTTCTCCTTAAATAAGGAGAAGTCCCGACGCACAACTACTCCTCCGTTAAATCCCGCGATGAACTTAAGGCCCGGAAGAGAGTCCACTAACATTCTGGCGCCCCTTGGGGGCCGACCGGTGGTAATACCGAACAGGACACCCGCGTCCTGCAATTGCATGACTGCTTGCACTGATCTCGGTGTGAGCAGCTTCTCTTTTGTCACCAGCGTGCCATCGATATCGGCGATCACTAGTTTAATTCGAGAGCGTTTGTTTGTTGCACTTAGTGGCATAGAAGTATCTCGCAGCCTCTGACGCGCTTAGCTCCGGTTTCGCGAAGAATGATGTTCGCCTTAGCTATCGATCTGCCCTGGCTTCTTGAGAAGCGCGCTCGCGTCAGGCGCTCTTTTTTTGCTTTCTTGAAACCAGTTTCACGACCTCCGCTCTTGCCTTTGTTTCGGTGGAGGCTTCTTTCCAAAGGCGAAAGCCGCCGATGAAAGCATTCGCGTTAGAACCCTGACGGCAGCCTTGCGGCAGGTTCTTCAGCTTTTTCACCTGCCCGCCGCCGAGTACAACGTCATCAACGTGGATTCTGCTAACGAGTTCGGTCACAATCTCGTCAACCTCTGCCCGCCACTTCTTCTTGCCGAATCTTCTCATTCCGCGGGCGCCAACATAGTCCTCTAATGTTCCCTTCCGATATGGAAAGTGCGATAGTTCTCTTGATTCGGCGACGCCGTCAACGACTAGGGCGGTACCAAGCCCTGTACCAAGTCCCAGGAAGAGCATGAGTCCTTTCCGGTAACTGCCAAGTGCCTGCAGGGCGGCATCGTTGACGAGTTTTACAGGCACTCCGAAGGCGGCGCTGAAATCGAAGCCAACCCAGCCTGGACCAAGGTTCCGCGGATTCGCGATCAGGTGACCGAGCAGCACTGGCCCCGGCACACCTAAGGAGATCACATCGTAGGGCCAATTCGCGGTGAGCATTTTTACTCCGGCAACCATCTTTTCAGGCGTCAGGCTGCGGCCGGACGGAAACTTTAACGGTTGTTTCTGGCCGCTGGAGAGCATCTTAACGTTGTTCCCGCCGACATCAATTACCAGCACCTTCATCGTAGTGGCCTCCAACCCCTATTTCGTCGCCGCGATCGACTTGCGGAAGAGTGTAAGACTGTATGAGAAGAACGCCAGCCCGATCACGGCGACCATCGCAAAGTTGCGCCACACGGCGTCCAGTCCGCCGCCGCGGTAGATGATCACCTGCGAGAAGCTGACGAAGTGCCGTGATGGTAAGAAATACGTGATCGCCTGTAGCCAGCCGGGCTGGCTCTCGACGGGAGTCGATCCGCCGGACAGGAGCTGCAGCACCATAACCACCAGGACGATCAGGAGCGCGAACTGCGCCATCGATCGCGAGA
>Ga0126381_100005522_pt1 | contig 13928 bp, 14 predicted proteins | sample PanSoiMetPlot_28_FD_96465 | JGI IMG/M metagenome (GOLD analysis project Ga0126381, IMG submission 96465) | Tropical forest soil microbial communities from Panama - MetaG Plot_28 | ecosystem: Environmental > Terrestrial > Soil > Tropical forest > Bulk soil | place: Panama | collected 2016-02-17
CTGAATCAGCGCTACGGTCGGCTCGAGGTGAAAGAATTCGCCCTTATGCGTCCACGAACACGCACAATGGACCTGCCCCGGCTACTGCACATACTCCGCAGTGCTGCTGGGAAGCTCGGCGTTGCACAGCGGTCGCCTGGTGAAGTTGCGGCTGCCGGGTGCGCCGATCCCCCAGTCCGCAGTATGGCTGCGAAGAAAACGCCGAGGTGCCTGCATAGGAGCAACATGCCGGCGGCCCTCCGGGAAAAGCTAAAGGAAAGCTTAAAGTCGGAAAGTTAAAGTGGAACTTGAAGAAATGGGACATCGTGCCTGCGGGCCTAGCGCGCCACCCGGGGAATCTACCTCTTCTACTCGCTGCAACTGCAGCATCCTTTCGATAAAGCGGGCTGTCGCTCCCCCTCGGTCATTGTGGCCGCAGGCCTCATATCAGCCAGAGCTCGAGGCGTCCTTCTAAATCTGGATCCTCGGTCGGCCAAATCGCGCTTTGCTCGCCATCGTCCCAGGCGATGACGTGTCGCGGGTGCTCGAAATCGTGCTCGCCCCTCATTACCGTGCCCCTCTTTGGCTGGGAACATTTCGTCACCGGCAAAAACTAGCCGCCGACAACGCCGATGAGAGGATAAGGCGTGTTGGGCTTATTGGAGCGACCGGGCTACGGCGGCGAGGAAGGCGGAGTCATCGAGAACGGTCGACCCGGTTGGCTTGGGGCGCGCGCTTAGGACGACGATGACCAGTCTCTCGCGCGGGTTGATATACATGAACTGACCGAAGATGCCTCGGGCTTCGAACGCTCCGGCATGGATGGGGTCGCCAGCGGGCAGCGGCCACCAAAAATAGCCGTAGTTCACGAGTTTGCCGCCGATGGTGTGGCTGGCGCCGGCTTGTTCGAACCAGCCCTCGGGAACCATCCGCTTGCCGTCGAGTACGCCGTCCTGCTGAACGAAGAAGGCGAAACGGGCGTAGTCGCGCAACGTGGCGCCGATGCCTGTGCCGGAAAGACCCATCCCTCCGGGGGATTCAGTCCACCAGGTGGCGTCGCGCTCCATACCGAGCTTCGACCAGAGCGTATCCGAAAGGTAGGCGGCGAGGGGCTTGCCGGTTGCGCTTTCCAGGATCGCACCGGCAATGTTGGCTTCGCCCGAGTTATAGTTCCAGATCGCGCCGGGCGGTCCGGCTCTCGACAATGTGGCCATGTATGCCATGGATGCGCCGGGGCGTTGCGTTAGCTGCGCATCCATGAGCTTGCGGCAGTCGGATGCGGGGTCGGTATAGGTTTCATCCCACTTCACTCCCGAGGCCATTTGCAGGACGTTGCGAATGGTGACGCCTTCGTAGACGCTGCCACGGAGGGCGGCGGCGTAGCGAGTAATCGGGTCGTCGAGGCTGGAGATGAGACCCTGGTGGAGAGCGATGCCGATCAGCGTCGAAGCGACCGACTTCGCCATGGAGAACGAAGCCCAGCGGGTTTGGGGCCCGGCGCCAAGTTCGTAGTCTTCGAATGCGATGCGGCCGTTCTTCAGGACGAGGATGCCCGCGATGCGGTTCTCGGCGAGGTAGTCGAATAGGTCGTAAGTCCGGCCAGAGGATTGGAAGCGGATACCTTGGATCTGTTGCGCGTTGCGGTTGAACTCGCGGACATGGGGGCCGCGGGGCGCGATGTTAGAGGGATAGAGGGTCTCGGTATGTTCGAAGGTCTCGACTTCGACGGAGGGAAGCATCGCGCCATCCAGCATCTCCTGCATGCCGGCGATTCGCTGGGCGGCGCAAGGCGAGACGGCGAGCGCGTAGAGGAGCGCAAGAAACACTGATTTTGCACGCGGCGTTGGTTGTGCTTCGAGGGTGGGTTGCAGGGGAATGGTTGTCTCCTTGGCTACCTCACATTCTACGCGGGAGCGGAGTTACCCGGTTGGCGACCGATGAGCGCGGATGGAACGCAAGAAGGATTTATCGGCGATAACGTGATCGCCAACCTTAACTATGTGCCGTTCTCTGCTTCCGGCGGTTCTTTCGAAACTCGGAGCGCGTTGATCCGCTTTTGCAATGAGGCCAGACTGGCCCTCAGCTCTTGAGAGGCGACACGCCCGACAACTTCGTCGAGCGTGCCTTCGAACCCCTCAAGGACCGCTGCCACGAAACCTGACTCAAGCAGCATCGTGCGTGCCCCCTTTGCTGACGATTTTAACGGCACCTTCCGATCGGGGCTTTAGAAGCTCGGCTTGAAACAGGTATCGAGAAAGCTCCCCAGTTTGGCGGAAGCCCGAAACTGCGGGATGGGATCGAGCTCTTTGAAAGCCGATGTGAACGCATTGGAAAGACTCCAGACCGTCCTTGGTTCGAATTCGGGATATTGCGGCGAGAAGTACAGGTGGTGCACCCGCCGCGCCAGGTGCTTCGGAACCTCGAGCTCGCTTTCGATGAACGCCTGGTAGATGATCATCTTGGCCGTGACCGTGCTCAGCTCGGTTTGCCGCCACGTCTCCACCTGCTGCCGCATGGGCTCGAAGTCCCGCTGCATCCGGTCAACGCCGACCGAGATGGCGTCCACCAGCGAAAAGCTCTTCGAGTGTTGGCCACGACGGGTTCAAACGCGCTTGAGACAATGTCTCCGAGCCTGCTCATACCGGGTCTGGCTAACAGTCCTGCGCCGGAGTCCGGTCTAACGGTTTGCCATTGACAAGGCCGTCAGTTCGCGTTCAAAGGCGCCCGGCGTCGCAGCTCGTCGAAGAAGTTCAGCAGGAAGATCACGTGGTCCTGAGTTTCGGCAGTTTCGGCCGGCATCAGCGCGACCACGTGTTTGCCATCCGGCGCCGGATCGTACGGCCTTGTGGTGGAAAAGAGTATGAACCGGTTTTCAGACCAGACGTGTGGCTTTTCCGCAACGAATGAATCCCCGTGTTCTTTGTAGGAGGTACTCATAAGTTGATTGCGCCGCATGCCAAACTTCCAGAAGAACAGCTCGTGCCCGTTGCGCGACCACGCGGGATAGCCGGCGCCGCTCAAGATCCGCTGCTTGCCATGCTTGTCCGGAAAGGCTATCACATCCACACTGTATCTGCCGGACTCGTCGGACGGATAGGCGATCCACCGCCCGTCAGGAGAGAACATCGGGCCCCTAACGTTGAACGGAGCCTCTAGGAACACCTCCGGGTTGCCCGCTTGGAGACCCGAAGCATTGCTGTCCACGGACACTGTCCAGATCACTGCCCGGCTTGCCGAATTCGGCTCCACAAACGCCAGGCGCTTACCGTCTCCTGTAAAGGACCACGGAATCTGCTGCGTGCTGCTCGAGGTCAACGCCTGCGGCTGACTGGTGCCGTCGACACGCGTCCAGAACATACCTTGCGCGGCGCGAAACACGATGTAACGGCCATCCACCGTCCAAAGCGGGTTCCCGTAGCCTCCACCTGACGTCAAGCGCGTCATGCTTCCCCGCCCAGATTCGTACACCCAGATATCTCCGGCTGAAGTCAGTGCCAGCCGGCTCCCGTCCGGTGATAGCGTGGGAGACAGATAATTGCCGGGAACAGGAAGTATCGGCTCGATCAGGCCGTTGCCACCGAATTGTCGGGCACGGAAAAAGCCTCGCGCGAGACTACCTCGCCAGAAGTGATCTTCGCATCGAGCTCAGCGAGACGAGCCAGTTCTCGTCGACCAGCAGGAGTGGGTGTTGATGCCAGTGCCGGCCATAGTAGATCCGCCATTGTTCGCCGCCGCTCAAGCGCAACTCCGTGAAAACTCGACGATTGTTTCCAAACCACCCTCGTATCCAGAGCCTGCTTTGTGGACGTCTCCTTGTGTGCTTTGGTCGGCCGAGGTCTTCCACGCTTGTCGACACGGTTCGCCGAGAAGTGCCGGAGTCTCGCCGAGGTGGTCCGCGCCGCCTCAATCTACGATAACCCGTTGCTTCGGGCCAGAATACCCTGTACAAACTGTGTTCGCTTCATCCTGGAGATCACCTTTCAGGTAGTCCTTTAGAGAGAGGTGCAGGCTCTTCGTACCGTGTTTTCGACTCGCCGCGAATACTCAGCGGTTTGCCGACCTAACTCAGCGAAGGCGGAGGGCGACCAGTGTTGACGAGTTGTAGGCAGCGCTTCGGTCTCGTTTGCGATACCGATGAAGAGCCGCAGATGATTTTCAACCTCGACGGGAAACGGTGAACTTTTCCGGCGTCGGTCTCGTACTCCTCAATGCCCGATGGAGAGAAAGATCAACGGATGACGACAATCCACGTGATTGCGTGCGTGGCCGCGATCATTGTCGGCGCAATGGTTATCATGCGCCCGAAAGGCACTGCTGCCCATCGAGCCCTTGGGTTCGTGTATGTTGTTGCCACGTTCGCGTACTGCGGTTCAGCGTTTTTCATGTATCCCTCGACTGGTAGGCTGACGCCCTTCCACCTGATCTCGATTCAGAATCTCGTGTTGGTTTCGTTCGGCGTCTCGTTACCGCGTTTCCTGCGGCATCGGTTGCGAACCTGGTACGCGTGGCACCTGAGACTGATGCTTTACTCGTACGTTGCACTCGTTGTGACCGGTTTCCGCTTCGCGTTTCCCTATCTTCCGCGGAATCGGGTAGTGCCGATCCTAGTATTCGTAGCTTTGCCTCTTGGCCTCTGGATTTGGATAGAGCGCCGCTTATTGCCATACTGGCGTGCACGACTGGCGCCCGGGCCGGTGCCTCAGAACAGTGTTTAGGCAGCAGTGCTCTTCGATTGTCCGCGTAGATTAATTAGCGCTGGCGACACGGAAACCCCCATCACCACGCTGAGCTTGCCCTCTACTTCTGGCCATCGAAACCGGCCTTTCACGCCGCAGATTCTGAATTTCTGGTTCGAAGCCTAGATCCCCCGGATCGGGGTGGCTATCCCTTCCAGCTTCAACACGACCAGCATGTCCTCAGCGAAGGTCGTGTCCACATTCCAAAGGTCGGTCGGGGCCCACCCGCCGTTCTCGTCAGCGTTGTGCCAGGCGAGCAGAAAATTGGCGACGCGCCGCGACTAGGCCGTGTCGCGTTTCGCGATCTGGCAAAGGCGCCTTAACGCCTCAAGCGGAATTTTGGCCTCTATAACCGGGCCTGCCGCCTGGCTCCAGCCCGGCTCGCCGCGGTGAAGCGCGCATTCGCGTATAGCCAGTGGCCCCGTCTCAATGCGCTTTGGGCACGCCCGGCTGCCAGGGGTTGACAACTGTTAGGCCTCGAAACTGGAAATCCTTCACGTTGCGGGTCACCACCGCCATGCCATGGACGAGCGCGGTGGCGGCGATAAGAGCATCACGATCTGAGGGAGGATCCGGTACATGAAGTGGTGCACATCGCTTGGCCACCGCCATATCAATCGCCAGAATGCGGCCGGAAAAGGCCGGCAGGACATGGTCATCCATCCAGGCCCGGAGGACAGCGCCGTGTTTCCGGTCGCGTCGCTCGATTAGGAGAACTCCGATTTCTAATTCCAGGATGGAAATTGCCGACAAGAAGAGACTGGCGGCCGGGACTTCCTGCGCCCACGTTCGAACGCCGCGATGCGCGTTCTTCGCCTTTCGAAGCTCGGATACCACGTTCGTATCGAGCAAGTACATTTAGGACAACTCCGCCTGCTCATGGAGCTTGCCCGTGATGCGAGGCGGTTCAAATTCAATCGCACCAGCCTCGGGCATTCCCACGAGGTCCACAATACTTTTTTTCCCGCCCGTGATCCTCTGATACTCTTCCGCCGTCAGCAGCACGTGAGACAGGCGCCCCCGGTCGGTAATGAAAACCGGCCCGCGCCGAGCGGCTCTCTTGGCTTTGCCGGTGTCGTGATTAAACTCCCGGCTCGACAATTTCGTAATGGACATAATTTCATCCTCGATGTAGCAACGTACCTACATTATAGCAGCTAGCGAACCAAGAGCAGAACGGGACATTAAAACTGGACCCCATGACTTTCGGCGCGAACAGTAGTACCTGTTGCGGGTCGCTCTCCGTCGCCCGCAGGCCGGGATTCGCGCCGGCTTCCGTGACGGCATATTCCTGCCCAAGAAATTTCGCCCGGGGCCAGCGGAAAATGTAATCCATGATGGATTTGGCATACGGTATTTAACGAGTGACGGTGGGTGCCGACAAGGCGTACGACACGAAAGACTTTGTAGCGGAGTGTCGGACTCTCAAGGTCACGCCGCAGGTGGCCCAGAACGTGAAGTGTTCTGGCGGCAGCGCGATCGATGAGCGGATGACGCGACACGACGGATACGCGGTCAGTCAGCAGAAGCGGAAACGGATCGAAGAGAGCTTTGGATGGCTGAAGACGATTGCGTTGATACGCGAGGTGAGGCATCGCTGGATACACAAGGTGGGATGGGTGTTCACCTTCGCGGCGGCGGCCTTCAACCTGGTGCGGATGCGGAATCTGCTGGCCAGCCCGGTTGGTGCCGTATGAGTCACGGGAGAAGTGTGCCCGCACGCAGCGGAAGCGGGCAAAACGAGCCGCAGATACAAGCACTTACACTTCTGGCATGCAGTTTAGGAGTGATGTATCTTTTCATTCGGCATAATGCGGGTAACGTTTTTCAAAAACTAAAGACTCGATCCTGCCAATCATCGTCTGTTCTGCCAACAGCCTGCGATTACTGGATCTGCAAGAATTCTAAGCAGGTACCGAGTTGCTGACGTTTCCATTTGGAAACTTCCCTCGTTGTCCGGGAATAATTACTCATTCCAAGCGGTCTTGAAAGACAAGATGAACTCGACATCAACTGAGCCCGTACAATTAGCTACATCAGCCCAGTCTGCGTTCGCTGCCGCGCCTAGGGCCCAAACGACCGAGCCTATCCAACGTGCGGTACTCCATATTTCCAGAGTAGCGGCGCTGTTCACATTACTGTCCGGTAGTCTCGGCGCAGCGAACCAATATTATGTCCACGCGCTGGTCTCCGATCAGCCCGGTATTGCGGATCTGGTCGATCCGAACCTGTCGAATCCTTGGGGCGTCGATTTGCGGTCTGCCGGCGCGGTTTTGATCGGCAACAACTCGACTGGCATGGTCAAGCTGTACAGCGCCATCCCGCTTGCCATTGGAGCCGCTAATTACACCATTCCCTCACCCGCGGGATCCGGCGCAGCCATCACCTCTATGGTCAACTTTCTCTTTCGAGACCCGGACGTGATACTGGATCCTTTGTTCTGCACGCAAGATGGCTCCATCGTAGGCGTTTTCGCACAATCATCTGGCACGCCACAAAACATAACAATCCAGCCCGGCACGTCAATCATAATCAGAACACTTGTTGATAATTCGGCTTCCGGTGCGGCGTACACAGGCTGTGCCGCCGGAGCATCTCAGCCGGGCGTTGCGTTTTTCTACGCCGCCAACTTCAACCGCGGCACGATCGACGTGTTCGATTTCGGGCTCCAGCCGGTTGCCAATTCCGCAGCATTCGTTGACCCGGCGGTGCCTGCGGGCTTCGCGCCTTTCAACCTCCTGGAAATCAACGGTAAGCTGTTCGTCACCTATGCGCGTCAGGATGCCGCAAAACGCACGGCAGTCCCGGGAGAGGGCAGCGGCTACCTCGCGGTGTTCGACTACTCCGGCAACTTGCTTGGCACCCTGGTCTCGCAAGGTCCCCTGGACGCACCGTGGGGCATGGCCATTGCGCCCTCGACTTTTGGAGATTTCGGCGGCATGCTGCTGGTCGGCAACTCCGGCGATGGCCGCATCAACGTGTTCGACCCCGATTCGGGGGCATTCAAAGGAACACTGGCCGACACCCAAAACAATCCCATCGCGATCTCCGGTCTGCGTGCACTGTGCTTCGGCAAGAGCCAGCTGCCCATGTTGGCGGCCCCTACGACGCAGCCGGTAGAGGCAATGGACGCACTGCTCACGTACGGTATCAACGGTGACGCATCGACCCTCTACTTCACCGCCGCCACCGCCGGCCCCCATGGCATTTTCGGCAGCATTCAGTCCCATCCGGTCTTGCAGCCGGACGCCGCCCGCAACGGCGCGGATTTCTCGACCGCCATCGCTCCGAATACCTGGATCAGCATCATCGGCGAATCGCTATCGGGCGGCACGCGGAGTTGGAACACCGGGGATTTCGTCAATAACATGCTGCCCACGAGCCTTGATGAAGTGAGTGTAACGATCAATGGCGAGTCTGCTTTCGTTAGCTATATCAGCCCCTGGCAAATCAATGCTCTCATTCCCGCCGATCTGGCACCCGGACCCGTTCAGATCCAAGTCTCAAACCATGGCCTGGCAAGCGACGTGATCTCCGCGACCCTTGCCAACGCTGCCCCGGCTTTCTTTAACGTCGGGTGTTGTTTCGGTGATCTCAACGAGGTGTTCATTGCCGCGCTGCACGCCGACAACTCTCCGATCAGCTCCGCCAATATGATCGGCTCCGCCAATGAGGGAGAGACGATAGCCCTGTTCGGCACCGGTTTCGGCGCGACTGCGCCTGCGACCCCCAACGGGCATCTCATCACTACGCCACTGCCGCTTCGCCAACCCGCGCAGATCAGTTTCAACAAATGCGGCGCTCTCGTCTCCTTCACCCCCCAATGCAGTACCGTCGCGCAGGTGAGCTTCGCCGGACTTGTCGCCCCCGGCCTGTACCAGATCAGCGTAACGGTCCCTAACGATCTCACCCCCGAGGCCGACCCGTCCGAGCACGCGTTCCCGGTAGCCGCATATATCTTCGGTGTCCCCACTCAGGCGTATGGATACCTGTCCGTCAACACTAAGTAGTCAAGATTCCTGTGCAGCTTCCAAACGAAGCTGGCGCCATTCCTCCTGTGCGGCATCCGGTCGGAAAGTACGCGCTGATGTAATTTGGGCGCTAGATGGCAGGCTTGGCTCAAGATCCATTTGTGGTGCCTCTTTGTTCCGAAACTGCTGCCACGCCTTCGCACAAGGCGCATCCTCAATGAGGTCCAGTTGAGTGATGGCCCGCGCGGGTTTTGTGCGCGGTGCAACGGTTCCACTCTCCTTCAAGTCACGATTCACATTCCGCGCCACCATCGCTCAATCAGCCGACGATAGTGGAATGTGTTCGATTATCGCGGGCACCAACATCCGCAGTCCATGCAACCTGGTGGTTGGTTCGCTTTTTGGTTCGTCACAGAGCAGCGTCATGATATCTGCCATCCGGACCCACCACGGAAGGGTGCAAATGCTGCAGTACTCACCGCTCGATCCGAGTGCTATTCGTGGATAGCTCTTCACAAGCCTCAAGAGTCTGTCCAAAGACTCGTGGAGGTGATAAACGGGAAGCCGTCGAAAAAGGGCCACTCTGTGAGAAGATGATCGTTCTCGTCCTCGGAACCGTCGATCACATCCGGGATGATCGCGAAATCGAAGCCCTGAGTTTCTCCAGGCCTCGACCCAGCGATAGTACGAGTCCCAGGCAGGGCGGCGCTCGCGCAAACTCCGATATGCTGCGCCGATCTGCCTGTTGGAGCTGGGCCAATGCTGGTTCTTATTCCCCGCTCTCGTTACCGTACAGCGCATCCCACGGACGTCCCGTATTTGTTTAGGAGCCGTTCCAGCCCTGCCCACCGCTCCTCGAACTCTCGATCGGATGCCTCGAACGTCCGGGCCCCTTCAGCATGCACGGCGCGGTCCCGCGGTCCGGCTGTGAGCTTCGGCTTGGATGCCGCGCGAAAAGTCACCAAACACGGAACCTCATTTCTGCTTGGCCTTCTCAAGGAAAGTGTCCTCTTGCTCTTCGATCGCCAGGCAACTGACCGGCACCGGTTCCGGCTCTGCGCGATTCGTTGCGCACCAATCCTCGCAGGCCTCTCCGCGGGTCCCACCGGGCCCTGCAGTCTCCGCAGATCTCGGGTTCATCTTGATCGCAATCAACTCCGAACGGGTTGTAATCATCACGATCAGACGGCGCATTCCACATGGACCATTTCGGTTTGCCAGAAAGGTTTCGCTTGGACTCAAGCCGCCCGTGCGGCCGAAACCATCGGGCTGCAGACTGTTAGCTCCCGGCGATCCGCTCTACTTTGCGTTTCGGGCAGCTTTGGAGATCTTGCGGTCAAGCAATTCCGCTTCAACGGGCGGTGCTTTTCGGCCGCGCTCCGGTGCTTTTCCAGCACCTCCAAATGGCTATCGGCGAAGGAGTAACAGACATATAGAAAGAAGCGTATTTCTTCTCGGTTGGAACTGGAGGTCGAAGATGGACATGACGTGGAATTTGAGAGCCGCTGGAGTAACGGTAGCTCTGTCGCTTTTCCTGGCTAGCACGACCAACGCCCAGGTAACGATTTCGCCCAGCCATCCAGAGCTATTGCAACAGCAAATATCAGCGGCCTATAACGCGGGACAGAAATCGGTGACCGTTCCGCCAGGCGTCTACAGGATTCCAGTGCAGAACGGATTCCACCTCTATTTCTTAAACATGGCCAATTTCGAGATCGACGCTACCGGCGCCACGTTTGTGTTTCAGGACCAGACCGCCACCGGCATCGTCTTTAATAACTGCGATCATGTCTTCTTTCACGGCGCCACGCTATACTTTGCTACGCCGCCATTCAGCCAGGGAGTCATCGGCGCGATCGCCCCGGATGGCTCCTATCTAGACGTTCAGATCGAGCCCGGGTATCCGACCAACCTCGACGATCCAACGCACTTTGCACCGCAGCTTATTGCCCACTTGTTCGACAGCTCCACCCGCTGGTGGAAGCGGAATGTCGGGGGCGATATCTATGGCACAGGCACGCAGCGTCTTGGCACGGACACGTTCCGCATCTTCACCAGGTCCCTCGGTGGAGCCGCTGTTGGCGACCTGGTGGGCATTCGCACCGGCGTCGGCGATCACATCATCCGCGTGAACTCTTGTTCCGACATGATTCTCCAGAACCTCACGATCCTGAACTCCGCAAATTTCGGCATCGCAGAGAGCACGGGAGGCGATCTCGGCGCGAACCACTATCTTTCGATCACCATCAAACGTGGCCCCCGGCCTCCGGGCGCCACAACCGATCCGGTGTTCTCCACCAGCGCCGACGGCATCAACAGCACCGAAGCGCGAACCGGGCCCGATGTCGAGAATTGCTACCTCGAATCCATGCCGGACGACGCCCTCCCGGTAAGCGGACACTACTCATGGGTGATGGAGGCATCGGGAAATACGTTGATCGTAAGCAACACCGATGTTTACAGCGGAACCAACTTCAACATCGGCGACCCGCTGCGCCTGATCGACGCCAACAACCAGCCCGCCGGAGAGGCGTTCGTGACCAATGTCCTTCCGCTGCCCAATTACACCAATACCAGAAAGAGCGCGCGCAACACGGTTATCGACTTCACCGTCGGGCCATACTACCAAATCACACTCGACCGCACGTTGAAAGCCGGGTTCGACTATCTCGCGGGCAATCCGAACGCGAGCGGCTCTGGATTTATCTACCGCAACAATACCATTCAGAACAACCGGGAGCGTGGCATTGGCATATCGGCGGACAACGGCATCGTCGAGGGCAACGTGATCGATGGAACGACGGTGAATGCTATCACCATCGGTCCTCAATTCTATTGGAGTGGCGCCGGTTACAGCCGCAATATCGTCATCCGCAATAACACCATTCGCAACGTCGGTTATTGGGCAGGCGCAACTGCGGCGATCTCGATCTACACGGATGTGGGAGCGACCGCGCCGGGCGCCATGCAGAACATCATCATCGATGGCAATACCCTCGAGGATTTCGACGTCGCCGCGATGTACATTACTTCCGTGACCGGTTTGGTGGTGAGCAACAATATCTTCCGCAATTTGCAAAATAACCCGCCATTCGAAATGAATAATGTCGGCGAGAACGTTCTTCCCGGCGCGCTTATCTATGTCACTCAATCCGATGCCGTGGAGTTCCAGGGCAATACGACCTCGCAGCTCGGAGCATTCAACAGTCTTTTTGTCCAGGCGTCAGCGACCGGTAAGGTGCAGGGCGTTGCCTACACCTCCGTTCTCGCGAGTTCCGACGCAGATTTTTCGGGAACCCAGGGCGGCAACAACTGGTATTACGGATATTTCTCCGCGGGCAACGTGAATGCATTCACACAGCTGCCCACCTTCGACGCTACTGACCAGAGATGGGAGCACACCACCTTCGGTCCTCCCTGGACCCTTGTCGGCGCCAGTTCCACCTTCCATCCCAACGGAGCGGACTCCGGAGGCGAAGAGTGGGCCGTACGGCGCTGGATGAGTACAGCCGCGGGCTCTGCGAAGATCACCGGCCATCTGGCTAAAGCCGACACAAACCCGGCGAGCCCCGGCGTCTACGGCCGCCTCTACCTGAATCACGGTCTTATTTATGAGCACTTTCTCGCCGGGACCGATGGCGTGGGCGCCGACTACTCCCTGACTGTCACCTTACACGCGGGCGATATCGTGGACTTCGCGGTTGCTCCCAATACCTCTGCCGTTACCAGCGACAGTACCGTCTTCACCGGGTCGATCGTGGTGACGATTCCGCCCCCTCCGCCAGGCAATGCCCCATCCATTGCCGCGATTGCAAACGCCGCAAGCGGTCAGGGTGGCATCGCGTCCCAGACGTTCATTTCCATCTACGGGCAGAATTTCGCGCCCCCAGGTTCGAATCCCGGCTTTCTCGATACCTGGAGCCAATCGGTGATCGCAGGCAAACTGCCCACCATGCTGGATGGCGTTACGGTCACCATCGGTGGCCAAGCCGCGTACGTCGCGGCGCTCACACCGAACCAGATCAACGTGCTTACCCCGAGCCTTCCCATCGGCCCGGCGCCAGTAACAGTGGCCACCTCCGCCGGAACCACGACCTTCTACACGGATGTTGACCCGGTCGAGCCCGCGCTCTTCACCTGGCCCAACAACCAGGCAGTGGCTACGCACCTCGACTTCTCCCCCGCCGCCAGCAACGGCACCTTCTCTGCCGCCACCATTGCGGCTAAGCCGGGCGAAACCATCATCCTGTGGGGAACCGGTTTTGGAGCGACCACTCCTGCCGCCCCGGACGGGCAGGTCGCTCCCCAAGGCACATACACTGTGAGCGGCGTTAACGTGACCGTCGGAGGCCAGCCGGTCAGCGTACTGGGCGCAGCACTCAGTCCCGGTTATGCGGGCCTGTACCAGACGGCAATTCAATTACCTTCTGGAATGGCCAACGGCGATTACGAAGTCATTGTGGCGCGAAATGGCGTGCAATCCGCATCAGGACTGCATATTACGGTGCAGATGTAGCTACGCGGAGGCCCAGCCATGAAGGCTTTGAGGTGGTCCCCCGGTTGTTTGAGCAGAATTTCGTCATTCTTAGATGGTGGAGCGGGCTGTCCAAGAGGAGGCCAGGTCTTCCCCTCGCTGGCTAAATATCTGGGGGAGCGCAAGCTTTATCTGCGCGATGAAAACGGCCAAGTCCTAAAGAATCACCTTAAACCTCCAGGACGCCACGCGCTGCCTGGGGTTGGGAATTTCAGCGATGCGAACGAAGCCCGAGGAGAAAGAACGTTCCCCTTTTACATATTCTCCTGATTCCAATGGTTCAAACGCTTGGATGATCCCTCTGATGCACATCCTGAACTTCCTCCGCTACTGGTGAGCAAGTCCTGGGCCAGGATCGGTGGGGAACGAGTAGGCAAAGTTCGAGACGCGTCCTGAATGGACGACCAACCAGGACGATGATGGTCGATAGGCCGGAACCCGTTGATAATACAGCGCCCGGCATGGTTCGGATGTTGGGATTATTCGCGAGGGAAGTTCGAAAGGCGTCCATGGGGCCAGAATAAAATCAACGCCCCCTATCCCTCTCCGGGATCGTCATCTATTCTGCTGGTTCGCCGGGGCACAGTTGTCAACGAGCTTTCCGCCTTCGATTGTTACCCTGGCAGCTCCGTTCGATCTCATCGAGATTGCGTTTGATGATTCGCTCCTCCACCGCTTTGCCGAGGAGCGGCTTCCCCTCCTTGAGAC
>Ga0126381_100005523_pt1 | contig 13928 bp, 10 predicted proteins | sample PanSoiMetPlot_28_FD_96465 | JGI IMG/M metagenome (GOLD analysis project Ga0126381, IMG submission 96465) | Tropical forest soil microbial communities from Panama - MetaG Plot_28 | ecosystem: Environmental > Terrestrial > Soil > Tropical forest > Bulk soil | place: Panama | collected 2016-02-17
GTCACCCGGCCGTGGCCGAGGTCGCGGTGGTGGGCGTGCCCGACCCCACCTGGGGCGAGGCCGTGCACGCGGTGATCATCCCTGAGGCCGGCTCGGACGCCACGCCCGAGGAGATCATCGCCTGGTGCCGCGATGAGCTGGCCCACTTCAAGTGCCCCAAGACCGCGGAGTTCGCCGATTCGCTGCCGCGCACCACCACCGGCAAGGTGCTCAAGCGGGAGCTGCGGGCCCAGCTCGCGGCGGCGCAGGAGATGCGGCCGTGACCGCGCCCGCGCCAGGGACTTTTTCTGTGGCACAGGAGGCTCACGGGGCTTGTGTGGTGCAGGAGGCGCCGCCGGGACCGGCGGCGCCGGGCGGGCAGGACCGTGAATGTACCGGAATGCCTGCTGGAGGCGGCCCGGAGGTACATTCATGAGCGCTGGGCCGGGTCCGGCGAGCCAGGGCGCAGGGCTCGGGCTGTCGATCGCCTCGCACAGCGGGCTCCCGCCCGCCGGCATCGGCGCGCTGGCCGCGGCGGCCGAGCGGGCCGGGTTCGCCGCGGTGGCCGTGGCCGAGGGGCACGGCGACGCGCTCGCGCTGTGCCATCCGGTGGCCGCCGCCACCCGCCGGGTCCGGATCGGGACCGCGGTCGCGAACGCCGCGCTGCGGCCGCCCGTGCTGACCGCCAAGACCGCCGCGCAGCTGGACCAGGCGGCGGGCGGGCGGTTCACCCTCGGCCTCGGCGTCGGGAACCCGGTGATGAACGGCCGGTTCGGGATCGAGCCGTTCCCGCCGCTGGCGATGATCGAGGACTACGTGGCCGTGGTCCGGGCGGTCCTGGCCGGCCGGCCGTCCGGGCACGCGGGCCGGGTGTACCGCACCGGCATGGTGCCGCTGGACAGCCCGCCGGTCCGCCCGGACCTGCCGATCTACCTGGGCGCGCTCGGGCCGCGGATGCTCGGGCTGGCCGGGCGGATCGCCGACGGGGTCATCCTCAACCTGATGTCACCCGCCCAGGCCGGCCAGGCGGCCGGCTTGGTGCGCGCCGCGGCCGCGGCGGCCGGGCGGGACCCGGCCTCGGTCGAGGTCGTGTGCGTGGTGCACTGCTGCCTGTCCGGCGACGCCGGACAGGCCGCGGCCGCGGCCCGCGACGTGGTCCCCCGGTACGTGCTGCATCCCGCGGTGGCCCCGCTGTTCGGCCCGCAGGACCCCGGCGGCGACCTGCCGGCCGTGCGCGAGCGGCTGCTGGCCGGGGACCGGGCCGGCGCGGCGGGGCGGGTGCCGCAGCCGGTGGCCGACGCGTTCGTGGCCCACGGGGACGCCGAGGCGTGCCGGGCCCGGCTGGCGGAGTACCGGGCTGCCGGGGTGGACCTGCCGGTCCTGTTCCCGATGCCCGTCGGCGGTGACTGGGGCTACGAGGCGGCCATCGCCGCCTTCGGCACGGCTAAGGAGGCAACGCCATCAGCGAAGAGCTCGTGATCCGCTTCTTCGCCGCGCTGGAGGCGGGCGACATCGACACCCTGCGCGAGATCTACGCGCCCGATGCGGTCATCTGGCACAACGATGACCTGGTCGAGCAGCCGGTCGAGGACAACCTGAAGGTGCTGCAGGGCCTGCACCGGGCGGTGTCCGGCCTGCGCTACGACATCGTCCGGCGGGTACCCGCGCCCGACGGCGTGCTGCAGCAGCACGTGCTGCGCGGCACCCTGCCCGACGGGGCCGAGGTCGAGCTGCACGCGGCCATGTACCTGCAGGTGCGGGACGGGCACATCACCAGGATCGAGGAGTACCTCGACTCCGGGAAGCGCGCCTCGATCCGGGCCGCCCGCGAGGCCATGTCCGGCTAGAGCGGCGGCCGCCAGCGGAAGGACTCACGCGATGAGCACAGCCAGGACCGCCGGACCGCCAGCAGGCGGCCACCGAACGCCGGTGTTCCGCAGCCGCCTGGCGGATGTGACCATCCCCCCGGGCAGCCTGCCCGGGTACGTGCTGCGGCGCGCGCCGGGGCTCGGCGGCAAGCCGGCCGTGGTCGACGCGGCCTCCGGCACCACCATCGGCTACGCGCAGCTCGCCGCCGCGGTCGGCTCGTTCGCCGCGGGACTGGCCGGGCGCGGCTTCGGCCGCGGCAGCGTGCTGGCCATGCTGGCGCCGAACATCCCCGAGTACCCCATCGTGTTCCACGGGGCGGCCTCGGCCGGGGGCGCCGTGACCACCCTCAACCCGCTGTACACCGCGGGCGAGATCGCGGGCCAGCTGCGCTCGTCGGGGGCACGGTGGCTGGTCACCGTGCCGGCTCTGGCCGACAAGGCCAAGGCGGCCGGCGACGGCCTGGAGATCATCGTCGTAGGCGACGGGCAGGCCCCCGGGACGGTGTCCTTCTCCTCGCTCCTGGCCGGCGCCGCCGCCCCGGCGCCCGCGATCGATCCCGCGGCGGACCTGGCCGCCCTCCCCTACTCCAGCGGGACGACCGGCCTGTCGAAAGGGGTCATGCTCACCCACCGCAACCTGCTGGCCAGCCTCGCGGCGCTCGACAGCGTCGCCGGCGTGCGCGAAGACGACGTCGCGCTCGCGGTCTTGCCGTTCTTCCACATCTACGGCATGAACGCGATCATGAATCCGGCGCTCAGCGCGGGGGCGACCCTGGTCACGATGCCCCGCTTCGAGCTCGGCGCGTTCCTGCGGGCGATCGAGCAGCACCGCGTGACGGTCCTGTACGCCGTGCCGCCGATCATCAACGCCCTGGCCAGGAACCCGGACGCCGGCGACGCCGACCTGTCCAGCCTGCGGTGGATCATGTCGGCGGCCGCGCCGCTCGACGCCGAGACCGCGTCGGCCTGCGCGCGGCGGGCCGGCTGCCCGGTGTTCCAGGCCTACGGCATGACCGAGGCCAGCCCGGCCGTCACCGCCACGCCCCCCGGCGACGACGCGCCGTACGACTGCGTCGGCATCATCCTGCCGAACACCGAATGCAAGATCGCAGATCCCGTAACGGGCGACGCGCTCGGGCCCGGGCAGGACGGCGAACTGCTGTTCCGCGGGCCGCAGATCATGCGGGGGTACCTGGGCGACCCGGCCAGCACCGAGCGGGCCTTCGACAGCGAGGGGTTCTACCGCAGCGGGGACGTGGGGCACATCGACGCTGACGGGCGCCTGTTCGTGGTGGACCGCATCAAGGAGCTCATCAAGTACAAGGGCTACCAGGTCGTCCCGGCCGAGCTCGAGGCCGTCCTGCTGTCCCACCCGGCCGTGACCGACGCGGCGGTCATCGGCCTGCCGGCCGGGACGGACGGCGAGACTCCGCACGGCTTCGTGGTGCTGGCCTCCGAGGTGCCGCTGGACGAGGTCGCGTCCTACGTGGCCGAGCGCGTCGCGCCCTACAAGAAGCTGCGCGCGCTCGAGGCGGTCGCCGAGATCCCCAGGTCGGCGACGGGCAAGATCCTCCGGCGCGTCCTGAAGGACCAGCAGACCCGCTGAGCCCAGGCCCGTTACCGCTCGCGGCCGGCCCGTTCGACGGCGCGGGCGATCGTCGGCCCGTCCGCCTGCACCACGGCCCCGGCGACCAGGACCGTCGGCGTCCCGGTCACCCCCGCCGCGGTGGCGCGCGCGGTCACGTACGCCGGCCACTCCAGGTAGGGCGCCTCGGACAGGCAGCCGGTGAACGGCGCGTCGGCCAGCCCGGCGGACCGGCCCAGGCTGGCCAGCTCGGCATCGCTGAGCCCGGGCCCGCCCTCGGGCGGCTGGCGGGCGAACAGCGCGTGCGCGAAGTCCAGGAACCGGCCCTGGTCGGCGGCGCAGCCCGAGGCCGCGGCGGCGCGGGTCGAGTAGTTGGTCGTCGAGGCCTGGTCCAGGAAGTTCATCGGGTGATAGGCGATGCTGGCCAGCCCGGCGGAGACCAGGCCCGCCAGGGCCTGCCCCGACGAGAGCTCAAACTGCCGGCAGTACGGGCACAGGAAGTCAATGAAGGCATCGACGCGCACCGGGCCGTCGCCGATGACGATCCCGTCGCCTTCGGGGGTGGCGCCGGCCGGGACCCGGCCCGGCGCGAGCGGGGACGTCACGGCTCCTGCGATCCGGCCGCCGGCCGGGCTTCCCGGCGGCCGCCCGTGTCCCAGAACATCCGATTGCTCATCTGCCTGCTTCCTGCCGTGGCCGCGCCGGGTAGGCCGAGGTTCTATTGTCGGTCCGGCGTTCGGTGTCGGCGACAGCGCACGGGTGGCGAGGTGGCAGTGCAGGATGTGGCGGGGCACGAGGTGGCGGGGCACGAGGTGGCGGGGCACGAGGCGGCGGGGCACGAGGCGGCGGAGCCCGGGCCGGGGCCGGGTGGCCGCGGGCTGCTGCTGGACATCGGCGGCGTGGTGGTGGAGACCGGCATCCGCCTCGTGGCGCGGCTGGCCGAGCGCGAGCCGGCGATCCGGCCGCTGCTCGACCGGATCGGCGGGCTCGGCAGCGAGCGGGACGAACTGTGGCAGCGCATGCTGCGCCGGGAGGTGACCGACCGGGCCTACTGGGCCCAGTGGGCCGCCGAGGTCGGCGCGGCGCTGGGCGAGACCTGGGACACCCGGGCCGGCCCGGCCGTCGACGCCGCCCGGGACCTGCTGGGCCTCCCGCCTCGGGCGTCCTGCGCAACGCGTTCCTGCCGATGATCACCCTGATCGGGTTGTCGATCCCGGACCTGCTGGCCGGCAACCTGATCTGCGAGGCGGTGTTCAACTTCCCGGGCTCGGGCTGCTGTTCTACGACAGCCTGGGCACCGCCGACTACCCCGTCCTGCTCGCCTACACGCTGGTGGGCGCCGTGCTGGTCGTGGTCGGCAACTTCGCCGCCGACATCTCCCTGACCGTCGCCGACCCTCGGATCCGGCTCGTGTGACCGCCCCCGCCCGCCCAGGAGATGATCCGTGACTAACATCGCCCCCGAGCTTCCGCCGCCGGGACTGCCGCCCGCGCCGGAAGGCGGCGACATCCTGGTGCAGAGCGGCTGGCGGCTGGCGGCCCGCGAGTTCGCTCAGAACAAGCTGGCCGTCCTCGGGCTGGCCGCGCTGATCTTCTTCGTGCTGTTCTGCTACCTCGGGCCGCTGGTCTACCACGGCGGGCTGAGCTCCGACCTGGAGGCCGTGAACCTGCCGCCGGGCCCCGGGCATCCGCTGGGCACCGACAACCAGGGCTTCGACGTGCTCGAGGAGCTGATGGTCGGCGGCCAGGCCGCGCTGGAGATCGGCTTCCTGTCCGCGCTCATCGGGATGGTCTGGGGCGCGGCCTGGGGCGCGGCGGCCGGCATGGCCGGCGGGCTGGCCGACGGGTTCCTGATGCGGATCGTCGATGTCCTGCTGTCGATCCCGTTCCTGTTCGTGGTGCTGATCGTCGCGGTCCGGTACGGCGCGTCGGTGATCGGGCTCAGCGTGATCATCGGGATCTTCACCTGGCAGGTCCCGGCCCGGCTGGTCCGCGGCGAGGTGCTCACGCTGCGGGTGCGGGACTTCGTCTCGGCGGCCCGGGTGGCCGGATCCGGGTGGCTGCGGCTGATGAACCGGCACCTGCTGCCCAACTCGCTCGGGGTCATCATCGTGACCGCCACGTTCAGCGTGGCCGACGCGATCCTGGCCGTGGCCACCCTCGGCTTCCTCGGTTTCGGCCTGCAGTACCCCGTCTTCGACTGGGGGGACATGCTCAACAACGGGATCACCTACCTGCAGGACGGCTACTGGTGGCTGGTCTTCCCGGTCGGCATCTGCATCATCGTGGTCGTGATGGCCTGCAACCTGCTCGGCGACGCCCTCCGTGACGCCCTGGACGTGAGGCTGCGCCGACGTTGACCCCGATACTGGAGATCACCGACCTGTCGACCCACATCCAGCTGACCAAGTCGGTCGTGCAGGCGGTCGGGAACGTCGACCTCACCATCGAGCCCGGGGAAACCCTGGGCCTGGTGGGCGAGTCGGGCTGCGGGAAGTCGATGACCGGGCTGTCCATCATGGGGCTGCTGCCGGCGGGCGGCTCGATCGTCGGCGGGTCGATCAAGCTGGACGGCCGGGAACTGGTCGGCCTCAGCGACCCCGAGCTGCGCAAGATCCGCGGCAACGAGGTGGCCATGATCTTCCAGGACCCGCTCACCTCGCTGGACCCGACGAAGACGGTCGGCTACCAGGTCGCCGAGCCGGTCCGGCTGCACAAGGGCGCGAGCAAGGCGGCGGCCAGGGAGCGGGCGATCGAGGTGCTCGGGCTGGTCGGCCTGCACCGGCCGGCCGAGCGGCTCGGCGACTACCCGCACCAGCTCTCCGGCGGGCTGCGCCAGCGCGTGATGATCGCCATGGCGCTGAGCTGCGAGCCGAAGCTGCTGATCGCCGACGAGCCGACGACCGCCCTGGACGTCACCATCCAGGCGCAGATCCTCACCCTGCTGCACAGCCTCAAGGACCGCCTCGGCATGGCCATGCTGCTGATCACGCACGACATGGGCGTGATCGCCGGGCACGCGGACCGGGTCCAGGTGATGTACGCGGGCCGGATGGTCGAGGTGACCGAGACCGGCAACCTGTTCCGGCACATGCGCCATCCGTACACCCTGGCGCTGCTGGCCTCCATCCCGCGGCTGAGCCAGGACCAGTCGCAGCGGCTGCTCAGCATCGGCGGCCTGCCGCCGGACCTGGCGCACCCCCCGCCCGGCTGCCGGTTCGCGCCGCGGTGCAGCCGGGCCACCGACCGGTGCCGCACCGACGAGCCGCCGCTGACCGGCGAGACCCGCGCGCACCTGTTCTCGTGCTGGCACCCGGTCAACGGCCCGGCCGGCACCGGGGCCGCGGGCGGCGGGGCCGCCGGGGCCGGGGCCGCCGACGGCCGGGCGGCCCTCGCGGACCGGCCGGCCGGGCCGGACGCCCGGGACGGGGCGGCGCCGCCGGGAACGCCGCTGCTGGAGGTGCGCGCCCTGGTCAAGGAATTCCCGGTCACCGCGGGGGCGATCCTGCAGCGCAGGGTGGCCAGCGTGCACGCGGTGTCCAACGTCTCGTTCACCGTGCAGGCCGGGGAGACCTTCGGCCTGGTGGGCGAGTCGGGGTGCGGCAAGACCACCATCGGGCGGGTGGTGGTGGCGCTCGAGCGGCCGGACTCGGGCCGCGTGCTCCTGGCCGGCCAGGACATCTCCGCTCTCAGCCCGGGTGACCTGCGCCGGCGGCGCCGCGACCTGCAGCTGATGTTCCAGGACCCCTACGCGTCGCTCGACCCGAGGATGCGGGTGGGATCGATCATCCGCGAGCCCCTCACCATCCAGCACGCCGGGAGCCGGCAGCAGCAACAGCAGCGCGTGTTCGAGCTGCTCGACGAGGTCGGCCTGCCGCGCAACGCGGTGGAACGCTACCCGCACGAGTTCTCCGGCGGGCAGCGGCAGCGGATCGGGCTGGCCCGCGCGCTCACCCTGAACCCGAAGGTCATCGTCGCGGACGAGCCGGTCAGCGCGCTGGACGTGTCCATCCGGGCGCAGGTGCTCAACCTGATGAAACGGCTGCAGGCCGACCACGGCCTGACCTACATCGTCATCTCTCACGACCTCGCGGTCGTCAAGTACATGGCCGACCGGATCGGCGTCATGTACCTGGGCAAGCTGGTCGAGATGGGCTCGGCCGACGACATCTACCAGCGGGCGGCGCATCCCTACACGGCCGGGCTGATCGCGACCATCCCGGTCCCGGATCCCGAGGCCGCGAAGGCCGCCCGGGGCGAGGGGATCAAGGGCGAGCTGCCCAGCCCGGTCCACCCGCCGTCGGGCTGCCGGTTCCGCACCCGCTGCCCGTACGCGCAGGACCTCTGCGCGCAGCAGGAGCCGCCGCTGCGCGCGTTCGGGCCCGGGCACGTGGCCGCCTGCCATTTCCCGTTGCAGGCCGCGCAGGCGGCGGCCTCACCCGAAAGCGCCGTCCGCGGCGCCGCCGAGCGCGGCCACGGCGAGCCCGCCGAGCGAGGCTAGGTCATACCCGCCTTCCTGGACCAGGACCGCCGGGGCCAGGGCCGCGATCCGGCGGCCTGCCTCGCGGTAGCCGCCCTCGGTGACGCGCAGCGGGCTCTCCGGGTCGCTGGCCGCGGCGTCCAGGCCCAGCGAGACCACCAGGGCGTCGGCGCCCCGGGCCCGTACCTCGCCGCACAGCACGTCCACGGCGGCCAGCCAGCCGTCGTCGCCGGTCCCGGGGGGCAGCGGCAGGTTGCGGTTACCGCCCTCCCCCGGCCCGGTCCCGCGCTCACCGGCGTAGCCGGCGTAGTGCGGGAACCAGCCCGCCCCCGGGTCCACGTGCAGCGAGCCGTACCAGACGTCCGCCCGGTCGTAGAAGATCATCTGCGTGCCGTTGCCGTGGTGCGCGTCGATGTCCAGCACGGCCACCCGTCCCGCCCCGGCCGACCGCAGCGCCTGCGCGGCGACCGCGGCGTTGTTGAGGTAGCACGATCCCCCGTAGGCCTCCCGGGTCGCGTGGTGACCCGGCGGCCGGCACAGCGCGTACGCCAGCCGCGCGCCCGAGCTGACCAGGCCGGCCGCGGTCAGCGCGGCGTCCACCGCTCCCCGGATGGCCGCCCAGCTGCCCGGCCCGACCAGCGTCATCGTGTCGTAGCAGAACAGCCCGGCCCGCGCGTGCGCGGCGGGAGGCGAGCGCAGCGGCAGCCCGCCCAGCATCCCCGGGGTGGGAAAGACGTACGGAACGACACGGTCGCGCCCGAACTCGGCAGGAAGCCCCGCCGCCGACCAGTCCTCCCAGATCCCGGCCAGGTGATCGACCAGGAGCGGGTCGTGCACCGCGCGCAGGACCGCGTCGTCGTGCTCGCGCGCGGCGACCACCGGCGCGCCCGCCGCCGACAGCGCGTCGCGCAGCGCCAGCGCCCGGGCCGGTACCTCGGTGCCCGGGTCCCGGACGCCGAGCCACACCTCGCCGGCGGGCTCGTGACGCACGCAATCCTCGCTCCAGACCACCGTGACGGGAAGGCTCATCTGGTCACCTCCGCGCGGCGCGGCGCGGGTTACGATCACGGGATGCCGCGCGTGACCGATCTTGGCATCACCATCGGCCTGCTGCCACCGGGCCCGACCGGGTCGGTGCTCGACGTTCCCGGCACGGGGCTGGGTCACGCCACGGTGTGGCGGGACGAGGCGCCCCCGCCCGCCGGGCGGGGAATCGCGCGGACCGGGGTCACCGTGCTCGACCCGGGCGGCGACCTGTTCGCCTCACCGGTCCCGGCCGGGGGCGCGGTGCTCAACGGGGCCGGCGAGTGCACCGGCCTGCTCACCGCGCAGGAGTGGGGCCTGGCCGAGACCCCGGTGTTCCTCACCTCGACCATGCAGCTCGGCCGGGTCTACGACGCGGCCTGCGAGCTGCTCATCTCCGAGCAGCCCGCGATCGCCTACGACGTCATCATCCCCATCGTGGCGGAGTGCGACGACAGCTTCCTCAACGACACCCGCCGCATGCAGGTGGACCGCGAGGACGTGCGGGAGGCCCTGGCGGCGGCCCGGGCGTCGGCGGGCGCGCCGGCCGCCACCGAGGGCGCGGTCGGCGCCGGGACCGGGATGAGCTGCCTGGGTTACAAGGGCGGCATCGGCACCGCGTCGCGGGTCCTGCCCGGCGGGGCCACCGTCGGGGTCCTCACCTTAACGAACTTCGGCGACGCCGGGCGGCTCACCGTGGCCGGGGTGCCCGTCGGCCAGCTGCTGCCGGCCGGGCCGGCCAGGGCGGCGCGGCCGGCGCCCGCCGGATCGTGCATCGTCGTGGTGATCACCGACGGCCCGCTGGACGCCGCCGCCTGCCAGCGGGTGGCCCGCCGGGCGGGCCTGGGCCTGGCCCGGACGGGCAGCACCGCCCATCACGGCAGCGGCGAGATCTTCCTGGCGCTGGCCACCGGGCTGCGCGCGCCGCGCGGCAGCGCGCCGCCGCGGGCCCCGGTCACGGGCCGCGCGCTGGACGACTACTTCGCCGCGGTGACCGAGGCCACCGAGGAGGCCGTCATCAACAGCCTGCTGCAGTCGGTGACCGTCACCGGCCGGGACGGGAACACCTCCGCCCAGATCCCCGCCGACGCGGTGCGCCGGCTCGTGACCGGATACCCGCGAGGAGCCGATCGTGACCGATGAAACACGGGAGTCGGCGCCGCCGGCGGCACCCGTGGCCGCCGACCTGGACATCGCGGTCCCGCCCGCGCCGGACGGGGCGCCGCCGGACCCTTACGGGTGGATGCGCGACCCTGACCTGCCCGCCCTGCACGACTACCTGGCCGCGGAGCGCGCCTACTACGACCGGGAAATGGCGCCGACCCGCGGCCTGCAGGACCGGCTGCTGCGCGAGATGACCGCGCGGGTGGCCCCCGCGGAGGACTCGGTGCGCTGGCGCCGCGGCGGCTTCGAGTACTTCACCCGGGTGGCCCCCGGGCAGGAGCTCGAGCAGTTCTGCCGGGTGGCCGGTCCCGGGGCGCCCGTCCACGTCCTCCTCGACCAGAACCTGCTGCTGGCCGATCCGGCCTGCGCCGGCGGTTACGTGGACCTCGGGGTCCGCGAGGTCAGCCCGGACGGGCGGCTGCTGGCCTACTCCGTGGACTTCACCGGCGACGAGCTCTTCCAGCTCCGCGTCCGTGACCTGGCCGCGGATGAGGACCTGCCCGACCGCATCGAGGCGACCTACTACGGCCTGGGCTGGGCCGCGGACTCCCGGTCGCTGTTCTACGTGCGCACCGACCAGCTGTACCGGCCGCACGAGGTCTGGCACCACGAGCTCGGGACCGACCCGGCGGGCGACGCCCGGGTCTACCGCGAGGACGACGAGCGGTTCGCGCTCACCGTCCGGGCCACCCGCAGCGGCGGCTACGTGCTGATCGAGACCGAGTCCCGGGAAACCACCGAAACCCTGCTGATCCCTGCGGCCGCCCCGCGGACGCCGCCCGCCGTGCTGGAGCCCAGGACGCCCGGCACCGAGTACCGTGCCGACCACGCGGACGGGCCGGACGGGGGCGAGTTCTACCTGGTCACTAACGACGGCGCGGAGGAATTCCGGCTGGTCCGGGCGCCCGCGCGGGCACCGGGCCGAGCCGGCTGGAGCGAGGTCATCGCCGGGTCGCCGGACACCCGCCTGGTGTCATGCCACGCGTTCGGGCCCTACCTGGCCGTGGAACAGCGGCACGCGGCCGCGCCCCAGCTGCGCGTCCTGCACCGGGCGTCGGGCGAGCAGCGGCTCATCGAGGCCGGCGGGCCGCAGTACTCGCTCGCCCTCGGGATCAACGAGGATTACGCGGCCACCGCGGTCACGGTGCGCACCGAGTCGCTCATCGACCCGCCGTCGTGGCACGACGTGGACCTGGCCAGCGGCACCTGGCAGCTGCGCCAGCGCAAGGACGTGCCGGGCTACGACCCCGCGGGGTACGTCACGCAGCGGGTGGCCGCGACGGCCGCCGACGGCACGGTGATCCCGGTGACCATCGCCTGCCGCCGCGGGCTGCGCCCGGACGGCACGGCGCCCTGCCTGCTGGACGGCTACGGCGCCTACGAGGACTGCTACTGGCCGGTGTTCAGCGTGGCCACGCCCAGCCTGCTGGACCGCGGCGCGGTGTATGCGGTGGCGCACATCCGCGGCGGCGGCGAGGGCGGCCGGCGCTGGTGGCGGCAGGGCCGCCTGGACCGCAAGCGCAATACCTTCACCGATTTCATCGCCGCCGCCGACGCGCTGGCCGCCCAGGGCTGGGCCGCGCCGGACCGGATCGTCTCCCGCGGGCGGTCGGCCGGCGGCCTGCTGCAGGGCGCGGTGTTCACGATGGCGCCGCGGCGCTGGCGGGCCGTGGTCGCCGAGGTGCCGTTCGTGGACTGCGTGACCACCATGTCGGACCCGACGATCCCGCTCACCATCAACGAGTGGGACGAGTGGGGCGATCCCCGGGACGACCCGGTCATGCGGGCCTACATGCTCTCCTACAGCCCGTACGACAACATGCCGCCGCTGCCCTGGCCGGACCTGCTGGTCACCGGGAACGTGCACGACACGCGGGTGCTGATCAAGGAGCCGGCCCGGTGGGTGGCCCGGTTGCGGGCCACCGCGGGCGGCGCGGCCGGCCGGCTGCTGTTCCGCGCCGAGCTGGGCACCGAGGCTCACATGGGGCCGACCGGGCGTTACGACAAGCTCCGCTACGAGGCCGAGATCCTCGCGTTCATCGTGACCGCGACCGGGATGCCCCCCGCCCCGGGCGGGTAGCGGGCCGCCCCCCCGGTCACGCCTTCTCGGCCGGGGCGCGCGCCGCCCGGGCGGGATCGCCCGCGGGCCCGGGGGCGGCTTCGGGGACGCCGAGGCCGGCGTAGAGCCCCAGGGCCTGCTGGCCGTGATGACGGGCCTCGCCGGCCTGGCCCGTGGCACGGCAGGCTTCGGCCAGGCCGTGATGGGCGCGGGCGTGCTGGTAGAGGTCGCCGGTGCGGCTGGCGATGGCGAGCGCGGCGGCGTAATGCTCGCGGGCCTGGCCCGGCCGGCCGGTGGCGAGCAGGGTATCCCCGGCCCCGTTGAGCGCCACCGCTTCCCCGCCGGGGTCGCCCATCTCACGGTACAGGGCCAGGGCCTGCCGGTCGCAGTCCGCGGCCTGGTCAAGCTGGCCCTGGCCGCGGCAGACCGCCGCGAGGCTGGCCAGCGCGCGGGCCTGTTCCCGCCGGTTGCCGGTCTCGCGGGTGAGGGCGAGCGCGGTGACGTGGCAGGTGCGGGCCTGGTCCGGCTGGCCGGTGGCGAGCAGGGTTTCCCCGGCGCCGTTGAGCGCCACCGCTTCGCCCTCGCGGTGGCCGATCTGCCGGTAGAGGGCCAGGGCCAGCTCGTGGTACCCGGCCGCCTGGTCATCGTGCCCCAGCCGGCGGCAGACCAGGCCCAGCCTGGTCAGCGCCTTGCCTTCGGCCACCCGGTCGCCGACCTCGCGCGACACCGCGAGCGCCCGCCGCAGGTGGCCGGCGGCCTGCTGGTACCGGCCGAGCAGGTAGCAGACCTCGCCGAGATCGGTCAGCAGCGTCTCGCCGTGCCAGTGGCCGATCTCGCGCAGCAGCGCAAGGGCCTGTTCCTGGAAGGCGGCGGCCTTGTGGTAGCAACCCTGCCGGGCATAAACGTTGCCCAGGTTGGTCAGCACGTTGGCCTCGCCGACCCGGTCCCCCAGCTCGCGGACCAGGACGAGAGCCTGCCCGTGGTAGTCGGCGGCCTGCTGGTAGTCCCCCTGCCGCTGGCGGAGGATGGCGAGGTTGCCCAGGGCCCGGGACTGGGCCAGCCGGTCGTCGATGGCGCGGGCCAGGGTCAGGGCCTGCTGGTGGTGGTCGGCGGCGTCCTGGTGACGGCCCTGCCGGTAGTAGAAGTTGCCGAGGCTGGTCAGGGCGTGGGCCTCGAAACCGCGGTCACCGCAGTCCCGGGCGGCCTGCAGCGCATGGCCGCAGATGGCGATGCCCTCGATGTCGTGGCCGCCGTAGAGGTAGCGGTGGATCGTGGCCGCCAGCAGCAGGGTATGGCCGGGCCAGCCGTTGCCGGCCGTATAGGCGATCACCGAGGCGAGGGTGGCCAGCTCGCCGTCCAGCCAGGCCAGGGCGGCCGCCAGGTCACCAAGCCCGGGCAGGGACGGGCCGGCCGACGGGGGATCGGGCCGGTGGTGACGCTCGGCCGGGGCCAGCAGGTCCATCGCGGCGCCGCAGGCGGTCAGGTAGTAGTCGAACAATCCGGTCAGTGCCGCGCGCCGGGCCGGGTCATCGTCGTGGACGGCGCACAGGCCAGCGGCGTAGGCCCGCAGCAGGTCGTGCGCGCCGAAGCGGCCCGGGCCGGCCGGCTGGATCAGGTGCGCCCGGGCCAGGGCGTCCAGCAGGCGCCCCGCCTCGGCCGCTCCGGTCCCGCCCAGCGCGGCGGCGGCGTACCGGTCCCAGTCCGGGCCCGGATGCAGGCCCAGCAGCCGGAACATCCGCGCCGCGCCGGGGTCGAGGTGGCGGTAGGACCA
>Ga0126381_100005524_pt1 | contig 13927 bp, 9 predicted proteins | sample PanSoiMetPlot_28_FD_96465 | JGI IMG/M metagenome (GOLD analysis project Ga0126381, IMG submission 96465) | Tropical forest soil microbial communities from Panama - MetaG Plot_28 | ecosystem: Environmental > Terrestrial > Soil > Tropical forest > Bulk soil | place: Panama | collected 2016-02-17
CTTCGGAATTCAATTTCGCATTTCCGCCGACGACCGCAACGCCGAATGGGTTTATCTGCGCCAGCACAAGTCCGGACAGCCTGACGCCATGCAGTATACGCCGGTTCTCAACACCGGCTTGAACTGGCAAATCTACAACGGGCCGGGCTTCACCGGTGCGGTCGAAATCCCAAAAGATGTGTGGTTCCACTTGCGCCTCGAAATAGTGGGCGCCCAGGCAAAACTCTACGTCAAGGATATGCAAAAGCCCGCGCTGGTCATGAACGATCTGAAGAGCGGCATCCAGAAAGGCAAAGTGGCGCTAGCGGATCTGACCGGTGAGACATATTTCTCAAATTTCGAAATTCGCACAACGCCCGATGCACTGTGGGAGCGGCATCTTCCGCCGATGCCGCCCGGCACTCTCACGAACTGGAGCATTTCGCCGACTTACGATGCGCTCGCGCGCAATGTGGAGCGCCCGCTGTCGCCCTCCGAAGGCGCCACCATCCACTGGCAGGATGTGCAGGCGGAGGCGCCCGGCTTCGTCGTCCTCTATCGCTACCTCGAAGCTCCCCATCCGATGGTCAGTTTTCAAGGCAACTTTTCCAAACGTCTGGAGCCGCAGCCGGGAATGCAACTCGTCTACGCGCGGACCAAAATCGAGTCGGATCGTCAACAAGTGAAAAGGCTCTCCATCGGCTACAGTGACGACGTCAGCGTATTTCTGAATGGCAAGATTCTCTACCGGGGCCGCAGCGCCCAGGGTTTTCGCGACCCGAGCTTTCTCGGAATCGTCAACCCGGAAAACGACACTATCTATCTTCCGCTGAACAAAGGCAGCAACGAATTGCTACTGGCGCTCAGCGAACTTGGCGGCGGATGGGGCTTCATTTGCCGCCTGACGGACATTCAGAACTGAGCTGTCGCTTTCCGATCGCAGGAAATGGAAATCCGGGCGGCGCGAATCACGATTACAAAAGCAGGAACGGCGAGCTGAGCCCGCCGTCCCGCTTACTTCTGGTTCTAAGAGCCTGCTTGTGCCGGTTGTACCGGCTAGCGCCCGATCCGCCACACGATACCGCTCTGCAGACGGAAATTGTTCTGCGAAGCGCCACCAAAGTGGGTATAGAAATAATCGACTTGCAAGGCGCGCAGCGACACGTGGCGTGTCAGCGTCACGTCGGCACCGCCTCCTACTGCGGCCGCAAAAGCATTGCTAGATCCTGAGCCAACACCGGCGACTCCTGCCGAGAAGCGGTCACCACCGAAGAGGCCTTGGACGAACGGAAAGACCCGCCGATGCGAATGGAAATACACCCTCGGACCGAAGAGGTAGTCCATCTCATGGGAGCTAACGCCGGAAGGCAGGCCAGTGACCTTGCATGCACCGAACTCGCCGACCACACCCAACCAGGCATTGAGATAGGCAGCTCCCGAGCCCGACCCACCCTGGCAGTTCAGGCCAGAGGCGCCGTTTCCCGGATTGAAGCGAAGGTATTGGTAGTTGCCGGAAACCTCGAACCCCCGGTCTTCCTGAGCCCTGGCAGACGATGTGCCTGCCAGCGCCAACACCAAAAGAATCAATAGCTTACGCATTCTTTCCCTCCTGAAATCTTGGCTGGGTGCTGTTAGCTTCCCTACTATGTTGAGTTCGAGAGGGTGTCAGGACAAGGGTGCTTCGCCAACCGGGTTTCCTGTGAGGAACTCTGTTCGGAGGGACGGGTTTCGCTATTCCAAGGTGCCCGATAGGCCGGGCTTCAGAATAAAAACTACCCCTGATCGTGCCACCATTCTCGGAGCTTGCGGGCTGCAATGGCCCTTCGGGTTCAAAGCGACCGGCAAAATCCCGCACCGCTCGGTTGCTGACGAGCTGGGTAAAGAGAATTACTTGCCGCATCCTGCGAATGCCATGCCGCAGCCGCCCGGGCGTCACACCGCATCCAGGCGAACCCGTAAGAGCCCAGCAAACGCTACAGGATTCTCGTTCCGCGCGCTAACCTTCGTTCGGTGATCACGCCGCCGGATGTTTCAGAATCTCCGCCAAAGCATGAAGCCGCTTCGCATCGGTCGGGCTCGCAGCATCAGCGATCTTCTCGAGCGAAGGAGCCATGTTCCCCAGCTTCTTCACCTTGCCCTTGTTCATCTTTGAGCTCTCCGCGTCTTGGATCGCCTTCCGCAGCTCGGCAATTTTATTTGCGGGAAGCGTTTGCGACCGCTCCAACTGGTCCACGTAGGCCTTGGCCACCACCAACTGCGCAGGCCACTCGATCTTTTGCTGGTTTTGCACATTCAATTCAGCCACGCGAACCGTTTTTGCCGCGTCGATTTCGTTTTGCGTCAAGAACTTCGTCGGCGTCAGTTCAAAAATGTCCAGCCCGCGTGCAATCTCCGAACCATAGACATTGCCGTTGTACCAGTAAGCCGACCACTCGCCTCCGAGCACCAGCGTCTTCGGGTCAACCGGCCCACGGTCGAAGTAGGCAATCTCGACGGGGTGTGCCGCGTCGGTGAAGTCCACAACCGAAATGCCGCCCTGATACCAGCCCTGCACCTCGATATCGCGACCGGGAACTGGAATGAGCGAGCCGTTGTGCGCAACACAATTTTCGGAGTCTCCTTGCGCTGCCGGCATCTTGTAATAGCTGGCCATGCTCAGTTTGTTGTCCTTCAAGTGGAAGATGGCATCCGCGCCCCACTTGTTGGGATCGTTCGGACGGCATCGCGCGCCCAATCCGCCGCCCCACTCGTCGGTAAACACCACTTTGCTGCCATCGTTCGAGAACGAAGCCGAGTGCCAGTAGGAGTAGTTCGGATCGTTCACGGCATCCAAACGTTTCGGATGTACGGGATCTTTGATGTCCAGCACAATTCCATTTCCGGAGCACGCGCCCGCTGCCAGCCCAATCGCTGAGTACACCGTGATGTCGTGGCACTGATCGGTGTCCTCCGGCTTTTCGTTGCCTTTGCCGTGGCTGCCGCCGTTGCTCAAGCCGTTCAGCGCGCCTGTCCGCGGATCCATAAAAAGACGTGGGCTGGAGACCACCTTAGCGTCCTGCGGCGCAGCCACCGGAACCTGAATCACGTCGATGCGAAACAGCGCCGTGTTTGGATCCTTGTCTGGTTTTTCGCCTGAGCACCCGGGCAGCTCTTCCACTTGCCGCACGAACGATACGCCCGAGACGTAGATGTAAACATTCGATTTGTCGTTCGGATCCACCACCAGCGTATGGGTGTGTGACCCGCGGCAAGTCTGCACCGCCGCCAGTTGCTTGGGATTTTTCACGTCGGAAATGTCGAAGATTCTCACGCCGCGGAAGCGGTCTTTTTGCGCGGCCGGCAGACGGCGTTCTTTTTCATGCCCAGCAGCCGGAGGAGGCTCCGGCGGAAATCCCTGCGCGCCGCAGTCCACACGTCCATTCGGCATCTCCACCGACATGAACAACAAGTTCTTGTACACCGACACATCGCCCTGTCCGCCGGGGCACACCATTGAAGTCAGCAAGGCAGTCTTTGCGGGGTCGGTGATGTCGTAGATATTCACGCCGTAAAAATTTCCCTGAAACAGATGATTACCCTGGAACGCCAGATCCGAGTTCGCGAATGCTAGCTGCGCGATCACCAACTGCAGCGGCTTCGGCATCTTTGTCGCCATGCCGATACCGAGCTGCCCTAGCATCTTCTGTACTTGCGGATCATCGGGGTCGGCCGATCCCAACTGAAACGCGTCAGGCTTCTTGAACAGCAGAACGTGCTTCAAGCCCATCGACGTTTCACCGGCGTCATAGAGCCCCGGCGTCAGCTTGTAGCGCGGGTCATTCACGTCCGAACCGGTCATCCCCGGTGGCAGCGGTGGCGCCGGCTCTGGCGCGAACGGATTTTTTTCCTCTTCTGATTCCTTCTCTGCTTCTTTGGCTGGCCCCTTCGGGTCCGGCGCCTTGGTCTGAGGTGCGGATGTCGCCGGCTTTGGCGTCTGCCCGTGCGCCCAACTCACGCTGCAACACCAGATCATCGCTGCCACGGCCAAACGGAAAGCAATCCTTTGCCTTGGATTCATCGTTTCTCCCCGGACGAATTTCTCCCCAACATCGACTGCATAATCTTGATCTCGGCCCGCTGCCCGGTGTCCACATCCGTCGCAAAGCCAAACATCTCGGCATCTTGCCCGGCTCCCGCCGTTTCGAACAAATTCTTCACCATGGTCAACGCGCCGATGTGGTGCTGGATCATACCTGTCAAAAAAAGCCGGTCAAACTCCGCACCCTTCGCTTTCCGCAGCGCCTCCATCTGCTCCGCCGTCAACATCCCCGGCATCAGCGCCATCGAATCAGTCGACATATCCATGCCCGCCATTCCCTTCGCAGGTAAGGAAGTCGGCTCTCCTCGCGCCGCCAGCCAGCGCTTCATGAACTTGATCTCGTCCGACTGCGAATGGCTTATTCGCGCACCCAGCAACCGCAAGTCCTTGTTTTCTGTATGCGACGGAATCAGCGCCGTCATCTCCACCGCCTGCGCATGGTGCATGATCATGCCCTGCATGAATTCCACGTCGGCCTGCGACCGCGGCGGCAAGGTCGCTCTGGACGTCGGCGGCAGTGTTTTGCTCGGCTTCCCTGGCGCGCCCGGTTGCACCACCACCGGCGACTTCGCCGAATCGGCTTGCTGCACGCGCGCAGCTGACGAACAGAACGCCGCCAAGCCGCTCGTAGTTATTAGCAGGACAAGCGGAACCGCAACTTCTCGCACAGACTGCGTCCCGCGCCCGCCACAAAAACAAGACCTTCTTACTATCGCTGCGGATCCAGGCATTTTTGATGTTCTAACCTACCACGAACTAGCACTCGGCGGGGCCAGACATTGTCTTGCGCCAGCGCTTCGCCATCTCGATACCGTGTTCCGATACCAACTAGGCATCGAAGCGTTCGAATTCTGTCGTCGTCACTCCCAGCAAAGCTTTCGCTTCCTTCATGTTGCGTGCCACGACCCGAAACAGTTGCCAAAAGTCGATGATCGATGGTGATCTGGCATCCGCTCGCGTAGGAGCTCAGAAACAAAACTTCTCCGATCATCCCGCTTGCCGGCACAATACCCGGAGATTTGCTACAACGGTTGCCTCTGGTTTTGGAGTAGAGTTCGGTTGACTACCTTTTGGCCATGGTTCGAGGTTCCCTTTAGTGCCTTATCGATTCGATTTTGATCCCTTCAACCGCATCGCTCGCTGCAGTTTGGAAGGACGTATCGGCGCCGAAGAAGTCAAAAAATGTTATCAAGATGCCGCGGACTTCTTTGCGATTACCGACGCGCACGCCGGTATCTTCGACTTGACTGGTGTCGTCTCCCTTGATTTCCCGACGCAGACCGTTCGCGAGCTGGCCAAGCGTCCGCCGGTCCTGCCGAACCCTGATCGTATCCGCGTAGCTATCGCACCTGCTCCGGCGGTCTTCGGTGTTGCGCGCATGTTCGAGCTGCTTACCGACAAGACCCGCCCAAATCTGCACATTGTTCGCACCGCGCAGGAAGCATGGGCGATTTTGTGTGTCTTGGAACCGCAGTTCAAACCTTATAAACCTTGAACTCTCGGAGTCCGCGCTAGTTGCGCCATGATCTTACGCTAGACAACTGAGCCAAGCCGCTGCCATTGTTACCCTGCGAGAGAACAACGCGCACTTTTATAGACTGCTTTCCGCTGGGACGCCGACTGCCCGGCAACCTGAGCGAACCGGTAAGTCGCGCTTGGGGCGAGATGCAGGAGGAGCTGGCGCACCTCCCCACAAATGGCGTTCGATTGGTTGTAAAGGGGAGCAGCCACGACATACAAATCGACAAGCCCGAAGCGGTAGTCGACGCAATTTCTAAAGTGGTTGGCAAAGCTAGGGGAGCTACACGGCAAGAGGGATAAGCCAGAGCGCAGTCTGGCGGGGTTATTATATCGGATAGAACAGTCGCGGTCCTAGAAGACAGACGAAAAGCAAAGCCAGTAAGATACCTATGGCTCATCGCCAAAGAATAGCAGCGCAACGGACGTCCTTCCCCTTATTGGCAATTGTTTTTCGATTCGCCAACCCGGTCATGCCGCGCACCTTAAACGAGAAAATTGTAAAATTTACGTCACTTGCTTGACAGGCTTTGGGAAGCGTGCTATCGAAACGGACCGCGTTCCCGCCCTGGACCGTTGCAAAGAAAAGGGGACGTTCCAATGAAAAAACTTAGTGGTGTAGTGGCGAACAAGTGTTTTCGCATCAGCCTGTTTGTGGGTATCGCAACATTGAGCGCCATCGGTGTCCAAGCGCAGGACGCCGATCAAATTAGCCCTGCGGACGTTGCGGGCAGCCACCTAAAGTTCACGCACCTGAGGCTAAAAAACGACGGCCAGAACGGAACAACACAAGCAACCCTACCGGGCATTGCCGGGATTGACTCAGTCCCAAACTTCAGCGGGTCATACACTGCGGCCGGTGTAGATCCGAGCGGCAAACCGCAGGACAACTGGATTTTCAATACGTTAGGGAATCCGCCAGCGGCGGGAGGAACGACCACAATCAGTGCGCCGGTTGTGCCAGTCTCCCTCGACTTTCGCAAACACAATGGCTCACCCCGATTCGTGAAGGTTGTGAACGGCAAAGCGTTGACCTGCGGAAATGCTGACGAGCCCGGTTGCAAACGTCTTTTTTTCGATGCAACCCCGTTTATCCAACCGGTTCTGGAGTCGCCTGTTTTTTCCGACGCGAATTACACCAGCAGCGGCGTTCCCACGCAGTTTGCGGACGCTGTGGCGCGCGCTGAATACCAAGGAGCCAAGGCGGACTGGCATACCTTGCTGGCGCCTAGCGTAAAGACCGCGCAAACGATGGTGATCAATCAGGACGGGAGCTGCGGATTGAAGCAGGGTCATTGCAATTACCTGTTTGCGCTCAATCCGGACGGGAGCTGCTGCTTCTTTGTGCTGATTAACGTCAATACGTTCGTGGCCGAGCTTTTTCCTTCCACTGCGACGTTCCCGCCAGACAACGGCACGCCCGTAGGAGCAGCGGAGAGAGCGGGAGACATTACCACCAAAGATGTTTCGACTTTCTTCTTTCCGCCCGCGTACCTGTTTATCCCCACAAAAACTGGCCGCCTTTGCTGTATCGGTGGATTTCACGGGGTTGATTTTGAGTCTGGGGACGCCAACAACGGAAACTTACCGAGGTTGTTTGTCCTGAACTATTCGACCTGGGCGCAGCCCATTTTTAGAGATCCAGCCGCCCTTGACGTTGTCGGTTTGAGCCATGAGATTTCCGAAACATACAACGATCCTTTTGCGGCCTTTGACGGCGTTCACGATGTCACCCCGTGGTGGTTGTCGCCCAATGGCAATTGCCAGGATGTCTTAGAGGTTGGAGATGTGATCGAGGGGCTGGCGAACGAGGTGTTCCCTATCACTATGCCCAACGGATTCACTTACCATCCACAGAACGAGGCTCTGTTGCAATGGTTCGAGTTTCAGTCGCCATCGACTGCGTTGAACGGAGCGTATAGCTATCCTGACATATCGACGCTGACGGCACTGTCTGCACCACAGAAGGCAGGTTGCGCGCCGTAGATGTTAGTTTGTGGCTATAGCCGGTGTGGCGGGTGATCCGCGCCGCCCGGATTCGGCTGCGAGAATGAGTTACGTTCCTAGAAATATCGGCCTAAGTTTTGCTTCGAAGGTTGGGCCTTGGATCGCAAGGCTCTACAGGGCCGGCCGGGCGTCGTGTCAGTAACTACTTGATGGACTTACAATGGGGCAACTCGATCCTGTGGTTGGTTGACGACCCCAGACGGCACGAATCCAGCCGTAGAACGCCGTCCGCTTGATTGGGGCATGCCGCTCCCTCGAAAGGGAGTTTGCAGAACTAATTTATGGTCGAAGTACGGATCGAAACTCTACTCGTCCGGAGTGCAAGCGAATTCGCGACCCAGCCGCACCGCCGCTCTCCGACACTCTTCATATTCCCGTCGCTGCCGGACCTTCGATTCCTGAGATGCGCGGGTTTGGGAGTAGAATGCAGGTCGCCCGATGCCCGGCGACAATGCAAGGCGCGGATTCTAAGGAGATTCGACATGGACGACATGACCCCGCAACAAGCGCACTTCCTGCTGCACAACGTTCTTCTTGGCACCTTGAAGAACGAATCCCGCACCACCAAGAAAATCCTCGAAGCTGTGCCCGCGGACCGGTCCGGCTACCAGCCGGATGCCTGTAGCAAAACCGCCAACGAACTTCTTCGCCACATCGCCGTCGCCGATAATTTCTTTTTGGAAGCCACCATCCACGGCGTCTTTAACCCCGCGGGAGTGAAAATCCCGGACCACGTCACCACGCCCGCCGAAATCTCCGCATGGTATGAACAGACCTACGCAAAGAATTTTGACGCGCTCACAAAACTGTCTGGCGAACAACTTGTCAAAATCGTGGACTTCCGCAGCTTGTTCCAGAAGCCCGCCGTCCTGTTCCTGATCTTCGGTCTCAATCACACCATCCATCATCGCGGTCAGCTTTCCACCTATCTCCGCCCCATGGGCAGTAGAGTCCCGGCTATCTACGGCGAAAGCTACGATTCCGCCCAAGCTAAAAAAGCCGCCCCAGCCCAGGCGTGAAATTGGCACAGGGCAGCCTTACCATGCAACTACGCCCCTCGAGGTGAAAAATGAAGAAAGCTGACTCCGGCGTTGTTCCCGGCTCTTTCGTGCGTCTCCGCAATCATCGCACTACAAAATCCCACCGACGCCCCGGCCACCAAAGAAGACATACAGAAATATCTGGACGCCATGCATTCGCACGAAATGATTCATGACATGGTCGAAGCAATGTCCAAACCCATGCGCCAGATGAAATTCACGAGACGTATTTGAAGCACCCACACGAACTGCCACCTCGAGACGCGCATAAACAAAGTGGCCGATGACATGATGAAGTCGTTTCCGTGGGACGAAATTCTGGATGGATAAGAAAAACACTTAATGAAGGACGAAGTCACGGTGCTGACCGCGTTCTACGGCTCGCCCACCGGACAGAAAATCCAGCGAGCAATGGGCCATAACCGCGGAAGCTATGCAAACAATGATGCCGCTCCTTCAAAAGCGCCTTCAAGCGATGGCAGAGCGAATGAAAACAGAAGTTGCTCGAATGATACAGGACTCGAGAAAAGTATCTTAACGAACGACGCCGGAGAGAGGAGAAGAAGCGGAAGCGTACAGTTTTTTCGGCATGCGGCCGGCGAGAAATGCTTTGCGTCCCGCATTCGTCGCGTCGCGCATCGCTTCTGCCATCAATACCGAGTCGGCGGCCTCGGCAATCGCGGTGTTCATTAAGATGCCGTCGGCACCAAGTTCCATCGCCACTGCCGCGTCCGACGCGGTCCCAACTCCCGCGTCCACAATCAGCGGGACTTCGGTGATGCGTTCGCGCAGGATCCGCAGCGCTGCCGGATTCTGGATTCCGAGTCCGGATCCGATCGGAGCCGCCAGGGGCATCACCGCAGCAGCGCCAGCATCGATCAGTTTTCGCGCCGCGATCAAATCGTCGTTGGTGTATGGAAGAACCACAAATCCTTCCTTCACCAGAACGCGAGTCGCTTCGATCAGTTGTTCGGTGTCGGGATAAAGGGTTTGTTGGTCGCCGATCACTTCGAGCTTTACCCAGTTGGAAAGGCCGCATTCGCGCCCAAGCCGCGCGGTGCGAATGGCTTCGTCAGCGGAGTAGCAGGCGGCGGTATTCGGCAAAATGAACATCTTGTCGCGCGGAATAAAATCGAGCAGCGACTCTTGCGATTTGTCCGTAAGGTTCACGCGGCGCACCGCAACCGTAACCATGTCCGCGCCGGACGCCGCGTGCGCCCGCGCCATTTCCTGAAAGCTGCGGTATTTTCCGGTGCCCACAATCAACCGTGAAGAAAATGCGCGCCCGGCAACGACCAACTGGTCAGACATGTTTTGACCTCGACGATTTACATGGAGATTGTAGAACGCCACAACGCGAAGAACAAATTCGCAGAACGCTGGAAAGGAATTGGGCTAAGAAGAATCCGCAGGGCACCACACATCCGACCGGTCATTCGTCGAAGCGCAACAAAAGCCACCACAAAATAATCTTCTGCTTTGGCCTTTGCAGTCCGCCGCTAGTCTTGAATCACCGGACGCGGCTCGGCCACATCGGCATAAAGCGATTCGATCAGGTCGTGAAATTGCTCTTCCACCACGCGGCGCTTCAATTTCATAGTGAACGTCAGCGCGCCATTGTCGAACGTAAAATCGGCGGGCAGTAACGCAAATCGCTTGATGGTTTCGTATTGCGCCAGGTGCGCGGTCAGCCGCTGAATTTCCGCGTGAATCAAAGTGCGAGTGAACGCATGGGCGGCCACTGCCTCTCCGGTGTTGATGGTGATTCCCTGCTCCGCCGCTTTCGCAGAAACCGTTTTGCAGTTGGGAACCACTAGCGCGACGATAAATTTTCGCCGGTCGCCGACCACCATAGCATTCAAAATGTATGGACTGGTTTTCAGGGAATTTTCAATCGGCTGCGGCGCAACGAATTTTCCGGCGGAGGTCTTCAACAAATCTTTTTTGCGGTCGGTGATGAATAAATAGTTGTCCTTGTCCAGATAACCGATGTCGCCGGTATGGAACCAGCCGTCTTCGTCGATCACGTCGCGCGTCGCGTCCGGCGATTTGTAATAACCCTGCATGACCATCGGGCCGCGCACCAGAATTTCGCCGTCATCGTCGGCTTGCACTTCGCAATGCGGAATCGGCAATCCAGAGCTGCCCACGCGATTGCGCGGAAAATTGCTAGAGACAATCGGAGAAGTCTCCGTCAGTCCGTAACCCTGGTAAATCGGAATGCCGACGCACCAGAAGAATTCCGCCAGAGATCTGGAAAGCGGCGCTCCGCCTGAAGAGACAATTCGCAAACGCCCGCCGGTGCCTTCACGTATTTTGGCGTACACCAGGTTGTCGGCCAGCTCCCATTGCAATTTCACCAGTGGATTCGCGTAGGCGCCGCTGCAGCGCCAAGGAGCGGCGCGCTCTGCCACATCGATCGCCCAGTTGAAAATTTTCTTCTTCACACCAGTGCTGGCGCTTCCCTGCTCCATCAGCTTGGCGTAGATTTTTTCGAATACGCGCGGAACTGCGGCCATCACTGTTGGCCTGATTTCTTTCAGCGCCTGCGCGACGTTTTCCACCACATCCACGTAAGCAATCGGCACTCCCTGAAACAAATACAAGTAATCCAGCGTGCGCCCGTACACGTGGGCCAGCGGCAAAAAGGAAATCGCAATGTCCTCGCTCGAACGCAACGCGAAATCGCATCCGACGTCCACAGTGTTGGAACAAAAATTGGTGTGCGTTAGCATCACGCCCTTGGGTTCTCCGGTGGTTCCCGAAGTGTAGATGATGGAAGCCAGTTGTCCGGGGAGAACCTGCGATGCACGCATGCGGTAGGAGGCAACCTCCGCGCCGCCCGCCAACTGGATCAATGTCTCATAGCGCAAACAATCAGGGGGCAACTGATCGCCAGCATCGGCGACGATGACGTGTTCAAGTTGCGGAAGTTCGTTGCGAATGGCCAACAGCGAAATGAATTGGTCACTTCCTGCGACAAAAACCACTCGCGCTTCGGAGTGGTGCAAAATATATGCGGCGCGTTCCGGCGATTCCTTGAAATACACGGGAACGGTGACCGCGCCGTTTCCGTTGATCGCAAAGTCGGCGGTATGCCATTCAGGCCGGTTGGAGGCGAAGAGTCCGACCCGATCGCCGGGTTTCACGCCAAGTTCAAACAGCGCCTGCGAGAGCCCGGCGGTACGCCGCAGAAACTCATCGCTGGAGATATTCTGCCAGCCAGCGGAAGTGCGAAACCTCTGGGCGCGAGGACTAGGCCAGGTGTCGAGCGCATGCAGGAACTTGGAGGGAAGTGTCCCGTAATTCATGGCTTCTGACCCGACTGTATCCCATTCGCGCCATCGTCGCAATCAAGGGCGAGGTTGAGGTTGCGTAGCTGGCCATCTCTTGACTCGTCGGCTCTGGATATTTTGACCGCGAGGCCGGAAAAGGGGAGAACGGTTGCTGCACTCCCGAGGGCGACACAGGCAGGTTTCGTCTCGGGAAGAGGCGCGAGATGCGGCGGAGAGCCTGCGCTACTGTTAAGATGGCCATGGAGAGATGCCGATGAGTACGGCGAAGACCATGACGGAAACAAGGCTGTCGAAGGGGCCGTTTCGGGCGGCGCGAGGGACGGAAATTACCTGCCAGGCGTGGCAGCAGGAAGCGGCGCTGCGGATGTTGATGAACAATCTCGATCCAGAGGTCGCGGAGAAGCCAGAAGAGTTGGTGGTGTACGGCGGGACCGGGAAAGCGGCGCGAAATTGGGAATGTTTTCACGCCATTGTGAAATCGCTGCGCGGGCTGGGGAATGACGAAACGCTGCTGGTGCAATCGGGAAAGCCTGTTGGGATTTTCCGCACGCATGAATACGCGCCGCGGGTTTTGCTGTGCAATTCGAATCTGGTAGGTCACTGGAATAATTGGGACAAGTTTCACGAGTTCGACCGCGCGGGATTGATGATGTACGGGCAGATGACCGCGGGAAGCTGGATTTATATCGGAACGCAGGGAATTTTGCAGGGGACATACGAAACACTTGCGGCGGCGGCGCAGAAGCATTTTGGCGGCGATCTAAAAGGAAAGCTGGTTGTTACCGGCGGAATCGGCGGGATGGGCGGAGCGCAGCCGTTAGCGGCGACGATGAATGGCGCGGCGTTTCTGGGGATTGACGTCGACCCGGAGAGGATCAAGAAGCGGCTGAAGACCGGCTACATCGATGTGATGGTGACGAGCCTGGATGAAGCGTTGCGCATCTTAAAAAATGCGGTACGCAAGGGCCAAGCGACTTCGGTTGGACTCGTTGGAAATTGCGCGGATTTGATTCCCGAGCTGGCGAAGCGCGGCGTGGTACCGGATCTGTTGACCGACCAGACCAGCGCTCACGATCCGATCGGCGGATACGTTCCGAACAAGATGACGCTAGAAGCGGCACTCGAACTGCGCAAGCGAGATCCCGAAGAATACAAGAAACGTTCCATGCAGGCGATGGCGGATCACGTTCTGGGCATGCTGGATTTGCAGAAGTTAGGCGCGGTAACGTTCGATTACGGAAATAACATTCGGACGTTCGCGTTTCAACAGGGCGTGAAGGACGCCTACAACTTTCCAGGATTTGTGCCGGCGTATATTCGTCCGCTCTTTTGCGAAGGCAAAGGACCGTTTCGGTGGGCAGCGCTTTCCGGAGAGGCGTCTGATATTGCGCGGACGGATCGGCTGGTGTTGGAAATGTTTCCGGAGAACCAACATTTGAAACGGTGGATCACCATGGCTCAGAAGCGAGTGAAATTTCAGGGCCTGCCATCGCGAATATGCTGGCTGGGTTATGGCGAGCGCGACAAATTTGGACTGGCGTTGAATGGTTTGGTGGCCAAGGGCGAGCTGAAAGCGCCGATTGTGATTGGACGCGATCATCTGGATTGCGGGAGCGTGGCTTCGCCATATCGCGAAACGGAATCGATGCTGGATGGCTCGGATGCGATTGCGGATTGGCCGCTGCTGAACGCGCTGGTGAATACGGCTAGCGGAGCGTCGTGGGTGTCGATTCACAACGGAGGCGGAGTGGGAATCGGATACTCGCAGCATTCCGGACAAGTCACCGTGGCCGACGGGACGAAAGAGATGGCGGCGCGGATTGAACGCGTGTTGACGAATGATCCGGGAATGGGCGTGATCCGGCATGTGGATGCAGGGTATGTGGAGGCGATTGAGTTTGCAAAGAAGAAGGATGTGAAAGTGCCGATGTCAAAAGAAAGTGGCCTGTGACGAGTGGCGAGAGACTAAATTCAGCATTTGAGTCCATCTGAAGAACGAATGAGGAGCA
>Ga0126381_100005526_pt1 | contig 13925 bp, 14 predicted proteins | sample PanSoiMetPlot_28_FD_96465 | JGI IMG/M metagenome (GOLD analysis project Ga0126381, IMG submission 96465) | Tropical forest soil microbial communities from Panama - MetaG Plot_28 | ecosystem: Environmental > Terrestrial > Soil > Tropical forest > Bulk soil | place: Panama | collected 2016-02-17
ACCGTCACCAACTCAGTATCTCCACGTGCCGAAAGGGCCCGAAGGGCTGCTAATACATCCAATTCATCCTTGCCAGCGGAGAAAAGGGCATCGACCACCTTCATCGGCACCTTGACCTCAACCTTCGATTGGCGAGTGGCCGCGGACTTCGCGCCCTCTTTCGCGTCTTTTGCCGCTGCTTTCTTGCCACCCTCTTTGTCTGTTACGTGGATATACAAATATCCGCCCTTCTTCGCCACCCGCACGTCGTTCTCGTTGCTCTGCACGGTCACATACTCGCCGTCGCGCGACGTCCGTACCGCATCCAGGATCGCCTGACAGTCCACATCCTCCATGTGGTGTCCCTCGATCCGTACCTTTCCGTCATGCAGCCTGTCTTGATGGATTGCCGGCAACACCTTCACGGCCATCTCCATGGGTACGTTCACGCGCACCGTTTCGCCGTGGTCTTCCTTGCTCTCCACGCGAACGTGAATCCACTGGTCCGATTTGCTGCCGGGCTGGCTCGCCTGGCCTTGCGCGAGAGCCGCTCCGGAAAGCGAACTACCGGCCACCAGGGTTACCACAAGGGTCCGTCCGAGGAAGCCCCGAAAATAGGTCATGGCGCATCTCCTTACCCCTTCTACGGAGGCCAGTGTCGAAAAGTTCCACGTGTTCGGACGGATTCTCGAAGCCGAACTTCCGCCCCCGCAACCGGGCGGCCTGTCCTAACTCTTGCCAAATCTTCGCGATCCCCCCATGATTCTCCTGCCTAGCACCAGACAAAAGCGTGGCTCCGGGTTTCCCATATGACGAAAGTTATCGTCCGTTCCTTCAGTATTTCCCTAGATGGTTACGGCGCAGGACCTAATCAAAGTCGCGAAAACCCCTTGGGCATCGGCGGCATGGCCCTGCACAGTTGGTTTTTTCCCACGCGCACATTTCAACGCATGACTGGCGGGGACGGCGGGGCCACTGGTGTCGACGACAACTTCGCCGCGCACGGCTTTGAAAACGTCGGCGCCTGGATTCTGGGCCGCAACATGTTTGGACCGGTCCGCGGCCCGTGGCCCGACGAAAACTGGAGAGGTTGGTGGGGCGAGAACCCTCCCTATCACGTGCCCGTCATTGTCTTGACGCAGCACGCACGCGCCGCCACCCGCATGGCTGGCGGCACCACCTTCCACTTTGTCACGGATGGCATTCATTCGGCTCTTGAGCAAGCGATGGCCGCCGCAAATGGCAAAGATATCCGCATTGGCGGAGGCGTCTCGACCATCCGGCAATTCCTCCGCGATCGCCTCATTGACGATCTCCATCTCGCGATCTCGCCGTGCCTGCTCGGGTCCGGCGAACCATTCTTCGCCGGCCTCCATCTTCCCGAACTCGGCTATCGCCTCACCGAACTCGTCTCTAGCCCTAACGCCACCCACCTTATCCTCACCAAAGACGTTTGACCCTTCCCGGGGGGCAACGCCACAGGAGAGCCGCCGATGGCGTTTCGCGATTGCCGAAGCCGCAAGACGGGAATAGGTGATGGCAATATCAGCAGGCGACAACGACGAGCAGGGTGATGTCGTTTTGCTTAACCGTTGCCATGGTCAACCAAGCGCGAATCGCGGCAAGCAAGTTGGAGGTTGCCACCCGCCCGGGGCCTCCCTCAGCCGAGCGATTGCCAAAGCCGAGCGGGCCGGCCGCGCAAAAGCCAAGGTCGCGATCGCCTAGAAATGTCTGGAAAAGGGTAGTCGGTGTCTCACGCAAACTTCCCGCGGCCAGGATTTACTAGAAATTCTGCCAGGGCCACCACGCCGGCTCCAGAACGTGCCAAGGAAACGATTCAGCGTAACTTCCTGGCTCCCCAAGGCAAAAAAAGAGGCCGGGGGCCTGCGCTCAGGCCCCCGGCAGGACTGTCAACCGAGAAGCAACTAGGGTAACCGACCGACAAACTGCGAACTTCAAATTAGCAACTGCAAATTTTTCAGACCGCGGCGATCGTCTGGAGCGCCGACTTATTCCACACCAGCAGCGTCGAACCGTGCAACTCCACCAGCTTCTGCCGTTTGAAATCGCTGAGCGCCCGCGTCACGCTTTCCCGTGAGCAACCGATCAACTGCGCCAGCTCTTCATGTGTCAGGGCGAGCTTCACGCGCACTGCCCCCGCGCTTTCGCGTCCTTCCGCCGACCAGCCCAGCAAAAACTTCGCCAGCTTCTCTGAAACCGAACTCGCGAGGCCGAGCGAACGGATCACGTCATACGCGGAGTGGCATTCTTGCCCCAACTGCTGCACCACCCGCAAGCACACTTCGCCATTCTCCTTAATGAAGCGCAGAAAATCTTCCCTATTCACATAAGCGAACTGGCATGGCTGCATGGTTTCCACGGTCACTTCATACGGGCGTCCCGTCACAATGGAATTCAGCCCGAAAACCTGGCCGGGCTGGGCAATTTTCAGAATGAATGTCTTCCCTTCGCTGTTGGTCGTCAGCAGCTTTACGCGCCCGCTGCACAGGATGTGCACCCCGCGGGCCTCCTCGCCTTCCATGCACAGCATTGCGCCTTCTGGATAAGAGGTCACATGCTTGATGCGATCCCACTCGCGCATGGCGCGCTCCGGCAACCGGCAGAAGAAATCGTCTTTCCGCGCCCCGCACATGGCGCAATTGTTTGTCGCCGGCAATCCGTAAGCCGCGTTTGGCCGCCGGACGGTGTTGACCGGCGTCCGGAACGCCATCGTATGGGGTCTTTCCGTTACCATTGCGCTTGGCATCTCCGTCTCCCTTCCTCTCCTGCAGTTCGCGATCTGGTTAAAGGACGCAGAGAGTTAGGGCACATGGCGTGCCAACTGGGAGCGTCGTAACACCAATGGCTAATTTGCTGTAAGTGGCCAATTTATAAAGGTTTAACGTGACCGGGAACCGCTCTACGTCGCGCCGTTGCGCCCCCCGCCCGCATTTGCCTGCGTCATATGCCACAGAATTGTGTGACTTCCATCACTTTTCGCAGTGATCCTTATCCATTCTCCCCGATTCGGCCCCAGAGAATTCTCCGCTCACGCTCGCTGGCCGTTTCCTCTTCTTCAGTGAAACTTCGCCGGACGACCATTTCACCTTACTGTGCACCTTGGGCGTCGGGCGGGCGACGATCGTGGAATTTGCTTCTGGCCGGAAACCTAAAAATGGAACTTCCAATACCCAGGGCCCACTCTCATCGAGTGGTGCCACGACATAGGAAACGCCCACCAAACCAGCGCTCCTAGTACCGCTTGCCCCAACGCCAGAGGCAGAATGTTGCGTTCGCGGGCAAACAGCCACGCCATCGCGGCTCCGCCGACCAGAGTGAGCGGCACTAGCACCGGATTCGGCCAGTGCAGCGCCGCAAAAATCACGCCTGACAGCAACGCCGCCTGCCATGTCTGCCCGAAATAGCGCAGCAGACGATTCGTCAAAAACGAATTCAAAGCCACCTGCTGCAACACACAAAACGCCAGATAACCAAAAAAGCGCCGCGGCTGAATCAAATGCTCCGGCATGCGCTCGAGCATACCCAGAAACAATCCTGCCCCGCAAACCGCCAGCGCAGCTGGCACAAAAAACAACAGTGCGTTCCGCGTGGCCGCAGCTAAATTGTCCGCTCGCCATCCCAGCATTTTGGGCCTGTCTTTCCTCAGCAAAGCGCTCATCGCCAGCCACGCGCCCATCAGCCACCCCGAGGGCGGCCACTCCGCCTGCCAGCGCCAGATGTATATCCCGACAAACGCCGAGAACGCCAGCGCCTCCACCAAACACGAAATCTGCTGCTCTTGTTCGGCGTCCATCAATTTCTCAACTCGCCGTCCTCATCGTCGTGCCGCAGACGGATTAGTCGCAGTACACTCAGGAACAGTTCTTCGACTTCGCTCTCCGTTGCGGTATCCTGCCCTAAGAACGCATGAATATCGAAATCCGGGAATCCCCGATTGGTAATTCGCGCGGGCAGGCATTCTCGCAAACGGGCAGCACTCACCCCTCCCGCCGTTTGAATCTCTTCAAATGCCACACGATTTAACGCATCCTGGAACAAGGAAGGTTCCAGCAATTGGCACAGCTCTATGCGCGTCCGCGGCCGGATCAAATTCGAACACAGCAGACGCAACGCCTGGCGCTCCTGCCGTAGTACCTCTAGTTCTTCGTTGGTCATAGAGCCTTCCTCTTTATGGTAGCAATGAGGAATGGGAGAATCCTAAACGGCGCTCGTTCCAGAAGAAAGGGTTTATGTCGCCGCAAAGGCATCAGGTTCTGATTCTAGGAGGCGGCTTCGCTGGACTGGTTGCCGCGCAAAGTTTGAAGCACGCGGATGTAGACATCACCCTTCTCGATAAGCGCAATTTCCACCTCTTTCAGCCTTTGCTTTACCAGGTGGCCACCGGCTCGCTCTCGCCGGCCGAGATTGCCGCGCCTCTCCGCGCCGTACTGCGCCGTCAGAAAAATATTGAAGTATTGCTTGGCGAAGCCGTGGATCTTGATCCAGGTGCCAAACGCGTCGTCCTTGCCGACGGGGGTCGTTTCTCCTATGACACGCTGATCATGGCCACCGGCTCTCAAACCTCCTACTACGGCAAGGATGAGTGGCGTGAAAGCGCCCCGAGTATCAAGACCATCGAGGAAGCCACCGCGATGCGCCGCAAGGTGCTCTACGCGTTCGAGCGTGCCGAGCGAGCCGAGACTCAGGAGGAAGCGCAAGCATGGCTCAACTTTGTCATCATCGGCGCGGGCGCCACCGGCCTCGAACTGGCCGGGGCACTCGCCGAAATTGCCCACGAGACTCTCAAGCACGATTTCCGGCGCATTCGTCCGCAGGAAGCGCGCATCGTGTTGATGGAGGGCGGTCCGCGTGTTCTTGCCGGCTATCCCGAGGACCTTTCGGCAAAGGCGGAGAAGCTGGTCCGCAAACTCAAGGTAGAAGTGCTGCTCGGGGCTCTGGCCACTAACGTTACGGCTGATGGCGTCAGCTACAAGCACTCCGGCGAGGAAGGACACATTCGCGCACGCACTGTGCTATGGGCGGGAGGCGTGACGGCAACTCCTTTCGCACGCAAAGTCGCTGATCGCCTCGGCGTCGAAACCGATCGCATCGGCCGCTTCAAGGTCAATCCAGACCTCACCGTTCCCGGCCACCCGGAAGTTTTCGTTGTCGGTGATCTGGCACTTTCCTTCAACAACACGGGCAAACAACTTCCCGGGGTTGCCCAAGTGGCCATTCAAGGTGGGCGCCACGCGGGAAATTCGATCAAGGACCGTCTCGCCGGCCGCGCCACAAAGCCGTTCAAATATTTCGACAAGGGTGACATGGCCGTCATCGGCCGCTTCGCCGCCGTTGCCAATATCTTTGGTTTTCACGTCTCCGGTTTTATCGCCTGGTTCATCTGGGTCTTCATCCACCTCCTCTACATTGTCGAATTTCAGAGCCGCGTTCTCGTGATGGTGGACTGGGGCTTTCTCTACTTGACCTTCAGCCGTCGCGCCCGCTTGATCACCAACGGTCGCCCCGATTCCTCTCTGCCCAAATGATCGCTGCCTTTAGAAGGGGCTTTTCTCGTTTTCACTTTTGCACAACTCATTTGTCCGCCGTTCGTCCTATCCATCCCTCCGCTGCTACTCTGGCCTCATGCAGTTCCCCGAAACCCAGCCGTGGGATCGCGTCTCCCGCATCGGCGGCATCGCCTGGCTCGTTGCCTACGCGCTTTTCCTTTTCTACGCCTTCCGCGACGAATCCGGATTCCTCTTTCCCGATTTTGTCAATCTTATGATCCACGAGGCCGGCCATCTGTTGTTCGGTTGGGGCGGCGAGACGATCATGCTGATGGGCGGCACACTCGGCGAACTTCTCGTTCCTTTCCTCTGCGCGACCTTTTTCTTCGTGAAAGGGCAAACCTACGGCTTCATTTTTTCCTTTTTCTGGTTTTTCGAGAATTTCCTCTACATTGGGACGTACATGAAGGACGCACGCGCCAACGCCCTCCCGCTGGTAAATTCCGACATCGGAGACTGGACGCTCCTGTTCGGGCAGTGGAACCTCCTCGACGCTGACATCAAAATCGGGCATGCCGTCCGGGCGTTAGGTTGGATGGGCATGCTGGCTACCGTTTCCTGGCTCGCCTATCGCGTCTATCGAGACTCGCAACCAGTTCTCGGTGCTTTAAGACTTTCACGATGAACCGAAAGAAAGCTTGCTGGCGCGTTTTTCCCACAATTTCTCTGCTTTACAACCCCTCTTCTCCGACGTATAACTTTTCGGCATGCTTCGTGCGGGATCCACCGCCTGCGATCCTCACGTTCCAAACGCTAACTTCCCGGGAGAATTCCTTGTTCACCTTAAAGTGCGGCCGCTCTCTCGTGCCTCTTCTCTTCACACTCATTGCCGTTCTCGCTGCTCCCGCGGCCTTGGCGCAGGACGTCAGCAGCAATTACATGCCTGGCACCGATTTCGCCAAGTACAAAACCTACCGCTGGGGCAGCATCCAAGGAGGCACCCATCCCAATCAGATCATGGACGCGGAAATCAAATCCGCCGTTGACAAGCAGCTCGCCGCCAAGGGCTTCAGTAAAGTGGAGGGCGAAAAGGCGGATCTCACCGTGGCCTATCAGACGGCTGTGGGCAGAGAAAAGGAATGGACCGGCTACGGCATGGGCGGCGGTTGGCGCTGGGGCGGCATGGGCACAGCCACTAGTGAGACCATTAGTGTCGGCAGTATCGTCCTTGATATCTACGATCCCTCCGCAAAATCTCTCGTCTGGCAAGGCCGTGCTAGCAAGACGATTGACGAGCATGCCAACCAGGAGAAAACACAAAAGAATCTTGATAAGGCTATGCAGAAACTTTTGAAGAATTTCCCGCCCAAGCAGAAGTAACCATCCGTTCGGAGGAAATGATGAACCCGCGTAGCAAGTTTTTCGCAAGCTGTTCGCCGGTCTCTGCCCTGGGCACCGTGATTGTTTCTGCCGTTGTTCTCTGGGTGCCGACACTACGCGCGCAAAAAGCCGAGCTGCAGGAGCGCGTTGGCGATTTGAAAGCATCCATGGCGAAAAACAAAGAAGCCCTCTCCCACTACACCTGGGAGGAAACCGTGACCATCTATCTCAAGGGTGAAGAGAAAAAACAGGAGCGCTTCCAGGTCCGCAACGGGCCCGACGGCAAGCCGCAAAAAACGCAGATTGACGCGCCTTCTAGCCAGTCGAGTGCCGGCGGTGGCGGCGGTAAGCACGGCGGCCGACTGAAAGAGCACATCGTCGAAAAGAAAAAAGAACAGTTCGAAGAAGACGCGCAGCGCATGAAGTCACTGATGTCGCGCTACATTCCTCCGGATAAGGATCTCATCCAGGACGCCTATTCCAAGGGGAACATCTCCATCACCCCTGACGCCGCTGGAGCCAATTTGATGAAGCTCACAATCAAGGATTACGTCAAGCCCGGAGATTCACTCAACCTCACTTTTGACAAGGCGCAGAAACAGCTGACCGGCATCGGGGTCTCCACTTATCTCGACAGCCCGAGCGACGCCATCAACCTCGCGGTTACCTTCGGCAAACTCGCCGACGGCACCAACCACGTTTCGACAACCTCCTTCGAAAGTACTTCTCGCAAGCTGATGGTCAAGACACTGAATTCCGACTACACCAAGCTGTAAATTCTACGCGCGCCCGCCTGCCGATTTGCGGGTGGGGGCAAGCGTCGCTTTGTTCTCCGATTGGTCTGCCAGCTCGTTACTAGCACAACTGGTATCGCTTATCCACCCCTTCCCAGCCGACTCAGTCGCCTTCGTTTGATCGCCAGGGTCTCCCCAAATCTTTGTGATACCGAATCCCGTCGCGGTTTGTCACAAGCATCATGACGCCGGAGTTCCGATGCCCGTCCGGCAGTACAGCGCGTTGGGCGGTAGAGCTCCGTTCTGGTGAGTCCAGTCCTTGTTGTCCGCCTTCGAATCGCATATTGTCAGGTGCCGACTTTTCTCTGAAAGGCTATTAGGATATGCACCTCATGAACGTTCCTGTGCTCGTCTTCCTGATCTCCTGGTCGATCCTGTGGTTGACGTCTCGCCTCGGTGTCTACGTAGGCCGGCATCGGCGCAATCTCGAATCCGGCGAACGCGAAGATCTCAACTTGATCATCACTTCGGTTCTTACTTTGCTTGGCCTGCTCATCGGCTTTACCTTTTCCATGGCCACTACGCGTTACGATCAGCGGAAGAACTACGAAGAGGAAGAGGCTAATGCCATCGGCACCGAATATCTCCGCCTGGGTCTGCTGTCGTCGGCCGACACGGCCAAAATCCAGGAACTCCTTCGCGCTTACCTTGACCAGCGCATCCGCTTTTATCAAACACAAAATCCCGCCCAACTCCTGCAGATCAACGAGCAAACCTCGCGTCTTCAGAATGATCTTTGGTTGGCGGTGCAAACCTCGGCGCAGTCCAATCCCACTCCCGTTGTGGCTCTTTCTGTTTCAGGTATGAACGACGTCATCAACGCCCAGGGGTATACACAGGCTGCATGGTGGAACCGCATCCCGGTCGCCGCCTGGGGCCTTATGTTCGCTATCGCCATCTGCTGCGCCTATCTTGTCGGTTACACCGCCCATCACGTCCAAGGAAAACCCTACCGCTATTTCATTCTCCCGATGATTGTGGCCATCGCATTCTTCCTGATCGCGGATATTGACAGTCCACGCGGCGGCGTTATCCGCATTCATCCACAAAACCTGGAAACCCTTGCGCAATCTTTGCCTCCCCGTTGAGCCAGCCTGATTCTGGGCTTACACTCTTCCTATGGCTACCAGCTCTGCAGCGTTCCCGCGGTTCGCGTCCTCCGATCTGATTGCCTACAACAACAAAGGTTTTCTGACCGCCCGTTCTCTGTTCGCTGCCGATGAGATCGCTTGCATGAAGCTCGAAGCCGAGCGCAACCTCGCGGGTGCCTCGGTTCTACACAAAGCCGACAGCGCCGGCAATCCTGTTGATTTGGCCATGTGGAATCGTCCTCAGGACGACATCTACGGCATGTTCTCACGCAACGAGCGAGTGGTGAAAAATGTGGAGACGCTTCTCGGCGGAGAGGTATATCTCTACAGCGCTAAGATGATCATGAAAAACGCCCGCGAAGGCGGCGCCTGGGAATGGCACCAGGACTACGGCTATTGGTATGACTACGGTTGCTTGGTCCCTAGCATGCTCAGTTGCCTGATCGCTGTCGACCGCGCCACGAAAGAAAACGGTTGCCTGCAGGTTCTGGAGGGCTCACACGTAATTGGCCGCGTCAATCACGATCGCATCAATGAACAGACTATGGCTGATCCCGAGCACGTCGAAGCGGCTATCGCGCGTTTTCCCCTTGTGTATCTCGAACTCGATCCTGGCGACGCCGTTTTCTTTCATTGCAATATCCTGCACCGCTCGGACGCCAACCGTTCCGACCATCGGCGCTGGAACTACATTGCCTCCTACAACACCGTGGAGAACAAGCCCTACAAACGCGTCCGCGATTACGGCAACTATGAACCTCTCGTCCAAGTTCCCGTCAACGCTATTCGTGTCTTCGCCGCTCAACAGTAACGCAACCCTCCTACCGAGCGCGTAGTTTCGAGCGAGGAGTCTACTGGTTTCTACAAGAAGCCGCAGCCTTGTCGGCTGGGAGGTCGTCCTTTTTCCATCCCTATGTTTCTTGGGTTCATTTTCTCGCGCGGTTTTTGGGCGTCTGTGCTTTAATTCTTCCCGTGCCATCTCCCCCTCGCGTCACCATCATCGGTTCTTACATCGTTGCCCTGGTCATGGACATGGACCGTCTTCCAATCGAAGGCGAAACCGTCGTCGGCCGTGACTTCCACACCACCTTCGGGGGCAAAGGCTCGAACGCGGCCGTTGCCTCGGCCCGCCTGGGCGCAGACACGTTCTTTCTTGGGAAGGTCGGCCACGACTCCTTTGCTGCCGAATTCATGTCCATGCTCGAGCGCGAAAACGTCCACCGTGAAAAGATTTTGTACTCCGAGAATCTTCCGACCGGCGTCGGCATCATCCTGTTTAACTCGGTTGGCACAAACCTCATCGCCATTGATCCCGGCGCCAACAATCAACTCTCTCCTGCTGACCTTGCCGACCACCTTGACTGCATCCGCGACTCTTCGGTCATCGTCTCCCCGCTCGAAATACCGCTAGCCACCGCGCTCGCTGGCGCGCAGTTTGCCAAACAACACGGCGTGAAAGCCATTCTCAATCCCGCGCCCGCTTGTGATCTCCGCAAATCTGACCTGTCGGCGGTGTTCGCCTTAACGCCCAATGAAACGGAAGCCGGCGTCTGTCTAGGCTTAGCCTCCGACGATCCCACCGATGATGTGGAGCTCGTCGGCGCACTTCTCGATCTTGGCCCAGAAAACGTCATGCTCACCCGCGGAGCACAGGGGGTCCTTTGGGCCTCTCGCCACGGTCTCCATTCCATTCCCGCGTTGCCCGTGCACCCGATCGACACGGTTGGCGCCGGGGACGCCTTCAACGCCGGTCTCGCCGTGGGCCTTGCCGAAGACCAATCCATCCTCCACTCCATCGCGCTCGGCGTCACAGCCGCCTCACTGTCCACCGAAAAGCGCGAGAAGCTGGCGTCCTATCCGCATCGGGCTGAAGTCGAAGTCCGGCTCCCCGAACTCCTTCTCTCACTCCGTTAATCCATGATGCCCACAAGCCAACCCGCGAACAAAAAAGGCGTATGACGGTGCTCCTGGGGCTCATCATCGTCCTGCTCGCTGCGGTCCTGCAAGGAACGTTCATCCTGCCGATGAAAAACACGCGCGGCTGGCAATGGGAACACAGTTGGTTTGCTTTCTCGACGTTCGGCATGCTGCTGCTCAACGTGGCCATCGGCTTTGCCACCATTCCCTCGCTCCTTGCAATCTACTCCTCCACGCCAGGTGGAAAATTGCTCGTCCTTGCGATGCTCGGCTTTGGTTGGGGCATCGGCGCGGTATTGTTTGGCCTGGGCATGGATCGCCTCGGTATGGCTCTCGGCTATCCCATCATCATGGGACTGATTGCCATACTCGGTGGCCTGCTGCCGTTTCTGTTGTTCCGTTTTCACGACCTGTTCTCCTTTCGAGGTTTGATCTATTTTCTCGGTACGGCGCTAGCCATCGCAGGCATCGTCGTGTGCTCCCGCGCCGCCGCTCTGCGCGACCAACCAAAGGCTTCTTCCAGCGCAAACGCCCGCTCCGGACTGTTTACCGGTCTGCTCATTGCCACTTTTGCTGGTGTGCTTTCCTGCCTCCCGAATCTCGGTATCTCGCTAAACGCCGCACTCATTCGTGCCGGCGAATCGTTGCACGTCGCGCCTTCCCGCGCAGCAAATGCCGTTTGGGTTCTCTTTTTCGGGGCGGGCTTCCTGGCAAACGGAATTTACTGCCTTTGGAAAATGGTACAGGGACGGAATCGCTCGGATTTGATCCGCCAAGCCACCAGGCACAACCTCGCTCTGATCTTCGCCATGGCCGCTATGTGGATTGGGAGTTTCTACATTTATGGTCTCGGCGTTCCGCGTCTCGGTCCAACAGGCACCATTTTTGCTTGGCCGCTTTTCATCTGTACTTCCATCCTGGTTGGCAATTTCTGGGGCATTCGCGCCGGTGAGTGGACTGGTGCTCCCGCAAAAGCCCGTGCGAAGCTCCGCATGGGTCTCGCGATACTCCTCCTCTCGGTCGTGGTCATTTCGCTTGCAAATCTGGCCTGACCGTTCGGGGGCGGTTCGGCGGTCAGTTAGCTTTTCCCCGGACGAGGCCGGCAGGTTCGAGGATTTCCTGTTCCGCGCTGCAATCACTGGCGGCCGCTGCCCTCTGGTGCAACAGGTGTACAGCTTCGTCAATCACCAGTCGCAAAATCCAACTGCGGAATTCGCCTCTGGAATGCATCGGTATCCGCGTTTTCACGGCGGCAACGATGCACCGGTCGACCGCCTCATCGGCGTTGCCACATCCATCGAGGAAACGCTCGGCGATCTGCCGCAGCAGCCCGCGGTAGCGCACGCACTCGCGCAAAATCAATTCCTTGTCGTTCCAACGGCCTAAAATGGTCTCCTGGTGTTTTTCTTTCATCGGAAGGCCTCCTGTTGCCCACTTCCCAATTGCGCGGGGCGGAAGCCCACCCTTTCGCCCCGCTTCTTCCTTGCCTCGTGCTAGTTCGCCTCTGTCGCCGCTGACCGCCGGACCGCGGTGGTGATCCGGTCGCTGGCCGCGGGCATCAACATCGGCACTCGCCGGCGATATTCCGCATACTCCTGATGCATATTCATCAGGTCCCGCTCTTCCAATTGGATTGCGACCAGGATGTAGCCGGTCGTGGCTAAGGCAAATACTAAGTGCGCCGCTGTCATCTCCGGTGTGGACCAGAACACCATGAGCCAACCCACATACAGCGGATGCCTTACGTAGCGGTACAAGCCCGGAGTGCGGAATTTCGGTGCTTTGTACTCATGCCCGATCAGCTTGCACCAGACCTGGCGGAGTCCGAACAAATCGAAGTGGTTGATGAGGAATGTCGCGACGAGCACTACCAGCCAACCGATGGCGTACGAAGTCCAGAAGGCGAAGCGCCCAGCGGAATTTTCCACGCTCCAGACCACGCCGCCGATCGGCTCCCACTTCCAGAACAGCACCAGCAGTGCCACGCTCGAAAACAGCACGTATGTGCTTCGCTCGACCGAGGGCGGAACGACCCGGGTCCAGACCTTTTTGAACCATTGCCGCGCCATCACGCTGTGCTGCACGGCAAACAGCCCCAGCAGAGCTGCGTCGATCAGCAAGGCCTCGGCAAATGCGGTGTCTCTTCCGGAGTCGATTCCCTTCGGCACGCCGAAATTTCCCAGAAATCCGACGGCATAGAGAAACGTTGCCAGAAACGCGACGTAACAAACGATTCCATAGATAAATGCAGTAATACGCCCAACCATCTTTCCTCCTGTTGGACTGCCGCTGGGTTACAATTCGAATGCCCAGAGCCGGCGCCCGTCTTGTGCCTATTAATGTCCAGGCCGGGTGTCGAAGTCCTTTGCGCGTGATGAAATTTTTCTGGGGATTTTCTGAAATCTATGGATTCCCGTAATTTCTGCCCTATCTATCAGTTCGGCCCCTTCCGGCTGGAGGTTAAAGAGCACCGGCTGGTCCGCGGAGAACGTCACATTCCGCTCGCCGGCAAGGCTTTTGAAACCTTGTGCGTTCTTGTCGAGCGCCACGGCAAGCTCATTCCCAAAGACGAGCTTCTCTCTGCCGTTTGGCCGGAAACCGCGGTCGAGGAAAACAATCTCGACCGCAACATCTCCACCCTGCGCAAAGCCCTCGGTGAGAAAACCGCTGCTCCCCGCTATATTGAAACGGTTCCCCGAGTCGGCTATCGTTTCGTCGCCGAAGTCACCCATCTCACCGACGGCCCTGCCCTCTCACCACTGCCTCAGGACTCCGAACGCAACACACCCGCTCGCCAGGAAATTCGCTTCTGCGTCAGTCCTGACAACGTCCGCATTGCTTACGCCAAGGTCGGCACTGGTTTCCCCATCGTCAAAGTTGCCAACTGCTTCAATCACCTTGCTTTCGAATGGGAAAGCCCAATCTGGCACCACTGGGTTCGCGATGTCGCTGCGGACAAAAGCATCGTCCGCTATGATGGCCGCGGCAATGGCCTTTCCGAATGGAACGTCGAGAACATCTGTTTTGACGCCTGGGTTCAGGATCTGGAAACCGTTGCCGATGCTGCTGGCCTTGAAAAGTTTGCGTTGATGGGCCAATCGCAGGGCGGAGCCGTTGCCATCGCGTACGCAGCGAAACATCCCGAACGTGTCAGCCACCTGGTTCTGTGCGGGGCTTACGCCCGCGGCGCGAATTTCCGCGGCCGTCCCGATGCGGCTCAAGTTCGCCAAGCCCTTGAAACGCTCGTGCAACTCAAC
>Ga0126381_100005527_pt1 | contig 13921 bp, 11 predicted proteins | sample PanSoiMetPlot_28_FD_96465 | JGI IMG/M metagenome (GOLD analysis project Ga0126381, IMG submission 96465) | Tropical forest soil microbial communities from Panama - MetaG Plot_28 | ecosystem: Environmental > Terrestrial > Soil > Tropical forest > Bulk soil | place: Panama | collected 2016-02-17
CGATTTGAGTGCTGCCAAGCTGCTCGACTCGGGATTCGCTAATCCGACCCTTGACATTGCCGTCACCGCCGATGATGGCAAGCGCGTGGAAAAGGTCGCGTTCGCAAAATCCAGCGACGGATATCTTGCCAAACGCGAGAACGACCCGACAATCTATTCGCTGAAATCCGACGCCGTCGAGTCCGCGCAAAAAGCGGCCGACGACATCAAGCCCGCCGCGAAACCGGCCAAGTAATCATTCCTGCGCTGGTGACTGCATGATCGCAGCCGCCTGTAGTCCGGTCGCCACCTCGGGAATGATCCCCATACGAACGTAAATCGGACGTATCAGCCTTCGCAGGCTCGGCAGTTGCCAGGCGAACAATCCTGCACCCGCAACGCACAGCGCACCTCCGATCATCAATGTTCGCGGGGCGCCCATGTGGCTTGCCGCGGCGCCCGCCACCAGGCTTCCAAACGGCGCGACTCCCTGGATCGCCATCGAATAAAAACTCATCCCTCGTCCGCGTTTCTTGTCCTCGACGATCGTCTGCAGAATCGTATTGCTCGACGCCATCTGCTGCATGAAGCAGAAACCGGTCAGCACCAGCCACAACATCGAGAGCCACATCCATCGCGATGCGGCAAACGCAATCAGTCCTAAGCCAAATCCCGCCGAAGTCATCGTCAATACGCGGCCCAACCCCAGCACCGTGCGTCGCGCGGCTAACGTAATGGCTCCCGCCAGCGCACCCACACCGACCGCCGCCATTAGAAAGCCCAACGTGTGTGCTCCGCCATGCAGGATCCGGCCTGCAAAAATCGGCATCAGCGTGGTGTACGGCATACCCACCAGGCTGATCAGTGATAACAGCAGCAGGATCGCCCAGATCGGCCGGAAACCCCGCGCATGGTGCCAGCCTTCTACCAACTCAGCGAGAACGCTGGCGCGTGAGCGTTCCCTCGCCCTCGGCTTCAGTACCATCGCCAGCAGCGACCCGATCACCGCCATGTAACTGAACCCGTCAATCAGGAAGCAATACCCCTCGCCCACGGCAGCGATCAGCAAGCCCGCGACCGACGGACCGATCAGCCGCGCCGCGTTCACCAGCGACGAATTCAGCGCAATGGCATTCCCCAAATCATCCTGGTTCTCGACCACCTCGATAACGAACGACTGCCGCGCCGGCATATCGAACGCATTCACTGCTCCCTGAAGCAGGTTCAGGGCGATGATCTCAGGCACCGAGATCACGTGGGCCAGCGCGAGTACCGCCAACCCAAACGACTGCAACATCGAAAGCGTCTGGGTGACCACGAGGACCCGGTGTCGGTTCAGCCGGTCCACCCACACTCCCGCAAACGGCCCGAGAAACAGGATCGGGATCTGGCTCGCGAAACTGATCGCCCCCAGCAGCATGGCCGACCCCGTGAGCCGGTATACGAGCCACGCCGTCGCCACGCGGGTCATCCACGTTCCGATCAGCGAAACACCCTGCCCCGCAAAAAACAGGCTGTAGTTCCCGGTGACGAAGCGCGCACGAGCAGCCGCCAGTCGGTTGCAATTCTTTGTCGCCTGGTCTCCGTGGTATTCGTCGCCATTCGCCAAACTTCCTATCAAATGATGATCACATTGCTTTGTAGGATCGAGGCGCTCGAGGGTTGTGCTCGCACTGGGTCTTTTTGCCCCGACGAATCGCGTCCTTGGTCACATCCGCCCCACGCAAGATGCTCCGGCCAGGGCCACTTCAGGCACCAATTAGGCCACTGAAAGTCCGCGAATTTCGCGGAACCAGTGCTAAAATTCCACAAACGCATGTCTAGCCGGGAACTCGACCGGGTGTCTCTGCGTGCCTCTTGCCCGAACGAGTCTATCGCCACGCGTTTTGCGGTGCTTCCGCGCCCGCAATATGAATCTCGACTGAACGACGACGAGGAGTATTGATGGATTCGAGCCACTTGGTGAAGGCGAATGCCTCCGCAATGCGCGAGGCTGCGCCCGCCAGCCCTCTTGAATTCGGACCCCTAGTCCCGCAATTGCAGCCGTGGCTTCCTCCACAGGAATCCGCCCTGCGCGAGTACTTACGAGTACTGATCAAGCGGAAATGGACGGTGCTTGGTGTCCTGGCCGCCGTCTTCTCGGTCGTCGCCATTGCCAGCTTCAAAATGACGCCGATCTATGAAGCGGTCGGCCGCATCGCCATCAATCGTCCCGATACGAATCTGGTCAACTTCAAGGATTCGAATAACAGTTCGCCGGATTATTCCGATCCCGCCGACATGGATACCGAAGTCTCGATCCTGCAAAGTGACCTGCTTGCCCTGCAGGTGATCAAGACTTTGAAGCTCGACAAGATGCCCGAGTTCGGCGGTCATCCCAGCAATACTCCTACTGACAACCTGGCCCCCGACCCTTTGCAGACCGACTCGCCCGGCACCTCGGCATTGCTTGGAGCATTCCGCTCCGGCTTGCGCGTGTCCCTGAAGCCCAACACGCGCATCGTCGAGATTCGCTATACCAGCACGAATCCGCAGCTGTCTGCTGACATCGTCAACAATCTGGCGAACACCTACGTCGAACAGAATTTCAAAACAAAGTTCGAATCGACCATGCAGGCGTCGGACTGGCTGTCAAAGCAGTTGGTCGATTTGCAGATCAAAGTCGAGACCTCGCAGGAAAAGCTCGTTAAGTATCAAAAGGAACACGAGATCCTCGGTACCGACGAGAAGTCGAACATCATCACCGAGAAGCTTGCAGAGCTGAACAAAGAAATGACGATGGCGGAATCTGTCCGCATGCAGAAAGAAGCTCTGTACCGCCTCGTGCAATCGGGTGATCCCGATGTCGTGGCATCGACAGCGGACGCTCTCGAAGCTGGCGGCACAGGAAGTTCGGGTTCAATCGCACCATTGCTGATGAGCCTTCGTGCAAAAGAAGCGGACCTGAAAATCCAGATTGCCGAACTGAGCACCCAATTCGGCCCTTCGTATCCGAAAGTGGCCCAGCTGAACAATCAGCTGAAGGAAATCGACACGCAGGTGCTAATCGAACTCAAGAAGCTGGTCGACCGTGTCCGCGGTCAATATCTGGCGGCGCAGCAGCAGGAAGCGATGCTGACCGAGGAGTTCGAGAAGCAAAAGCAGGAAGCCAACAAGCTTAACGAAAGCGCAATCGAATACAGCCTTCTGAAGCGCGATGTCGACGTCAACCGCCAACTCTACGAAGGCCTGCTCGAGAAACTGAAGGAAGCGGGCGTCACCGCCGGATTAAGATCCAACAACATCCGCGTCGTCGATATGGCACGCCGTCCGACCGCGCCAACCGAACCAAACATCCCTCGAAATCTCCTGTTTGCCTTCGTACTGGGCCTCACCTCTGGGGTGGGCTTAGCCTTCCTGCTAGAGAACATGGATAACACCGTTCGCACTACCGAGCAGGCGCAGGTGATTTCCGGATTGCCAGCACTCGGCATGATTCCGATGGGCTCGAAGAACGGACTTGAATCGGGTAGCAAGAAACTGCTCTCGATGGGCTCCTCCAAGGAAGCCGTCGAACTGGTCACGCAGGCCCGGCCGCAATCGCAGATGGCCGAGTCCTACCGCGCTTTGCGCACGTCGTTGCTGCTCTCGAACCTAGGCACTCCGCCGAAGGTCATCATGGTGACGAGCGCGCGTCCTCAGGAAGGCAAGACCACCACAAGCATCAACACCGCGATCGTGTTGGCGCAAAAAGGTGTGCGCGTCCTGCTGATTGACGCCGATTTGCGTCGCCCCAGTGTTCACAAGACGCTCGGCATGGGTCCTCGCAGCGGCCTGAGCAATGTGCTGACGGGCAGCGCCACGCTGGAGCACACGATCACGCGCTCCCCGATTCTTTCGAATCTCTTTATCTTGCCGGCCGGAACGCCACCGCCGAATCCCGCGGAGCTGTTGGCCTCATCCAACATGCGCGATCTGTTAGTCGATCTGCGCGAAAAGTACGACCACATCATCATCGATACGCCCCCGACGCTCTCGGTTACCGACGCAGTCGTGCTTTCACAACGGACAGATGCAATCATTCTTGTCATCCGTTCGAGCCAGACGACCAAGCAGGCGTTGCGCCGCTCGCGCGACATCTTGATGCAGGTGAATGCCAAAATCACCGGCGTGTTGCTGAACGCTGTCGATCTGACGTCGCCGGACTATTACTACTATTACGAATATCAGGGGAAATACCACGACAGCTACTACCGGGAGGACGGAGCGGAAGAAACGGCGCCTGCCGATCGCTCTGCCGGTGACTGATCACTGGACAAATTTGAGATTGTCCGTGCAGGATTTTCCTCAAACCCTGTTCTTCATTTTTATGCGACCGCAAGGGCGGTCTGCAGAAAAACCGGGTGGGAAGAACTGAATGGCCTCTAGTCTCGCGGCCCCAGATACGACAACACCGGCGCCGCCGCCCCAGCCCAAGACGGTTTCCGACGTAACTATTCTCGTCGGGGTCTTCGGGCTCCTGCTCTTTGCACCCCTCGCCTTCGGCGCCGGCGGACCGATCTCGCTCGCAATCCTCGAGTGCGGCTCTGCCGTGCTTCTCGGACTCTGGTTCCGCGGCCGGTTCACGCAAGAGTCGATCAAGATCCGCAGCAATCCCCTGTTCCCGCCGATGCTTGCATTCGCCGCGCTGGTCGCCATTCAACTCATCTTCCGCACAACCGGCTACTGGCACGACACGTTCTTCACGGCGCTGCAGTACTTCGCCTACGCCACGCTTACGTTTCTCGCTGTCCAGTGCCTGCGCAGAAGTTCACAGGCGAAAACGCTCGCAGTCATCTTCTCCACCTACGGATTCGCGGTTGCGAGTTTTGCTCTTCTGCAAGGACTTGCGCCAAACGGCAAGATCTACTGGATTCGTACCCCTGCGCATGGTGGCTGGATTTACGGGCCTTTCGCGAACCACAACAGCTACGCGGGCCTCATGGAACTGCTGGTCCCCATACCCCTCGTATTCTGTCTGAGCCGGTACGCTCGCGGTCGCATACGCAGCACGGTTGCGCTCGGAGCCGCGGTCATGGCCGCCACTATCTTTTTCTCGGGTTCGCGCGGTGGGATGCTCGCGTTCGCGGTCCAACTGGTTGTGCTTGGTGTGGTCGTCGCCAAAATGCAGAAGGGCCCGGCCGTTGCAGCCGGGATCGGAGTCTTTGCCGTCCTGATGATCGGACTCCTGATCTGGATTGGCGGCGTCGAACTCACCAAGCGCGTCGCTACGATCGGCACCGAAACCCGGCAGGAACTCGCTGGCGGTTTACGCTGGACCGTCAACAAAGATGGCATGCGCATGTTCGCCAAGAGGCCGATCCTCGGTTGGGGTCTGGGAACCTTCGCCAACACCTATCCGCAATTCCGCAGCTTTTACACCAGCTTCCTGATCAACGAGGCGCACGACGACTACCTTCAGTTTCTGGTGGAGACCGGAGCCGTCGGATTTGCCATCGTGCTCTGGTACCTCATCACCTTCTACCGCAATGCGCTCGCGAAGCTTGGAGACTGGCCCAACGACATCAACGGCGCCATCGCGTTGACAAGCATGATTGCATGCACCGGAATCCTCGTGCACAGCTTCGTGGACTTCAACCTTCAGGTGAATTCGAACGCCGCGCTGTTCTACGTCTTTTGTGCACTAGGAGCGGCGCCGCAAACTGTTGAATCCCGCCCACGCGTCCGCCGCACCCGCTCGCTTCATTCTCGAACACCCGAGCTTGAGATGAACAACGACGCCGTCGGACAAGACACTCCGCTCTAGGAATTCCATCGCCCATTCGAACATCACTCAGCGTGCCGGAGCGTTTTGACCGCTCTTCTCCCGGTGCAGCGATCGTTCGACCTGCGCAGCCATTGGGCTGATGTCGAGATTCCCTCCCAGGAAGTTCGCAATCCTTGCGGCTTCATCCTGGGGCCTGTCCAGCACCACGCTGTGATCCACATAAAGAACGGTCGCGTTCCCGCGCGTTGCCAGCCATGACTCGATATCCCTCAAATGCTTCTCAAACGCCCCGAACACCGCGGCGTTCGGCGTCGCCGGAACTTCCCTCCCGAGGCGCGTCAACATCTTGTTCTGCGAGGCGACCACTTCCTCGAGCGGCCGTCGCATAAAAACGATGCGATATTCGTACAGTGGCGGCAATTGTTTCAGAAGCGCCGACACGATCTTCACCACTTTTCCTTCGCCCGCGGCCAACGCGTGGGGATGGTTCTTCAATGTTTTTGCCGGCTCCCACTCAAAATATCCCTTCGGATTATTCTCGTCGGCGGTTCGCAACCCGTCCGTCAGAGGGGAAATCCCTCCAGCCACGATCATCTGCATCATCAAAGAAGTCCCCGACCGCGGTAACCCCGAAACAACCGTTATCATTACGCAATCCTCTGTCTGGAAAAAACTATGATTCAGCTTCGTTCTCTGTTTCGATCATAAACGAGCACCGGGGATGCGCACTGTCGGGCGCGCGCTAATTTGAAAGACGCACACACGTGCCCTAACGCCGCTCCCAGTTCACAATTCTCGACTCGCTGATCCCTCGCATCGAAAATTTCCCCCCGAAACCGGCGTCTCTGGCCCGGATCACCGCGCTGTTCATGATATAGTCCGGCCCACTCCCACCGCACCAACACTCGCGGGGGGGATTCTTCTCTCAGCCGACGAATGATCGACGACCCTGTTCTCCTAAACGACTGGCACGTTGTCGCAAGGGCCTCCGAGTTGCACGTTGGCGAGGTACGTCCCGTAAAGTTACTTGGCCGTGACCTCGTCCTTTGGCGATCGCAGTCCGGCTATCACTGCTGGCTCGACCTCTGTGTTCACCGCGGTGCAAAGCTGTCAGGCGGCCACATGGAGGATCACTGCCTCGTCTGCCCTTATCACGGATGGAACTACGACGAGTCCGGGCGCTGCGTCAAAATTCCGACGCATCCATCACAAGCCCCGCCCTCTCGCGCACAGGCGACGGTGTTCCCGCTGAAGGAAGAATACGACCTGCTATGGGTGTGTCTTGGCGTGCCGCGAAACAGCGTGCCAAATTTTCCCGAGTGGCATGATCCCGCGTTTCGCAAAATCGCGGCCGGCCCTTATCGCTTCCGAGCGCAAGGACCTCGCGTGATCGAAAACTTCCTCGACGTCGGTCACTTCCCATTCGTTCATGCTGGTCTGCTGGGCGACATTGGCCACCCAGAAATCGACGACTATGAAGTAGAAACCACCGTCGACGGCGTCATCGCAAAAGACATTGCCGTTTGGCAACCCGACCCCGACGGCACCGGAAAGCCCGCCAAAGTCCTTTACACCTATCACGCGCAGCGCCCCCTGGTCGCTTCCTTCGTCAAGAAGCACAACGAGCAACGATTCTCGATGATCGACATCGTCACTCCTGTTAGCGCCGACGAAAGTGTTTCGTGGGTCGTCCTCGCTCTGAACTACGCCCCTGAGGTCTCCGATGAATGCCTGCGCACCTTTCAAGACAAAGTCAGCGCACAAGACATTCCCATCGTCGAGTCGCAACGTCCGGAGCTATTGCCCCTCGATCTTCAGGCCGAACTCCACCTTCGATCGGACCGCACCGCGATCGCCTACCGGCGCTGGATCAAACAACTCGGCCTTCGCTACGGCACCTCATGAGCACCTTCGCGCCCCCAATCCGCGATCCGAGCCAGCAACCTGCGAAGTGGTTCGTGTCCGGCGATTGGGACGGATTCTTTGGGCTCTTCTTCAGCGGATTTCCTGACCTATTGCTGATCGCCGGACTCACGCCTTTATGTGGTTTCCCCGCTGACCTGGTCGCAACCCGCATCTTGCCGGCTCTGGCCATTTCAATTTTCGGAGGAAATCTCTTCTATGCGTGGCAGGCACACAAGCTCGCAACCGAGACTGGACGATCCGACGTCACAGCGATCCCCTTCGGCGTCAACACACCAACCATCTTTGCGTACGTATTCCTGATCATGTTGCCCGTCTATCAGCGGACCCACGACGGGCAACTCGCCTGGCAAGTCGGCGTTTGTGCCTGCTTCCTCAGCGGAATCGTGCAAACGGCGGGCGCGTTCTGCACCGATTGGCTGCGACGGCATACGCCAACCGCTGCGCTTCTTTGTCCTTTGGCGGGCATTGCCATCTCGTTTTTGTGCATGGGGTTCATACTCCGCATTTTTCAGATGCCCGCATTGGCACTGGTCCCAACCGTAATCATCCTCACCGTTTATTCGTCGAGGATGCGGCTGCCGTTCCGCCTGCCTGGAGGTCTGCTGTGCATCGCTGCCGGAGTTGCGGCCCTGGCGGTGCTCAAGCTTCTGCACTATCCCTTACCTCCGGCGCCACCCTCGATCCCCTTGGGCTTCCATCTTCGCCGGCGCCATCCTCTGTTTCTTCGGTTTCATTCACGCTTACACTCTGACGCTGTTTCTTCGGTTTCATTCACGCTTACACTCTGACGCCCGAGGGCGTCGAAAATCGTATCGGACTCTTCGTTTCCCCTGCATTCGCAGTGAGTTACGTTCTAGCTGCACTCTTTCTGCTGCTCTCTCACCTCTACGTTCGGCATCGCGGTCCCGACGCTTTCCGCTAAGTTGTCTCCTCAAAAGGCACTAGAAATCGTAATCCCGTCTTTACAATTGTTAACTTTTGTTGGAAATTACCGTCGTCATCTAGGCTTCGCACTCGTAGACCCGTATTCTCGGCGTCATTAACCGCTATGAAAACTAATCCATCCACGCTCAAGACGTTCTTCGGTTTGGCCGCGGTGTTGGTGTTGACTGCAAACATCGTCGGACAATCCGCCTCGGCCCAAGTGGGTATCAAGACGGCCTCTATGGAAGATCGCTCGGCCTTCGCAACGCAGTTGGAAACACAACTCCGTAGCTCTGGAAACGACGTGCAGTTGCGCCTCGCGGGGGACTCGCGGGATCAATTGCTGGTCGAGTCGCCCACGATGAGCCGGAATTCCGTTTACGCTTTCGTTAATTCCGACGCGGTACACACCCAGGCATCCCGCCTCGGCTTCAGAACGGTCACCTTGACGAATGGATCTCAGAGTTGGGATTTCGACGTGAATCGGGAGTCGCTGGTCTGGAACACCGCGCTCTCGAAATAATTGCAGTACAAAGTGATGCGGGCCGCTCCTAGGGCGGCCCCAGTCCAACATTCCCGAATCAAACCTCTCTAAATAAATTCGAGCAACGACTCTACGCAGCCGACGTATCTCTTATCTTTGATCCAATTCCTTCGAAGCGCTGTGCGATTGCCCGTCGCGTTTCGTCGCCACTGGCTGGTGCAAACATCAATCCCAGCGCAACGCCCGCGCTGACTCCGCCAACAAACATCAGAACGTTCTTCACTCCACTGGTATCTTCTCCGCGCAGTGCGCGTGCCGCGTTGTTTACGCGATCCGCCATGACTCCGTACGACTCACGCGCCTGATCTCGGGCGTCAGAATAGCGATCGGCCATGCGTTCTCGCGTATTCTCAGTTGCTTGATCGGTCAACTCCAGCAAGTACAAAGCCGTCTTTAACGCCGAATTGATGAGTCTCTTCATGATCTCCTCCTCAATCTCCTTCCGCAGATAAACGACCCGGAGGCGAGCGGGGGCTCGTCTCCGGCTGCCGTCACTAACCCTTACGATGCTTTGCGGCGATCGGTGGATTCGTCCTGAACGTTGCCGCCCTGCTTGCGATCCTTGTTCGGATCATTCTGGCTGTGCTGCGACGACGGATCGTTCTGCCGATTCTGGGGATCGTTCTTGTCGTAATTCTGTTGACCAGTCTTCGGATTGTCACTCGTGGGGTTCGCCAAATTGCACACTCCTTCTAGTTTGGTGATACAGGATGACATCTCGGACTGCCGGGGGTATGAACGGCACAATGACCTACGCCTTTCAGGGACTCGACGTCCGCAGCTTTAGCTTGCGGTCCACCATCGAAAGTGTCGATACAACGGATCATGTAAGGAGATCGTGGAACACTCCCTAGCGATGACCGTCCCCGTAACCTTTGCGCTTGCTTTGAGTTGCGTGAGGTGGTATCTGTTCTCGCCTGTGCCCAAGATGTAACGCTGATCCCAAACCATTTGGATAACCCGACCACTCCCGCATCTTCCCCCGAAAATTTCGCCTTCCTGGGCAGCGGCGTGTCGATCGCCGATGCGGAAGATCCAAACCGCCCTCGAAAAGCGATGGGATTTCGCGATCTCGTTCTTTTTTATGTGGTCACGGGGATCAGTCTTCGCTGGATCGCCACCGCCGCGGCTGCTGGACCAAGTTCGATCGTCATCTGGATCGGAGCGTGGCTCGTTTTTTACACGCCGCTTGCGCTTTCGGTCATTGAGTTGTCGTCGCGCTATCCCAACGAGGGTGGACTCTACGTGTGGAGCAAGCGTGCATTCGGAGATTTTTCCGGATTCATGTCAGCGTGGACCTACTGGACCAGCAACTTGCCTTACTTCCCCGCCGCCTTTTATTTCGCGGCGAGCAATGCCCTGTTCATTCGCTCCGCAGCCTGGGGACATCTCTCGAGCAACTCGACTTTCTACATCATCTTCTCGCTGATCGCGTTAGCGGTTGTCACGCTTCTGAACGTGATCGGACTCGATGTGGGCAAGTGGCTGCACAATCTGGGTGCTCTGGCGATGTGGATTCCCGCGTTGATCGTGGTCGGCATGGGAGTGATCGCGTGGCATCGCTTTGGATCGGCCACAACATTCAGTTGGCATGCACTCATTCCAAAAACTCATTGGAATGACATCATTTTCTGGTCCGTGTTGACGTTTGCCTTCGGCGGATGCGAAACAGCGTCGTTCATGGGAGAAGAAATCAAAAATGCGCGACGCACCATTCCCTGGGCGCTGTTTCTAGCGGGATTAACGGTCGCGTTCTGTTATATCGCTGGAACGGTTGGAATCCTGCTGGCAATGCCGTCGTCGCAGGTAAACGATCTGCAGGGCCTGATGCAAGCTGTGGCCAAAACTGCCGACCGCATCTCATGGCAAGCCGTAATTCCTCTGGCCGCGTTCCTGATTGCGCTCAGCAATCTTGGCTCAGCCGGCGCCTACCTTGCCGCTGTGGCGCGATTGCCGTTCGTTGCCGGCATCGATCACTTCCTTCCGCGCGCTTTTGGAACTCTCCATCCCCGCTGGCGAACTCCATGGGTCGCGCTCGTGGTACAAGCCGTGATCGGGGCTGTTTTCGTCTTTCTCGGACAAGCCGGCACGACTGTCAAAGGTGCTTACGACGTCCTCGTAAGTATGGGCGTGATCACATACTTCATTCCCTATCTCTATGTTTTCGCCGCCATGTTCAAGTTGCAGGGAGAACCTGCTGGCCCGCAGGTGATTCGAGTTCCGGGAGGCAAACCGGTCGCGAAACTCGTGGCAATTTTAGGATTTACGAGCACAACTCTGACGATCGCACTCTCGCTGTTGCCGCCGCCCGATGAGCCTAATAAAGCGCTCGCCATGTTGAAAGTGATCGGACTTACAGCTGTACTGCTATTAGTGGGCGTGGGTATTTTCTATTGGGCGAAGATTCGCGGGGCGGTTGCGAGAGCCACGAGGTAGACGGACTTCGTCTCTCATCGCGAACGTCTATTCGTATCGGGTCACGAAGCGCGGCCGTGCTTGATCACGTCTTTCAGTCCAAGATTTCGGATCAAGCGCAGCAACGAGTTAGGATGCAGCCCAAGAATCTTGGCGGCATCCACGTAGTAGCCGTTCGCTTGCTCAAGGGCATTCAAAACCAGTTGCTTCTTGTTTTCTTTCAGCGAGCCGTGATATTTCGCCAGCCCGCTCGCAGCCGGGGTCGAGGTCTCGAGAATTGAGTCCGGCAAATCCTCCGGCAAGACTTCCTCGGCAGCGCCCAGCACCACCGCGCGTTCGATCGCATTCTCTAACTCCCGGACATTCCCGGGCCACTCATAGCGATCGAGCAGCACCAGCGCTTCGGCCGACAATCCTATCTTGCGCACGCCACACTTCGTGCAGAACTTTTGCAGGAAGCTTGCAGCCAGCAACGGGATGTCCTCTCGCCGTTCGCGCAGAGGCGGCGTCGTGATGGTGACGACATTGAGCCGGTAGAAGAGATCGCTGCGAAAGGTTCCGGATTGCACCGCATCCGCGAGACTTTTGTTGGTCGCGGCGATCACGCGCACATCCACTTTGATCGGCTTGGTCCCGCCAACCCGTTCCAGTTCACGCTCTTGCAGAACTCTCAGCAACTTCGCCTGCAGGCCCAGCGCGAGTTCGCTGATCTCATCGAGGAACAATGTCCCACCGTTCGCGACCTCGATTTTTCCTTTCTTCTGCCCGAGGGCCCCGGTGAACGCTCCCTTCTCGTATCCGAATAATTCGCTTTCCAGCAGCGACTCCGTAAGCGCAGCGCAGTTGATGGCAACGAAAGGTTCATCCGCGCGCGGGCTGTTGGCGTGAATGGCGCGGGCAACCAGTTCTTTGCCCGTGCCGCTCTCACCCTCAATCAGAACCGTCGATGTCGTCGGAGCCACCCGCTGAATCCGCCCCAGAATTTCCTGGATGCGCGGACTCGTCCCCACCATGTCGTGTTCGAGGTCGATCTCTGTGCGCAGGCGGCGGTTCTCTTCCTTCAAGCCCTCCCAGTACCGCACATTTTCCAGCGCCAGACCTGCAAGATTGGCAACGCCGGTCAGAAACTGCAGGTGGCCTTCGTCAAAAGCCTGGAAGCGATCCCGTCGATCAAGATAGATGATCCCAGTGGGCGCGCCTCTCGCGAACAGAGGAACGCACAAGAGCGATCGCACCTTTGCCTGTGCGAGCGTGGTCACTCCCGAAACAGAGCTGTCGGAACTCACGTCACTTACCATGAGCCCCGCTTTCTCACGCAACACCCGCTGAACGATCGTGCGGCTCACTCGCACCGGTTCCCTAGGCCCGAGCACCCGATCCCACGCGATCGCCGACTCAAAATTGTCGTCCTCGTCGCCGATCTGCAGAATCGCACCGCGATCGGCCGGCACCACGTCAAAAAGCATCCCGAGCAACTGCCACTCGAGCGCCTCTCGATCGCGGATGCTGCCAATGCCATTCGCAATCTTCAGCAACGTATTGAGATCGCGCGTCAGCCTGTCGGTTTCCGGAAGCCCCGCAGAGATACGCTCCGGCTGCAGATAGAGCGCATCCTCAGAACGAAGAAAAGTCGCAGCCTGCTCGAAATCCTGAGTCTCAGTGAGTTCCACGGCGCTCGCTTCCTGGCGGAAGTCATCCTGAGTTTCGAGGTAGATCAGAACCGATGCGCCGACGGAAATCCGATCGTGATTCTTTAAGGAATGCTGCTCGACTCGCGATCCGTTCACCAGCGTTCCGTTGCGGGCGCCCAGGTCGCGAATGCTGATCTGGCCGCTCTCGCGTCGGACAAGACAGTGCCGTCGTGACATGGCAGGATCGGCGGCCCACAGATCATTGCCGGGCTCGCGGCCGATTGCCACTTGTTCGCCTTCGATGGGCAGAGTCTTCCCCTTCAGTGGGCCAGCGATGCCCACGATCCGCGGCCGCGTTTCTGCTTCAGGGCTCATCCGTTTCGAGCCGATTACTACCACATTCCCCTTCACGATGCACGTCCGATGCTGTCGTCTCATTGCCATTAACCAAAAGGCGGGTCGAGCGGCTGTCATTAACCCATTGGTTAGTGAATTTCAAACCGGAAGAGTTTCATCGGGAATGCGTTTTCAGCACGCTATTCAACGATCAAACCGCAAATCAACAACTTGCGTGGTTTGCAATTTTGTGACATCTCGCTTTTGAGCTTTGGCATGCAGCGTGCCAATACACCAGACATCACGGTGATCAACACCGTAACGGGGAGTGGGAACGGATTCTGAACGATAGGAATTTCAGAATCATCATGGTCGGGCCGGTTCTGGTTCGCCGTTCTCATCACGAAGGAGGAGATATGA
>Ga0126381_100005528_pt1 | contig 13921 bp, 13 predicted proteins | sample PanSoiMetPlot_28_FD_96465 | JGI IMG/M metagenome (GOLD analysis project Ga0126381, IMG submission 96465) | Tropical forest soil microbial communities from Panama - MetaG Plot_28 | ecosystem: Environmental > Terrestrial > Soil > Tropical forest > Bulk soil | place: Panama | collected 2016-02-17
CGCCCCAGCGTGGGTCGACCAGCGCATGGAGATCGGGCGCCGTGACTTCACCTGCGGGGCGCGACACAGCTGCCCTGACATCGGGCCTTTGTTCCAGAATCGATCCACTCATGACCGCACATCCCCAGAGCAGGTACCCTGCGCTGTTTCGCGCGCCCCGTCAAAAAGGTTAGTGCTCGCGGTCAATCGAACCTCAAGCGGTCGGACCAGGTTCCATGCGCGCTCCGCGGAAGAGGCCGTAGAGTCCGATCGCCATCCAGATGAGGTTGAGGGTTGCGGACGGGTAAGCGCCGTTCCATCCGCTGTTCACGATGAAGCCGGCGCCCGAGAGAACGTTGAGCCATTGATAGGTCGGGGAGAGCGAGCGTAACCGCCCGCTGGTGAGCAGCAGATACGCTGACAGCATCATCACCGCTGCGGTCCAGCCGATGATCTCAATTATGATTTTCAAGGATGCCTCCCCCGCGAGCCAACTTATGAAACCGCAGCAGTACCCTTGGCCCGGGCTCACTGCGGCCGAAGAAGCAACAGCGTCGATGGCGTCAACGCCATCGGCGTCGGAGTGAGCATGGCGTTGCTTACTCGGAAAGTGACGCTGAGTCTGAAGTAGTTCGACGATTATCAAACAAGCGGACATACCAGGGCTGCTCCACGGCAGATCTCTGCAGCGGTGATGTTCCAGGTGAACCACGAACTTGACTGCCTCGTGAGGGTTCGGCGGGGAGGCGTCGATGCGCCCCCCTTGTGGATATCCTGCCGCAATAAGCTGTCTATAATTACATCCGTGGGTCCGCAGGCTAGAGCGTGAGCATCACGTAACTGACTGACGACGCGAGGGACCGCATGAGTTGTCGTACGCTCCTGTTGTTGTTTGCAGCAGTCCTGGCCGGAGCGGTCACGCGAGTGGCAAGCGCTGCGCCCCAGTCCGTCGAGTTCCCGCCTCTCATGCAACCAAAGGCCGCAGAGCACCCCGGCAAGCTCATCTGGGCGGAGCTCGTTACGCCTGATCTCGCCGCTGCCGAGCGCTTCTACGGAGGCATCTTCGGCTGGACATTTCACGACATTCGCACTGGCGAGACGAATTACGCGGTCGCGAAACTTGGCGATGCGCCCATCGCGGGATTCGTGCAGCGGCCCGGGCAGAGCAACAGAGAAGGGCAGGCCGCGTGGTTGCCATTCCTGTCGGTAGCGAGCGTGCAAGAGGCCGGGCAACGCATTGTGGAGCACGGTGGCAAGGAGCTGAAACCGCTACGCGCCTACCGGCTGCGCGGTAAGCAGGCGATCTACGCCGATCCACAGGGCGCGGTGTTCGCGGTGCTCAATTCCCACAGCGGTGATCCACCGGACGTACTCGCGGCTCCCGGGGAGTGGATCTGGGGTGCCGTGGTAACACGAGATCCGGATTCCGGCGCTGCTTTCTATCAGGATGTCTTCGGCTACGAAGTATTCGCGCTACCGAGCGATGCTCGGGGCGAGCACCTGTTGCTAGCGACCGAGAACTACGCGCGCGCCAGCGTGAACCCACTGCCGCAGACCGACGCCGTTCAACCGCACTGGATCGCCTTCGTGCGTGTGACCGATGTCCCGCATGCGGCCGATTCCGCGAAGACACTCGGTGGTCGGGTGTTGGTCGAGCCGCACCAGGATCGCCACGCTGGCACGGTGGCGCTGCTGGCAGACCCTGCCGGCGCCGCTATCGGCATCATGGACTGGACCCAGACCACCCCCCCTCCAGGAGCGTCACAGTGATGCGCCCGGTTGCGGCTGCGGTGCTGGCGCTGCTGCTGATAGCACTCACGAGCTGTGCCGGAGGAACAGTGGGCGTCAGTGCTGCTTATCCCGATCCTTACTGGGATGGACCGGTGTACGGCTACGACCTCGATTACTTCTACGGTCCGCCAGTGTTTTATGGTGGCTGGGGACCTGAATACTTCGTCGGACCCCCACGATGGGATGCACACCCACGCGGCTGGGGCGGTCCGCGCCCGATCAGCGGTCGCCCTCCGGCTTTCCGCCCCGCGGCACCTGGGCGTCCGATGCCGTCCATTCCGGGCGGCGCACGTGGTGGTGGAATGCGGGGGTCCGCCGTTCGGCCCTGAGCGGCGAGCTTATGTGCCCTTTGCCTTGTACTTGTACTTCTGGCCGCCGAGGGAAGCCTCGTACATCAACCCGCCCTTTGCGACCGTGAACACAGCCATTCCTTTGTGATACTGACCACGGGTGCCTGCATCCTTCTGGCCGCCGCTCGCGCCCGCAGATGTTCCCGTCGTACCTGCCGAGCCCGACACTGCCGCGGTGATTGCCACCGCGCTCGCCCCGGCACCGAACTCGAAGTTGCCGCCCGTGAATTCATCGAACGCACGCTTGTCCTGAAAGAAAACGATCTGGCGGTAGGCCTGACCACCGGCCTGGATTCCGACGGTAACTTGTGTCATCGAGGTGTCACCGACGTATTTGCCCTGTTCGTAGACTCTGCCCTTGCCGTGTGCGGCGCCGACGCCCAAACCCCCTTTGCCGATGCTGGGGAAGACCGCATAGCCGTAGCTGTTGTCGAAGAATTTAGCGCTCTCGCCAGCTTTCTTGAATATATCGATCGTGTCTGAGTACTCGTCTGCCGTTGCGTAGGAGCCGGCCAGCATGAGCACCGCGAGACCGAGAGCGGCAAAGATTCTGTGCATGATCCGTGTCCTCCGTGGTCCAGGTCAGCGGCCGAATAATGGCCGCTCATCATACCGCCGATCACGCCGGCGAGCCGAGAGCTGTTGAACTGTGCTCCGATCGTCGTGAATCTTCGACGGCCCGTTATTCGGTCATTCAGCCAGCTTGCGGTACTATCGAGCGACACGATATGAGGCCGTTTCTTTCACGCTTGCTGGTAATCGCCGCGAACGTCGGCGTCGTCGTGGGCGTGCTCGCGCTCGCCGAGGGCGGCGCCCGCTTCGTACAGGCGCGCCGGCTCGGTCCCCATGCGTACGCCACCCCCAGCAACTACATGGATCGGTGGACGGGCTGGCGAAACGCTCCGGATTACACCCGGATCGATATACATCACGATCACGAGGGTTTTCGGCGCGATAGCGATGTTTCCCTGGAAAAACCGCCGAACACCGTGCGAATTTTTTTCATCGGCGGATCGGCCGCATACGGTTGCGAAGGTCTTTTTCGATCGCTCGACCCAGACTGGCGCAGGATCTACAACAGCGAGACCATCGACGCCTGGCTCGAGAAAAGACTCCAGCGGGAACACCCCGAGAGACACTGGGAAGTCATCAATGCAGCGGTAAATGAGTTCCGCATGCACCAGTCGCTGTTTCTCATTTACGAAAAGCTGCTGCTTTACAAACCTGACCTGATCATCTTTTTCGACGGCCACAACGACATGAGCGGGATTATGGGGGCGACCGGGTCGGTCTATGATGCCTTCGCGCAGACGCCACATGAGGCCGAATTTGACGCCCTGACGTACCCAAAGACGGTGTCGTCCTTGTTTTATGGCATTGCCACCTGGCTGCGCAACAATAGCGTCCTGTTCGCGGGAATCCAGCGTCACATCCAGGAGCGGAACCAGTTCGGGCCGCCGCCCGACTCCGGTCCGGTCCCAACTCCCGTGGCACCGGGTGATTTGACAGCTGAACTCCGGCAGCGTGCCGAGCGAAACCTCACGCATGCCGGCTATTACGCGCAAATGGCGGAGCGCATCGCAAGCGCGCTCGATCATGAGAAAATTCCGGCGGTTTTCGCCCTTCAGCCGGAGATCATCTTAAGCCCCAAGCCCCTGACACCGGTCGAGACGAAGTTCGCGGCGCACATGCGCGAAGTCTCGGGGCGTTACGGGACCTATATGTACGAACAACTGCGTCCGCGTATTGCGCAAGACATGGCCGATTCCGCGCGCCGAAACGGGTTTACCTTCGTCGATACCGCGGACGCGTTCCGCGACGTCCGGGAAAAGACCTTCACTGATTATTGCCATCTCACACCGCGTGGCAATGAACTCATGGCGGACAAGCTGTACGACGCCATGACGGCGGCGCTGATCCCGAGGTTGATCGCCTCCAGCGGCGATTCGGGAAGTCATCCGGATATCAAGTAGCGATACGCGCGTCTCCGACGTGGGGCCGCCGTGACTCTGCGGGCTCTGTCTTGATCCGTCAGCCCCGTGCGACATCACCCGGCACGTGGGGAGCGCGGCTCCTGCACCTCGAGGACCGCCTTACCTTTGCCGTACCGCACGACCATATACAGCATGAGCAGCATCCCGAGCAGCACGCCGGCGGAAGCAATTCCAAGAATTGGATCCAACACAGGCGCTGGCACGAGGTTTCCGTAGAGCAGGAAGAGTCCCACTGAGATCGTTATGGCCGCTGCCTGATGCAGTCCAAACTGGATGTTCGCAACGCGGCGATTTGGGTTCTCCAACCACAGCTTGTGAATAATCCCGTATACCAAGGAGAGGACAAAACCGATCAGCAGTATGTGGGCATGCGTGACGAACTCCCCATGGTTCTGAGATGCCGCCATGTAGATCCCCAAAACGATCCCCGCCGTGGCGTAACTCAACCCCCATATCAGAAACCTTCTATCGAGATTCATTGGTGTCTCCAGTCCCCCGCTGTAGAACAAAAGTGCGGCACGTCACTGCTCTGCCCGCCGGTACGCAACATGCTTGAGGCCCACCAATCGCTCCGGGTACGGAACCACACGATGCTGCACATCGAGGTCCCAAGGCGGGGGAAAGTCCGCGATGAGTTCTGTGGCTACTCCGGAACAACTTTCATCAATCGCAGGATCAGGCGGTCCGTCATACTCAAATCTGACTCGGACGAGCTGAGCGCTGGGGTCCAGCTCAATGGACGCCTGGCGCAGCTGCGAGTGTACCGTTACGAGTAATGCACGCTGAAGGGACAGGAGGAGCTGAGAACGGTCCGGAATGGCGTCCATGTGCTTCCTAACTACTTTTAGCCGCTATTTCGGTCGCAAGTTCGAGGCGTCCGGCACAAGTCGTTCCATAAAGGGGCTGACGCTATCACGAACTGCCTGGACGCGCTCGCCACCCGTCAGCCAGATGCGCGCGTGCGGGCGCTGCTACATCAAGAAGCATCATCCGCACGTGCGACGCATACCGCGAGATAGAGTCCGAGGCTCTGGCGCGCCTGGTGGCTGGGCGATGACACACAAAGGACCTCGCGAAGCGGATGGGATGTTCGCGATGCGGAAAGAGAGTGGCGGAGGTCTCTCGGTCGCTAGGCCGAGGCCGCGGTGAGAGTGCTGTGCACCCTCACACGTGGCCGTGCGGTATAGTCCGCGAGCCCAGAAGAACGACGCGCCATTCTAGGGCCTTCACTAAGGGGACAATCATGAAAAAATCCATCTTGCTGCTTTGCGGAGCCATCCTTGCCATCTCCACTGCCGTGACCCGCGCCCAGGAGGACCATGCCTACACTCAGGGGCCCGTCACGATCGTGTCCTTCGTTCGCACCGAGCCAGGGATGTTTGAGGAGTACTTGCGTTATCTCGATAACACCTACAAGAAACTCATGGACGCACAAAAGAAGCAGGGGATTGTCACTGACTATGCCGTTTATCAGGCCCTGCCGCGCGATGCCAACGACGCAGATGTGATTCTCACCGTGACGTACAAAAACATGGCGGCATTGGATACGCTCCAGGCAAGCGCCGACCCGATGATCAAGGAAGTATTCGGCTCACTGCCCAAGGCAGCATCGGCTTCTGCAGATCGTGAGAAGCTGCGAAAGCAGGTTGGAAATCAGATGGTTCGACAGCTGGTTCTCAAGTAACGGAGGTTCGTGCCGTGTCAGGGGTGATCGGCGACGATCATCCCTGCACTGCACCGTCGTGCAACCGCGAGCTCCCATTCTTCAGGGGCCTTACCGCTGCCGCGAGCGACGCTCGGGCGTCGCTCAGCTGCAAGTGAACGTGAGTACCGCTCGGTCTGTAGCCGGTTCGTGCACCGTGTTGATATTCGTCACCGTCCGGCTCTTCCCGAGCGACTGGCATTTCTCGTTGGCTGCCTCAGCTGCCTTGTCGTGAGCGCCATCGACCCCGCCGCGGGCTGGGGCCGCTACGGCGGTCGCCAGGTAGGTGTCGGGTCCAACCTTCACGACGTCGTAACTCATAGCGCAGCCGCCGGCCAATGAGCAGCCGCAGATCCAAATCAGAGCGAACGTTAGACGCATGACTTTCCTGCTCGGTTTTTCTGTTCGGTACGACCAACGCTTGAACAAAAAGTTCCCCACCCCGGGGCCTGTTGAACACTGTAGGTGCGCTCCCGCGTTCTCGCGATACGTAGTTGTCGCAGCAGAGTTTCGAATGCTGCTCCGCTCCTCGCCGCTGTGCGGCGCGGCTGACGGCTGAGTGGAAACTCCGCGGCGGCATGCGTGAAGTACGTATGGATTTGGTGCAGCGCGCTCCGGTGATCGTGCGATAGCTGGCTATCGGAGGTAGGGTGGCGGCCATCCGTTAGTTATCGGCGGAGCTTCCTTCGCCTGTCAGTTCTCTGTGACTGAGATGCCGGAGCCGGCGACCTAAGCGCGGTTCGCCGTTGCGCTGGGTTTGGGCAAGGTGTCCTCGCGCTTCAGAGCGCGCGGCGAGACGAAGTTCGGCTAACCACGTGGCACTTGAGACGAGAGCGCCGCCCTCGGGCGGCGCTTCGTTCGTGGCAGGAAAAGAGACTTTGTCGTCCGCCAATGTGTGCGATCTCAGCCTACTTCGCGAGCTCGTAGTCGCCCTCGCCGCTGCAGCTCCACCCATCGCCTGCGGGGGAGCAGTGCCAAGTGCCTTTCCCCTTGATCCCTTTGAGTTTGCCAGTCCCGGCAGCGAAGCTCCATGTGCCCTTGGCGCCGCTAGGCTTGCCGTCCTTCAACGTTGTCGTGCCCTGGTAGGGCAGGGATACCTTGTCGCCGCTCTCCATACTGAGCACGTAGATACCGTGCTGCTGGCTCTTGTTGCCGCTGGATACCGTTGCGGAGGTGACCACCGCATCCTTGCCCTTGTCTCCGCCGATCTCCGCGGGCTTGGTGGCGTGGCATTTCAGTTGCCCGAGGCCAAAGCTGTGACTATCGGGGTCACCCACCTGCACGGTGTAATCGGGGTCGGCCTTACTGCAGCTGTCGCTCCAGGCGACTTTCGTCTGTGCCACAGCGCCGGCAGACCACAGGCAGGAGGCGCCGACCAGAGCGAACACACAAGAAAGCTTACGCATCGTTATCCCCCTGTTTGCTTGTTTGGAGTTTGTTCTGAGACATGAAACTTCAGGGCGTGGCAGGGTATGCCGAACGTGGCTGGTAAGCAAGTTGCCAGCACGGAGATTCGCCCCCGCTCCGCCGGGCGCGTTACCGTGCTGCACACTCTCTTGTCGGCGTTCCTGGCCGAGCTGCTGAATCGTCACGCGCGGTATTTCTGAGCTACGCCTCAGAGGACGCGGCCGCCGCGGAGCGGATCGCCGCGGCGCTGCGCACCGCAGGCGCCGAGGTCTGGTTCGACAAGAGCGAACTGCGCGGTGGCGAACGCCTGGGAACACCGAATCCGCGAGCAGATCCACGACTGGCCGGACGAATGCGGTTGGCGCGAGCCGCGGCGAGGGGAATAGCCGAACCTCAGCCTCGGCATTCGCAGAAGCCCCCTAAAGCACCGCAATAGAGTAGCCGGAACTCCGGGAGGCCGAATCGCGTCGCGCGGACATTGCGCGTGTCATATTTCCGTTACAAGGCGCCGCTAAAGATGAGCTGCGCAAATGAAAAGCAACTTTCAAATCCAATCTATCCAAGGCTTTGCCGCGACGGTTCCAGTCCTCGCACAACCTGGAAGAAGTGTAGTTCGGCGAGGCCGGCGGGCAGAGAATAGCGGCCTCATGCGCAACACTGATCCGCAGCCGCATGTTGCTTGCGCACCTGCTGTGCGAGCGGCTCGACGAGGAGGTGTGAGGATCTAAGCGCGAAACGGACGAGCGCATTTTGTTGGCAGGAGGAGGTTTCCTCCGGCCTGGCGTGCTCGCCAGATTCGCCCCCTGTTCAACGGAGGACCCGCAATGGCCAGCCACGAATCGTCACGTGTCACTTCACACAGCCCGCTGTCCAGCGAAGAGTTGCGGCTGATCGATGCCTGGTGGCGCGCCTGCAATTACCTCTCAGTGGGCATGATCTATCTGCGCGATGACCCGCTGCTCAAGCAACCACTCAAGCCCGAGCACATGAAGTACCGCCTCCTCGGCCACTGGGGAGCGAGCCCGGCGCTGTCTTTCGTCTGGACTCATCTCAACCGTGTCATCAAGCGCGACGATCTGGACGTGATATACGTCGCCGGCCCGGGCCACGGCGCGCCGGGCGTGCTCGGTCCCGCCTATCTCGAGGGTACGTACTCGGAAATCTATCCGGACAAGAGCGAAGACGCCGAGGGGCTGCAGAAGTTTTTCAAGCAGTTCTCATTTCCCGGGCACATCGGCTCACACGTCACGCCGGAGACACCGGGGTCCATTCACGAGGGAGGGGAGCTCGGCTATAGCCTCTCGCACGCCTATGGCGCGGCGCTCGACAATCCGGAGCTCATCGTAGCCTGCGTGGTGGGCGACGGCGAGGCGGAGACCGGACCTCTGGCTACTGCCTGGCATTCGAACCTGTTTCTCAATCCGGTGCGCGATGGCGCCGTACTACCGATCCTCAATCTCAACGGCTACAAGATCGCGAATCCAACCATACTGGCACGCATCAGCCACGAGCAGCTCGAGTCGTTGTTTGTCGGTTACGGTTACAAGCCGTACTTCGTCGAGGGCTCGGAGCCGTCGAAGATGCATCAGAAGATGGCGGCGACCCTCGATACGGTCATTGCGGAAATCCGCAGCATACAGAAACGCGCGCGCGACGGCGGCAAGGCCGAACTGCCGCGCTGGCCCATGATCGTACTGCGTACGCCGAAAGGCTGGACGGGCCCGAAGGAAATCAACGGCCACAAGGTCGAGGGTTCATGGCGCTCGCACCAGGTGCCATTCTCAGACGTGCGCAGCAATCCGGCGCACCTGCAGCTGCTGGAGAGCTGGTTGCGCAGCTACCGTCCCGAGGAACTGTTCGATGCCGCCGGGCGGCTGCGCTCGGAGCTCAAGGCTCTCGCACCCCAGGGACATCGGCGCATGAGCGCGAACCCGCACGCCAACGGCGGTGTGTTGCGCAAGGAGCTGAAGCTGCCCGATTTCCGCGACTACGCGGTCAAGGGCACGCAGGAAGGCCGCGTGCTGCACGAGAATACCCGGCCGCTGGGTGAGTACCTGCGCGATGTGATGCGCAACAACATGGGCACCTTCCGTGTCTTTGGTCCGGACGAAACGGCCTCCAACCGTCTGCAGGCGATCTACGAGGTGAGCAAGAAGACGTGGATGGCCGAGCTGATTCCCGATGATGCCGACGGCGGCGAGCTCGCCCGCGACGGGCGGGTGATGGAGATGCTGTCCGAGCACACGCTGATGGGATGGCTCGAAGGCTACCTGCTCAGCGGCCGTCACGGCTTCTTCCACACCTACGAGGCGTTTGCTCACGTGGTCGACTCGATGTTCAATCAGCACGCCAAGTGGCTGGACATCTGCAAGAACCACGTGCCCTGGCGCGCCTCCGTCGCGTCGCAGAATATTCTGCTGTCATCGACCGTGTGGCGGCAGGATCACAACGGCTTCTCGCACCAGGATCCCGGTTTCATCGACATCGTCACCAACAAGAGTCCGTCGGTGACCCGGGTTTACCTGCCGCCGGATGCGAATTCGCTGCTCGTGGTGGCGGATCAATGTCTGCGCTCCACCGACTGCATCAACGTCATCGTTGCCGACAAGCAGAAGCATCTGCAGTTCATGACCATCGATGAAGCGATCGTGCACTGCACGAAGGGCCTCGGCATCTGGGGACGCGCAAGCAATGACCAGAACTCCGAGCCGGATGTGGTCGTGGCGTCCTGTGGCGATGTCGCCACGCAGGAGGCTCTCGCCGCCACCGCCATCCTGCGCGAGCGCCTGCCGGACCTCAAGGTCCGTTTCGTGAACGTGGTCGATCTCTTCCGTATGCAACCCGCGACTGAGCACCCTCACGGCTCGACCGAGCGCGAGTTCGACGGCCTGTTCACGCAGAACAAGCCCGTCATCTTCAACTTCCACGGCTACCCGTGGCTGATTCACAAGCTCGCGTACCGCTTCAAGAACCACGACAACATGCACGTGCGCGGCTACATGGAGAAGGGCAACATCAACACGCCACTCGAGCTCGCCATCCTCAACCAGATCGACCGCTTCCATCTGGTCGTCGACGTCATCGACCGTGTGCCCGGGCTCGCGGCGCGCGCCGCGCATCTCAAGGAGGAGATGAGAAATGCGATCATCGACAACCTGGACTACGCGCACAGCGAAGGCACCGACCGCCCCGAGATCACCAACTGGGTGTGGCCGGGGTAATGGCGCAACGCGCGTCGGTGAGGAACGTCAGCGAGTGCGCCGGCGGTCATAACGCTTGCATCTATGCCAGTCCAGGAAGTGTTCCTCGTTCGGCATGGCGAGACCGAATGGAGCCTCAACGGCCGGCACACCGGTAGCTCCGACATATCCCTCACCGAGAACGGCCGACTGGTTGCGCGGCGCTGGCAGCCCTTCGCCACGACCCGCACCTTCGAGCTCGTGCTGACGAGTCCGCTGCAACGGGCGCGCGAGACCTGCGAGCTGGCGGGCCTCGGGGAGCGCGCCGAGGTCGATTCCGACCTGACCGAGTGGAACTACGGAGCGTACGAGGGCCTCACGCCGAAAGAGATCCGCGAAATGCAACCCGCGTGGATGATCTTTCGCGACGGCTGTCCCAACGGCGAGAGTCCTGAGCAGATCGGCGCACGGGTCGATCGGGTCATCGCCAAGATACGCGCGCGGACCGGCACTGTGGCGCTATTCGCACACGGTCACGTGTTGCGAGTGCTCGGGGCTCGCTGGCTGGGATTACCCCCGTCTGCGGGCAGTCATTTTCTGCTCGATACGGCGACCGTGTGCGTATTGAGCTCCTATCACGGCGTGCCAGCCATCAAGCGCTGGAACGCTCCGCTGCTGACCGATGCGACTGCGGGCAAAGCCGCTTGAGGCACGAGGAGGTTCAGCCGTGAGTGCGATACCCGCGACCGCCAGCAAGGCCTCCGTTCCCGAGCCGACTCGTACCGGACTCGCCGCCGAGACCCTGCAGCGCGCAGTACTCGACAATCTCACTTACATTCAAGCACGGCTTGCCGAGCTCGCTACACCCCATGACTGGTACATGGCGCTCGCTTTCACCGTGCGCGACCGGATGCTCGAGCGCTGGCAGGCCACGGTGCGGGCTGATGCACAACGCGACGTGAAGGTGGTGTGTTACCTCTCGGCAGAGTTCCTAATCGGCCCGCAACTGGGCAACAATCTGCTCAGCCTCGACATTGCGGCGAACGCGCGTGCGGCCATGGCCGCCCTCGATCAGGATCTCGACAAGCTGCTCGCACTGGAAGAGGAGCCCGGTCTGGGCAACGGCGGCCTGGGGCGCCTCGCCGCCTGCTATATGGATTCCCTGGCGACGCTCGAGCTGCCCGCTATCGGTTACGGGATTCGCTACGAATTCGGCATCTTCGATCAGCAGATTCGCGGCGGCGCGCAGGTCGAGGTGACCGACAAGTGGCTGCAGAAGGGCAACCCTTGGGAAATCGTGCACACCGAACTTAGCCGCTACGTAAGTTTCGGGGGTCATAGCGAGACCTTCACTGATGCGGACGGAGATCAGCACGTACGGTGGGTTCCGGCGCACATGGTCAAGGGCGTGCCGTGCGATACCCCTGTGCTCGGCTATCACGTTGGCACCTGCAACACGCTGCGACTATGGAAGAGTGAGGCCGTCGAATCGTTCGATTTCGAGGGCTTCAACACCGGCGACTACTACGGGGCCGTCAACGACAAAGTCACTTCCGAGACGATCTCAAAGGTGCTCTATCCGAACGATGAGCCTGAGGCCGGCAAGCGTCTGCGCCTCGCGCAGCAGTACTTTTTCGTCTCCTGCTCGCTGCAGGACATGCTTGGCCTGCTGGACCTCAAGCGTGCACCGCTGGCCTCCCTGCCGGCCGTGTTCGCGGTGCAGATGAACGACACCCATCCGGCAATCGCGGTAGCGGAGCTCATGCGGTTGCTGGTGGATGAACGCGCGCTGCCGTGGGAGCAGGCTTGGGATCTCACCCGGCGCACCCTGGCGTACACCAACCATACCCTGCTGCCCGAAGCGCTGGAGACCTGGGGGCTGCCGCTGTTCCGCGAGCTACTGCCGCGGCCGCTTGAGATAATTTTCGAAATCAACCGGCGCTTCCTCGATGAGGTACGGCAGCGGTACCCCGGCGACGACGCGCGCGTAGCGCGGCTGTCGTTGATCGAAGAGGGTGGCGAGAAGCGCGTGCGTATGGCAAACCTCGCCATCGTCGGCAGCCACGCGGTCAACGGCGTGGCGTCCCTGCATACGCAACTGCTACAGCAGACGGTATTGAAGGACTTTGCCGAACTGTGGCCGGAGCGTTTCCACAACGTGACCAACGGTGTCACGCCGCGGCGCTTCATGATGCTCACCAACCCAGCGCTGGCAAACCTGTTGAGCGAGACGGTGGGCGAGGGCTGGGTATCCAATCTCTCGCTTCTCAAAGGCCTCGAGGCGCGGCTGAGCGATGCGGCTTTCCGAGAACAGTGGCGGCGCGTCAAGCGTCTGAACAAGGAGGCGCTGGCACGCCGCATCCGCGAGCGTACCCACATCAGCGTCGATCCGGCGGCACTGTTCGATATCCAGGTTAAGCGCATTCATGAGTACAAGCGCCAGCACCTGAACGTGCTGCACATCATCGCGTTGTACAACCGGCTGCGCACGGGCCAGGGCTCGCAGGCCATACCGCGCTGCTTTGTTTTCGGCGGCAAAGCCGCACCCGGTTACTTCATGGCGAAGCTCATCATTCGGCTGATCAACGGCGTCGCCGAGGTCGTGAACAACGACTCCGCCGTCGGTGGCCACCTGAAGGTGGTGTTCTATCCTGACTTCAACGTCAAGAACGCGGAAGCGATCTACCCGGCAGCGGACCTCTCCGAACAGATTTCCACAGCCGGCAAGGAGGCTTCGGGCACAGGCAACATGAAATTCATGCTGAATGGGGCGCTCACCATCGGTACCCTCGATGGTGCGAACGTCGAGATCCGTGAAGCGGTGGGAGATGAGAACTTCTTTCTGTTCGGGCTGACTGCCGAGCAGGTGCAGCGGGTGACGCGCGAGGGCTACCGTCCGGCATGCTGTCTCGAGGGCAACGGCGAGCTGCGCGAGGCGCTCGAGCTGATCGAAAAGGGCGCCTTCTCACACGGTGATTGCGAGCTGTTCCGTCCCTTGACCGACAACCTGCGGCAGTCGGATCCATTCCTGGTGCTCACGGATTACGCAGAATACGCGGCTTGCCACGAACGCGTGAATGCCGCCTGGGAGGATCAGGAGCGTTGGACGCGCATGTCGATCCTCAACACGGCGCGCGCGGGAAGGTTCTCCTCCGACCGGGCAATCTGCGAGTACAGCGAACGCATCTGGCACGCGCAGCCGGTCAGGATCACTCCCGGCTGAGCACCTGCGCCGGGTCGCCCCGCATCCCGTGTCGACCGCAAGTGTGTGTACGGCCACTCGGAGGAACAGGTCACTCAGAGTTCGAAGGCCTTTTCAAATCAGCGTCGATACGGGAAAGCGCACTGCTGACGCGCCTCAAGAGGTCACCCGCATTGCCCGCGGTCGCTCCGCTTTTCTGCATGCCTTCGTCGTCCGCTGCTTGCAGTTGCTGCAGTTGGTCTTTCCACTGCACGAGGACAGCACGCTTTTGTTCCGCTGAGAGCTCGCTCGATTTGCTTAGTGCCTCGGGTGTGCCA
>Ga0126381_100005529_pt1 | contig 13921 bp, 11 predicted proteins | sample PanSoiMetPlot_28_FD_96465 | JGI IMG/M metagenome (GOLD analysis project Ga0126381, IMG submission 96465) | Tropical forest soil microbial communities from Panama - MetaG Plot_28 | ecosystem: Environmental > Terrestrial > Soil > Tropical forest > Bulk soil | place: Panama | collected 2016-02-17
AATCCGCTCATCACCATGTGACGCGAAGCGAACGTTGCTTTCATATACTCCCGATCGACATAGGCCTGCGGTCGCGCGCGGCGATTTTCGATCGCCAGTTGAATCGTCACGTAAATGTGAACGATCACAGCAGCGAGCAGGAACAACCGGATTACCCAAAGCAGCGGGCCGAGGTCACGCAGGTGTTGCGCGTAACCATTGATCCAGTCGGGGCCGATAAAAATCTGCAAATTGCCAAGCAAATGCCCGACCACAAAGAGGATCAAAATGATGCCGGTGATCGCGACAATCATTTTTTTCCCAACCGACGAGCGATAAAAAACTGCCAAAATATTCACATTACGAGTCGGCGCCGATCGAGCGGCGTGTGTTTCAGATTATGGATGCGGCTCAGAGCGTCAAGACTAGTGCCTGCGCCGCGCTTTGCCTTGTTTGCGAATCGCACATCCGGTTGCCGGTCGCAGGAAAGGTTAGGGCTCGCTTCTGCTCGCCGGCTCGCGGCGGCGACCCCCACCCGGGCCACGGATGAAAGAAAGTCATCTTTCACTTGTCTGGGATTAAGCATATAATTGTCGGCCTCATGGCGAACCGCGAAGAATCGCAGACGATCCCCCAAAGCGTCCTTCAGTTTCAGGAGGAGCGCACAACGGGTGTCGGCAAGTCTGCAAGCGTCGCTCCCCGCTTCGGCGTGACCGATCTGTGGTCGCATCTCATCAGGCAGGAATGGTCGTCTGCACTGCTGTACCTCTTCCTGGATGTAGTGAGCTGGCTCGCAATCTATCGACTGGCAGGTTGGCTCAGGTTCGATGCGTTCTATGCCACGCCGTTCCAGTTCTTCATCGTCAATATGATTCAACTCGGCGTAATTGTGGCGGCGCTTTACTTTATCGGCGGCTACGATCGTACTGTCGAGAAGCTGAGCCTTGGGTATGCGGTCGAACACATTTTGGCCATCATAGCAGCGGCGGTGGTCAGTGCGATGCTGATCTATTCCGCGGCGACGTTCGATCAGACAATGAAGCCTAGCCGAGGTGTGCTGCTTTTGAGCTTCGCGATCTTTCTCCCGCTGTCGTTGGCTTATCGCCGGTGGGTCCGGCAATATGTGGTTGCCAGCAGTGCCAAGCGGTCATTCCTCGTCATTGGGGGCGGCGCAACCGCGTCGCGTTTTTACGAAGCCTACCAGAAGTCTTCAAACGGTCAGCAACTGGAATTCGTGGATGTAAATCAGGAGCGGGTGGGCCAGCCGATCGCCGGTGAAGGATCTCCGATTGTGCAGGGAAATCTCACCGCGAAGTTAGACAATCTCAGCAATCGTTATAGCGGCATTATCCTGGCTGAACAAGCGAGCTCGCTCAAGCCGCCATTGTTGGAACGCCTTGTGTACGCGCAGTTCCAGGAAACACGCGTTTATACTTTGGAATCATTCTATGAAACTCAATGGCGTTATCTGCCTCTCGGAATTGTCGATCCCTTTTGGCCGCTGCAGACCGGCTTTCAATTAGCGCGCACTTCCCCTTATCACTATCTCAAACGTCTTTTCGATGTCCTTGCCTCGGCAATTGCACTAGTTGTTTGTTTTCCACTGTTGGTTCTTGTTGCTCTGCTGATCCGGATGGAGGACGGCGCTCCGGTCTTATTCAGACAGGAACGGGTCGGCCGTGACGGAAAACGTTTCATTCTCTTCAAATTGCGGACCATGCGCTGTCGTGCTGATCCGAACGAAGATATTTATACGCGCCACGGCGATCCCCGAGTGACGCGTGTAGGACGGTGGCTGCGGAAACTTCGGCTCGACGAGTTGCCGCAACTTTGGAACGCACTAAAAGGCGATATCAGCTTGATTGGCCCACGCGCCGAGTGGAGCAAATGTGCCGAACGCTACGAGCAAAGCATCCCGTTTTATCACTTTCGGCACTTAGTGAAGCCAGGAATCACCGGATGGGCACAGGTCAATTATCCTTACGGCGAGAGCGACGAGGACGCTGTCGAAAAGCTAAAGTACGATCTTTACTATATCCGACACTACTCGCTGAAGCTGGACGCCATGATCGCGCTAAAAACGTTACACACGATGCTGTTTGGCAAAGGACGGTGAGGGGAACAAGGCAAATGTCAGATGCCACAGGTTACCCCGGCAGTTGACCTCTGACATGTGATCTCTCGTTTCTTTCGCAGCGCATCACGCTGGATTTTCTTCGCCGCCCTCGTCTATGCGCCGTGGGCGTACGGCGCCACAACATCGGAAACCATCCGAATAACCAACTGGGTGTTACTCGCTGCGCTCGTTCTTTGGGCCATTGAATTGCTTGTTAGCAGGCGAACGCCGCGATTTCCACGGCTTCTGTTCTTCTTAGCCGCGGCTTTGATCTGCGTAGGCGGCTGGATGGTCTTCAACGCGAAGTCAGTCTACGACTCGGATTTTTCTGTTTTTGTGCCGCTACACAACTTCGCGCCCGCGACCGGCTGTGTTGACTATCCGATCAGCGCTGCGTGGATGATCCGCGGCGCTTTGCTCCTAGGGATAATGTTGTTTGTCGCAGATCTTTCTCAAAGCGACCGATGGTTGCTTCGCTTGTGGTATGTGATTGGCCTGGTCGGCGGCTCGATAGCATTTCTCGGTTTGCTCCAGAAAGCGACGAGTGCGCAGATGATCTTCTGGCAGCCACCGCCGCCTCCGCACCTATGGGTCAGCACATTTTTTTCCACCTATTATTATCACGGGAACGCCGGCGCGTTTCTAAACCTGGTGTGGCCGCTGAGTTTCGGACTAGTTATCCGGGCCTTTGCTAGCGAATCCCATCCGTGGATGCGTGCAATGTGGACGAGCGTTTTTCTCCTAACCATAGCCGCGGTTCTGGCGAATACGTCACGCATGGGTCAAGTGGTTGCGCTCCTGTTGCTGGTTGCGATTTGCGTGCAATTTGGACCGTTGCTTATTCGCAAGCTATCGGGTGGTAAAAGCGTCGCTTTAGCAGGAGCGCTTGCCATCGGCTTGGCGCTCATTGCGTTTGCGCAGGCCAGTCATTTTGAACAGGCACTTAACCGCTGGCAGTTGCAGACTGAGCACATTCCTGACGATGCTCGCTGGCAGGCTTCGCGGGTAGCCGTGCGTGCGTTGCCGGACGCGCGATTATTCGGGTTTGGGCCAGGCACGTTTCGCGTTGTATTCCCAATATACAATCGCAGTGGAGGCGATCAGGTGCCGGGGACGTGGAGATTTTTGCACGAGGATTACCTACAGACCGTGTTGGAATGGGGCTGGATCGGAGGGATCCTTTGGGCGCTGCTTTTCTTAGGAGGAATAACAATCGGTATTCGTGGTTACAAAGAGCATGGCAGACGAGACTGGACACCACGAAGACGCGTGCTGCAGCCATTGGTTATCATAGCGCTTATAGGAGTGGCGCTGCACGCGCTGGTCGATTTTCCACTCCAGATCGAGTCGATCCAGCTATATGCCGCGACCTGCCTTGGTCTTTGCTGGGGAAGCAGTTGTGGCACGAAAGGTTCAGGTAGCAGCGAAGATCAAACTCTGGTTCAAGATAAAAGCGCGCTCCAAAACCGAAATGATCGCCATCGACTAGACTATCGGGGCTGATGGCGGGAGGAGCGACTACGCTCCGTTACCTTCGTGGTCCGGCTTGGATCGATGATCGTAGCTGCGAGAATACGCTCCCTCTTCTTTTCCATAACCATGCGAAGCGTAATAATAATAATAACCCACGCCACGACCCCGCCGCAATCGATTCAAGACAAGACCGGCCGGCCGAATTCGCGACTTTGTCAGCAACGTAATGGCGCGGCCGACTGCTGCACGCGGTGTTTTTGCCGCCTGAACAACTATGCACACAGTTTGGACATATGGCATCATGAGGAGAGTGTCACTGACCGCAAGGATCGGTGCGCTATCGATCACCACTCGATCAAACAGGGTCGCAGCCTTTGCAACCAGCTGGCCGAAGAACGGGCCGGCAAGAATCTCAGCGGGATTGGGTGCGCGTCGTCCACCTCCCAGAACAAACAACTGGCCGCCAGTCGCGGCGAGAATGTTTTCAGTCAATTCGATGCTCTCATCGACGAGCTGGATTTCTCCTGGCGGAATCTGACGCGCTGCCGAGGCTATGTCCGCCTCACCCACCAGGCAGTCTGTCACTCCCGGCGCGCTATCTTCATCGGAATTATTTCGCTCAGTCGGCAACCGGAAAATCTTGTGCACGTTTGGCCGGCGGAGGTCGCCGTCGATCAGAAGCACGCGATAACCCTGCTGGGCCAGTGCGAGCGAATAATTGGCGCTTGTGAAACTTTTCCCTTCGCTGGGGACAGCACTGGTGAAAAGCGAAACTTTTCGCTCGGATTCGGGACCCAGTAGAGAAAGTGCGGCGCGCAAATTGCGGAACGCTTCCGCCGCGGGACTTTCAGGAGTTTCCACCACGACGCGATAGTTCGAAGTTCTGAAAGCTTTGGTTCGCCGTCTCAGTCGGCTAACGGGCCCTTCATCAGTCGTATCCGGAACAGCTGCAAAAACAGGCAGACCGAGCGTGCTTTCCGCCTGGTCCACAGTTTTGATGGAACGATCCAGCGTATCGACTCCAAAAACGAAAGCCAAACCAACAGCGAGGCCGAAAAGTAGACCTAGCAGGATCGTTCTCGTGGGCCGAGGACTAATAGGAAAGCTCGGAAGCGGGGAATGCTCGATCACGCTGACCGCATTCGCCTTGACGTCTTTTGTTAAATTCGTGTCTTTTATCTGGCGAAGGACGCTTTCATACAACGCACGATCGGTTTCGGCTTGCCGCGCCAATTCCTGGTAGCCGATCGCGGTGCGGTTGAGATTGACCGCGACGCCCTGCTGGGCTTGCAAAGCTTGTTCTAAGCTGGCTTGTGTGGTTTTGGTTTGATCGATCGTATTACGCAAAATCTGAGGTTGCGCCAGGACCGCTTGACGGAGCTTGTCTTTCGCCTCAGCCAGCGAGGCCTTGGCCGCCATCATCCTGGGGTGCTTGTCCTTGTATCGTAGGGCAAGGGTGGTAATGTTCCCTTCGATCTGAATAATCTTGGCCCGCGCGTCAGCCACCGTTGGGGCGGCAGAAATTACTGGAATCGCGAGCAACGCGTCGATATTATTGCCACTCTGCTCCACTTGCTGGAGCTGGCCTTCGAGACGAATCTGATCGGTTCTCGCTCCAGCCAATTTCGTGTTAATATCTTGCAGGTTGTCCTCGACCAAGCCCCCCTTAGTAGCTCCACCAGCCCCCTGTGAGCCCGTCGCAGCTGTGCCACCGCCGAGTTGGAGGGCATCTGGATTTTGTGCCTTGTATTCGTTGGTGGCGGCCTCACTTTTCTGGAGGTTCCTCTTTAGTCGCTCTTCTTCTTCCAACAAATAACGCAATGCCTCCTCGCTCGACGACGCGCGGCGCTCGATTGAATTACGGATGTACTCTCGACCGACTGCTTCGGCGAGACGCTGTGCCATGGCTGGATCGGTGTGCGTCACGTACAAATCAATCAAGCGGGTGCCGCGGCGAACCGCCGGACGGACCATGCCGACCATTGCTGCACCCAACGTTTGTTCGAGCGGCGTAAATGTCGTGACGCCTTTGGCGTTCTGCATCTTGTTGCTGGCCTGCGATTGCTCCGTACGTTCTATCGGGCTGGAGTTCGTGCCGGCGACGATACTCTGGCCCAAAAGAGCGCGTCCACCGTCCTGTGCCAAACCTTCCGAGCGTACAACCCGCGCAAGAAGTGTCTGATTAGTGAGATTCTGTTCGATCGTCCGCAGCGCTTCCCCGCTGGCCAGAAACATCGAGCGCGTTCGCGTCGTGGCGTCGTTTGTTGGAATGAAAGTCGGTTCCTCAAATTCCACTTCCAAAAGCGTGTGGGCTTGGTAAAGCTTCGGCGTCCGCGCGAGGTTACCCAACGCTAGGAAAAGGCCAGCCAAAACGCAAATCCCTACGATCCAAATACGTTCGAGGAAAGAATGCCAATATCGGCGAAAATCTAACTTGGCTAATCCATCGGCGTACTCCGCTGTCGGAGGCAAACCTGGTTTGTCGGAATGGGGCGCAACGGTCGCTCCGCTCAGAGAATGGGCAGGGTCAATCACGGCAAAAGATTGGCTGGAACCTTACACCAAGAAGAGCGTTCGCAAAGGCAAGCCGGAAGAATTTCGGCTAAAAAATACTTTCGCCGACGGTGATGGTATCACCCGGCTCGACGCGAAAACCTCCGCCTTTTCCCTTGGTGAAGCGCTTCGCATTAACCTTTAAAATCTGATCCCCGCCGGCGGTATGTCGTCGCACAGTTATTCGTTCCGGTGCAGCGATGCGCGTATATCCACCAGCCATAGCGACCGCCTCCAGAAGATCGATACCGTCGGGAGACATTTCGAAGATGCCGGGGTGACCTATCTGGCCCAAAATCGTAAAGCGCCGGCTTCCGTAGCTGAGAAGGGTGACGTTGATCTTCGGGTTGACCAGATAATCGCGGCTGTACAGCTCTGTGACTCTTGAAGCTGCCTGCGTCGGAGTCAATCCTGCCAAATGGATCGACCCCAGCAATGGCACGGCCAAGTTCCCCTCGGAGTTCAACCGTCCGTTTGTGCGCAGATCGTCTTCACCAAAAACCTCGACCGCCACCTGGTCGCCAGGAGTCAAAGTGTAACCCACCGGCGCGCTCACGCCGGCGGCAGGTGCAGGCGCCGACGCAGCCGCTCGCGATGTATATGGGGCGGCAGACTGTGACGCAGCTGTCCCCGGCGTGGTTTGGCCCAATAAGAACCTTGGCAGCGACAACGCAAGCGCAACCGCCAACCATCCCTTTGTCCCAGCTCGCAAACGATTCAAACCCTTTTTAGAACCTGACCGTCGCCCGAACGCCGACTTGGTTATCGTCCCAATTGAAGAAATCTTGACCCCCGGGCGCACTGTGGTCATTGCTGCTCTGCTCGCGGTGCAGGTAATATACCCCGGCGCTCAGCCACCTGGTAATTAGCACGTCAGCCGACGGTTCGATAAACCAGTAGTCATCGTCCCGGTTCGCACTAACGTCCCGGTCAGTGGCGAAGTAATTCGAGTGTTCATAGCCGACGCCCAAGCCCAAATAAAGGCGGTGAAACAAACGTTGCTGAAACCGCGCCGCAACGTATGTCGCCCCAAAATCCTGGTTATCAACGTATCCAGAAGGGTAAATCCTCCGGCCAGCCGCCAGCGAGATGTACATACCGTCAAATGGATGATAAAGTGCCCCGACTTCAAACACCGGTGAGTCGTACGTATCACGGTTGCCGTCGAACTGGCGGAACTCAACGCCCGCCGAAGCATACAGGCTTAACTTGTAGGTCACCACATAATTGAGGCGCAAGTTTATCTGTTCGAAAGTTTGGTTTGTGGTGGGATCATCGACCCAGGTGTACCCGAAGGTGCCGCCAATACCCACCGATAGCTTTGGCAGCCAGTTGTAGTACAGGTAAAGGCCGCCATCAATAGTGTAGTCACTAATGTGATTGGGATAAACGTAGATCGGGGAACCCAACTCGGCCTGCAGGGATATTTTCCCGGTCAGTTGGTAATTTGCCGTCAAGCGCGTGTAGAAGATGTTCACCCGCGTGGGAGCGCTTGCGTCGGTGTTTGCCCACAGACCCGTTGTATCGTAGAAGCTGTTGAGGTTTGCCGATTGGAGTAGCGCTATGTCTACGTTGGCGGTCAATGTCAACCGACCGGAGCTATATCCTCCCCCAAGGTGGATATACTGATTAAATGCGTCTTCATCTGAGTGATCGACAAACAGAATAGCGCTCGGCATGTAGTCCAATCGCAGAAAGCTCCTGCTTTGCCCCTGAATGTCGCCGACTCCAATGGTGATCACCGGCTCAATCGCGAAATAATAATCCGAGACTTTGTTCGTGTTACGGAGAAAGATGTTGTCATCCCACACACCTCGCACTGTCAAACTCAGCATGTAGTGAAACCGGCGCGATTCACCCGAGTAAACCGTTTCGCCGGCTGGGAAAACGTTGTAGGACCCCCCGTAAGGACCTGTTGCTACTGGCGCCGGAACAACCTCTGTATAGCCAGTAGTGTAGTTCGGTGTTGAAATCGACAACGGGCCCCCTAACGACGGAAACGCCTGCTCGGATGAAGGCAACGATTCAGACGAGGAGGGTAAGGGCTCGGCCGATGTAGAAGCCATCGGTTCTGGTGCAGAAGGCGGCGGTTCTGGTGCAGAAGGCAGCGATTCCGGTGTGGAAGGCAGTGGCGCTGATTGCGTCGACGGCGCGGGTTCACTCGAGGGAAGCGTTGGCTCCGACCAGGCGGGTAGAGCCACCTCTTCAGTGGACTCCTGCGCTTGCGTAGCGACAACGACTACGAAGAACATTGCTGCGACGAGTACCGACGTTCTTTCCACAATCAGATGAGCGAAGTGAAGAATGTACAGGGCATAACCAAGGCGCATGATCGCGAGACTAGATTGCCGCCAAATTGCCGTCAATCAAAAAAACTTGGGAAAAATCAGGAAATTTCGGAAAGGCTTTTACCCCGGAGGGTGCCGCCGGACTCATGCAAGGACAACGAGGCTTTAGGCGGGAGAAATTTGCTTTGCAGTTGTTCGCGCAAGGCAGGAACCTTGGACGACATGTCAGAGCGCGAAAAGACGCTTACAATCAACGAAATTTATCATTCCATCCAAGGCGAGAGCACCTGGGCCGGTTTGCCGTGTGTTTTTGTGCGCCTGACATTCTGCGATCTGCGGTGCAACTACTGCGATACGGAGTATGCCTTTTACGAGGGGAAAAAACGAAGCTTGGACGAAATTCTGCACATCGTCGCGGCATATTCTTGCCCCTTGGTCGAGATTACAGGCGGCGAACCATTGTTGCAAAAAAACGTGCTGCCGCTGATGTCGATGCTGTCTGACTCGGATTATACGGTGCTGCTCGAAACCAGCGGTGCGCATGACATATCGAAAGTCGATCCGCGTGTGCGCCGCATCTTGGATTTAAAGACCCCGGGGAGCGGCGAAGTGGACAAGAACCTTTGGTCAAACATTGACCACCTCAATGCTGGCGATGAAGTGAAGTTCGTCATGGGCTCGCGCGAAGATTACGAGTGGTCTCGCGATAAAGTGCAGCGCTACGATCTTCCTTCTCGGTGTCACGCCGTGCTTTTCTCGCCTATTTTCGGCAGAATCGATCCACGCCAAATCGTGGAGTGGATTCTCGCAGACAAACTGATGGTCCGTTTTCAACTACAGATGCACAAATTCATCTGGAGCCCGACTCAGCGCGGCGTCTGATTTATGCGCGCGTGGTTAACGAAGGATTTCAGATTTGAAGCAGCGCAGAATTTGCCTAAAGCCCCGGAGGGCCACAAATGCCGGCGGGTGCACGGGCACAGTTTCAAGGTCGAGGTTTCTGTCGAGGGCGATGTTGATCCGGCTGTCGGCTGGATTTATGATCATGCGAACATCAGCGCTGCAATGAAGCCGCTTCTAAAAATCCTCGACCATGCGTATCTCAACGACATCGAAGGATTGGAGAATCCGACGATTGAAAATATGGCCGAATGGTTCTGGAAGAAACTAGACCCTCAATGTCCCGGCCTCTGCGAAATTGTGGTGCACGAAACACCAACCGCGCGTTGCATCTATCGCGGCCAATAAAGAGCAACGGCTGGAACGCCATGACTCTAGGTTCAACCTACAACTCAATCGCGTAGCGCTTCAGCTTATTGTAAAGGGTAGGTCGCTGAATCCCGAGCAGCTCGGCTGCTTTTTTCTTGTTTCCGCGGCATTCGGCCAGCGCCTGGAGAATTGCGTTCCGCTCCAAGTCATCGAGGGTTTGCACGCCTTTGCGGGGTAATCCGCCAGGTTCGGACTGCTGCAACGCTGGAGGCAACTGAATTTCTGCGGGCAATTCTTTAACGCCGATCGCGCCCTCCCGCGCCAGCACCACGGCGTATTCGATCGCGTTTTGCAGTTCGCGAACATTTCCCGGCCACGAATAATCGAGTAACTTCTGAAAAGCATCCGGTGAAACGTCCGGCTCCGGTTTGCCCATGTGTTGAGAAAATTGCCTAACGAATTGGGCGATCAAGGGCGGAATGTCCTCTCTTCGTTTCCGCAGCGGCGGCACTTCAATTTGGAAAGTGTTCAGACGGTAGTAAAGGTCCGAGCGCAACCGATTCTCGGCGAGCGCCTCGGGGATGGACCTGTTAGTCGCAGCGATGGCGCGGAAATTCGCTTTCATCGTCTGTGTGCTGCCAAGCGGCCGATACTCGCGCTCTTGCAGCACGCGCAAAAAGCGCGTCTGCAAATCGGCAGGCATATCGGATATTTCATCCAGAAACAATGTGCCGCCGTCTGCCGCAGCGATCATTCCCGGGAAATCCTGCATCGCCCCGGTGAACGCCCCTTTGACGTAACCGAAAAGCTCTCCCTCGATCATTGTTTCTGGGAACGAAGCGCAATTGAGCTTAACCATCGATTGTTCGGCACGCCGGCTGCGGGCGTGAATAGCGTTTGCGATCACTTCTTTGCCTACGCCGCTTTCACCGGCAATGAGAACGTTCGCGTCCGAGGGCGCCATCGCCTCGATCAGTTCCTCAATTTCCTGCATTGGTTTGCTCTTAAAAATTGGGGCAGGCCGAGCTTCCGCGATCTCCAGCCGCTTCTCCAATTGCTCGGTCTTCGCCCTTAATTTCTCAGCTTCCCGAAGCAGAAACTGTTTCTCCAGCGCTTTCTCCACCAGGCTCAGAAGTTCCTCCGGCGCGTACGGCTTGCTGATAAAATGGTACGCGCCGCGTTTGATCGACTCGATTGCATTATGCAGCGAGTCGTGCGCCGTCAGAATGATCACCTGCGCTTCGGGCAACTCCGTTTTGATACCGTCGAGCATTTCCAACCCGTGGGCGTCCGGCAGTTGTAGGTCTAGCAAGATGACCGATGGCGAATTTGATTTCAGTAACTTCAGACCGTGCGAAGCGGTGGCGGCGGCATCTACGTGATAACCATGTCGCTTGAGCAACGCTTCGAGCGTCATCAACACCGGTCTCTCGTCGTCGATGATCAGGACGCGTTGGTTTTCCGTTTTCATCATCTTGCTCTGCTGGTACTACGCACGTGCAGTGGAGTGCAGTTGCTTAAACTGCGAGAATACCATGAGGTTCCAACCATGCTCGGATTACCGCCTCGACATCGGGAGTGTTATCGTTGAAACGAGCGTCGCTGCCTTGGGGTCCTGTTGAGCCGCCAACTCTCCGCCGTGCGCTTCTATGATAGTGCGGACGCGGTTCAGACCAAGACCATAGTGTCTTTGTCTGATCTCGCGGAATGGTTCCCGCCCCCAATTCTGCGTATCCGAAGGGAAAACTGCTTTTGGTTCGTGGAGGCTGAACAGGAACCGCCCATCGCTCATTCTGGCTTTTGCAACCAGTGCGCCCTGGCCGCGATCGTGTTGGAAAGCGTTGGCAAAAAGCTCCAAAAATACTTCCTGGAACAGCTGCGGATCAATTTTCAGCATCCCGTCCTGAAGTTGCACGTCCCATGTGATCTCGTGGTTTTCTTTTGAAAAATTCCGGTCGATCTGCGTGCGCATGTCGGCCAAAAAATCACTGGCCGGATAAGTAACCAAATTGGGTGCAACCTCTCCGACCGCTCTCGAAAGCAGTTGTAACGTCGAATTCAAGCCTGAGACCACTTCGCGCAGACGCTTAATCTCACTTGTGAGTTCCTGATCCTGCGTCAGTTCGCCGATGTAAGTCGACTGCAGTTCGATAGCGTTCAAATCATTGCGCAAATCGTGACTAAGTTGTCGGACAAAACGAACCGTGTCGCCCCACGGCACGGTCAATGAGTCCATTGGAGTTTTCGAAGAATTGCCTGCCATAACCATACACTAGCCCCGTTTTGTCGAACAGATCATCCGGCTGATATCGAGAGAGAAACCGAACTCATGATATTCCAGAAAATATCGTTGAAATCGCTGCCAGGGTGAAGATGAAGGCACTAGAATAGCGAAATGAAATTCAGTTGCGACGTCAAGTCGCGACCATAACTTCGTCTTTCTTCGTGTCTGCTCCCATTAGAAAACAAATGCCGCATGCATTTGCGGCCCTTCTCGCGCTGGCGCTCGCCGCAATCACCCTATTCGCTGCTCACAGGGTCCTAATTCATCTCGAACATGCCGCCATTGCGTCCACGGCTCCCGAAATTTTTGCACTGAAAAATCAGGGACTTGTCTTCCAGCGTGCCGCCGCGCATTCGCCGAAGGTATTGCCCATTTATGGCAGTTCAGAATTGTTAAGGCCGGCAACACCCGAACGGGGCGACGTTTTCTTTCGCACCGCGCCAACAGGTTTCCAGCTTTCGCCTGTCGGCGGCGGTGGTGCGAACACTTTGATCATGGTGCACAAAGTCGGCGCGCTCGGCTCAGCCTTGCATGGTAAGAGACTGGCCTTCTCGCTTTCGCCCACATGGTTTTGCACGGCAAAGCCCGGCGCCAAGGGGTACAGCGGGACTTTTTCGGCCATGGCGGCGACCGAAATGGTCTTTGGCACGGCGCTGGATTTTGGACTGAAGCGTGAGATCGCTGCGCGCATGCTACAGTTTCCGGAAACTCTTGAACAAAGGCCATTTCTTGAATTTGCATTAAGACGTCTCGCTTCCGGACAATTGCTTGATCGCGTGCTCTTCTGCGCGATCTGGCCGGCGGGAGAAATTCAGACCGCCTTGTACGAATTGGAAGATCATTGGGCGGCGATGCATCACATAATGCGTGAAACGAAGCCGCCTCCGCAGCTGCAGGAACAATCGGTCGATTGGCCACAATTCATTGCCAATGCGAGCAAAGCCAGGCTCGTGGATGCCGGCACGATCCACCAACATTCGCCATTTGACAGAAAGATTACTCACGGGTCGCGTGACGTCGATTTCCTGACTGGTGTCAAGACATCAACGGCATGGATCGATCTGGATTTGCTCCTGCGCTGTCTGGCAAGTGTTCACGCGCGACCAATCATTCTGAGTATGCCTTTAGGCGGCGATTTTTACGATCACGCCGGGGTTTCGCACTCGGCTCGCGACGAATTTTACAGGAAGCTTCCCGCGCTCGTGGAGCAATACCACTTTTCGGTGGTCGAATTTCAGGAGCACGACGAAGACCCGGCTTTTCTCATCCGGCAGCAGCCTCATCTTACAGCAAAAGGCTGGGCATATTACGACCGCGCTCTTGACGATTTCTTTCACGGGCGTTTGCCACAACGCTAAGAATTGATCACCTTTCCATCGCTCGAAGCATCACGACACGTTGCCCTTCCTCCATGATAGCGGCGGAATTCACGGACAAGGTTTTGCAACTTCTGGCCTCCGTAGGCGAGACCGATGAGGTACTCACCAACCTCGATCTCCCTCTCTACGATTATCAGGTGCTCGACTCGATGAGAACTGTTCAACTCATTCTGATGGTCGAAGAGGAATTCGGATTAAAAATTTCGCCGGCGGAATTTGAGCGCGAACGCTGGCGCACACCGCGAGCTGTGATCGCCGATCTCCAGCAGCGAATGCGCATGTGAACTGGCTCGAGCGACATCCCGCGCTGCATCGGGTGCTGCTGGTTGTTCATTACCTCGCCGTCATTCTGGCTTTGATCGCGATGTATGGCCGTGGCGATTTCCGCACGCCGCCCTTTGTGTATCAGGGCTTCTAGTGAATCTGATCCAACGAATCGATCACTGGGCCGCAACCGCACCTGAAGCAATCGCACATGTTAGCGGCGACAGAACTCTGACATACAGCGAACTGTGCAGGAGCTCGGACGGGCTTGCTGCGTACCTGACGAAGCGGTTCGGCGACGATCGCAGACCAATCGTCGTGCTCGGGCATCGCGAGCCCGAAATGCTGATCGCATTTCTTGGGGCGGTGAAATCCG